>Ga0209173_100199_pt1 | contig 51364 bp, 37 predicted proteins | sample SynthPrep_16_END_FD_187206 | JGI IMG/M metagenome (GOLD analysis project Ga0209173, IMG submission 187206) | Synthetic microbial communities from Ohio, USA - SynthPrep_16_END_DS12_MetaG (SPAdes) (version 2) | ecosystem: Engineered > Bioreactor > Aerobic > Activated sludge | place: USA: Ohio...
GAATTGGGCGGGGTGGGGCTAGTGTTGGGTAAGACCGTTGGACCGAGTCGCCCCTTTCGCGAGCAAGCCCGCTCCCACATTTGACCGCATTCCAAAGTTGGAACTCGGTTAAGTGTGGGAGCGGGCTTGCTCGCGAAGAGCTCGCCTCGGTCTCAAGCGAACATCACACCATCTCGTTGCGAATCCACTCGACTACAGAAGTCCGCTTCGGCGCCCATCCCAGCAATTCCCGCGCATGCTTGCCGCGCACCCGGCTGTTGGAGCCCAGGCCATAGTTGGCCATTTCATAACCCCACTCGGCCTCGGCATCCGCCAATGGCCAATCCTGTGGTTTACCCAGCTTCAGCGCTTCGGCAATCGCGGTGGTCATGTCGACAAACGCCGCTTCGCCACTCTCCACAAAGTAGAAAGTGCCCGGCACATTCTTTTCCAGCGCCAGCAGGTACAACGCAACCACGTCTTCAATGTGCACGTTGGACCAGATGTTCTGCCCGGTGCCCACATGCCGCACTACACCGCTTTTGCGTGCCTGCTTGAGCAAGCGTGGCAATTGCACGCTGTCGCGCTTGACGCCCAGGCTGTGACCGTAGATCAGGGTGTTGCAGATCACTGCCGAGTTCACGCCATCTTTGGCGGCAGCCAGGATCAGGTTGTCGATGGCCACGCGAGCAGCCTTGTCGACAGTCGGCGCCGGCAGGTTGTCTTCAAAGTAGACGACATCGCTGGACTTACCGCCCGACGCATCGCCAACGATGCTCGAACCGCTGGTGTGCAGGAAGGTTTTGTTGGAACCGCGCAGCGCGGCCAGCAAGGTTTCCACGGCGCCGCGATGGTCGCTGCTGGCGGCGTTGATCACCGCGTCAGCTTTCTTCGCCTGCTCGGTCAACAGCGCGCTGTCATCCAGCGTACCGATCACCGGCGTGATACCCAGTGCCGTCATTTCCGCAGCCTGTTCGGTGCTGCGCACCAGGCCGGTGACGTTATGGCCGGCCTTGACCAGGCCAGTGGCGATGGAACCGCCGATAAAACCGGCAGCGCCGGTGATGAATACGTTCATGGAGGTGTCTCCCTGCGTGAGTAATTGATGGCGTCAGTATTGCGGACCTATCCATTCCGAATAAGTCCGTATTGCCCAATTCAATCTTGCGCAGAGGTCACGAATCAGCTGGCGTAGCTGGCCAGCTTGCCCTGGATAAAGTCCAGGAAGCACTGGATGCGCAAGGCCAATTGCGAGTTGCGGTAGTACACCGCATTGATCGGTTGACGATAGCCGCTGTTGAACTCGGCCAGCACCGGTATCAGGCGCCCGGTCTTGATGTCCTGGGCGGTCATGAAGTCCGATAAACAGGTGATGCCCTGCCCTTCCAGCGCCAGCTGGCGCAAGGTTTCACCGCTGGAAGCGGCGACACCGGGCTGGATTTGCCAGCGATCGCCGTGCACATGGCGCAACGGCCAGTGGTTGAGGGTTTCGGTCTGGGTGAAGCCGAGCAAAGTGTGTTCAGCCAGTTCGGCAACGGTCGTGGGCGTGCCGTGCTGTTCCAGATACACCGGGCTGGCGAGGATATGCAGCGGGCTGCAACCCAGTGAGCGGGCGTGCAACGTCGAGTCGGCCAGGGCGCCGATGCGAATCGCGATGTCGGTGCTCTGCTCCAGCAGGTCGATGATCAGGTCGTTGCTGTTCAGTTCCAGCTGGATATCCGGGTACAGGCCACGAAACTCGGCGATGTACGGCACGATCGCATGCAGCATGAACGGCGACGCCGCGTTGATCCGCAGGCGCCCCGACGGGGTTTGCTGGCGCGACGACAGGCGTTCTTCCAGGTCGTCCATCTGCTCGAGGATCACCTTGGCCCGCTCGAAGAAATACTTGCCCTCTTCGGTCAGGTCCATGCGCCGGGTGGTGCGATTGATCAGGGTGGTGTCGAGCTTGGCTTCCAGGCGCGACAAAGTGCGGCTGACCGCCGACGGCGTCTGCCCGACCTGTTCGGCTGCGGCGGAAATCGACCCGCATTCAATCACGCAGACGAAGATCTGTAGCTCATCGGATCGGGCTTTCAACGTGAATCCTCTTTATAGCGGCTGCACGGATACTAGCCGCATTACAGACTCAGGTTAAACACCTGTGCCAGATGCTGTTCATAACGCGCCACGTCGGCTTCGATGGCCGGGCGTTTCATCACGTCCACACAGAGGAAGGTCGGCAGGCCGGTCATGCCGAGGAACTCGTTGGCCTTGTGGAACGGGAAATACACCGCGTCCACGCCCTTGGCTTCGAAGAAGTCGGTGGGGTCGTCGAACGCTTGCTGGGGAGCGTTCCAGGTCAGGGACAGCATGTATTGCTTGCCCTGGATCAGGCCGCCGCTGCCGTATTTCTGCGACGAGTCGGAGCGGGTGCGGCCGTCGCTGGCGTACAGGCTGCCATGGCCTTCGGTGAAGACTTCATCGATGTACTTCTTGACGATCCACGGGGCGCCCATCCACCAGCCGGGCATCTGGTAGATGATCACGTCGGCCCAGAGGAATTTGGCGACTTCTTCGGCCACGTCGTAGCCGGCGTCGATGTGGGTTTCCTTGACGTCGATGCCGCCACGGTCCAGTACCGCCAGGGCGGCTTCATGCAGGGTGCTGTTGTAGCGACCGTCGGAATGGGCGAATTTCTTACCGCCGTTGAGCAGGAGTACTTTTTTCATAGGGGATGCCTAAAGATTAAAAATGTCTGAAGGCAGGGTAACGGGGTCGGTGCTTTGGAATAAGCGTCCCGGCGGCAAAATACATTTGACCAAGGCGCACGAATCAACGGCATATTGTTAACCACTGATCAGCAGATGACCTCCCAGCGCGGCCATGCCGATAAAGAACACCCGCTTGAACAGCACGGCACTGATGCGCTGGCGCAGGGCCTGGCCCAGCCACATCCCGAGCAGCGCGGGAACCAGCGCCAGCAACGAGGCGTTCAATTCGCCGCCGCCCAGGCTGCCACGCCAGAACAGCCCGGCTGCCAGCGCCAGCGTCGACACGGTGAACGACAGCCCCAACGCCTGTACCAGCTGATCGCGGTTCAAGCCCAACGCTTGCAGATACGGCACCGCCGGTATCACGAACACCCCGGTGGCCGAGGTGATCACCCCGGTCAGCACGCCGCACAGCGGGCCCAGCCAACGCTCGGTGGCCGGGCTTACCTTGAACGTCGGCAGCAACAGCCCGCTCAAGGCATACACCAGCAACGCGCCGCCCAACGCCCGCACCACCCAATGCCCGCCATCCATGCCCAGCCACACCGAGCCCAGCCCGGTGCCGAGGAAAATCAGCAGGAGCATCGGCCACAGGCGTTTGATCAACGCGCTCAGGTGACCGCCGAAGGCCAGTTGCCAGAGGTTGGTGACGGTGGACGGGATGATCAGCAACGCCGCAGCCTGCGCCGGTAACATAGCCAGGCCGAGCATGCCCATGGCGACGGTGGGCAGGCCCAGGCCGATGACGCCCTTGACCGTACCGGCCAGCAGGAAGGTGCCGATCACCAGCAATGTCAGGGCCGGGCCGAGGTTTTGGTAGAACGCGAGTAAGGTATTCATGGGTCGATTTTGCAGGTTTGGGTGATGTCTGAAAATTCGCCATATACTGAGGCAGCCTCTTGTTTTGCATGAGGCAGATGGCCTCTTCGCGAGCAAGCCCGCTCCCACATTTTGAAAGGGTTCACAGATCTAAATGTGGGAGCGGGCTTGCTCGCGAAGAGGCCCGTACAGACACTGAGATCCCCAGCACATGCACTTTGACCTGATCGACCTGCGCCTGTACCTGCACATCCTCGACACCGGCAATATCACCGCCGGCGCCAGCCGCAGCCATTTGTCCCTGGCGGCGGCCAGTGCACGGATCCGGGCGATGGAAGCCTCCCTGGGCATCGAGTTTCTTGAACGTGGCCGCCGTGGCGTCACCCCGACTGCTGCGGGTAAAGCCCTCGCCCGTCACGCCCGCCTGCTGTTGCAGCAAGCCGATCACCTGCAGCAAGACCTCGCGGAATACGCCAACGGCGTCAAGGGCCAGGTGCGCCTGCTGTGCAACACCACCGCCCTGAGCGAATACCTGCCGGAACTGTTGGCGGACTTTCTGCACGAGCACCCCAACCTCGACATCGACCTGCAGGAACTGCCAAGCCTGCGCATCACCCACGCCTTGCGCCAGGGCGCGGCAGACCTGGGGATTATTTCCGACGCAGTAGATACCCACGGCCTGCAAACCCTGCCCTTTCGCGACGACCCGCTGGTGCTGATCATGCCGCTGGATCACCCGCTGGCCGGGCGCACCGTGAGTTTTATCGACAGCTTGCAGCACGACTACGTGGGCCTGGCCGCCGACAGCGCGCTGGCGGTGTACCTGGAGGAACAGGCATTGCACGCAGGCTTTCGCTTGCAGACACGCATCCGTGCAGATGGGTTTGACGGGCTGACTCGCATGGTCGCCCGGGGCGCCGGGCTGGGGATCGTGCCCCTGGCGGCGCTGGAGCGCTGGCCGTTGGAGCGGCGCTTCAAGGCCCAACCCCTGAGCGAGGATTGGGCCTGTCGCAAACTGCTGTTATGCGCCCGCGAGTTCGAGCAATTGCCTGGTTATGCCAAAGCCTTGTTCGATGCCTTGGCCGCGCCCTTGCGGAAGAATACGTAGTACACCAGCGACAGAATCAGCAGGAACGGCACCCCGAACACCAGCGTCATCTTGAATGCATCGGTGAAGAACGTGGTGATCATCACCGCGCCCATCAGCACCAGGCCCAGCAGTGTGCTGTAGGGAAACAGCGCCAGCTGGAACGACAGCTTCGCCCCGCCGTGACGCTTGCGGTAGCGGCGGAAAAACAGATGCGTGAGGAAGATCATGAACCAGGTGAAGATCGCGCCAAACATCGAGATCGCCATCATCAGGGTGAACGAGCTTTCCGGGTACACCACGTTCAGCAGGGTCGCCAGGGCAATGCCCGAACTGGACAGCAACAAGGCGTTCAACGGGATCCCGCTCTTGCTCAAGGCGCCCATGGACTTGGGCGCAAAACCGGCGCGGGACAGGCTGAACATCATGCGGGTGGTGATGTAGAGCTGGCTGTTCATCGCCGACAGCGCAGCGATCAGGATCACGAAGTTCATCACCCCGGTGGCGCCGGGAATGCCGATGGTCTGCATCACCGTGACGAACGGGCTCTGGGCGTGGCCGGCCTGGTTCCACGGCACGATGGCCAACATCAGCGCCAGGGTCAGCAGGTAGAACACCACCAGGCGCACGATGGTCGCGCGGAAGGCTTTTTTCACCGCCTGCTCCGGGTCGGCCGCTTCACCGGCGGCCACAGCGATCATTTCCACACTCAAGTAACTGAAGATCGAGACGATCACCGCGATCCACATGCCGCTCAACCCGTTCGGGAAAAAGCCGCCGTGGGCCGTGTAGTTCTGCACGCCGTAATCCGGGTTGCCGGAGCCGAACACCACGTACACCGCGAGGATGATGAAGCCGACAATCGCGCTGATCTTGATCGTGGAAAACCAGTACTCGAAGTTGCCGAAGGTCTTGACGCTGATGGCGTTGAGTACGATCAGCACGCTGGAAAACGAGACGATCCACACCCATTCCGGCACGTTGGCAAACCAGTACTTCATGTACATCGCCACCGCCGTGACCTCGGCGCCCACCGCCAGCACAATCGCCGCCCAGTACGCATAACGCACCAGGAAACCGGCCAGCGGGCTGACGTAAAATTCGGCATACGCGCCGAAGGAGCCCGAGGTGGAATGCGCCACGGTCATCTCCGCCAGGCAGCCCATCAACAGCAAAGTGATCAGCGCACCGATGGCATAGCTGACCAGTACGCTGGGCCCGGCATAGCCGATGGCGTAGGCGCTGCCCATGAACAGCCCGGTGCCGATGGCGCCACCGATGGCGATCATGCTCATCTGGCCGGAAGTGAGCTGGCGCCTGAGGCCCAGTTCGCGATTGGTGATTTCGGCAAAGCCTTGGTCTGGCGTGGTCACGTGGCGTGCCCCTTTATTATTGTGATTGCACTGTTTGTTGCTTGCCCTGAACCTTGTGGGAGCTGGCTTGCCTGCGATGGCGTCACCTCGGTTTGACTGAAAGACCGCGGTGCCTGCATCGCAGGCAAGCCAGCTCCCACAGGGGTTTTGTGTTGTATCAGGTGACGCTGTGGCGAACCTTGAACTGCGGCTGGTCCCAGGTTCTCTGATCGAGAATCTCACCCAGGATTTCCACCGCATCCCACACTTCAGCAAAGCTGGTGTACAGCGGGGTAAACCCGAAACGCATGATGCGCGGCTCGCGATAATCACCAATCACGCCACGGGCGATCAAGGCCTGGATAACCGCGTAGCCTTCCGGGTGTTCGAAGCTGACGTGGCTACCCCGTCGGGCATGCTCACGCGGGGTGATCAGGGTCAGGTCGTGGGCGGCGCAACGGCTTTCCACCAACTCGATGAACAGGTCGGTCAACGCCAGGGATTTAGAGCGCAAGCTGGCCATATCGGTCTGGGCGAAAATATCCAGGCCACACTCCACCATCGCCAGCGAGGTAATCGGCTGGGTGCCGCACAGGTAGCGGGCGATGCCCTGGCTCGGCGCATAACGCGATTCCATGGCGAACTGTCGGGTATGCCCGAACCAGCCCGACAGCGGCTGCGTAACCACATCCACCAGCGCCGGGTTGACCCACACAAACGCCTGGGAGCCGGGCCCGCCGTTGAGGTATTTGTAAGTGCAACCAATCGCATAATCGGCACCGGCCTGATGCAGGTCGATCGGCACCGCGCCCGCCGAATGCGCCAGGTCCCAGATCGCCAGCGCGCCACATTCATGGCTCAAGGCAGTCTGGGCCTGCATGTCGTACATGTAGCCGGTCTTGTAGTTGACGTGGGTGAGCATCACCACGGCCGTGTCCTGGTCGATGGCTTTCGGCAGTTCGTCCGGGCTGTTGACCAGGCGCAGGGAGTAGCCCTGTTGCAGCAGTTCGGTGAGGCCTTCGGCGATGTACAGGTCGGTGGGGAAATTGCTCGCTTCGCTGACGATCACCTTGCGGCTTGGCGCGCGTTCGCGTTGCACGGTCAGCGCGGCGCTGAGCACTTTGAACAGGTTGATGGAGGTGGTATCGGTGATCACCACTTCACCGTCGCGGGCACCGATCAGCGGTGCCAGGCGATTGCCCAGGCGCTGGGACAGGTCGGCCCAGCCGGCACTGTTCCAGCTGCGAATCAGCCCATTGCCCCACTCCTCGGCGATCACCGCTTGTGCCCGTTCCAGTGCCGCTACCGGGCGCGCACCGAGGGAGTTGCCGTCGAGGTAGATGACCCCGGCCGGCAAGGCGAATTGGTTGCGCAATGGCGCCAGCGGATCCTGGGCGTCGAGGGTCAGGCAATGGGTGCGGGTGGTCATGGTCAGTCCTGTTGTTGTAGTAACAATGAGCCAAATAATGAACGAAGTTTTAGAGAATTTTCGTGCAAAGTGGTGGGCAACAGGCTAATTAAGCTGTAGGAAATTCGAATTTAACCCCCAAACACGCGGATTTATTCTAACCATGATTCTCGACGCCACCGACCTGCGCCTTCTGCATTTCCTGCAACAGGATGGCCGTATCAGTAACCAGGAACTGGCGGAGAAAGTCGCCCTGTCGCCGTCGGCCTGCCTGCGGCGTTTGCGCCTGCTGGAAAGCGAGGGAATCATCAGTGGTTATCGGGCGGTGTTGAACGCCGAGCAGCTGGGGATCGAGCTGGAGGCCATCGTCCACCTGTCGTTACGCCAGGATGTGGAGGATTGGCACGAGACGTTTATCAAGAAGGTGCAGGGGTGGCCGGAGGTGGCCAGTGCGTATGTGATTACCGGGGCGAGCAATTATGTGCTGCGGGTGCAGGCGCGCAACCTCAAGCACTTTTCTGACTTTATCGTGAACCACCTGAACCGCACGGCGGGGGTGATGGATATTCGCTCGGAGATCGTGTTGCAGAAGATCAAGGATCGGGATGATCTGCTCGATCTGGTTGTTCGCAAGTAGCCTGCGGATCGTTCCCACGCTCTGCGTGGGAATGCTGCCCTGGACGCTCCGCGTCCGCTCTTAAGGTCGTGACGCGGAGCGTCACAGGATGCGTTCCCACGCGGAGCGTGGGAACGATCAACCTTAGTCTTCGAGCGCGCGAACTCGTTGCATACGTTTCTGTTCGACAGGCGCCGCCGCAGGCTGCAACTCAAAGTCAAAATCAATCTGCGCAAACTGCCCTTCCACACCAAATTCCTTCGCCAGGTTTGCGTCCTCGCTGAAGCGAATTTCGGCGATCAACTCATCCCGCGTCGCATAGGCAAAATCATCATGCAGGTACGGATCATCCGACAGGTTGATCTGCGTGGTCAGGTGCCGATGGCCCGGCGCCGAGATGAAGAAGTGGATATGCGCCGGCCGCTGGCCATGGCGCCCCAACTGGTCCAGCAACTGCTGGGTCGGGCCGGTCGGCGGGCAGCCATACCCCGACGGCACGATGCTGCGAAAACGGTAGTTGCCCTGGGCATCGGTCTCGATTCGCCGACGCAGGTTGAACTCCGACTGCGTGCTGTCAAACCACGAATACGTACCACCGGTATTGGCCTGCCATACATCGACAATCGCCCCCGCCAACGGCTTGCCATTGGTGTCGCGCACCTGGCCCTGCATGAACAGCGGCACGCCCGGGTCCTGGCCGTCGTCCAGCCGCGCCTCGAACTTGGACAGCGGCGCACCGGCCACATACAGCGGGCCTTCGATGGTGCGCGGGGTGCCGCCGGACTTGCCGGCTTCCTCGTCCGCCGCGTCCATCAGCATGTCCAGGTAATGCTCCAGGCCCAACCCTGCCGCGAGCAAGCCGGCTTCCTGGTTCTTGCCCAGTTCGTTGAGGTAGTTGACCGCCTTCCAGAACTCTTCCGGAGTCACTTCCAGGTCTTCGATGATGTTCACCGTGTCCCGCAGGATCCGGTAGATCAGCGCCTTGGCCCGTGGGTTGCCGCCGTCGTTAAGGTTGCCGCTGGCTTCTTCGAGAAACTGTTGGGCGTGAGCAGTCTGGGAAAGTCGGATGGTCATGGTGCAATCCTCATCTTGTAATTATTAGGTGAAAAAACAGACTCAGCGATCATCCTCACGGATCGACGATGGATGCCGGCACAGGGCATTCACTTCGATGGCCATGTAAGGATAAAGCGGCAGTTGCATCAACAGGTCATGCAGTTCCTGCACGCTGTCGACATCGAACACGCTGTAGTTGGCGTACAGCCCGGCGATGCGCCACAGGTGGCGCCATTTGCCTTGCTCCTGCAGCCGCTGGGAGAAGGCTTTTTCTTCAGCCTTGAGGCCGGCAGCGCGCTCGGGGTTCATGTCGACGGGCAGGTTCACGGTCATTTTTACGTGGAACAACATCGCAGGTGTCCTCTTGTTATTTATCGCGACGGAAGAACGCCAGGCGCTCTTCATCGATGGCCAGGCCCAGGCCCGGAGCGGTGGAGACATGCAGGTGGAAATCGCGGTACACCAGCGGCTCGGCGAGGATGTCTTCGGTGAGCAGCAGCGGGCCGAACAGCTCGGTGTCCCACGCCAGTTTGTTCAAGGTGAGAAAGGCATGGGCCGAGGCCAGGGTGCCGATACCGCCTTCAAGCATGGTGCCGCCGTACAGGCCGATACCCGCCGCTTCGGCAATCGCTGCGGTGCGCAATACCGCACGCGGCCCGCCGTTTTTGGCGATCTTCAGGGCGAACACCGAGGCCGCGCCTTCGCGGGCCAGGTTGAAGGCATCTTCCACGCATTCGATGGATTCGTCGGCCATGATCGGCGCCGGGCTCGACAGGTTGAGCCGCACCATGCCGCCGCGGTTGTTGCGCGAGATCGGTTGTTCGATCAGGTCGATACCGTTGTCCCCCAGCACCTTGCAGGCGCGCAGGGCGACGGCTTCGTCCCAGGCCTGGTTGACGTCGACCCGCACACTGGCGCGGTCGCCCAGGGCTTTTTTGATCGCGATGACGTGGGCCAGGTCCTGGCTGACTTCACCGGCGCCGATCTTCAATTTGAAAATGCGGTGGCGGCGCAGGTCGAGCATCTTCTCGGCCTCGGCGATGTCTTTTTCGGTGTTGCCGCTGGCCAGGGTCCAGGCCACCGGCAAGGCGTCCCGCACGCGGCCGCCGAGCAATTCGCTGACCGGCAGGTTCAGGCGTTTGCCGAGGGCATCGAGCAAGGCGCTTTCGATACCCGACTTGGCAAAGGTGTTGCCCCGGATGCTGCGCTCCAGGCGCAACATGGCGGCATTGATGTTGCTCGCGTCCTGGCCGAGCAGCAGCGGCGCGAAGTGCCGGTCGATGTTGATCTTGATGCTGTCGGGGCTTTCATTGCCGTAGCTCAGGCCGCCGATGGTGGTGGATTCACCAATGCCTTCGATACCGTCGGCGCAGCGCACGCGGATGATCACCAGGGTCTGGTTCTGCATCGTGTGCATCGCCAGTTTGTGCGGGCGGATGGTAGGGAGATCGACGATGATGGTCTCGATCGACTCGATGGCGCAAATCGGCATGGCAATACCCGTTGGGTTCTTTATAGATTTGGCCTGATTCTGTTCCGGATCTCTGCTGGCTTCCAATATAGAATGAGTCTCGAACAATACCCTTAAGGTATGAATGGAGTCTTTATGGAACTGCGCCATCTGCGTTACTTCCAGGTGCTGGGGGAAACCCTCAACTTCACCCGCGCCGCCGAACGCCTGCACATTGCCCAGCCGCCGTTGAGCCGGCAGATCCAGCAATTGGAGGACGAACTGGGTGTGGTCCTGCTGGAGCGTGGGCGCCCGTTGCGCCTGACCGAAGCCGGGCGGTTTTTCTATGAGCACGCCAATGTGCTGCTGGAGCAACTGGGCAAGGTGTGTGACAACACCCGGCGCATCGGCCTTGGGCAGAAAACCTGGCTGGGCATCGGTTTTGCGCCGTCGACGCTGTACGGCGTGCTGCCGGAGTTGATTCGCCGGCTGCGCAGCCACGATGGCCTGGAGCTGGAGTTGGGCCTGTCGGAGATGACCACGCTGCAACAGGTTGAAGCTCTCAAGGCCGGGCGGATTGACGTCGGCTTCGGGCGGATTCGCATCGACGACCCGGCCATTGTGCAGCGGGTGTTGGTGGAGGACCGGTTGGTGGCGGTGTTGCCCGCCGGGCATCCCCTGCTGGGCGCCCCGGCCACCCTGGCGCAATTGGCCGCTGAACCCTTCGTGCTGTATCCCGGCAACCCGCGGCCGAGCTACGCCGACCATGTGATCGCGCTGTTCGATGCCCATGGCTTGAGCCTGAAGGTCTCGCAGTGGACCAACGAATTGCAGACCGCCATTGGTCTGGTCGGCGCTGGCATGGGCGTGACCCTGGTACCCGCCTCGGTGCAGGTGCTGCACCGCGCAGACATTGGCTATACGCCGGTGGTGGAGGCCACCGCCACGTCGCCGATCATTCTCAGCCGGCGGATCAATGACCAGTCGCCGGGGCTCAGTCATTGCCTGCAACTGGTGGAAGAGTTGATTTAAAAGAACACCACACATCCAATGTGGGAGCGGGCTTGCTCGCGAATGCGCAGTGTCAGTCACCGAATGAGTTGGCTGATGCACCGCATTCGCGAGCAAGCCCGCTCCCACAGTTGATCTCCGTTGTTTTTGAGTAAAGTGTTCACCCCCGCATGCGCCGGGCGTCGTTGCGCTGCAGCGTCTGGCTGGGAGACTCGTCGAACAGCTTGCGGTATTCGGCCGAGAATCGCCCCAGATGAGTAAAGCCCCAGCCCAGGGCGATTTCGGAGATGGTGCGGGTGGATCCATGTTCGAGGATTTGCTGGCGCACGGCACCCAGGCGGTATTTCTTCAGGTAAGCCATGGGCGACAGGGCGAAGTATTTGCGGAAGGCATCGAACAGCTTGAAGCGCGACACGCCCGCCGCCGCCTCCAGATCCTCCAGGTGCACCGCTTCCCGGGCGTTGTCGTGGATGTACTGTCGGGCACGAATCAAATAGTGCGGCAGCTTCACCCCCAGCACGTCCCGCAGTTCTTCGGAATAGTTGTTCGGCTGGGCCAGGATCAGGCCCTTGATCAGCGAGCTTTCCAGGTCCCGGGTAAACGCCACCTGGTCATACAGCTCGCTGCTGCGCTCCAGTTCGGCGATGAAATACCGCGCCATGCGCCACCACGACGCGGAAGCGCCGTCCACCGCGTCCATCGCCGACTCGAAGCGCAGCGGCGCTTCAATCGGCCGCTGCAGCAGGCCCTCCAGGGATTCGCTCATCGCCGCGCGGGTGATCACCACCTGCAACTTGCGGCAGTCGCCGGAGATCTCCAGCACCTGATGTTCGTTGGGCGAGATGATCACGCCCTGGTCACGGTTGGAGCTGAGCCGCACGCCGTTCTTGCTCAGTTCCTGCTCGCCCACCAGCGGCAGGGTCAGGCTGTAGCTGCTGAAGTGCTCGGCGTCTTCGATGTCGATGGTGACGTCGGTGCCGTATTCGATAATCCCCAGCGTCGTGGCGCGGGACTTGAACACATTGGCGCTGTGGTGAAAGCGGATGCGCTCCGGCGTCGCGGTTTGCAGGCGGTGCGGCCCGCAAATGCCGGACATCCAGCTGCAGGCGCCTTCAAGGTCGAAGCGCTCGATACGTATATCGCGTGTATTGCTACTCATCACGGGGCACCCACGGCAATTGTGGCCGGCGCGCTCTGACGGCGCGTCCTGGTAGATCGACAGCAAGTTTTGCGCCACGCCAGCGGGATCGCCACTGGGTGGATAGCAACCGTCGAATAAGTGGATAACAAGCAGACTTTTCCGACAATCGCCTTGCAAGACAGTAGCGCATTCCGCCACCGCCCTGCACCGCCGTGGGTATTTCGTGCCCAACTAAGTGGCCCACCTTCCCCCATTAACCGGATAGCCCGGTGCCCCGCCGCAGCCTCTTAATGGCTTACCCGTCTAGCCATTATCAAAAAAGGTGCCTCCCATGAGTGGTGCAAGAAGCGTCGAGCAGTGGAAAAGCTTTATCGAAGGCTGCCTGGACTTTCGTCCGGTGGATGAAGTGTTCCGCATCGCCCGGGACATGTTCACCGAGCCGGAGTTGTTCGAGCTGGAGATGGAACTGATCTTCGAAAAAAACTGGATCTATGCCTGTCACGAGAGCGAACTGGCCAACAAGCACGACTTCGTGACGATGCGCGCCGGGCGCCAGCCGATGATCATCACCCGCGACGGCGAAGGCCAGCTCAACGCGCTGATCAACGCTTGCCAGCACCGGGGCACCACCCTGACCCGGGTTGGCAAGGGCAACCAGTCCACGTTTACCTGCCCGTTCCATGCCTGGTGCTACAAGAGCGATGGCCGGCTGGTGAAGGTCAAGGCGCCGGGGGAATACCCGGAAGGCTTCGACAAGGCCACTCGCGGCCTGAAAAAAGCGCGGATCGAGAGCTACAAGGGTTTCGTCTTCATCAGCCTCGACGTGAACGGCACCAACAGCCTGGAAGACTTCCTCGGCGACGCCAAAGTGTTCTTCGACATGATGGTCGCCCAATCGGCCACCGGTGAGCTGGAAGTGCTGCCGGGCAAGTCGGCCTACACCTACGACGGTAACTGGAAACTGCAAAACGAGAACGGCCTGGACGGTTATCACGTCAGCACCGTGCACTACAACTACGTGGCCACGGTGCAGCATCGCCAGCAGGTCAATACGGAAAACGGCACCGGCTCGGGCACGACACTGGACTACAGCAAACTCGGCGCCGGCGACGCGAACACCGATGACGGCTGGTTCGCCTTCAACAATGGCCACAGCCTGTTGTTCAGCGACATGCCCAACCCCACCGTGCGTTCGGGCTACGCCACCATCATGCCGCGCCTGATCGAAGAACACGGCCAGCAAAAGGCCGAATGGATGATGCACCGCCTGCGCAACCTGAACATCTACCCAAGCCTGTTCTTCCTCGACCAGATCAGTTCGCAGCTGCGGATCATCCGGCCCATCGCGTGGAACAAGACCGAAATCATCAGCCAGTGCCTGGGGGTGAAGAACGAGTCTGACGCCGACCGTGAAAACCGTATTCGCCAGTTCGAGGATTTCTTCAACGTCTCGGGCATGGGTACGCCGGATGACCTGGTGGAGTTCCGCGAAGCCCAGCGCGGCTTCCAGGGCCGTCTGGAACGCTGGAGCGATATCTCCCGCGGCAGCCATCGCTGGGAAACCGGGCCTACGCCCAACAGCGAATCCATCGGTATCCAGCCGGCGATGACCGGCACCGAATTCACCCACGAAGGGCTGTACGTCAACCAGCACCGCAACTGGCAGAAATTCCTGCTGGACGGGCTCGACCAGCAAGCCCTGAAACTGCGGGAGGTGGAATGATGAATGCGCAATTGCAGTACCGGATCGAGCAGTTTTTTTACCGTAAATCCGAGCTGTGCGATGCCCAGGACTGGGACGCCTACGTGCAGTTGTTCGACCCGCAGAGTGAATTCCACCTGCCGCAGTGGGATTCGGAACATGTCTACACCCGCGACCCGAAGCGCGAAATGTCGTTGATCTACTACGCCAACCGCTCGGGGCTGGAGGATCGGGTGTTTCGCCTGCGCACGGGCAAGGCCGCGTCGGCCACGCCGATGCCGAGGACGCTGCATTTGATCAACAACGTGCGGATTGCCGAGCAACCGGGCGGGCTGCTGGAAGTGAAGTTGAACTGGCACACGTTGTTCTATCGGCTGGCGACGTCGGAGCAGTTCTACGGCAGCGCCACTTACAGCCTCAAGCCCGATGGCGACAGTTGGTTGATCACCCGCAAGCATGCGCTGCTGCTCAACGACACCATCAACTCGGTGCTGGATTTCTATCACCTGTGACCTGATGCATTACACCTGTGGCGAGGGAGCTTGCTCCCGCTGGACCGGGTTGGCGCTCCAGTGCGTAGCGCTCCCGGCTTTTTGGGGCTGCTGCGCAGCCCAGCGGGAGCAAGCTCCCTCGCCACAGGTAAATCGCAGGCATAGAAAATCAAACTCGCGGAGTTCTGCGAATGAATCACAAAGTGGCCTTCAGTTTTGCCGACGGCAAGACCCTGTTTTTCCCGGTGGGCGCCAATGAGATCCTGTTGGATGCGGCGTTGCGCAACGGCATCAAGATCCCGCTCGACTGCCGCGAAGGCGTATGCGGCACCTGCCAGGGCCGCTGCGAGTCCGGCGACTACAGCCAGGACTACGTGGACGAGGAAGCCCTCTCCAGCCTCGACCTGCAACAACGCAAAATGCTCAGCTGCCAGACCCGGGTCCAATCCGATGCCGCGTTTTATTTCGATTTTGATTCCAGCCTGTGCAACGCGCCAGGGCCAGTACAAATCCGCAGTACGGTGAGCCAAGTGCAACAGGTCTCGGCCAGCACCGCGATCCTGCACCTGCAGCTTGAACACCCATTGGACTTTTTGCCGGGCCAATATGCCCGCCTGTCGATTCCCGGCACCGACAGTTGGCGCTCCTACTCTTTCGCCAACCGCCCGGGCAATCAGTTGCAGTTCCTGATCCGCCTGCTGCCCGATGGCGTGATGAGCAACTACATCCGCGAACGCTGCCAGGTCGGTGATGAACTGCTGCTGGAAGCGCCACTGGGGGCCTTCTACCTCAGGCACGTCACCCAACCGCTGGTGCTGGTTGCCGGCGGCACCGGCTTATCCGCGCTGCTGGGCATGCTCGATGACCTGGCCGCCAGCACCTGCCAACAGCCGGTGCACCTGTATTACGGCGTGCGGGGTGCGGCCGATTTATGCGAGGCAACACGCATAAAAGCCTACGCCGATACGATCCCGGGGTTTCGCTACACCGAGGTACTCAGCGACCCACCTTCGGACTGGGCCGGCAAACGCGGCTACCTCACCGAGCATTTCGACCTGGCCGAATTGCGGGATCAATCGGCAGATATGTACGTCTGCGGCCCCCCTCCGATGGTCGAATCCATCAAACAATGGCTGCTGGATCAGGCACTTGATGGCGTTCAGCTGTATTACGAAAAGTTTACCGAGAGTAATATCTGACCCCTCAGCGGTTTGAGGGGCTGGTTCGGTGTGCGATCAACCCTGAAAAAAACAAGTAGAAGGGAATGTTAATGGCGGATGACATGGTTAACCCGGTGGGCCTCAAGCGTGGCCTGAAGAACCGGCATATTCAGCTGATTGCCTTGGGAGGGGCGATCGGGACCGGGCTGTTCCTCGGCTCGGCGGGCGTGCTCAAGTCGGCGGGGCCGTCGATGATCCTGGGCTATGCGGTAGCCGGGTTCATCGCGTTCCTGATCATGCGCCAGCTGGGCGAAATGATCGTCGAGGAACCGGTGGCCGGCTCCTTCAGCCACTTCGCCCACAAGTACTGGGGCGGTTACGCAGGCTTCCTCGCCGGCTGGAACTACTGGGTACTCTACGTGCTGGTGGGCATGGCCGAGCTGACAGCGGTGGGCAAGTACATCCAGTTCTGGTGGCCGGAAATTCCGACCTGGGTCAGTGCGGTGGTGTTCTTTGTGCTGGTCAACCTGATCAACACCCTCAACGTGAAGTTCTTCGGTGAGACCGAGTTCTGGTTCGCGATCATCAAGGTGGTGGCGATTGTCGGCATGATCGTGCTCGGCTGCTACCTGCTGTTCAGCGGCACCGGCGGCCCGCAAGCCTCGGTGAGCAACCTGTGGAGCCACGGCGGGTTCTTCCCGAATGGCGGCATGGGGCTGTTGATGTCCATGGCGTTCATCATGTTCTCGTTCGGCGGCCTGGAGCTGGTGGGTATTACCGCCGCCGAAGCCAGCGAACCCCGCAAGGTGATCCCGAAGGCGATCAACCAGGTGGTGTACCGGATCCTGATTTTCTACGTCGGCGCCCTTACCGTGCTGCTGTCGTTGTACCCATGGGATCAACTGCTGCAAACCCTCGGCGCGTCGGGCGATGCCTACAGCGGCAGTCCGTTCGTGCAGATCTTTTCCTTGATCGGTAACGACACCGCCGCCCACATCCTCAACTTCGTGGTCCTGACCGCGGCACTGTCGGTGTACAACAGCGGCGTGTACTGCAACAGCCGCATGCTGTTCGGCCTGGCCGAGCAAGGCGACGCGCCGAAAGCGCTGATGAAGTTGAACAAGCAAGGCGTGCCGCTGCGTGCCCTGGGCATCTCGGCCCTGGTGACGCTGCTGTGTGTGGTGATCAACTACGTCGCGCCGCATGACGCACTGGAGCTGTTGTTTGCGCTGGTGGTTGCTTCGCTGATGATCAACTGGGCGCTGATCAGCCTGACCCACATCAAGTTCCGCAAGGCCATGGGCGAGCAAGGCGTGGTGCCGTCGTTCAAGACCTTCTGGTTCCCGTTCAGCAACTACCTGTGCCTGGCGTTCATGCTGATGATCATCTGCGTGATGCTGGCGATTCCGGGTGTGCGGGCGTCGGTGTATGCGATTCCGGTTTGGGTCGGGATCATCTATGTGGCGTACCGGTTGCGGTTGAACAACGCGAAGGCAGTAACAGCGCAATAACCCATGTGGGAGCGGGCTTGTGTGGGAGCGGGCTTGCTCGCGAAGGCGTCGTGTCAGTCACCTGATGTATTGACTGACCCACCGCTTTCGCGAGCAAGCCCGCTCCCACATTTTGATCGTATTCCAAATGAAAAGCCCCGGTACTGATGAGTACCGGGGCTTTTTGTTGGGCCTTGATTACAGCGTGGAACGCACTCGCCACAGCTCGGGGAACAATACGGTGTCGAGCATCTTGCGCAGGTAACCCACGCCTTCGGTGCCGCCCGTACCAGGCTGGAAGCCAATGATCCGCTCCACCGTGGTGACATGGCGGAAGCGCCATTGGCGGAACGAATCCTCCAGGTCGATAAACTTTTCGGCCAATTGGTACAGGTCCCAATACCGGCTCGGATCGCGATAAACCTCGCGCCACGCCGCCTCCACGGAATCATCGTGAACCGTCGGCGCCGTCGGGTCGCGTTCGGCGCGCTTGGGGTCGATCGCCAGCCCGGCCTTGGTCATCAGGTTGATCGCCTCGTCATACAGCGACGGCGTGGCAATCGCCACCTGCAGCTCCTTCAACAACTCCGGCCGGTGGGCATGAGGCCGCAACAGCGCCGCGCTTTTATTGCCGAGGATGAATTCGATTTCCCGGTATTGGAACGACTGAAAGCCCGACGACTGGCCCAGGTACGGGCGAATCGACTTGTACTCCGACGGCGTCATGGTCGCCAGCACCGCCCAGGCGTGCACCAGTTGGTCAAAGATCCGCGACACCCGCGCCAGCATCTTGAACGCCGGCGGCAGCTCACCCAGGCGCACGTGTTCGCGGGCGGCCTTGAGTTCGTGGAGCATCAACTTCATCCACAGCTCCGAGGTCTGGTGCTGGATGATGAACAGCATCTCGTTGTGGTCCGGCGACAGCGGGTGCTGGGCGCTGAGCACTTTGCCCAGGTCCAGGTAGTCGCCGTAGCTCATGGACTCGGAAAAATTCAGCTCGGCGTTATGCCATTCTTCCGGCGGCTGGTAGTCAGGGGAGAAAGGACACTGGCTCATCGCGTGGGCTCCTTGAGCGGGCGGAGAATGGCTCGTACCGGGCTGGCATCGAGGTTGGCAAAACGCAGCGGCAGCGCGATCAACTCGTAATCGCCCTCCGGCACGTCGTCGAGGACGATGCCTTCGAGAATCGCCATGCCATGCCGGGCGACGGCGTTGTGGGAGTCCATGGTCTTGGACTGCTGCGGATCCAGGGACGGTGTGTCGATACCGATCAGGCGCACACCGAGGCTGAACAGCAACTCGACCGTTTGCGGGGCGACGGCGGTGAAATTCGAATCCCAGGCATCCAGCGGCGCCTGTTGATAAGTGCGCAACAGTACACGCTCCGGCAGGTTTTCCAGGCGGCCTTCCAACTGATGCGGCTGCACCAGCGCGCCGCTGCCCAGGCAATGCAGCACCCGGCACGGGCCCATGTACACATCCAGAGACACTTCGCCAATCGGCGCGCCGTCCGCGCTGTAGTGCAACGGCGCGTCCACATGGGCGCCGGTGTGGGGCGACAGGGTGATGCGTCCGACATTCACCGGGCACTCGGGGCCGAACTGCCAGACCCGCTCTTCCTGAAACGGCGTATCACCCGGCCAGGTCGGGGTCGCGGTGCTCAAGGGCGGGCTGATGTCCCACCACGTTTTTATTGGATTCATTTCAAGGCTCTCGGTCGTTACTGGGGTGAATGATACGAGGGCCGGCTGTAAATATTCTTGCGAATTCCAGCGCAAAGCGGGAAATCTTTCGCACTTACTGCGAGGAAATGGCTGATTGGCGCACAGATATTTCGTACCGACTCAATCCTTCAAACAACAAATATCCCCTGTGGGAGCCGGGCTTGCCCGCGACGAGGTCGGCACAGCGTGCCCTTCCATCGCCTGACACTCCGCCATCGCGGGCAAGTCCGGCTCCCACAGGGGTTGGCGGTGACTCACGGATGTGCAAATGACTGCGCTTCTGGGCATCCCGATGTCGAGTCCAGACCACTGGCGGGCCGCCCAAGGCGATAGGGTTCGGACTTCCCTTCCACTGCCTCGGAATCATCATGTCCAAGCCAATCACCGTACTGCGCGACACCCATCCACTGCCGGTGCTGGACGCCTGCAAATGGGAAAAACTCGAAGGCGACCCGCACACCGTCAACCTCAACGCCTACACCAGCGAGGACGGCAGCAAGATCATGGGCACCTGGATCTGCACCCCGGGCAAATGGCGGGTGGAGTGTGTGAAGTGGGAATACTGTCACTTCCAGGAAGGCTACTGCGTGATCACCCCGGACGGCCTGGAGCCGATCCATTTGCGGGCCGGGGATATCTTTGTGGTGGAGCCGGGGATGAAGGGGACGTGGGAAGTGGTCGAGACGGTGCGTAAGTATTTTGTGTTTGCCTGATCCCACCTCCTGGAAAGGGGTCGCCCTGGCCCCTTTTACCTCAACGACGACCGTCGCGCCCTTCTGATAAAAGCAGCACCTCCCTGCCCCTCTTCCAATAACAATCGCTGTTATTCGTGACAACAACCCTTGATATTCGAAAACAATCAATTAGTATTTTGTGACAGAATATTGTGAGCACCAAGTTCTTGAAAAAATCTCATGACGTAATGCGCAAAATACATAATCAAACTCACCAAACAGTACAACCACTACTTTAGTTATAGATAAGATTGACTTTTGACACCCCCTACAGTTTGAGATAGCTTTCTTGTAACCCGTCTATACTCGAATCTCATAGCATTATAACCCGATGATAATAAGAGGTACGGAGAAGGTGCAGAACTTCACATAATCGCAACCTTCACTGCACATTGATGGAAAACGCGCAGCGATTTGAATTAGACTCCTATGAATCAGTTGAATACCCCATTGGTTTGTTCTAAGGACTCCACACGTCTTCCAGCACTTACTGCACGCGGCAGTCGAGACCGCGCTTTTGTAAAAGGATCAAGAAAATGCCTGAAAAAACAACACGTCTGACCATTCTCATCGACTTCCCGACCAAGCAGCGTCTGGAGTCGCTGTCCGAGGAAGTTGACCTTACTATTTCTCAGGTTATTCGCAAGCTGATTCGTGACCATCTCCAGCAATACGAGAGCCAAGTCCCGCCCTCCGTGCTGGAGCCGGAGAAAGAGGATTCATCGCTCTGCTCTTGATATATAAGCCTGGTTAATTTGCCTTTATAAAACTGTGCGGCATAACTTTCTGCTTATTTATCAGCTGGCGCGCAGTTTAATCATGAACACTGCGCGCCACCCCTCTCCAAGTTAAAAACTGGTGATGAACTATGCCTGTGAAACAGCAATGGCTTGCTTGTTATGCTCATCTAAGCAAAGAAATGAATGGGCCTGCTGTATCATCAGACACCGCGCAGCCCTGTACCTTGTTTTTCTCCATGAGCGACGGCACCCAGCGCGCGCATGTTTTTCATATCACGGCAGATAACTTCGAAGCCGCCTGGCAAACCGGTATGCAGCGCTTGCAGGGTGCCTATGAACGAGACCGCGCGCAGTCAGGCAACATCGTCGAACGTTCATGGATACGCGTCGAATGCGCGATCAACGTAACCGCCATCACCTGGGCCGAACTCAATGCGCGCTTCAAGCGCCACAAGCGTAATTACTTCCGGCGCGGCATCGCCTTCGATGCGGCGCTGCACATCGCGATCACCGAACAGGAACTGAACGCCAACGCGATCCTGTATGGCGGCAACGCTATCAATCACGCGACCTTCAATGCCGGCAATTTTTCGGTGTACGCCAGGCGCCGTTTTACCGGGCTCAATACAGCCGACCTGATCGCCACACTTGAACCCGAGACCCCCGTGTTCCTGTTCGACACCAAGGGCGTTTTTTGTGCCGAAGACGGCGTGCCCCACCCGCTGAACCCTGGCCCGACAGAAACCGGCTGGCGCACCCTCGCAGCGCTGGAGCCCGGCATGGTAAAGGCGAGCATCATCAGCGCCGCAAGCTACCTGAGCACTCAGGTGCAGGGCAGCGGCCAGTTCGTCTACGGCTACTTCCCGTGCTTTGACCGGGCGATAAAAAACTACAACACCCTGCGCCACGCCAGTACCACCTATTCGATGATCGAGGCCTGGGCACTGACCGGCGACGAGGCGCTTAAATCCGCCATCGACCGCTCGCTGGCCTACCTTACCCAGGAACTGATCAAGTCCTACGCGCTGCCCGACGGCAGTGTGGCGGCGTATCTGCTGGACACCGGTGACGAGATCAAACTGGGTGGCAATGCCGTGTGTTTGTTGGCGCTGGTCAAATACAGCGAAGTCACCGGCACCCGCCACTATCTACCCGTGCTGGAAGCCCTGGCCAATGGCATGGCCTGGATGCAGGACGCGACCACCGGCGCCTTCGTGCACGTCTTGCATGGCCGTGACCTTACCGTCAAAGAGGCGTTCCGGATCATCTACTACGACGGCGAGGCCGCGTTCGGGTTGATCCGCCTCTACGGCCTCACCGGCGATGAGCGCTGGTTAACCGTGGTGGAAAAAGCCTTCGACTACTTCATCGAAAAACAGCACTGGCGCGAGCACGATCACTGGCTCAGCTATTGCGTGAACGAACTGACCCGCTACCGACCTGACGAAAAGTATTTCCGCTTCGGCCTGAATAACGTCGCCGGTTATCTGGGGTTCGTGCAACAGCGCATCACCACCTTTCCGACGCTACTGGAATTGATGATGGCTGCGCAGCAGATGCTCGAACGCATCGCCCAGCAAGCGCAATTGCGCCACCTGCTCACCGAGATCGACCTGCACGCGTTTTACCGCGCCCTGCATCATCGTGCGCGCTATCTGTTCAACGGGTATTTCTGGCCGGAAACGGCGATGTATTTCGCCAATCCTGCGCGCATTGCCGGTTCGTTTTTTATCCGTCACCACGCGTTCAGGGTGCGCATCGACGACGTGGAGCATTACCTCTCGGGGCTGATTGCCTACCACCGCTACCTGCTCGACGGCGCGCCGCAAGTGAGCCTGGCCCAGGACGCAGCGCCCCTCGGCTGGGTCTGGGACGCCAACACCCTGGCTCGGGTGACACACGGCACCTGGGCCAAACAGCCGCCGCCCGGTTGGTACACGTCGGGTTTGACGCCGTCCATGCAGTTTTTCAAACCCCAGCGCATGCTCAATCGGCACCCCAGCAAGGTGGGACCGAACGAAGTGCAGTCAGCGCTGCGCTGGGCCCAGGCCAGTCCTGAGCGGCGCCCCTCGGCGTTCTTGTGTGTAGACCCGACGCCCTACCTGGACAGCGGCCTGCCGGTGTTACAGGTCGCCGATACCAGCGAGGCCATGCTGCAAATGGGTCGATACGCCAGGCAGCGATTCACTGGCCAGGTATTCGGCGTCACCGGCAGCTTCGGTAAAACCACCGTGGTCGCCATGCTCGGCCACGCCCTGAAACACTGGGGCGAAGTGGGCCACACCGAGGCCAACGCCAACCTGCCCCATGGGATCGCCTGGAACCTGGCGAGCATGCCCCGGCCGGCCAAATTCTGGGTATTGGAAATGGCCGTGGGCCGCATGCCGATTAACTCGGAGCTGGTGCGCCCACACATTGCTATCGTGACCGGGCTGGCTCCGGCGCACCTGGAATACCATGGCACCCTGGAAAACCTGGCGCGTAAAAAGAGCGCGATCTTCCGCTCGATGGCACCGGGTGGGCACGCGGTGCTGTGCCGCGATATGCCGCACTACGAGGTGTTCGCCCAGGCCGCCGAAGTCGCGCGCTTGCACGTGACCAGCTATGGCGAACACGCCGATGCCGATGTGCGCCTGCTCGACGTGTGCCGCGAGGCCGACCGGGTCTACGTCACCGCGCAACGTGACACGCAACGGCTGGATTTCAGCCTGAGTGCTCACGGCCGACACATGGTGCTCAACGCACTGGGGGTGCTGGCGTCGCTGTTCGTCGCCGGGCTTGACGCCGACCAGGCACTGGAAGTGCTGACCGGCTTCCAACCGGTGGAAGGTCGCGGCAATATCCGCTCGATCAAATGCACCGACGGGCATTTCCAGCTGATCAACGATGCGTACAACGCCAACCCCGGCTCGATGGCTGCGGCCTTGCGCTCGATGGCCGACCTGCCCGTGGTCTCGCGGCACCGGGTAGTAGTGTTGGGCGACATGCTGGAGCTGGGCCCCGACGCCCAGCGCTACCACCTGGAACTGGCTGACTCGCTGCGCGCGGCGGCGCCCCGGCATTTGGTGCTGTGCGGGCCGCTGATGCGTGAGGTGTACCGGGTGCTGCGCAGTGAGCTGTCAGTGCAGTGGTTCGAGGATGCCACGGCATTAGGCCAGGCGTTGGCGCGCCACCCCGACCAGTGGTTCCAGGCGGGGGATTGGGTACTGGTGAAAAGCTCCGGTGGTACCGGGTTGTCGCAGATCTGTGATTGGCTGAACACGACCGAACAGGCGGTGCCGGCGGGTTAGCCCGCGCAGCCCGCTGCTGTCTTCAGGCCAATGTCATTGCGCAGTTGGTGAAACATCGCAGGCACACCCTGCGCCTTGACCAACTGCGCCTGATGCCCGGCGCGAATCAACGCCTGGTAAAAACGCTCCTGCAACACAAATGGGGTTACCTGGTCGTCCACGCTGCCAATCACGAACAACTGCCGCGCAGGCGCAACGGCAATGCCGGCCAGGTGCTCCAGGGGATCGTAGGGGAGCAATAAACCATTGGTGTCGCGTCCCGGACGCGAAGGCAGGCCTTTGCTTTGACGCAACATCTGCGCGCGCTGCACCAGGGCAAACGCGCCGGAAGTCATCACTGCACACTTCACATCGGTACGCCCCAAGGTCAACAACGCCGCGGCCACCGTGGCGCCGCCGCTGTGCCCCAGCAACACAAACTGCCCGATGCCGTAACGCTTGCGCAGCTCGTTGAGCGCAGCGTCCAGCACAATGAATTCCCGCGCCTGGCGCCGCTGCCCGTGGTTGCCGCTGGAACCGTAGGTGCCAGGCCGCGCCACAATCACCACCGGTACGCCCGCACGCCGGCTCAGGGCCTTGGCCTGCCTGGCCTTGGCGGCCAGGGTATTGCCACGGATCGACTCGGGCGAGCGGTGCATTTCCACGTTGCGGTCGCCATGAAACATCACGATCACCACGGGCGCATGGCTCAGCACCGCCCCGGAAAAATAGCGAATGCACTCATCGCCCCCGGCCAACTCGACCCAGAGTGAAGAGTCGACCTGGTTGCAGGTCGACTGGTCGGCCGGGGTGTTCCAAAGCAACGGTGTCGAACCCTCACTCAGGGCCCACGCGCCCGGCACGCCGGCCCACAACAACATCCACCACAACGCAAACCTGGCCACAGCCACCTCGCCTAACGCTCGCGCAAGGCCTCCCGCGCACGGTTCATGGGCTTGATCAAATAGTCGAGCACGGTTTTCTGGCCGGTCTTGATATCCACCGAGGCAATCATCCCAGGCACAATCGAAAACGACTTGCCGGCCTTGTTTTTCAAGGTGTCAGCGTCGGTGCGAATGAACACTCGGTAGTAAAAAACTTCTGGCTTGACCTCGTCCTGGATAGTGTCCGGAGAAATGGTCACGACCTTGCCGTCCATGCCGCCATAAATGGCGTAGTCGTAGGCGGTGATCTTGACCTTGGCCACCTGGTCGGGATGGATAAAGGCGATGTCTCGCGGGGAGATACGCGCCTCGATCAACAACTGCTCATCCAGGGGCACAATCTGCATCAGGCGCCCGTTGGGCGGGATAACCCCGCCGATGGTGGTGACCTCGATCCCCTTGACAATACCGCGCACCGGCGAGCGCAGGGTCAGGCGGGTCACCGAGTCGGAGCGCCCGCGCATGACTGACGACAGCGTCTCGACGTCGGCATTGACCTTCGCCAGGTCCTCACCGGCCCGCACCATATACTCGGAGCGGGCCTGGGTCAGTTTCAACTCCAGCTCGGCCTTTTGGCGCTTGAGGCGCAACACCTCAACGTTGCTGGCGGCGCCGACCTTGGCCAGGTTTTCGGTGATTTCCAGCTCGCTACGCACCAGCCCGAGCGACGATCGCACGCCGGCCAACGATTCTTCGAGGCCCTTGCGCCGAGTGTTGAACAGGTCGGTTTCGGCGCGCACCAGTGCGGGGTAACGCTCAAGCTCCGGGGGGAACAGTAACGGTTTACCGTCTACCTCGGCCTGCAAACGCGCGACGCTGGCCAGCGACGCCCGGTACTTGGCGGCACTTTCATCAAAGTTGGATTCGGTCTTGGTCGGGTCAAGCCTGGCCAACGTCTGGCCATTTTTGACGATATCGCCCTCCCCCACATTCAACTCCGTGACGATGCCGCCTTCCAGCGACTGGATGATTTGCTCACGCGAGGTCGGGATGACTTTGCCGCTGCCCGTCGAGACTTCGTCCACTTCAAAAAAGTAGGCCCAGGCACCAAACGCAATCAGCATGACAAACACCCAGCCCACCACGCGCGTGGCGCGCACCACGGTGCGTTCATCCACGCCGTCGTGGGTATGCCGGGCGCCTTCGTCTTCGGTGGCGAGCAGGGGTATGGTTTTCGGCGCAGGGCTTTTCACTGGTTTTTCCCCTTCGGTTTGGACAGGCGCGCAATCGCGTTGGCTTTGCTCTCATCGACGATGATCTGGCCGTTATCGACCACGATCACCCGATTCACCAGGCTCAATACACTCATGCGGTGCGTGGCGATAATCAGCGTGCGGTGGGCTGCCCAGCGGTCGAGGTTGTGGATCAACTGGCGCTCGGTCGCTTCATCCAGGGACGCGGTGGGCTCGTCGAGCAACACGATATGCGGCTGGCGAATCATCAGCCGCGACAGCAGCAGCGACTGACGCTGCCCGCCCGACAGGCCCAGGCCACCTTCCAGGATCATGTGGTCCAGGCCGTCGGCGAACTTGCCGATGAAGTCGCCCGCACCGGTCAGCGCCAGGGCCTGGAGGATTTCCTGATCGCTGGCATGCGGCGCCCCCATGATCAGGTTGTCGCGCAGCGTGCCGTGGAACAGCCGCGAGTTTTGTGTCATCAGCCCCACATCGCGGCGCACGTCGGCGGGGTCGATGTGGCTGAGGGCAACGCTATCCAGGCTGATGGTGCCGGCCTTGAGGTCGAGCATCCCGGCCAATGCCTGCAACAGCGTGGATTTACCCGCGCCGTTACGCCCCAGAATCGCGATGCGTTCGCCCGGCTGGATCTTCAGGTCGGCCACACGCAGCGCCGGCACGGGGGCATCGTCGGAATACTGGAATGTGGCCTGGCTCAGCGCGTATTGGCCTTTGATCACCGGCAGGTGCACGCGCTTGCTGCCCTCGGGATGGTCCACCGGCAATTCCATGATCCGGTTCAGGCCTTGCAGCGCAACCTTGGCCTGCTGCCAGCGCGTCAGCACCTGGGTGATCTGGGACATCGGCGCCATCATCCGCGACGCCAGGATCGACGCCGCGACAAGGCTACCGGTGGTCATGTCGCTGGCCATGACCATCGGCGCACCGAACACCACCACCACGGCAAACACCGAGCCCTGCACATTGTTGCTCCAGGCCACCAGTTTGTTGGTGAGCAGGCGCAGGCGCAGGCTGGCGTCGCCGCAGGTGGCGTTGTAGTGATTCCATTGTTGCTGGAAGCGCTGTTCGGCCTGCAACGCCTTGATGTCGTCCAGGCCTTGTATGGTCTCCACCAGCATGGCGCTGCGCAACGAGCTTTCACGCATCGACTCATTCGCCAGTGCCGCGAGTTTTTTCTGCGCCAACAGCCCGGGCACTATCAGGAACAGCACAGCCACCATTGGCACCGCCACCAGCGGGCCGGCGATCAACCAGTAGATCACCAGAAACAGCAGGAAGAACGGCAGATCGGCCAGCGCCGTGGCGGTGCTGGAGGTGATCAGCTCACGCAGTTGCTCCAGCTCCTTGAGCTGCGAAATGAACGAGCCGGTGGACTTCGGCCGGGCGCTGTTACGCAAGCGAATGGCATGCCCGAACACCAGGTCGGAAACACGCAGATCCGCGCGTTTGCCGAGCATGTCGGTGATGCGCACACGGGTGATGCGCATGATGAAATCAAACACCAGCGCCAGCATCACCCCGCCAAACAGCACATACAGGGTGGGCATGGATTCGGCCGGGATCACCCGGTCGTACACCTGCATCGAAAACAGTACCCCGGCCAACCCCAGCACGCTGGTGACCAGCGAGGCGAGCATCACATAGCCATAGGGCCGCAGGTCGCGCAGCACGATGTTTTTGAACCACGCCTTCTCGTAAGGCTTGATGTAGTCGTCGACACGCCGGTCACGCACTGCCGCCATGGGTCGCAGAATCACGCTCTTGCGCGCTTGCTCCAACAGGTCCTGGCGGGTGAGCCGGCTTTGCAGGCCGCCGTCGCCGCTGTAGGCGATGCCCAGGTTGTCGCCGTCGCCGAGGGTTTCGAGCACACCCACCTGGCCGTCGGCAAATTGCAGCACCACCGGTAATTGGCGCTGCATCAGCGTGGTTTCGCTGAAGTCGGCAATCACGCAGTTCAACCCCGCCTGGCGGGCCATCTGCCGTACCACCTCTTCCACCGAAGCGCCTTGGGTCCATTGTGCGGCGATGCGCACGCTTTGGGCCGAGCATTCCAGGCGGTAATGCCGGGCCACGCTCAGGACGGCCTCCAGCCACACGTCATAATCCACTGCGGGCGCCGGGTTCAGCGGGGTTTGTACTGCGTTGGTTTCGTCCGCAAGCATCACAGCATCATTCATGGCCGAATCTCCACACCTTGCAGGGTGCTGTTGTCCAGGTGGAACGCCGTGCGCAGTGCGCCCGTGTTGTAGAGGCAATCGATTTTCAGGCGGCGCAGGTCAGCGGCGGTGTTTTCCCGGTCCATGCGTGCCTGGTGAATTTCCTGCTCGGCATTCAGCAGGTCGAGCAACGGCCGTGTGCCCAGTTCGAGGTACTGCTGGCGATACAGGTCGCGGGTTTCGGAGATGCTGCGCTCACGAAAATCCAGGGTGGATAGTCGCTGGCTGAGGCTTGAGATTTGATCCCGCGCCTCCAGCAACCCCTGGCGAACCGCAAGGCGCGCGGCGTCGTTGGCGGCATCGGCGGAACGCAGGGCCTGTTGCGCGGCGGATTTGCGGGCGGTGATTGCGCCGCCCTGGTACAGCGGCATTTTCACGTTGAGAAATACGCCATAACGGGTACGGTCGCGGCCGCCGGGGACGTTGCTGTCGTCGTTGTTGTCCAGGTAGTGCGTGATGGACGGGTCCAGCGACACGGTCGGCAACGCCTCGGCACGGGCTTGTGCAATCAGCGCCAGCGCATCGACACGCTGCGCCTGGGCGATCAGCAGGGTCGGCGTGACTGCCGCATCGGGTACCACGCCCACGCAGGATTGCTCCAGGCTTGCCGGAAAACCATGCGCCACGCTCACTGGCGCCTGCGACCCAAGCAGGCTGCTCAACGTGCTGCGCCAGCGATTGAATTGCGCGGTGAATTGCAATTGCGTCGCCACCGAGGCCTCGACCCGCGAGCGGGCCTGGATCAGGTCCGAACGGGTGCTGGCGCCCATGTCGCTGCGCTTTTTGGCCAGCTCTGCAATCGCCGAAATGCCGTCGATTTGCTCGCGAGCCAGTTGCACCAGCAACTGCGAGCGCTGCAGTTCGATCACGGCGAACGAGGTATCGCGCGCCACCTGATCGATCGACAGCAACACCGATGCCTGGCTGGCACTGACCCGTGCCAGCGCACTGTCGACAGAACTTGAGACCTTGCCGAAGTCATAGAGCATCTGCGACGCCGACAACGAAAACGCACGGCTCTGGCCGTTGCCCCTCAGGCCGCTGTCGTAGCCGGAGTTGAAGCCACCGCTGACTTGCGGGTAATAACCGGAACGGGCGATGTTCACGTTCTCGTTTTGTTGGTACAGCTGGCCGATCGCCTCGGAAATTGCCGGGTGCCATTCCACCGCCAGTTGAATGGCGCGTGTCAGGTCAAGGTTGCTCGGTATGACGTGCTCGGGTGCCACCGGTGCGCTGACGCCCGTTGGCCCGCCGGGTAAATGTGTGCCCAGGTTGCTCGGGCTGATGATGTTGACGCGTTCTTCATCGTCGATATACGACGCTGCCATGACCGGCGCACGCTCGGGCGCGATCATTGCGACTGCCAGAATTACGGCAGACAGCTGCTTGGCCAAACTCTTTTGCCTCACTGCTAGTCACCTGACTGTTGTCAAACCTGATGAGTACAACAACGGACCGTGACTGACGTCACGGCCCATCGCCGCATTACCGTTGGTAGGGAAAACCGGGCCTTGCGGCCCGGCCGGCAGGGGTGGCGTTACACCACGCTGATGCCGCTCTGTACCCAGAGCTGATGGGTTTCATCTTCCGGGCTGGTGTAGATCACGTACTCAAGACCGTTCTCTACCTGGGTCGCACCGGCGCTCCAGTCACCTGTCAGGTGCACGCTGTCCTGATCGTCGCCCTGGATCATCAAGCGATCCGACTCAGGCCCGGTGATGGACACCAGGTCTTCGAGGCTCAGGGTCAGGTCGACGGCGCTGACATCGTTCAGGTCGATGCTGTGCACCCCGCTGACTGTGCCAATCAGGTCGGTGAGGTTGATGGCTGCATCGCCGCCTTCCCACAACAACCCGTCTGCACCCGCGCCAGCATCGACATGGGTGAAGTCGGTGTCGTCGGCCACCACGGCATCGTGGTGATCGCCGTCAACGTTGGCGCCGTCATCCGCCGCCTGGTCCACCGCACTGTGGGCAGCGGCAATGCCGGCACCTTCAGTGGCTGGCGCACCCGGGTTGGCGTCGTCCCAGACCAGGTCGCGATCCGGCGAGTCGATGCGCACGTAGAGGTCGGCGGTGTCTTCCTGGCCGGTTGGCGTGGTGAGCTTGTAGGTGAATTTATCCACCTGGCCAATCTCGTCCAGCGTCAGCCCGGCATGCGGGGTGTAGACGTACTTACCATCGGCAAACACGGTCAATGTGCCGTGGTCACCGTTGATTTTCGTCCCCGTTTGCCCAGGAATCACATAGACCCCGTTGACCAGCACACTGAGTACCGTCAGCGGCGAACCGAGGACATCCGGCCCGGACAAGCTGTCGGACAGCAGGTTGCCAGTCGCATTGCTCATTGCACCGGTCACGAACTCCGTGAGGGAGGTGGTAGTGAGCTTCTGCGCAATGTGCAGCGCACTCAGCGACAGCACGGCACCGGTCGTCCCGGTCACGCGATAGGTCCCGGCATCCAACCCTTGGAACGTGTGGTTCGCCTGGGTAGTGGTCTGCTGCGTGACCCATTCGTTACCGATGAACTTCTGCAGATTGACGGTCGTGCCTGGCAACAACGCAATGCCGGTGACGGTGACGTTGATCGCAAGCTCTGCGGTCGTGCCCGTGGCAACGTTGATCTCGGCACCCGTACCCGTACTGCTGCCGAGCAGTGCCAGGTTGTAGCTCAGGGTCGCCAGGTCGGCCTGGGTGACCAGGTTGACGATGTCGATCTGCGCCGAACCCAGGTCATCATTGGCAACTGTGTTGATCACGCCGGGCGCAGATGGATCGGTAGCGCTCCAGTCCACGTTGACACTCGGGCTGTCGATACGCACATACAAGGTTGCCGAGGCCGAAGCACCGGCACCATTGACCAGGTGATACTCGAAGGCATCCACCTTGCCGATGCTGGCGACATCGCCGTTCGGGGTGTACTTGTACTCGCCGTTGGCGAAGATGGTCAGCTGACCATATTGACCCTGCAGCACCGTGCCGGTGGTGGCGTCGGCATCGACGAATTCGCCGTTGACCTCGACCTGCACCTTCACTGGCCCGCCGGTTCCCGGTTCATCCGGTTTACCGCCAATGCCCGGGTCGGTGATGACGTTGCCGGTGACATCCGGCCCTGCTTCCCCGGTGAAGTCGGTGAGGCTGTCATTGGTGACGCTCAACTTGGCCGTGGCCCCTGCACCAACGCTGACCAGGTTGGGGTCGAGCTTGAGGGTAAAGCGATACTGCCCGGCTTCCAGGCCTTCGATTTTGGCGCTGGAGCTTTGTCCGAACAGCCCCAACAGGTCGAGCAAGCCCGAACCGTTGCTGCCTTGCTGCACGGGCAACCATCCACCGGCACCGTCGCTCACTTCCAGCGTGGCAGTGAAGCCACCGCCCAACAGCGAGACCAGGTCGGCCTGGGCAAACTGCAGGTTCAGCGTTCCGCTGGAACCCTCGGCAACCGAGAACTCCTGCTGCTTGGTGTGATCGCCCAGAATGATGCCGCCGACACCCAACAGGGTGAACACGCGCATATCGGCCAGGCCGGTGTTGGATGTTACGGGTTTGATGGTTACTTCGCCGGTGGCGAGGTCGTCGAAGGCTTCGAGGTCGGCGTCGGCGTCGGCATCAGCATCGGCGTCCGCATCAGCATCCGCATCAGCATCGGCATCGGCATCGGCATCCGCATCCGCATCAGCGTCAGCGTCCGCATCGGCATCCGCATCGGCATCGGCATCGGCATCAGCATCAGCATCGGCATCGGCGTCGGCATCAGCATCCGCGTCAGCATCGGCGTCCGCATCAGCATCAGCGTCGGCATCCGCATCAGCGTCCGCATCGGCATCCGCATCGGCGTCGGCGTCGGCATCCGCATCAGCGTCAGCGTCCGCATCGGCATCCGCGTCAGCATCAGCATCAGCGTCGGCGTCGGCGTCGGCGTCCGCGTCCGCGTCCGCGTCCGCGTCCGCGTCAGCATCAGCATCAGCGTCGGCGTCGGCGTCGGCGTCGGCATCAGCATCAGCGTCAGCGTCAGCGTCAGCGTCAGCATCAGCATCAGCGTCAGCGTCAGCGTCAGCGTCAGCGTCAGCATCAGCATCAGCATCAGCATCAGCATCGGCGTCGGCGTCCGCATCAGCATCAGCATCAGCATCAGCATCGGCATCGGCATCCGCATCAGCGTCCGCATCGGCATCCGCGTCGGCGTCGGCGTCGGCGTCGGCGTCCGCATCAGCATCAGCATCAGCATCAGCATCCGCATCAGCATCGGCATCCGCGTCGGCGTCGGCGTCGGCGTCGGCGTCAGCATCGGCATCGGCGTCCGCATCAGCATCAGCATCAGCATCAGCATCAGCATCAGCATCAGCGTCGGCATCCGCATCCGCATCCGCATCCGCATCCGCATCAGCGTCGGCATCAGCATCGGCATCGGCATCCGCGTCAGCATCGGCATCGGCATCCGCGTCAGCATCCGCATCCGCATCCGCATCCGCATCAGCGTCCGCATCGGCGTCGGCGTCGGCATCAGCATCCGCGTCAGCATCGGCGTCCGCATCAGCATCAGCATCAGCATCAGCATCAGCATCAGCATCAGCGTCAGCGTCGGCGTCCGCATCCGCATCCGCATCCGCATCAGCATCAGCATCAGCGTCCGCATCGGCATCGGCATCGGCATCGGCATCAGCATCAGCATCAGCATCAGCATCGGCATCGGCATCGGCATCAGCATCCGCGTCGGCGTCGGCGTCAGCGTCAGCGTCAGCGTCAGCGTCAGCGTCAGCGTCAGCGTCAGCGTCGGCGTCAGCGTCAGCGTCGGCGTCAGCGTCAGCGTCAGCGTCAGCGTCAGCATCCGCATCAGCGTCCGTATCATCAATATCAACAGCGATCACAGAAGCCGGAACAGACTCGTTGCCTGCTGCATCGGTCAATGTGACAGCCAGTGTTTCGCCGTTAACCTGAAGCGGATCCAGGGTGACTTGAAAATTACCGTCGTCGCCGACCGTGCCAGTGCCGATCACATTGCCATCGGCGTCTTTCACGGTAACGGTCGCGCGCGGTTCGCCCTTGCCGGTGACGGTGCTGCCATCTTCGCCGACCACCAGGTTGGTTGGGGCATCCGGGGCGATGGTGTCCCCCGCGATGACGATGCCTGGCAGGGATTCCTTGCCCGAGAAGTTGCGCAGGAACACGCGTAGCCGCTCGCCATTGATGTGCAGCGAGTTCAGTTGCACGAGGAATGTGCCGTCATCTGCCACTGTTCCGCTGCCGACCACTTCACCAGCATCGTTGAGGACGATGACTTTGTGGGCCGCGGCGCCTTCACCGCTGAGCGTGTCACCCACGTCACTGATTGCCAGGTTGCGCGGCGCAAGCGGTGTCTCAATATCGGCGACAACCAGCGCACCCGGAGCCGACTCATTGCCGGCAGCGTCTTTGAGCGTGATCGCCAGGCTTTCGCCTTCGGGCGCGGGTGTGTCGAGCGAAACCTGGAAATTGCCATCCGCGCCGACGGTGCCCGTACCGATCACGTTGCCGCTGGCATCCTTGATGCTCACGGCAGCGTTCGGTTCACCTTTACCGCTGACAGTTGCGCCATCGGCACTGATCACCAGGTTGGTCGGCGCATCCGGGGCGGTGCTGTCGCCAGCCACCACGGGGCTGGCGGACGATTCATTGCCGGCAGCATCCTTGAGGGTGACTTGCAGGGTTTCGCCATTGGTTTGCGCAGTTCCCAGGGTGACCTGGAAGTTGCCTTCAGCATCCACGGTGCCGGTGCCGAGGACCTCGCCATTGGCATCCTTGATGATCACGGTCGAATTAGGCTCGCCCTTACCGCTGACGGTTGTACCGTCTGCACTGACGGTCAAACCGTTCGGTGCGGCGGGGGCGGTTGTATCACCCGCTACCACAGACGCAGGTTGCGATTCCTGACCCGCGGCATCCTTGAGGACGACTTGCAGGGTTTCGCCATTGGTTTGCGGCTTGTCCAGGTTGACCTGGAAGTTGCCGTCGGTACCCACAGTGCCTGTGCCCAGTACGTTACCGGCGGCATCCTTGACGGTGACTGTGGTGCCAGGCTGACCTTTACCGCTGACCACCGTGCCCGCGCTGTTGACCGATAAACCAGTCGCAGCACCGGGTGCAGGAACTGGCGTTTGATGATGATGGCCACCACCACCGCCACCACCGCTCAATGCCGCGGCGGTACCGCCGACGGCGAGGATGCCCAAGCCCCACAGCACCCAGTCCGGCACCGCACTGTCAGCGGCAATGGCTGCCACACCCAGGTCGTCCAGGGTCGAGATTTCGGTGAAGTTGAAACCCGAATACGGCGTGGAATAGTTGCCAAGCAACAATGTTCCGTCGGCATTTTCCAGAACCAGTTGGTTAGCGGAGCCGTCGGCTCCCACCACAAAAAAGTTCTGAATGGTGATGGTTTCTCCAGACTTCAGAGTGACCACCAGGTTTTGGCCGGACTGTTGAAACGATTGAACGCTTTCTTGTCCGAACGGCAGTTTTACAATGCTGGTTCCCTTGAGGCTGGCGTTGCCAAAGGCATGCTCTGTCGCCGTCCCCGTTGCCTTGTCGACAATAGTTATGTTTTTCATCTCTCACCCGTTTTTTATATGGACACACGTATTTCAGCGCGAGCGAATGCCCACGACGGTAGTTACCGCCGAGCACGAAACTCTTTTTGCGTTTATATAGGACTGGTCAGGATTTACAGCGATCAACCGACGCCGGTTTCTTCACGACATTGCAGACCCACACGCGTGCGCTTGCAACACGCTGACACCGAATGAGGTGGCACATCCTTGGCGTCAGAATAAGCCTGCCCGGGCCTTGGGCTGGACTGCATCGCAGCCCAGAGGTCGAGCAACCGGGAGAGGTGGCGGGCCAGGATGCGGGCTTTTTCAAGTTCCAGGGCGGCCTCGTTCGATGAGGCCGATAGCCCTGGGAAACCCGACGTACGCATCCATTCGCTAGCCATCTCTGACACACCTGCACAACTTTGAAAGTACAACGCTTCGGCGGAAGTTATCGAGACGCAGCAACCATGACAACGCTCGCAAAACCGATACTAGCGAGGCAATAGTCAACATCAAAGAGAAATGTAAACACGCAATAAACATGGGTGTTTAATGAGGGAAGCCACGACAAACCGAACACACATAACCGAGAAATCAATTATAACGGCATGATAATCGAGCGCCCCATGGACACTCACCAAATGAATAACCCATGATCAAAAACATGATATTTCAGCGTTACACCTGAAACTTGTAAAAGTTTATTTCACAACTATAACAATGCAAAAAAACCTTATCCCTAGGCATTAGTCGATAAGTAATACCGCCCTCCCACAAACGTCGCGAAGGGGTTTATTCAGGCCAAAAAAAAGCACCAGTAGTGAGCTGGTGCTGGAAGGTCTACGCAGTAAAAAATCAGGGGCCCACAGTGAAGATGGACAATCGCCCTACTTTGGTTTTCGATAGCTGTTGATGATCGCCGAGAAGTCCTTGCCCCCTTCCCCACGTTGGCTCATCGATTGATACAACTGCTGCGCCACTGCGCCGAGGATCACCGGCTGGTGTGCCTGGCGGGCCGCTTCAGTGGCCAGTCCCAGATCCTTGAGCATCAGTTCTGCACCAAACCCACCGGTATAACCCCGGGACGACGGCGCCGTCTCGATAATCCCTGGCCATGGGTTGTAGGTGTCCGAACTCCAGCAGCGCCCGGTGGAGCTGTTGATGATTCCCGCCAACACTTGGGTGTCGATGCCCAGCGCATCGCCCAGGGCCATGGCTTCGCTGACGCCGACCATGGTGATACCCAGCAGCAGGTTGTTGCAGATCTTGGCGATTTGCCCGGTGCCTACTTCGCCGCAATGGACGATGTTGCGGCCCATCTGCGCCAGCACCGGTTGCAGGGTGGCGAACAGTTCCGGGGTGGCGCCGACCATGAAGGTCAACGTCCCGGCCTGGGCACCGCCGGTGCCGCCGGACACTGGAGCATCCGCCATCACCACGCCTTGTTTCGCTGCCGCCGCCGCTACATCGCGGGCGGTCTGCGGGTCGATGGTGCTGCAATCCACCGCCGGCACGCCTTTGCCGATGCCGGCGAGCACGCCGTCTTCACCGAGCCACACACTGCGCACATGGGCCGCAGCCGGGAGCATGGTCACCACCAACTCGGCGCCTTCGGCTGCCGCGCGCGGTGAAGCGCTGATGGTGCCGCCCAGTTCCGCCAGTTCCTTGAGCACGGTCTGGTTCAGGTCGAACAGGTTCAGCGCATGGCCAGCCTTGATCAGGTTGCGCGCCATCGGCGCGCCCATGTTGCCCAGGCCGATAAATGCAATCTTCATGGTCGTCTCCTCGATCAGCGCAGGTTGATGGTGGTGTTGACGCCATCGTTGACGCTGTCGTCGTCGAACCAGCGGCTGGTGACGGTTTTGGTCTGGGTGTAGAACTGCACCACTTGCTTGCCGTACGGGCCCAGGTCGCCGAGTTTCGAACCACGGGAACCGGTGAAGCTGAAGAACGGAACCGGCACGGGGATCGGGATGTTGATGCCGACCTGGCCCACATCGATTTCGCTCTGGAATTTACGCGCCGCCGCGCCGCTCTGGGTGAACAGGCCGGTGCCGTTGCCGAACGGGTTGGCGTTGACCAGGGCGATGGCTTGGTCGAGGGTGTCGACTTCCAGCACCACCAGCACCGGGCCGAAGATTTCCTGGGTGTAGATCTGCATGTCGGTGGTCACGCCGGAGAACAACGTCGGGCCGACGAAATTGCCGTCCTCGAAACCCGGCACCTTGATGCCGCGGCCATCCAGCTCCAGCTTGGCACCTTCTTTTACGCCGCTTTCGATCAGGTCGAGAATGCGTGCCTTGGCGCGCTTGGAGATCACCGGACCCACATCGGTACCGGCTTCGCTGCCGGCGTTCACCTTGAGCTTTTGCGCCAGGGCCTTGAGGTCCGGCAGCCATTGCTTGGCCGCGCCTACCAGCACCACCACGGAAGTTGCCATGCAACGCTGACCCGCCGCACCGAAACCGGCGCCGACCAGGGCGTTCAGGGTTTGTTCGCGATTGGCATCCGGCAGCACCACGGCGTGGTTCTTGGCACCCATCATCGATTGCACGCGCTTGCCATGTTTACCGGCGAGGTCGTAGACGTGAGTCCCCACGGCGGTCGAACCGACGAAGGATACGGCCTTGATATCTTTGTGGGTGCACAGCGCATCCACCACGTCCTTGCCGCCGTGAACCACGTTCAGCACGCCGGCTGGCACCCCGGCTTCCAGCGCCAGTTCAACCAGCAGCAGGGTCGACAGCGGGTCCTGTTCCGATGGCTTGAGTACGAACGTGTTACCGCAGGCAATGGCCATCGGGAACATCCACAGCGGAATCATCGCCGGGAAGTTGAACGGGGTGATGCCGGCGCACACGCCGATCGGCTGGCGCAGGGTGTAGGTGTCCACACCGCCGGCGACGTTTTCAGCGAATTCGCCCATCTGCAGGGTGCCGATGGAGCACGCGTGCTCGACCACTTCCAGGCCACGGAAAATGTCGCCTTCAGCGTCGGCAATGGTCTTGCCCTGCTCGGCACTCAGGACCACGGCGATGCGCTTGGAGTGCTCGCGGATCAAGGCTTGCAGCTTGAGCATGATGCGCATGCGCGCACCGATCGGCGTCAGCTTCCAGGTCTGGAAGGCGCGATGGGCGGCGTCGATGGCAGCGTTGACTTCTTCAGGGGTGGAAAACGGTACGCGGGCCAGCACTTGCTGGGTAGCGGGGTTGACGATGTCTTGCCATTCGGTGGTCCTGGATTCGACCCACTCGCCGTTGATCAGCAGCTTGACCTGTTTTACGGAAATATCGGCAGATGCGTTCATGTGGTCTCCAATTCTTGTAGGTATGCAGAGAACCAAGGCGTTGAATCGCCTTGAGGATGAGGCGTTCGGACTGTTTTTGGAGTATAGATGTGCAAACTTCTAATAAGAACGCACATAAAAGCCGGTCCAATATGCAAAAAAACATCACGTCACTGGGCTCCCTGAACTGGGATGACCTGAAGTTTTTCCTCGAAGTCGCCCGTACCCGCAAGGCCAGCGTCGCTGCCAAGCGCCTGGCCGTGGACTACACCACGGTGTCGCGGCGCATCAGTTCCCTTGAAGGATCGTTGGGCACTCTTCTGTTTGAAAAGTCCCGGACCAACGGCTTCGTATTGACCACCGAAGGCCAGCGCCTGCTGGGTTACGCCGAGTCCATCGAAAGCACGTTGCACATGGCCTGCGAACAGGTTTCCGGCTCCGGAGTGGCGCTGTCCGGCCACGTGCGCATGGGCTGCACCGAAGGGTTCGGCAGCTTCTTCGTTACCCCGCAACTGAGCCACTTCGTCGACACCTACCCGGCGATCTCGGTGGACATCCTGCCCCTGCCCCACTTCATCAGCCTGTCCAAGCGCGAGGCGGATATCGTCATCGCCCTGGAGCGACCGGAGCATGGGCCGTACGTGTGCTGCAAGCTGTGCGACTACAAGCTGCAGCTGTACGCGACGCAGGAATACCTGGACCAGCACCCGCCCATCCGCCGGGCGGCGGATCTGGCCGAGCATCCGTTTATCAGCTACGTGGATGATTTAGCGTTCAGTTCGGAGCTGCTGTACCTGGCCAATGTAGTGCCCGGCGCCAGCGCCAGTTTGCGCAGCACCAGCGTGATTGCGCAGTACGTGGCGGCGCAGCAAGGGCGCTCGCTGGCGATCCTGCCGTGCTTTTTGGCGGCACAGGACCCGCGATTGCTGCCGGTGCTTTCGAAGGAGATAAACATTACGCGGCAGTTCTGGATGTACTGCCGCGAGGACTTGAGGAAGTTGAAACGGATCACCCTGCTGTGGGATTACATCCGTGAGGTGACGGAGCAGAATCAGCCGTTGTTGATGGGGGAAACGCGGGAGATGGTGTTTGCCGATTAAATAAAATGTGGGAGCCGGGCTTGCCCGCGATAGCAGTGTGTCAGTCACCCAATACATCAACTGATCCACCGCCTTCGCGAGCAAGCCCGGCTCCCACATTGACTGCATTCCAACTCGAAGTGCCCGAAAGCCAGACTAGTCCGCAATCACCACAATCGACACCCGGCGATTCTCGGTGCGCCCGGCCGCTGTCGCGTTGGACGCCACCGGCTCGCTGCTGCCCAGCCCGCGCAGTTGTACGTTTTCTTCTTTCATCCCAACGCCTGCCAACACGTGCGCGACGCTTTTGGCTCGGCGCAGGGACAGTTGCTGGTTGTAGGTTTCCTTGCCCGAGGCGTCGGTGTGGCCGTCGACCCGCACGCGCTCAATGCCCACGCCCAGCAGCGCCTTGCCGATGCGCTGGACGATCTCGGTGCTGGGGGCATTCAGACTTTCGACGTCGCTGCCAAACAGCACCTTGCCCGAGAGGCCGAAGGCCCAGCCTTCGTCAGTCAGTTCAAAACCCTGCTGTTTGAGCACGGCGATTTGCGCCGGTGTCAGGCCTTTGGGCGGCGGGGTCTGGCAGCCGCTCAGGGCGAGCAGAGCCACGAGCAAGGTGATGAATAAAAAGCGTGCGGTCGAGAACAAGGGATCAACTCCTGTGTTGAACGTCGGCGGCGGGGGACTCCGATTCCGCCGTTTGCTGGCCACCCTGGGAAAGCCGTTTGGCCTGGTACATCGCCGCGTCGGCGGCGTTGAGCAGGTTACCGGGGGTGGCGCCATGATCGGGGTAGACGGCGATGCCGATACTGAGTGAGGTCAATACGTGGGCGTCGCCGGGCAGCGCAATGGGCGCGTCCATGCTGGCGATGATTTTTTCGGCAATGCGCTGGGCGTCCTCAAGTCGGTGCAGAGGCGACAGCAAGATGGCGAATTCATCGCCGCCCAGTCGTGCCACCAGGTCGTCTTCACGCAGTTGCGCACGAATGCGCTTAGCCACTGCCACCAATACCGCATCGCCGGCGGCGTGGCCGAAGTTGTCGTTGATGTCTTTAAAGCGGTCGCTGTCGAGGAACAAGACAGCCACTTTCTCGTTGAGCTTGGCGGCGCTGCGCAGGGCGCGGATAAGCCGACCTTCGAAGAACGCACGGTTGGGCAGCCCGGTCAGGCTGTCGTGGCTGGCCTGGTGGGCGAGGGTTTCGTTTTCGCTTTGCAGGTGGGTCTGCCAGGCCTCCAGTTCGTCGAGCAGGGCATTGAAGTCATTGCCCAGGCTGTCGAGTTCGGCGATTTTCGCCGGCGGTACGCGTCGGTCAAAGGCCCGCTCGCTTCGGGCGGCGTGGGCCACCGAGGCCAGGCTGTGCAACGGTCCGGTGATGCCGCGTAACAAACGCCGCGCCAGGTACAGTGCAACCCAGGCGCTGAGGGCGGTGCACACCAGAATCCCGGCAAGGCCGCTGAGCAGGAAGCGCAACAGGCTGCCGCCGTGGCCGGTCAGGTGCACGCTGCCGATGACCTGGCCCTGGTGCAGGATCGGCTGGGTGATGGGCTGTTCGAGCAGGGCATGCGCCAACTGCAGCTCAATCATCGACAGCATCCCGGTTTCAGGGCGCTCCCAATGGGCCAGTTGCTTGCCGTCGACGTTGAAGACTTCCGCCTCGGCCACTTCTTCCTCCGAGGCGATCACGCCCAACGCCTCGGTGGCCGCCGCGCTGTCGTTGAACACCACGGCCGCTTCCACGGTGTAGTTGATGGAGCGGGCGATCAGGTGCAGGTTGTGGTCGGCATACACCCGCAGCGCGAGCACGCCGAGCAGGGTCAGGGAAATACTGGCCATGCTGACGGCCATCAGCGCCAGGCTCAGGTGTCCGCGCCCGATCACTGAACGCAAGGTAGGACGCACTGGCGCCTTATCGACACTCATGACCCCGGCGCTCGACGTCGAGACAGCTGCAGCACACTCGGATGAATGCGCACACCGCTACGGGCAACGGAATCCAGGTTGACCTCGAACGACACCTGTTCGTCGGCCACCCGCAGGCAGAACAGGCTGCCCACGGTGCATTGGTCGCCGCCTTCACTGATGCTGAGCACCGGATGGCCGATCAATGCCGCGAACAGGCGGCTGCGCTCGTCGCTGGTCAATTGGCCGATGTACACGGCATCGCAGGCATTGGCGATGTCTGGATGGTCGGCCAGCAAACGCTGCACCACTACCGGACGGCCGGTAGCCTGGGTGGTGCCTTTGACCAGGTCATCGGTGTATTGGGTTGGCCCGACGATGCACAAACGCAATTGCGCGGGCTCTACCGGCCAGCGGGCGTAACTGAGGATACCCAGGACCACTTGGGTGACGGCCTTGGCCCGCTGATCGGCCATGCCGGCAGGCGGCTGGGCAAAAACGAGGGGCGTGAACACGCACAGAAGCGCCAACAGCAGCATTCGTCTCCAGCTCAAACTTCGCTCTGTGGGCGAGACAGCCACGTTCATGCAGCGATTCTCTTTGATCTTCTCGGGATGATGCCGCAACGATAGCACAACGGCGGAAAACCCCCGAGGCGACACCCAGGAGGATTCCGACATTTTATTAAGAAAAATCACACATTTGGATCAGAAAATTTAGATGACTCATTGGTCAGCTTCTTTGACGATCAAGTGCCCAGTTCCAGCATCAGCCCACTCAAGCGTTTCACCTTGCGGCTCACCGCCTCTTCGAATACGCCACCCCGCGGTTCGATCAGGCTGAACCAGTCCTTGGCGCGGGTGATGCCGGTGTAGATCAGCTCTTTGGTGAGCACCGGGTTCAAGGCGTCCGGCAGAATCAGTGCGGTGTGGGTGAATTCAGAGCCCTGAGATTTGTGCACCGTCATCGCATAGACGGTTTCGACGTCGTTGAGCCGGCTGGGCAACACAAACCGTACGCCGCCCTGGCCATCGTTGCGCGGGAACGCGACGCGCAGAACCTGCGGCCCGCCGTCGCTTTCGGGCAGCTTGAGGGCGATACCGATATCGCCGTTCATCAGGCCCAGGCCGTAATCGTTGCGAGTCATCAACACCGGGCGTCCTTCGTACCATTGCTGGTCGCTGTCGATCAGCCGGGCCTTGAGCAGCGCGGCGGTGATGCGCAGGTTCAAGCCCTCCACGCCCCATGGGCCCTTGCGTACGGCGCAGAGCAGCTGGAAGGCGTCGAAGGCTTTCAACAGCTTCTGCGCCCACAGAGTCCAGGCCTCGTCATCCCGTGGCGTCTCCAGGGACGGACGCGCGGTCTGCAGCAGTTTCAGGTAATAGCGATAACCGTGGGCACCGTCGCCATGGCCGTCCAGCACCAGGCGCTCCAGGGCATGGTCGTGCTCGCCCTTGAGGCTGACGCAAAACAGGTCGGCATGGCTGCGGGCAGCCAGCAGTTTGCGGGCCTGCTCAGGGTTTTGCTGGTTGACCCAGCGGGCCAGCTGGCCAATGCCGCTGCCTTCGCCGAAACGCCGCGAGTAACGCAGCATCACCACTTGTTGCGCCAAGGGGTGGCTACCGTCGAGGTCTTCCTGCAGGCCGCTGGCGCCGAGGTCTTCGCCGCTGACCTGTTGCAGCCACTGGCGGGTTTGCGGGCTGTAGAAACCGGCTTCGGCGTCGCGGCACAAATCCCCCAGCACCGCCCCGGCTTCAACCGAGGCCAACTGGTCCTTGTCACCCAGCAGTACCAGGCGAGCATGGGGTGGCAAGGCGTCCAGCAGGTTGGCCATCATTTCCAGGTCGATCATCGAGGCTTCGTCCACTACCAGCACATCCAGGGGCAACGGATTGCCGATGTGATGCCGGAAGTGTCGGGTGCCGGGACGGCTGCCGAGCAAACGGTGAACGGTGGTGACCTGGGTCGGGATTTTTTCCTTCACCGCATCAGGCACTTTCAGCGACAGCACTTGCTGGCTGATGGACTCGGTCAAGCGCGCGGCCGCCTTGCCGGTGGGCGCCGCCAGACGGATGCGCAACGCGCTGCCCGCTTCCACGGCGGGGGCCTGCAACAGCGCAAGCAAACGCACCACCGTGGTGGTCTTGCCGGTACCCGGCCCGCCGGTGACGATGCTGAATGCACCGCGGGTGGCCAAGGCGCAGGCGAGTTTTTGCCAGTCGACAACACCGTCTGGCGGGGCCTGGTCGAACAGACGATTCAGGCGTTCGGGCAGATCGGCGGCAACGCTTTCCCGGGTGGCGAGTCGCAGGCGCAAAGCGCTGTCGATACGCCGTTCGTAGGTCCAGTAGCGGCGCAAGTACAGGCGTTTGCCCGACAGCACCAGTGGCCGGCTTTGCGCCTCCTCGCTGCCGTCGACGGCCAGTGCCACCAGACGGCTGGCGGCCAGGGCATGGCACCAATGGGCGCCGTCCAGGCCGTCGAGCAACTGTGATGGCAGCAGCATGACGCCGGTTTGCACATCGCCTTCGGGTGGCAGCGACAAAGCGAAATCCGGGGCCTTGAGGGTTTCGAACAGGTCCAGGCACACATGGCCATGGCCCAGTTGGTGGCTGGTCAGGGCCGCGGCCAGCAGGACTAAAGGGTCAGCCTGCGGATCGAGTTCGTGGAGGAAGCCGACAAAGGCCTTGTCCAGCGCGCGCAACCAGCCGCGCTGCACCCAGAGATCGAGCAGTTGCACCAGGTCGGCGGCGCGGCTGAGGGGCGTCAGCTCCTCAAGCGGTAACGGCGACAGGCTCATAGCAGCTCTCCTTGTTCCCAGGCGGGCTCGGCCTTGGGTGGTAGCGGTTTGCCCTGGAACAGCAGGTCCAGGCTTTCGATCAATTCCCGGGGCGGTCGGGTGAAATACGCGCCCTGGCTCGCGGAATGGGTGCCCCGCAGGAACAGGTACAACGCGCCGCCGACGTGACGGTCGTAGTCGTAATCCGGCAGCCGCGCCTTCAGCTGGCGATGCAGGGCCAGCAGGTAAAGTACATATTGCAGGTCGTAACGATGGTCGAGGATCGACAGTTCCATGGCCTGCTGCGTGTAGGCCGAATCATCGGGACCAAGCCAATTGGATTTGTAGTCGGCCACGTAGTAGCGGCCTTCGTGTTCAAAGGTCAGGTCGATAAAACCCTTGAACATGCCGTTGAGCAGCACCGGTTCGGCGGCCACGCGGGATACGCCATTGTGAGTGTGCTGGCACACCAGTTTGTCGAGTGCGAGGACGTCGACCTTGTGGCTGGCAAACCAGAATTCCATTTCGATCTGGTACTGCCGCAACTCGCTAAGGGCCACCTGCCCGTTGCCCAGCGGCAACCGGGCTTGCAACAGATGCCCGAGCCAACCGCCGAGTGTGCCGATCCAGCCTTCCCAGCCGCGTCGGTTGCAGCGGCGGGCGACCGCATCTTCGATGGCCTCCGGGGTAACATTGAAGCCTTCGCCGCCCGCCCATTCCAGCAGGCCATGGAGGAAGGTGCCGGGATTCGGCCCGCGTGGGAAACGGTGAATATCGCCACCGGAAGCCGGCACTTCGCGTGGGGCATCCGGGTCGAGGCGTTCGTCATCGAACAGCTTCTGCGCTTGTGGGCTTTCCGGCGCTTCGAGGCTCGCCGCACTCATGCTCTCGCCGATGCGCAGCGCACTGTAGGAAGCTATCCACCAGTTCTCTGCGGCCTTGCGCTGGGGCAGCAGCGGCGCGAGCAAGGTGGCTTCGTTACGCGGCGGGTGGAATACGACCGCATCGGCCTCGGGCATTTCTGCGTAATGCAGTGCCGGGCAACCTTCCTGCAGGTCAAGCAACCAGCGGGCCAGGCCGCCGGACTCGCCAAGTAAAGCGCCGCCGCCGAGCAAGTAGCCCAGGGCCGACAGGTGCAGCACCGAGCTATTGTTATTGCCACGCTTGAGGTCGGCGATGCCCAGCCAGCAGGCGTGTTTGGCGCGGGTCAGCGCCACGTAAAACAGACGCAAGTCTTCGGCCAGCCGTTCATCGTCGGCTTGGGCGATCAACTCGGCGGTGGGCCTGAGGCTGACCTGGGATTTGCCGTTTGCGTCGTGGTAATGCAACGGCAGGCGGCTGCCATCCACCGGTTTTGCCGAGCAAATGAACGGCAGGAAAACCAGGTCGTATTCCAGCCCCTTGGATTTGTGGATCGTTACCACTTTGACCAGTTGTTCATCACTTTCCAGGCGCAGGATCTGCTCTTCACCGGCCTGGCCGGAAAGCGCGAGATGTTCGGCCAGATGGCGAATCAGCGCTTGTTCACCATCCAGCTCTGCGGCCGCCTGTTGCAGCAATTCCGAGAGGTGCAACAGGTTGGTCAATACCCGCTCGCCATCGCTGCGGGTGATCAGGGTTTGCGGCAATTTGAAGTCGTGCAACAGGCGCCGCAGCATCGGCAGCACGCCTTGGGTGCGCCAGATCGTACGGTAATCGCGGAACTGCATTACGCGTTGTTCCCACGCCAGTTCGTCCTGGTTCAGACGCTCCAGTTCGGGCAGAGACAGGTTCAAGGTGACGCAAGCCAGGGCGGCGCGCAGTGGGCGCTCGACGTCCGGCTCGGCACAGGCCTTGAGCCAGGCCAGCAGGTCGTGGGCTTCCTGGGCGGCGAACACGGAATCCTTATCGGAGAGGTAAACGCTGCGCACGCCACGGGCAGCCAGTTCACCGCGCACGGCCTGGGCTTCCTTGCCGTCGCGCACGAGGATGGCGATGTCTGACGGCAGCACGCCTTTGAAGCTAGCGTCTTTGCCGAGGAATCCGGCGGTTCCGTGCTGGCCGCCATTGAGTAACGCGACGATTTGACTGGCGCAGGACGCGGCCAACTGTTGGCGGTAGAGCACGCCGGAGATCGGCTGGTCGGTGGGTAGATGCCAGAGATTCAGCGCAGGCAACGTCTGACCGTTGACCTGCAGTTGTTCCTTACGGCCTTGGGACAATACCGACTGGAACGGCACCGGATTCGTACCGTCGGGTTCACGGAACAGGAACGCTCCACGGCCTTTTTCTGCGCGCTGGAATACGTGGTTTACCGCCTCGACCATGGCGTGGCTCGAACGGAAGTTGGTGCCCAGGGTGTGATGGCGGCCGGTGGTGGACTGGCGCGCGCGCAGGTAGGTGTAGATGTCGGCGCCACGGAAGGCGTAGATCGCCTGCTTTGGGTCGCCGATCAGGAACAGGCCGCTGTCGAGGTGGTTTTCTTCGATGCGGTAGATGCTGTCGAAGATGCTGTATTGCACCGGGTCGGTGTCCTGGAATTCGTCGATCAGGGCGACCGGGAATTGCTCGCGGATCACGCTGGCCAAACGCTCGCCGCCGTCGGCTTGCAGGGCGGCGTTGAGGCGGATCAGCATGTCGTCGAAGCCCATTTCGGCGCGCCGGCGCTTTTCTTCTTCGAAGCGTTTTCCCACCCAGCCGGCGGCGTGTTGCAGTACAGCAGCATCGGGCGTTGGCAGGGCGTCGAGGCTGGCCTTGAGACTGGCCATGGCGTCGATACCCGGATGGCGTGGTGGTTCGCCTTTCCAGGCTTCGGCCATGCCGTCGGGGGTCAGGCGGGTGAAACCGGTGCCGATGTCCAGTTGTTCGAGAGACTCGTCAGCTGCCCAGGCGCTGATTTTTTCGAACCAGGGTTCGAAGTAACGGGCTTGCATCTTGCGACCATCGACGGCTTTGGCGGCGACGGCCTGCAGGCAAATGTTGCGCAATTCTTCTGCCCATTGTTGCCAGGGTGCCTTGAGCGCGACGAGTGCTTGGCGGCGCTCTTGCAGGCATTCGTTGATCAGCTCGGCGGGGTCACGCGTTTCATCCGTGGGCCGCTCGCTGCCGAACAGCGCGCGTACCCGTGGCATCAGGGCCGCCGGGCCGCCCCAATTGTTGCGCACCCAGTTCAGCGCATCGTCGTGCATCGGGTAGCAGAACAGCCGCCAGTAGTCGCGCAGCACTTCGCCGAGCAGGTCGCTGTGGTCGGTCTCCAGGGTCTGGGTGAACAGGCTCCCGCTGTCGAAGGCGTGCTCGCGCAGCATGCGCTGGCACCAGCTGTGAATGGTCGAGACGGCGGCTTCATCCATCCACTGGGCGGCGATGTCCAGGCGATTGGCACAGCCGGGCCATTGTTCGGGGCTGTATTGGTCGCGCAGTTCGGCGATCAACGCGTCGGGTTCTTCGATTTCTTCGCGGAAAAAACGCGCGGCTTCTGCCAGGCGGATTCGGATGCGTTCACGCAGCTCTTTGGTGGCGGCATCGGTGAAGGTCACGACGAGAATTTGCGGCGGCAGCAACTCGCGGCCGAAACCCGATTCGTCCCCTCCGTGGCCGAGTACCAGCCGCAGGTAGAGCGCTGAGATAGTGAATGTCTTGCCTGTGCCGGCACTGGCTTCGATCAGTTGGCTGCCCTTGAGCGGGAAGGCCAGTGCCAGGGGTTTTGTACCGCTCATGCGCTGGCCTCCGCGCTGGTGAGTGATCGCCAGGGAGCGTTGATCAACGGTCGATAGAGGGTTTCGCACCATCCTTCGAACTCTTCGCTGGCCATCAAGGCGGCGTAGTCGGGGAACTGTCGGATGAGCGCAGGGCTTTCACGGCGCTCGCCGTCGCTGGTTTGGCCGTCGCCTTCGTAGGCTTTGCTGGCGGCGGCTTGCGCTTTGGCCGGGTCGGTTTGACCGAGCCAGGCGAATGCGGTTTTAACGGCGACCGGCAGTGGTTCGCTCATGCCGGTTTTCCAGGCGAGCAGCAGGTTGCCGAGGAGCTCCCGGGCTGTGGCTTGCTCAAGTGGGGCCAATAGCAGTGTGTCGTCGCTGGCGACCAGGCCGGTACTTAACGGAAGACCGCAGGCGCAGGCCACCAGGTGGTTGACCCATGGGCGAATCAGGCGATGCCACTTACGGGTCTTGATCGAGCCGATGCTGTTGGGGATGGCGGTGACGCTTAGAAAGCCGCCATCGCTGCGTTGATGTAGGCCACTGATCCAACCTTCCAGCTGGATGCCTTGATGCTCAAAACTGATCGGTTCGGCGCTGGTGTGCGCAGTGGGCCAGAGTGCCAGGAGTTGCTGGTAACGCTGCAACAGGTCGGGCAGAGGCTCGATCAGTTCTTTGCGCAGGCATTCGCCGAAACCAACCATCGGCAACAAGCCACTGCCTTGCAGACGCAGGGCCTGGGCGTTGAGGGCTTCGTCGAGGTTGTCGGGGCGGGTGAGTGCCGCCGTGAGCAAACTGTCGCTCAGGCTATAGCGCTGCAGTGCATCGAGGACGAAGGGTTCTTCATCTTCCAGCGGGACTTCGGCGGCTTCGAAAAATACTTTCAGGCGCTGGCTGAAGAAGTGTTTGACCGGGTTGCGCAGGAAGTCTTGCAGTTGGCCGAGGCTCAGCGGTTCTTCCTGGGTGTAGGGTGCGAGGCTGCCGGTATCGGGCAGGCTGTCCGGGGTTGCGTGGAGCAACTGCCATTCGCGGGCGTAGCTGAACAGCTCGTCACCTTCATGGAAGTAGCGGGCGCTGAAGGGCTGGAGCGGGTGTTCCTGGGTGGTGGCTTCCAGGAGTGGTTCGCCACTGGTGGTGTGCCAGCCGCTGGCAATGTGGTCGCGCAACTGCCCGATCAGGACCGATGCCGGGCGATCACTGTTGTCGCGGATACTGCGGCCGACCCAACTGATATAGAGCTGGTCGCGGGCGGAGAGCAGGGCTTCGAGCAACAGGTAGCGGTCGTCTTCGCGGCGTGACCGATCGCCTGGGCGGTAGTCGCTGCCCATCAGGTCGAAGTCCAGCGGCGGTTGCGCGCGAGGGTAGTCGCCATCGTTCATGCCGAGTAGGCAAACCAGCTTGAATGGGATCGCGCGCATTGGCATCAAGGTACAAAAATTGACAGCTCCCGCGAGGAAGCGCTGGGACAGTCGGCCTTGGTCGAGGCCTGCCAGCCAGGCCTCGCGGACTACGGTCAGGGGTAATTCATCATGCAGTCCGACGGACTCGCAGGTCTCCAGCCAGGTTTCTCTCAGTTGCTCGAGTTGACCCAACAGGTAGTCGTCGTGCTCGTTGCTCGGGAGGAAGAACAACTGCATCAGGTTTTGCAGGCGCTCGCCCCACTCTGTCGGCGCGGCAGGTTGCGAAAGTGCCTGGTGGGCGTCGTGCAGCGCATCGAGCAGTGCGACCAGCGGGCCGATCAAGGCCGCATCGAGTCCGCCGATTTCATCGTACGGCTCGATGCCATCGCAGGCAGAGCCCGTACCGACGGCGTAGCCCAGGAGCATGCGACGCAGGCCGAACCGCCAGCTGTTTTGCTCCAGCTCCTGGGGCAAGCCGAGGCCGGCGCGTTGTTCGGCGTTGAGGCCCCAGCGGATACCGGCGCCTTCGATCCAGCGGTGCAGGGTCGGCAGGTCGCGCTCCTTGATGGCGAAGCGTTCCCGCAGTGCCGGGACGTCGAGCAGGTCGAGGATTTCGCTGACCGGAAAGCGGCTGTCCGGGAGCTTGAGCAGGTGCTCGACGGCGATCAGTAACGGATCGCGGCCGCGCTGGCCCTGGTCCGTAAGCGTGAACGGAATGAAGCGTAGGTCGCTTCTTTCAAGCTGGCCGAATACGGCGCGAATATGCGGCGCGTAGCTGTCGACGTCGGGGACCATGACGATGATGTCCCGTGGGCGCAGCGTGGGGTCGGCGCTGAAGCGCTGCAGTAACTGGTCGTGAAGAACTTCAACTTCGCGTTGGGCACTGTGGGCGATGTGGAAGCGAATGGAAGTGTCGCGCGCCAGGTCGACGCTTGGCCAGAGTTCACGGGTTTCGTTGAGGGGGCGCAGTTCGAGGATGTCGTCCTGGAGTTGGTTGAGCAAGGTGGTGGGCTCGCTCTCGCTGAACAGGTCGATACGACCGTCACGGAATGCCGAGCGGTAACTGTTGGGGTCGTCGTAGCTGTCCAACAGGTTGATGTAGTCGCGACCTTGCTTACCCCAGGCAGCGAGCAGCGGGTGGGCGTGCTGATGCAGGGTTTGCGGGTCGATGGTGACCGGCATTCCGGCCTTGCGTGCCTGGCGCTTGTATTCGTTTCGGAGCAGGTCTTTGTCGGCGACGATGTCGGACCAGTGATGGCGACAAGGGTTGTGCACACACAGCAGCACCTGGCTGAAACGGGCGAGGCCGGCAAGGGCTTCCAGCGCTTGGGCTGGCAAGGAAGAAATGCCGAACACGATCACGCGGGAGGGCAGGCCTATCGGTGCCTGCTCCAGGCTATTGATGCGCTCGATAAAGCGTTGGTGAACTCCGGCGCGGCTTTGAGCCATGCCCTCCTCTCCTACGTCCAACAGCAGGGCGCGCCATAGTTCGGCTTGCCAGCAGTTGGCCGGGCTCAAAGGTTTGGATTCGCCACGGCCATTGCGCAGTTGATGGCGACCGGCGGCCCAATTTTCCAGCCAGTCGGCACGGTAGACCTGGTATTGGTCGAACAGGTCGGCGAGGCGTTCCGCGAGTTGGTAGCGTTTGCGCAGATCCGTATCGTGGGTCAGGAAGCGTTGCAGGGGTTCGAAATGGGGCTGATCGATCAGCTCGGGGAGCAGGCGCATGAGGCGCCAGGTCAGTGGGGCTTTATCCAGCAGGGATTTGGGCGGGATCTCGTCTTTGCCCAGGACCATGCGATAGAGCTGCCACATGAAGCTGCCGGGAAGCTGCACATCAATAGCGGCAGCGATGCCGCAACCGCCCATGTCGTCGTCTTCAGGGTCTTCAGCCAGCGCCAGTTTCAGCCACTGGGCAATGCCGTTGCTTTGTACCAGGGCGATTTCGTTTTCCAGGGGAGCCAGCGGGTAACGGCGCATCCAGCTGACAACCAGGCTGCGCAGCTCATCCAGGCGGTTGCCGTGAACCACCATGAATCCAGCACTGAGGGACGTCGCATCCGGCATAACGGCTTCCTTGGGAAAAGCAAAATCGAGGGATGGACTTTAGCATTGAAGACAATCGTAGGCTGCAAGTGAGGAACACTTGGAGACGCTCGCCATACTTTCCGACCGCGCAAAACAAAACCCCTGACTGCATAAGCAATCAGGGGTTCTGGAATTTAATCTTGACGATGACCTACTCTCACATGGGGAAACCCCACACTACCATCGGCGATGCATCGTTTCACTGCTGAGTTCGGGATGGGATCAGGTGGTTCCAATGCTCTATGGTCGTCAAGA
>Ga0209173_100200_pt1 | contig 51110 bp, 36 predicted proteins | sample SynthPrep_16_END_FD_187206 | JGI IMG/M metagenome (GOLD analysis project Ga0209173, IMG submission 187206) | Synthetic microbial communities from Ohio, USA - SynthPrep_16_END_DS12_MetaG (SPAdes) (version 2) | ecosystem: Engineered > Bioreactor > Aerobic > Activated sludge | place: USA: Ohio...
GTGCGGGCATCATGGCAAGGGCTTGGGGTAAAAGGAAGCAGGCTAACTATATTTGATGATATTGCGGCCCGTGCCTATCCGGCTTTGGATCCATGGGGCCTCCCTGGCCCGGGACGACTAAAGCGGACGCGGTAAAGTGTGGGAGCTGTCGAGCTTTAGCGAGGCTGCGAAGGCGGCATGGTCAATAAAGATGTTGCCTGGGACACCGCTATCGCGGCCTCGCTAAAGCTCGACGGCTCCCACAGAAAAGCAGAGCCATATCCCAAAAAAAAGCCCCATCACACTGGACGGGGCTTTCGCATTTCAAACTACCGGCGGCTCTTAGAAAACCACACCCTGACTACGCAGGTAATCGTCATAAGTCCCGCTGAAGTCGATCACCCCACTCGGGCTCAGCTCGATGATGCGGGTGGCCAGGGACGACACAAACTCCCGGTCATGGCTGACAAAGATCAGCGTACCCGGGTAGTTCTCCAACGCCAGGTTCAGCGCCTCGATGGACTCCATGTCCAAGTGGTTGGTCGGCTCGTCCATGATCAGCACGTTCGGCTTTTGCAGGATCAGCTTGCCGAACAGCATGCGACCTTGCTCGCCACCGGAAATCACCTTCACCGACTTCAGGATCTCGTCGTTGGAGAACAGCATGCGGCCCAGGGTACCGCGAACCACTTGCTCGCCTTCCTTGGTCCAGCGGCCCATCCAGTCGAACAGGTTGGACTCGTCTTCGAAGTCCGAAGCATGGTCCTGGGCGTAATAGCCCAGTTCAGCCGCGTCGGTCCACTTGACCGTACCGGCATCCGGGGTCAGTTCGTTGACCAGGGTACGCAGCAGGGTGGTCTTGCCGATACCGTTCGGGCCAATGATCGCCACGCGCTCGCCGGCTTCAACCTGGAAGCTGAAGTCCTTGAACAGCGTCTTGCCGTCAAAGCCCTTGGCCATGCGATCGACGATGACCGCCTGGCGGTGCAGCTTCTTGGTCTGGTCGAAGCGGATGAACGGGCTGACGCGGCTCGATGGCTTGACTTCGGCCAGCTGGATCTTGTCGATCGCCTTGGCACGGGAAGTGGCCTGCTTGGCTTTCGAGGCGTTGGCCGAGAAGCGGCTGACGAAGGATTGCAGCTCGGAGATCTGCGCTTTCTTCTTGGCATTGTCCGACAGCAACTGCTCGCGGGACTGGGTCGCCACGGTCATGTATTCGTCGTAGTTGCCCGGGAACAGGCGCAGCTCGCCGTAGTCCAGGTCGGCCATGTGGGTGCAGACGCTGTTCAGGAAGTGACGATCGTGAGAGATGATGATCATCAGGCTGTTACGCTGGGTCAGGATGTTTTCCAGCCAGCGGATGGTGTTGATGTCCAGGTGGTTGGTCGGCTCGTCGAGCAGCAACACTTCCGGATCGGAAAACAGCGCCTGGGCCAGCAATACACGCAGCTTCCAGCCTGGTGACACTTCACTCATCGGGCCGTTGTGCTGCTCGATGCCGATACCCAGGCCCAGCAGCAACTCACCGGCGCGGGATTCGGCGGTGTAGCCGTCCATCTCGGCGAAGTCGGTTTCCAGCTCGGCCACGGCCATGCCGTCGTCTTCGGTCATTTCCGGCAGCGAGTAGATGCGGTCGCGCTCGGCCTTGACCCTCCACAGCTCTTCGTGACCCATGATCACGGTGTCGAGTACGGTGAATTCTTCGTAGGCGAACTGGTCCTGGCGCAGTTTACCCAGGCGCACGTTCGGCTCCAGCATGACCTGGCCGCCCGACGGGTCGAGGTCGCCACCGAGGATTTTCATGAAAGTCGACTTGCCGCAACCGTTGGCACCGATCAGGCCATAACGGTTGCCTGCGCCGAACTTGACCGAAACGTTCTCAAATAGCGGCTTGGCGCCGAACTGCATGGTGATGTTAGCTGTGGAGATCAATTACTTTACCTATCAATAGCTTGGAGTGCGCTAATTTGAGCCGGGCCCATTTTGTGGCCCAGGCCAACGGGCATACGTCGGCAGCGACATCAAGGCTTGGGCCCAGTCGCTGAGCAGAAAAATGGGTGCATGTTGGAATTTGGCGCGCATTGTCGCATATGTCAGGCGGGAGTTGTATGGCGCTGCACGGATGGATTCGCCCGAGTCTCCGGCATTGCCACCCACACCAGCCCCAATGCGACGGCCGCCACGCCGGCCAGGGTCAGGAACGCCGCGTTGTAACCCGCCCACTGCACGACAAAACCTGCCAGGCTGCTGCTCAAGGCCGCCCCGAGGCCGAATGCCGTGGACAGCGCGCCCAGGCTGACATTGAAGCGTCCGGTGCCCTGGGTGAGGTCTTTGACTATCACCGGAAACAGCGCGCCGAACACCCCGGCGCCGACCCCGTCAAGCATCTGCACCGCCACCAGCCAATAAGGATCACTGGACAGCGTATACAACACGCCCCGCAGCGGCAGGATCATGAAACCGGCGAGCAGCAACGGCTTGCGCCCCCACACGTCGGCCTTCACGCCCACCAGCCAGGCCACCGGCACCATCACCAACTGGGCCGCGACGATGCAGGCCGAGGTCAGCGGCGTGGCCATCTGCAGGTTGATCTGCGACAGCTTCTGGCTGACCAACGGCAGCATGGCCGCATTGGCCAGGTGAAACAGCGCGCAGCAGATGGCAAACAGCATCAAGGGCCTGTTCGCCAGAAGCACGGCCAACCCCGACGGTTGTTCATGGCCGGTGCCATGCGCAGGGTCAAAACCCCGTGCGACTTCGTGGTCGATTGCCTGGGCTGACACGCAGCTGACCGCGATGACACTCGCCGCAGCCATGACTGCCATCAGATAGAACACCGCCACCGGGCCGAACAGGTAGGCAAATCCACCGGCGAGGAGGGCCGCCACCGCGTTGCCGGCGTGGTTGAAGGTTTCATTGCGGCCGGTGCGCCGGGTAAAAGCGCGCGGCCCGGTGATCCCGAGGGAAATCGCCGAGATGGCCGGCGCAAACACCGAGGCCGCCGCTGCACTGGCCGCCTGGGTCAGCGCCACCAGGCTGAAGGAGCTGACGAAGGGCAGGAGCAGGCAACTGGCAGTCACCAGCAGCGCGGCGATCACGATCACTGCCCGTTTGCTGCGGGTTCGGTCAATCAATGCGCCGGCCGGCGTCTGGGTGAGCAGGGCCGCGACGCCGGCCAGGGTCATGACCACGCCGATGCTGGCGGGGTCCCAGTGGTGCACGGCCAGCAGATAAATCGCCAGGTACGGCCCCAGTCCGTCACGCACGTCTGCCAGGAAGAAGTTCAGGCTGTCCAGGGACAGGGTGTTGCGCAGGTCAGAGCGAGTGGCCATGGCACGGTCTTCAGGCAAGAGGTCGGTAGCAGTAGTGACCCATGGCGTGAAGGTATAGTTTCTGAAGGCGGCGTTGCACTCGTATGGCAATACAAGCAAAAACATTTACAAAGTGGAGCCATTTGCATCGAAAAATAGCGCTTATCGAGGTTTTTTCAGGGCTTTTTATTGTTAACAGTTGAACATCCAATAAGCCTGGCTTATTTTCCGTCCGTTCGCCCTACAGTGAAGGCTCTTTACCGGTTCAAGGATGGCGAGGCTTTCGGTGTAGGGCGGACTTCTTTTGTCGCAATGACCGGAACATATTGGAGACGCAATGGACATGCTGTCAGCCCAGTGAAGGCCATGTGAAAACCATGTCGCAGGAACGGATGTATATCCGTGTCAGGGTTTGCGCACGAACGTGCGCATGGTTTGCCCTGGGCCGGTACTGAAGCGGGTAGGGCGGGGCATGCCTTCATCTGCCGCAATAAACACGAAGTGATCACCTTCCAGCCGGTAACTCGCGGGTAACTGCTTGCCGGCATCCTCTCCCATCGAGTCAACCCAGGTAATGCTTTTGGGTGCCGTGCTGGCATCGAGCGTGAAGCTGCCTGCCAGTAAAACCTCGCCGTCGACCGTCACCACCTGGAATTGATCGCCCGAGATTGTCGTGATGGCGCCTGGCGCGCTGTGTTCATCCGTGGGATTGAGCACACCATTGTCTTCCAGTGCCGTTTGCTCCCATGCGCCCTGGAGCGCCTCAAAGTCATCAATTGAAACAGAGGTCATACAAATTCCTTTTTTTTTGGTTGAAAAATGATCAGTCAATGCCTCGGGGTGTAGGCGCCTGACGGATGAGCTGAATCGATTTTGTGAGAATTGTCTGTTTTCTCAAGGTTGCGTACGAATTTTCCCAATATTCACGGGTATTTAGCGCCATTTTATGCGTTGATTCGGAAACGGTTCTTTACAAGTTCGTCTACGCTCAGCACCAGGGTAGGGATTCCTGGGTATCTGAACGAAAACAATCTACGGTGATGTGGGATTTTTCCGTGACCGAGGTGGTCCGATGACCATCGGTAGACCGTGTGTGTCTTGTGTACAGGGCGTTGTCCCTGATTTTCAAGCGGTCATTCAGTATTTGATGAATATGTATGACCGCTGACTGTCGATTTTTTAAGGTGCATCAGTTTTGAATAAAACTCCTCGGCTCCACGCTCATGCGGCATCGGACGAAATTGATCTGTTTGAACTGTGTCATGGTATCTGGCGACAAAAGAAGTTAGTGCTGGGTTGTACAATTCTCGCGGGAGTCCTGGGCGCTGGCTACGCATTTCTGGCACCGCGGGAGTATGAGGTCAGCAGTGTGCTGCGCCCTGCAGCCATCAATGAACTGGATGCACTGAACCGCTCCGAAGTCTATAAGTTGCCCCCGGCGGACGCGCTGAATAAAGTCGGCGCACAACTGGACTCCTACGAAGCCCGCCTGGGGTTCTTCAAGTCGCATGAGGACCTGTTCAAGGCGTTCCAGAAAACCGGGCAAAGCCTGGAGCAGAGTTTTGAAGCATTCAATCGAAACTCGATCAACCTTATTCTGCCGGATCCAAAAAAAGCCGACTCCCTGAGCAGTTATATCCGGCTTGAGTTGCAATACCCCAAAGACATCGACGGCGTTGCCATTCTCAACGGCTTTGTGGACTACGCCATCGCGTCGGAACGCGCCCAAGTGGGTGCAGACCTTAAAGTGATCGTCAATAACCGCCTGAACGAACTCAAGGGCAAGATTGACGCAGCGCGCTCCAACTACGAAACCGATAAGGAGTCGAAAATTGCCAAGCTGCTTGAGGCCGACCGGCTCAAGCGCGCTCAATTGGAAGACGAATTGGTTGCCCTGCGCTTGCAGATGAAAATGGAGCGAACGAACCGACTGGCGGAGTTGGCCGAGGCCATCTCCATCGCCAAGTCGATGGGCATCAAGACGCCGACTACCCCGTCATCCATGGCGGATGCCTCTCGTGGCGGCTCCAATCAAATGATGCGCACCGAGGTCAATAATCAGAAAATCCCGCTGTACTTCCTCGGGACAGAAGCGCTTGAGGCGGAACGTACGGCCTTGCTGGCGCGCACCAGCGACGACTTCACTAACGGTCGCGTTGCGCAGATTGGCAAAGAGTTGCAGATGCTGGAGGTCAACCGAGAAGTCGAGGTCCTGAAAAAACGCGGGAATGAAGACATTTTCTTGCAGGATGTTGAACCGTTACGCGCGGAAGTCGCGCGGTTGCGGAGCCTCAATATCGACATGAGTGACCTCAAACTGGTCACCATTGACCGTCGTGCCCAGGAGCCACTCAGCCCGATCAAGCCTAAAAAAGGCCTGGTGATAATGCTGAGCGTGGTTGCGGGGTTGATTCTGGGTATGCTGATTGCACTGGTCCGCCATTTCATCCTGGCACGGCGCGAAGCCATACCCTACTCGCAGCTGGATGAACATCGGCTTGCTCTGCGTCCACGCAAGGATGACGAACCGAAAATCTGACGCCTTCAGCAGCGGGCAGGCCGCCCGGCAAGCCCGCTGCTGCTCTTCCTGGCACACTCACTGGACACCTTTTCACAAATCTTGATTAACCTTTGGTTACAAAGTGTGGCTAAAATAGCTGCCAATGGCCACGACCGGATTGTCACCCAGCCGTTCGTGTTGCCGGTTTTGTGAATTGTGATTTCAGGTGCTGCATCTTCAATCCTCGGCCGTTGTGGGCACGCGGGAGCAGCCTGTTCTCTTCTGACTTGTGACGAATACCTTGAAACTCATCATTGTTGCTCTCTACGTTGCCTCTATTGCGTATGTCCACCTGCGTGGCCGGGTGCGCCACAAGCTGGGGCGCCAGCTCAGCGATCACTCGACCTTCCTGGCTCCGGTGAACTGCTTTCTCTACCTCTTTTCCAAACTGCCCAGCCGACCGTACCTGTCCCCCAGCGACTTTCCCGACCTGAGCCCGCTTCAGGAGCATTGGCAAGAGATCCGCGAGGAAGGCCAGAACCTGCTGCGCGCAGGCGAGATCAAGCGCTCCGACCAGTACAATGACGTGGGTTTCAATTCGTTCTTCAAGTCGGGCTGGAAGCGTTTCTATTTGAAGTGGTACGGCGACAGCCATCCTTCGGCGATGAAGCTGTGCCCGCGCACCACCGAGCTGGTGCAAAGCATCGGCTCGATCAAGGCCGCGATGTTTGCCGAGCTGCCACCGGGCTCAAAGTTGGTACGCCATCGTGACCCGTACGCCGGTTCCTACCGTTACCACCTGGGCCTGGACACGCCCAACTCCCCGGGCTGCTACATCAACGTGGACGGTGAAAACTACTACTGGCGCGACGGTGAACCGGTGATGTTTGACGAGACCTTCATCCACTACGCCGAAAACACCACCGAGCAGAACCGGATCATTCTGTTCTGCGATATCGAACGCCCGATGAAGTACCGCTGGGCGGCCGCGTTCAACCGTTGGTTCAGCCGCAACGTGATGGCCGCGGCCGGTTCGCCCAACGATGCCGGTGACAAGACCGGCGGCCTGAACCGTGCGTTTACCCGCCTGTACAAGATTCGCCTGCGGGGCAAGGAGTTGAAGAAACGCAACCGCACCCGTTACTACCTGGAAAAATGGGCGATCTTTGCCGGCCTGGCCGCGCTCTTCATCCTCATCTGAACCCGGCAGCGGAGCGCATCAGCCTGGCGGATGCGCCCCCAGCTTCTCCCACATCTTCTTGCTGATCTTCTGCCGATTGGCATAACCCGCCCACGGGTCCTTCTTCAAACCCTGCAAACGCTCGTGCAGGTTAGCCACCGTCCATTGTTGGGCGCTGTGCAGGCTCTTCAACTCATCACGACTCACCGGTACCGATACCGGCAGGCCGGGCCGCGCCCGCACCGAGTAGGCGGCTACCGTGCTGGCGCCCCGGGCGTTGCGCAGGTAGTCGATGAAGATCTTGCCTACGCGATTCTTCGGGCCTGAAGTTGCGGTAAAGCGTTCAGGCAACTGCAGCGTCATGAACTGGGCGATGGCCTTGGCGAAGGCTTTTACCGAGTCCCAGCCGTCGCGGCGCGCCAGCGGCACCACCAGGTGCAGGCCTTTGCCGCCGCTGGTCTTGACGAACGCTTCAAGCCCCAGTTCATCGAGTACCGACAAGGTCAGTTGCGCCGCTTCAAGCATGCTTTTCCACGGCAGTGCCGGGTCCGGGTCGAGGTCGAGCACAAACAGGTCCGGGGTTTCAATCTTGTCAGCGGTAGCGCCCCAGGTATGCAACTCGACGGTACCCATCTGCACGGCACCGATCAGCGCGGCCGGGCTGTCGATTTCCATCAGCCGCGCATGGCCCGGGTCCAGGGCCTGGTCCAGTTGCTTGATATTCGGGATCGCCAGGCGCTCGGAGTGCTTCTGGAAAAACTGTTCGCCGGCAATGCCTTCCGGTGCCCTGAGCAAGGACACAGGCCGGTTGCGCAGAAAGGGCAGGAGCCATTCGCTGATGCCCTCGTAGAACTGTGCCAGTTGCAGTTTCTGTGTAGCGCTTTGGGCATCGATGACTCGGTCCGGATGGGTAATCCTGACCCCAGCCACGGCGCCGGTGCCCGCCGCCTTTTTGCGGGGTTTTTCCTTCAGCGATTTGGCCGTCCGCGGCTGCTCATGCACAATCTGCTCCGCCGGCTTGTCGGTGCGCAGCCCGACAAACGCCGCCTGGCGCACCACACCTTCGCGGGTCCATTCGGCAAATTGCACTTCGCCCACCAGCTGCGGCTCGACCCAGTGCACGCCGCGTGCCTGGGCACTGGTCAGGGGCTTGGCCAGCGGTGAAGTCTGGCGTTCCAGCGCCTTCAACTGTGCACTGATCTTTTTCAGCGCGGCCTGATCGAATCCGGTACCTACGCGCCCGGCATACACCAGGCCGCTGTCATCATTGACCGCCAGCAACAGCGCGCCAAACCCGCTGCGTGAACCTTGCGGGCGGGTGAACCCTACGATCACGAATTCCTGGCGCAGCCGGCACTTGAGCTTGATCCAGTCCGGGCTGCGCCTGGAAACGTACGGGCTGCCGGCACGTTTGCCGATCACGCCCTCCAGCGCCAGGTCGCAGGCACTTTCGAAGATATCCCGCTGGTTGGCAGCAAAGGACTCGGAGAAGCGCAGCAGCTTGCTCTTGCTGCGGCTAACCGCGTCCTTCAGCGCGGTGCGGCGCTCTTCGACAGCGGCTTCGCGCTGGTCGCGGCCGTCCAGGAACGGCGCATCGAACAGGTAATAGACAATGTCCAGGCTGCGGCCGATATCAAAGGCGTTCTGCAGCGCCTGGAAATCCGGCAGCCCGTCGGCGTTCAGGCTGACCACCTCACCGTCGAGCCAACTGTCCTTGAGCTTCAGGGCTTCCAGGGCCTTGGCCTGGCGTGGCAGGCGATCCGTCCAGTCATGGCCATTGCGGGTGAACAGCCGAACTTCGCCATCGCGAATCCGCGCGAGGATGCGATAGCCGTCGAATTTGATCTCGTACACCCAATCGCCTTCCGGTGCACGGTCCACCAGTGTCGCCAGCTGTGGCGCGAGTTGATCGGGCAGGGCGGTTGAGGGCTTGCGCCTGGCTTTCTTCGGCGCTGCGGGCTTTTTCGCAGCCCCCACCGTTGCGTCGCTCAGCACGCTTTTCGGTTCAGCCTGGACCACATCGTAGTCAGCCACCGGGCGTGCCTGCTGATCGTTCTCCTTGATCAACAACCACTGCTCCTTATCGCCGCTGCCCTTGAGTCGGGTGCGCACCAGCGTCCAGTCGCCTGCCAGTTTTTCGCCGATCAGGCTGAACTTCAGCTTGCCGGCCGCGTAGGCCTTGTGCGGGTCATCGTGGGGCTGCCACACGCCGCGATCCCACACGATCACATCGCCAGCGCCGTATTGGCCTGCCGGAATGCTGCCCTCGAAACTGCCGTAGCCCAATGGATGATCTTCCACATGCACCGCGAGGCGCTTCTGGCTCGGGTCGAGGCTTGGGCCCTTGGGCACCGCCCAGCTTTTGAGGACGCCGTCGAGCTCCAGGCGAAAGTCATAATGCAGGTTGCGCGCATCGTGCTTTTGAATCACGAACGACAGGGCATGCGCCCGGTTCCTGGCGCGAGGCGCACTGCCGGCGGGTTCGGCGGTCACATCGAAGTCGCGCTTGGCGTTGTATTCACTCAGGGGCTTGGCCATGGCGGTCTACCTCATGAAGCCTTGCTGGTCTTTTTCGCGGCAGGTTTCTTGGCTGCAGCCTTGGTCGCGGGCTTGCCGGCCAGGCTGCGCTTGAGCAACTCCGTCAGGTCGATCACGTCCGCAGATTTGCGCTCGTCGACACCTTCGCTGGATTCCACGTCTTCGATCTTGCCGGCCTTGGCCTTCTTCGCCACCAGCGCCATGATCTTTTCCTGGAAGCTGTCGCGGTATTCGTCCGGCTGCCAGTCGGCACTCATGTCTTCCACCAGACGCTTGGCCATGTCGAGTTCGCCCTTGGCCAATGTCGGTTTGGTCACGTCGCTGCCCAATTCCAACTCGTCCAGGCCACGCACTTCGGCAGGCCAGCGCAGCATCACCAGCACCAGCGCCGACTCCAGCGGCATCAGTGCCGCCAGGTGCTGCTTGGTGTGCAGCACCACGTTGGCCAGGGCGACCTTGCGGGTTTTCTTCAGGGTTTCGCGCAGCAGGGCATACACCTTGCCGCCGCGCTTGTCGGGGGCCAGGAAGTAGGGCGTGTCGATGTTCTGCAACGGGATCTGGTCGCTGGCCACAAACGCGATGATTTCGATGGTCTGGGTGGACTTGGGGTGGGCCGAGCGGATTTCGTCTTCGCTGAGGATCACGTAGCGACCTTTCTCGTAGGCCACGCCCTTGACGATATTCTCCTTGGTGACTTCCTTGCCGGTGGTCTTGTTGATGCGCTTGTAACCCACCGGGTCCATGCTGCGTTTGTCCAGCCAGTCGAAGTCGACGCCCTGGGAGGACGTGGCCGAGACCAGTGACACGGGGATGTGCACCAAGCCAAAACTGATTGCGCCTTTCCAGATAGCCCGTGGCATGTCGGTATTCCTGAAGTGTGTGGTCTTCAGGTGACAGGGCGGATTCGGCAAAAGTTTCCCTGGCCAGCCGGCTGGCACCAGGGTTTCAGACAGATCGTGTTACACCTGATGAGAAACTATTTAGTTACCAAAGCCGAACCCAAGGCGTAGCGTGTTATCGAAAGCACGTATTACTTGCGTCCAGAGAGGCTTTGTCATGAACACCCGTTTGCGCAACCTTGCCGTATTGGCGTTGGGCCTGGCCTTGAGTTCTTTGGCACAGGCGCAAAACCTGCCCGGCACCAGCAACAACCCCTACAACGGCCCCATCCACCAGGCCAATCCCAACAGCATGCAGGGCACCCAGCCCAACGCGCCGGCAGCGCGAGGCAGCTATATTCCGCCGGCACAGCGGCCGCCGACCCTGCAAAACGGCGGTATCGGCAACAGCGTCCAGCGCCGTGACGGCGCGCAGACCCCGCCGGCTATCCAGCCCAAGGCTCCCACCCGTGACGCCAATGGCAATCGCGGCGATTGAGTGTGTAAAGACGACAAGGAAACCCACCGTATGCTGTTACGCAAAACCCTTCTAGCGACCTTCTGCGCCGCTGCCTTGCTGCCCCTGGCGCTGCCTGTCTCGGCGGCCGCCACCCAACAGTTTCCCAGCGAGCAAGGGAGTATCACCGTCACCCCGATTGCCAAGGGCCTCGATCACCCGTGGGCGGTGGCGTTCCTGCCGGACAAGCAAGGCTTCCTGGTCACCGAACGTCCCGGCAACCTGCGGTTTGTCAGCCCGGACGGCAAACTGTCCGCGCCCCTGAGTGGCGTGCCGAAGGTGTTTGCCAAAGGGCAGGGCGGCCTGCTGGACGTGGTGCTGTCGCCGGACTTCAAGGAGGACCGCCTGGTGTACCTGTCCTACGCCGAGGGCGGCGGCACGAATGGCACCGCAGGCACCGCAGTCGGGCGTGGGCGCTTGAGCGATGACCTGAGCGGCCTGCAAGACTTCAAGGTGATCCTGCGTCAGGAGCCCAAGCTGTCCACGGGCAACCACTTCGGCTCGCGGCTGGTGTTTGACCGCGATGGGTACCTGTTCGTGACCCTCGGGGAAAACAACGACCGCCCCACCGCCCAGGACCTCGACAAGCTGCAAGGCAAAGTGGTGCGGATCTTCCCGGACGGTCGTATACCTGAAGACAACCCCTTCGTCGGCCAGGAAGGCGTGAGGCCGGAAATCTGGTCCTACGGCCAGCGTAACCCCCAGGGTGCGGCACTCAACCCGTGGAGCGGCACACTCTGGGAAAACGAACATGGCCCGCGCGGCGGGGATGAAATCAACATCATCGAGCGGGGCAAAAACTACGGCTGGCCCCTGGCAACCCATGGCATCAACTATTCCCTGACGCCGATTCCCGAGGCCAAGGGCAAGACAGTCGAAGGCACCGTTGCACCGCACCACGTCTGGGAAAAATCCCCGGGTGTGAGCGGCATGGCGTTCTACGACGCTGACCGGTTCAAGGCCTGGCAGCACAACGTGTTTATCGGGGCATTGGTCAGCCAGGAGTTGATTCGCTTGCAGTTCGATGGGGACAAGGTCATCCACGAAGAGCGACTGCTGGGTGGCCTGAAAGCGCGGATCCGCGATGTGCGCCAGGGCCCGGATGGTTACCTGTATGTGCTCACGGATGAAGATAACGGCGTGTTGTATCGGGTGGGTTTGAACCAGGACTGACGGATACGGCAAATACCAATGTGGGAGCGGGCTTGCTCGCGAAAGCGGTGGGTCAGTCGCTGGAGATGTTGGCTGAGCCATTGCCTTCGCGAGCAAGCCCGCTCCCACAGTTGTGTAGCGTCGAGCCTACAACCCAAGCTCCGACAACCCCGGATGCTCATCCGGACGCCGCCCCAGCGGCCAGTGGAACTTGCGCTCGCTTTCCTTGATCGGCATGTCGTTGATGCAGGCAAACCGGTTCGCCATCAAGCCGTTCTCGTCAAACTCCCAGTTCTCGTTGCCGTAGGAGCGGAACCAGTTGCCGGAGTCGTCATGCCATTCATAGGCATAGCGCACCGCAATGCGGTTGCCGGTAAACGCCCACAACTCCTTGATCAACCGATAATCCAGCTCTCTGGCCCATTTGCGGGTCAGGAAGGCCTTGGCCTCTTCGCGGTTGTGGGCGAACTCGGCGCGGTTGCGCCATTGGGTATCCAGGGTATAGGCCAGGGACACCCGTTGCGGGTCCCGGGAGTTCCAGCCGTCTTCGGCCAGGCGAACTTTTTCAATCGCCGATTCACGGGTGAATGGCGGCAACGGCGGGCGTATTTCTGCGTTGGATGACATGGGACGGCTCCTTAACAGGTTTAAAAGTCAGGTCAAAGTTGCAATAGGGTTCGCGCGATGGATTGCGCATTATCGGCAGCGGTGGTGTCGCCCATCACCAGGGCAACGGTAATGGCGCCATCAATCAGGATCAGCAGGTGCGCGGCCTGGCGTTCCGGGTCGGGGGTGCCATGTGCTTGACACAGTTCGAGGGCGTACTCGAACAGTTTCTGTTTATGGGCCTTGGCCAGCAGGCGGACCGGGTCTTGCGGGTCGCCGGTCTCGCCGCTGGTGTTGATGAAGGCGCAGCCGCGAAAGTCGTCGGAGCCGAACCAGGTTTTCAGCGCACTGAACACACCCAGCAGGCGCTCGCCCGTGGTGGCGTGGCGTTCAACTTCGTTGCGCAGCCACTGCATCCAGCGCTCGTCGCGGCGTTGCAGGGCGGCGATCACCAGTTCGTCCTTGTTGGCGAAGTAGCGGTAGACGCTCTTTCTGGAGACGCCGGCAGTCTTCACCAGAAGATCCATGCCGGTGGCAGCGATGCCATTTCGGTAGATCAACTTTTCGGTAACGTCGAGGATAATGTCGCGAGTGATATCGTTCATGGATATTACAGTAGAACGATCGTTCTCCTTGGTCAATTAATTATTTTTAACCCTGGGCGGGAAGACCTGAGCCAGCCCATGGTGTAAGCTCTGGAGTCCTTCGGATTCGACCCATTGCGAGCCCTATGCCGTCGTTATTCAAACGCTCCCTGTTGCCCAAGCTGCGCGGTTTTCCCCTCACGCCCGACGCGATCGAGGTGCTGTCCGGCGCCGCCGAGTACCGCCGTTGCCTGCTGGAGAAAATTTCCCAGGCCACCCAGCGCATCTACATCGTGGCGTTATACCTGCAGCAGGATGAGGCGGGACAAGAGATCTACGACGCGCTGCATGCTGCCAAGGCCGCCCGGCCCGGGCTGGATATCGTGGTGGTGGTCGACTCGCTGCGGGCCCAGCGCGGTTTGATCGGTGCCGGCAAGCAGCCGGGCAACAGCGCCTGGTACCAGGCCATGACCGAGTCCCACAGCACCGAAGTGCCGGTGTATGGGGTGCCGGTGCAAACCCGCGAACTGTTCGGCGTGCTGCACCTCAAGGGCTTTGTGATCGATGACAGCGTGCTGTACAGCGGCGCCAGCCTGAATAACGTGTACCTGCACAAGTTCGACAAATACCGCTACGACCGTTATCACCTGATCCACAACAAGGCGCTGGCCGACTCGATGCAGCACCTGGTGGAGCACGGCCTGGTGGCCGCCAAGGCGGTGCATCGCCTGGACCTGCCCAACCCACCGACCACTCGCAGCCTGCGCAACGACATCGGCGACCTGCGCAGCCGCCTCAAACACGCGGTGTATGACACCTCGGCGGGGCAGTTGCCCAACGGCAACCTGACGGTCAGTCCGTTGTTGGGCGTGTGCAAGAACAACCCCCTGAGCCGGGTGATCTGCGAGCTGATTGCCAGCGCCCAGCATCAGCTGACCATCTGCACGCCGTACTTCAACCTGCCGCTGCCGGTGACCCGGGAAATCAACCGCGCCCTGGCGCGCGGGGTGAAGATCGACATCATTGTCGGCGACAAGACCGCCAACGACTTCTACATCCCGCCGAGCGAACCGTTCAAGGTCATCGCCGCGCTGCCGTACCTCTACGAAATCAGCCTGCGACGTTTCGCCAAGCGCCACCAGCGCATGATCGACAGCGGCCAGCTGAACCTGCACCTGTGGCGCGACGGCGACAACACCTACCACCTCAAGGGCATGTGGGTCGACCAGCGCTACACCTTGTTGACCGGCAACAACATCAACCCGCGAGCGTTTCGCCTCGACCTGGAAAACGCCTTGCTGATCGATGATCCGAAGGGGGAGTGGGTAGGGCCACGGCGCACCGAGCTTGCCGAAATTTTCCAGCACACCTCGCGTATTGAACGCTACCAGCAGCTGGAAACCCTGGTGGAATACCCGGCGGCAGTCGGCAAGTTCTTGCGCCGGGTCAGCCGGGTGCGGATCGAGCGTTTGCTGTATCGGATTTTGTAGGGCCCGAGACCTTGCAGGTTAATCCGGAATCGACCTGACAAGAATGTTGTCCAAGTCGTAGCGATGGGGTTCGCTGCCTGCACTTCTTGACCAGAGTCTGATTGAGATTGGGTGAGTGCCTCCGTCCTCTTTCACGTACGGAAGAGGGACAGTCAGGCGCGTCCAGCCGGGAGACGGTGGATGTGGCCCGTATGCTTGCTCCAAGCCTCCCGCCAACACGATGATGTCCGTTTCCGATAGGGTCCGGTATTCAAAGATCACTGTGTATTCAGTGCCCTTTATGAATGAGTAGGACTTGGAGATACCCATCTCATGAACCGCATCGGATGCATTGGTGAGGTAGAACTCGTGATCGTTCCCAGGCGTCCGTGGCTCAAGCTTTGCGGTGTCTGGGCGGTCCGGGTGCCAGCCATTCCAATTTCTGTCAGTAAATGTCGTCAAGTCATTCAGGTCGTCGCTCATGGTGCTTGTCTCCAGAAAAGGTAGGTGGCCTCAGCTAATGCTGTGGCCACGCGCTTTATCAGAGGCTTTTCAGGGATGGACGTCTACTGTCAGAAATAACAGGTAGCTCAACCTGGGGTGTTACCTGGTTGCCGTGCCGCCGGCCAGCACGCGATCAATAGCAGCAGCGCCGCCGCCACCAAGTAGGGCAGGCGAGGTTCGATCGCGTAGATCAAGGTCCCGGCCAACGGCCCGACCACCACGCCCAGGCCTTGGGCCGCACCCACCGAACCTGCCGTGGCGCCTTGCTCCGACGCATCCACCGCATTCGCCGCCAGCGCCGCGAAAGACGGGAAGATCCAGCCCATGCCGGCCGCGGACACAAAAAAGCACAGCCACAGGATCCAGGCCGTATCAGCGAACATGCTGCCGGCAAATCCCAGGGCTGACACCACCGCACCGATGCGAATCATCCGCAGCGGCGGCCACTCCAGTTTGCGCACTACCAGTTGCGAACAGATCAACGCCAGCCCGACCATGGTCAGGGCGATACCGGCAGTTTGTGCCGCATCGGCCGGGTTCATCTTCAAGCGATCCAACGCGAAAAAACCCACGGTTATCTGCGCGATCGACACACACAGCATCGCGACAAACGCCACCACCAACGGTCGACGCAGGCGTGGGTCCGAGAGGTTGACCGGCTTGGGCGGCTGCTTGAGGTGCAGCTCCTGGCGCGGCAATTTGGCCAGCAGCAACAAGAATCCCAACAGCGGTAACACCGCCATCGCATAAAACGGCAGGCTCAGGCTGTGACGCGCCAACAGCGCAGCAATCGCCGGGCCCAGCACCAGGCCGCAGGCGTTGGCGGCGCCCAGGGAAGCCATGGCCTTGGCGCGGTGCTCAGGCTCAATGTTGTCGGCCACCAGCGCATAGCCGCCCACCGGTATCGCAGCGTAGAACACGCCGATCAGGCCACGACCCAGAATCAGCCCGATAAACGCCAACATGGCCGATGGCAGCAGTTGCAGGGACGCATCGATAAACACGCACAGCGCCCAGTAGGCCAGGGTGAAACCACCGGTGCCCAGCAGCAGCACACGGCGCCGGCCCAGTCGGTCACTGGCCTGGCCCCATGGACGAGCCAGAAGCATCCAGATCACCCCGGACACGGTGACCGCCGCACCTGCCTGCCAGGTGGCCAGGCCAAGCACCCGAGCGATCGGGCCAATCAGCGAGACAAATGCCATCATCGCCATGGTGCAGGCCATGTTGGCCAACAGCAGCGGCCTCAGGTTGAATGGGCGGTCAGTGTGCAAAGTCGCGAGTGCAGCGTCTTGGGAGCTGTTCATCGGTTATCCAAGGGCAGGAGAAAAGGGCAGTCGTGCATCCACCATCACCAGCGGGCGGCCATGCACCTGTTCCAGGCGGCCACTCACACCATAGACGTTTTTCAGCAACGCCTGATTGATCACCACTTGCGGTGGCCCGGCAGCGGCCAACTGACCGTTGTGCAACACCACCACCTGATCACTGAAGCCCAGGGCGAGGTTGATGTCGTGCACCACCACCAGGGTGATCAGGTTGCGTTCGCGGGTGGCCTGGGTGATGGCTTCCACCACCTGGCACTGGTGATACAGGTCCAGGGCGCTGGTGGGTTCGTCCAGCAGCAACACCCGAGGCTGGCGCACCAGGGCCTGGGCCAGGCCCACCAGTTGGCGCTGGCCACCGGAAAGTGCATCGATCGGGCGGTCGGCGAGGGCGGTCAGGTCGAGGTCGGCGAGGATTTTTTCCACGCCCTTGAGCACCGTCGGGCTCGGCCGCCCAGGCGCAAAACCCGCGCCGCGATGGCCGGCCATGGCCGCACTCAGTACCGCTTCGAAGGCGCACAGGCGCGTACGCTCCGGCAGGCTCTGAGGCAGGTACACCACTTGTTGCGCGCGCTCGACTTGCGGCAGGCGATTGAGATCGACACCCTCCAGCCAGATCTGGCCGTGCGCCTTGTGCAGTCCGGCGATGCCACGCAACAAGGTCGACTTGCCGGCAGCGTTGGGGCCGATCAGCGCGGTGATGGTGCCGGGCAGCAACGCCGGCAGATGAATGTCCTGCAGCACGCTGCGACTGCCGTAGTGCATGCTCAATGCTTGTGTGCTTAATCCGGTCACAGAGCACCTCGGCGGTTACGCATCACAATCGCCATGAAAAACGGAATTCCCACCAGTGCGGTGACAATCCCCACCGGAATCAACACGCCGGGCATCAATGCCTTGCTGGCAATCGACGCCATCGACAGGATCAAGCCACCGCTGAGCACGCTCGCTGGCAGGAACAAGCGGTGATCTTCACCCACCAACAGCCGCGCGATATGCGGAGCAATCAGCCCGATAAAACCGATAGTGCCGACAAACGAAACCGCCAGCGCCGACAGCAGGCTGATGCGCAGCAACGACAGCACCCGCAGGCGGCCGACATCAATCCCGAAACTGCGGGCGCGTTCCTCGCCCAGGGTCAGGGCAGTCAACGCCCAACTCTGACGCAGGGAAAACGGCAGGCACAGCAGCAACGCCGCAGCGAGGATCGCGAGCTTTTCCCAGGACGCCCGGGCCAGGCTGCCCAGGGTCCAGAACACCAGTTGCTGAAGGCTGTCCTGGCTCGCCACAAACTGCAGCAGTGCCACCAGCGCATTGAACGCAAACACCAGGGCAATCCCGAACAGCACCAGGCTCTCCACACCAAACCCACGCCAGCGTGCCAACAGATACAGCAATGCCACCGATGCCAGTGCGAACAGAAAGGCGTTGGCCGAAATCAGGTACTGCGCCGGCACGCCAGGAATGCCCATCCCGAGCACAATGGCCAGGGCTGCACCGAAGGCGGCGGCGGCGGAAACGCCGAGGGTGAACGGGCTGGCCAGCGGGTTATCCAGCACCGTCTGCATTTCGGCGCCGGCCAGGGCCAGTGCCGCGCCCACCAGTACCGCCATCAACGCGTAAGGCAGGCGCACATTCCATACGATCACCGCCTCCACCCGCGGCATCGAAGCCGGGTCCCACAGCACTTGCAACAGGCGCGTCAGGCTCATGCCGGAAGGCCCGGTGGTGATGTCCACCGCCAGGGAAACCACCAATGCCAACGCCAGCGCCGACAACAGCAATACCCGTCGTCCATGGCGGTGGCGATAGCGCTCACCTGCGCCATCGGCGCTCGCACAGGCTTGCACCTGCGTCACGGCACAAGGCTCGTGGTGAATACGCCGCTGGCCGGAATTGGCATAAAGCGCCGGTACAATTCGGCTCGGGTCTGTTCCGGATCCAGGTCGGCGAACAACTCAGGATGCAGCCACTTGGCCAGGGCCTGCACTGCGATCAAGTGTTCCGGCGAGTCATAGAAAATATGCCAGAGGCCATGCACGTTGCCTTCACGTACCGCCCGCAGTTCATTCAGCGGCGCGCGCTGGGACACTTGCTTGAGGCTGTCGTTGGCCTGCTGCGGCGTGGCCGAATAGCCGAGGGTCACACCGCCCTGGCCGTGGCCGAATACGCCGGTGGCGACGTACACATCCGGATCGCTGGACAGAATGTATTCGACGTTCAATGTGCCGATCGGGCCGGGAATGCGCCCGTCGGCGATGTTCCGGCCACCCGCGAGCTTGATCATTTCCCCGAAGTTGCCGGTGCCCGGCGAACCACAGCAATCCTGCAGGCCGGCGAGCATGTCGATGAAGATCTTCGGCCGTTTTACCGTCCCGGCCTTGGCCAGGGTATCGGTGACCTTGGCCAGCGAGGCCTGGTAAAACGCGATGTAGTCCTCGGCTTGTTGATTACGGTCCAGAGCCTTGCCCAGCAGGCGCATGCTCGGCACCGTGTTGCTCAGCGGATGGTCGCTGAAGTCGACGAAAATCACCGCCACGCCGGCCGCTTCCAGCTGCTTGACCGCCTCGCTGTCGGGGCTCGGGCCATGGCCGCCGCTCAAGGCCATGATCGCCAGGTCCGGGTGTACCGCCAGGGCCTTTTCCACACTGAAGGTTTCGGCGGAGGTGCCGCCTACCAACGGTACGTTGTCGGCTTCGGGAAAGTGCTTCTGGAACGCGGCGTAACCCTGCACGTCCAGGCCGCGAAAATCCCCTTGCCAGCCGGCGATGCGGGTAAACGGGTTCTTGCCTTCAAGGAGCGACAGCGAGTAGATCATCCGGCCTTCACCCAGCAGGATATGCGAGACCTTGTCCGGTACGTCGACCTTCCGCCCCGCCAGGTCGGTGACGGTGTGGGCGCAGGCCAGGCCGCTCATTAACAGGCCAAGACCGAGCAGCAGGCCGCGTTGCAACAACAGAGGGTGTTTCATGAACAATTTCCTTGAACAGTTGGGCGCACGTGGCGGACGCGTTTGCGCCACCACAACAACAGCCCGGTGAGATAGAGCAGCGGCAATGCCAGGCCGCAAAGAAAGGCCAGGGCCGCGCCGGGCAACCCGAGCAACAGGTGGCCGTGGGCGGCGGAGAACAGCGGTTTGATCGCGGCGGGGTTGGCGAAGAACCAGTCGGGCCGGGCCAGCCAGGCGCCGCTGCCGGCAATCACCGCCAACGGCAGGCACAGCCAGGCGGCTGCGACGTTGTGCCATTCCCGCAGGCGGCGCAGGCCCTGGCTGCCCGGGCGCAAGCTGGCGGCTTTCCACCAGCTGCGCCGCCCCGGCCACCACAGGTACAGGCCGCTGCCCACCGAGCCCAGCAGCACCAGGCCACAGGCAAACAGGGCGACGGCGCCAATGGGCGGCGGCAACAGCAGTGCCCGGTGCAGCGCCACCAGCTTCGCCAGCCACAGGTCATCGAACACAAAAAATGCCCGTGGCTCGGCACTGTAGGGATCGATCATCGCAATGCCGATGCCGGGCCGATCCTCCAGGGCTCCGAAGACGATCGCGTTGTCCGATTCCAGGAAACCCTGGCGCGGTTTTGCGGCGCCAAAGACTTTCTGAAATTGCGGGTAGGCACCCAGTGCCGCGCTGATCCACTGCGCGTCATCCAGCAGTGCGCCGTGTTCAACCGGAGCCAGGTCCAAGGCCTGGCTGCCGACCTCCCAGCGCAGGATCGGCCCCTTGAGTTCCAGCAGCGCACCGCTCAAGCCAATCAGCGCCAGCAGCAGGCCGACGCTCAGCGCCAGCCATCGATGCACACGAAGCCACCACCCACGCATGGCAGTTACCAGCGATAGCGCAGGCTGGCGATGACACTGCGGTCATACCCGGCACTGCAGCTGGAGAGGGAGCAGCCTTCGTAATAGTGCTTGTCGGTCAGGTTGGTGGCATTCACCGCCAGGCGCAGGCCCTTGGCCGCCGGGATCAGCTTGTCGAAATCGTAGTGCACCGCCGCGTCGAGTAAGGTGTAGGAGGGCACGCTCACAGTGTTGGCAGCATCGGCCTCGGTGGAACCGATATAGCGTACGCCGACGCCAAATCCGAGCCCGGTGAGCGGGCCAAAGGGCAGGGTGTAGTCAGCCCACAACGACGCCATTTTTTCCGGGGTGTCGGTGGGGCGGTTGCCTTTTTCCAGCGGGTTGTTGCTCTTGCTGACTTCGGCGTCGTTGTAGGTCAGGGTTGCCAGCAGGTCCAGGCCCTTGGCGAGGCTGGCCTTGCCTTCCAGCTCCACGCCGCGCACGTTGACCTCACCGGTCTGCACGCTATTCAGCGGGTTGCTCGGGTCGGTGGTCTTGACGTTCTGCTGGGTCAGGTCGAACAGCGACAGGGTGATGTAGCTGTCGATCCCGGGCGGCTGGTACTTGATGCCGACTTCCGACTGCTTGGCGGTGCTCGGTTTGAAGCTGGTGCCGTAGAAATCAGTGCCGAGCACCGGGTCGAACGAGGTGGCGTAGCTGATGTACGGCGACAGGCCGTTGTCGGCCAGGTAAACGAGGCCTGCACGGTAGGTGAACTTGTTGTCGTCCTGCTTCTGCCCGGTGTCGGTCAGGCGGTTGTCGGTGCGCGCACTCGAATGATCCTGGCGACCGCCGACGGTCAGTACCCAACGGTCGTTGAACGTCATCTGCTGCTGGGCGTAGAGCCCGGTCTGGTCGGCGCGCTGCAAGGTGCTGGCGAACGGGGTGTTCGGCGCGAACACACCCCCGTGCACCGGGTTGTAGATGTCGATCGACGATGCCGCGCCGCCGTTGAGGTAATAGTCTTCACGGGTGCGCCGGTAATCGACCCCCAGCAGCGACACCATCTGCACCTCGCCAAGGTTCCAGCGGGCCTGGGCATTGTTGTCCAGGGAGTACACGTCGCCGACGATGCGGAAGCGGTAGGCCGACCGGTTCAAGGTGCGCAGGTCCGGCGCCAGGGACATGCCGCTGGCGGTGTTGGTCAGCAGGTTGACGTGGCCATAACGTGCGCTGGAATTCAGGCTCCACACATCGTTGATCCGGTGCTCCAACAGGTAGCCCAGCGAGTATTGCGTGCGGCCGTTGTCCAGGCCGGGTTCGTCGAGAAAGACGTTGTGTTTGACCTTGCCATTCGGGTTCGGCTTGAGCGTGCCCACCGTCGGCAGGAACACCCGGGGCGCGCCGAATTCATCCTCCGAGTAATCGGCCAGTACGGTCAGGCTGGTGTCGTCGTTCGGCCGCCAGGTAAACGACGGCGCGATGAAGGTTTTGTCGTCCTTGATGTGATCGAACTGGGTGCCGCTGCTGCGCTCCAGGCCCACCAGCCGATAGAGGAATTGCCTCTGGTCATCCAGTGGCCCGCTGAAGTCGAACTGGCCCTGGGCGCGGTCGAAACTGCCGCCCTGGAGCTGCACTTCATGGAACGACTGGTCCAGTGGCCGCTTGCTGATCTGGTTGACCACACCGCCCGGTGCGTTCTGGCCGAACAACACCGAGGCCGGGCCCTTGAGCACGTCGATGCGTTCCAGGCCATAGGCTTCGGCTTTTGGCCAGGCCTGGGTGGTGGTGCCACGTAAGCCGTCGCGCAACATGCCGGTGCTGGTCACGTCGAAGCCGCGAATCGAGAGGTTGTCGAAGCGCTGGCTGGCGGCGGTAGTGTTGGCCTGCACGCCGGCCGTGTAGCGCAACGCTTCGCTCACCGATTGCACTTGCTGCGCGTCCATCTGGTCGCGGGTCACTACGGAGATCGACTGGGGGATTTCATTGAGCGCGGTGTCGGTCTTGGTCCCGCTGAGGCTACGCTTGGCCACGTAGCCGGCCTGTTGTCCGGTGGGGCTGTCGGCTTGGGTCCCGGTGACCACGCTGCTGTCGAGCACCAGGGCGTGATCGGTGTCCGCCTCGGCGGCCTGCACAAGGTTCATCTGGGTCAGCGACAGGCCCAGGGCAACGCCATGGATCAGGGTTGCCAAGGGCTTGCGACTGGTTTTCAAGTGCGGGACTGCGGTATCGATTGGCAAACCTGGGGTGTCTCGGTACAGAACGCGGGTGCCCATGCTTCACTCCATGATGAGGTGTTCAATGCGAATGCAAACGTATCTCATCCAGGCGTTGTGACGCAGGGCTATTGCTTTGGGTCGAGCGATCATTTCTTTCGTTTGCGGGGCAGGGCGGAACTTTCACAACCCGTCAGCGCAACGCCTTGGGCGAAACCCCGAAACGCTTGCGAAACGCCGTGGAGAAATGCGCCGGGCTGTAACCCACGCGGTACGCGGCGCTGGACACATTGGTCTCACCGCTGGCGAGCAGGCGATAGGCTTCGGCCAGGCGCTGTTCCTGCAAGTACACATAGACACTGGTGCCGAATACCTGACGAAAGCCCGCGGTCAATTTGCGCGGGTTGAGGCCGACTGCGCGAGACAGCTCGGCCAATGACGGCGAAGCCTGCAACGAACCGAGCAACAGGTCGCGGGCGGCATGAATGCGTTCGATGTCCGCTGAGTTGCAATGGGCGTCCTGCACCGGGCGCGACTCGGTTTGCGCGAGAATTCCCTCCACCCCCAGCGCTGTCAGCTCCAGGGCCTTGCCGCCCAGATAGAAGGAGCGGGCAGGGCCCTGCAACGGGCAGGTGAAAATCTGTTGGGCAAGGGCGAGCAACGGTTTGCTCGCGGGCTGGCAGAACATCATCGGCCCGCCGCCGCGTTTATCCAGCAGGCGCTCAGGCTCAAGGCCGACGCTGCGGATCGACGGGAAATCCAGCTGCACGGTGGTGTAGCGCACCGGCACACCACTGGCGAACAGGTGATCGCCACAATGTTCACCCTGGTTGGCCACGGCGCACAGGGTCGGCCCGCGAATCTCCACTTCCTGCTGGCCTTCGACCCGGCAATTGAGCTGGCCGCTGAGCACCAGGATGATCTTCAAACCTTGCCACAGCGGCTCTTGCATCCACATCTGGCTGTCCATCAACACAGTCCCGGCGGACAGGGTGATTTCCGGCACGACGGTGGCGGCACCCGTGTTCAAAGTGTTGGGAAAATTGAGGGTGAAATCCCTTTGGGTCGGTAGCGGCGCAGCGTGTGGGCTGAGCATGGCGGACTCCCTGTGAACCGGAAAAGAGGGGCATACGCTAGCAGGAAATTTCTTACCTGTAATTAAGAATGATTATCCTTTAGCCGAAAGCCCGGACCACGCCTCATCGCTGCAGGCCGCAGAAACTCACGCTGTAGCGCAATCAAAAGAAAAAGCCGCGCAAACGAATGTCCTGCCGGTTGCCGTGCTGCGGCTTTTGCCTATTAATAATCACTCTCATTTCCGCAGCCCTTGGCGACTCATGGATGAACCGCTCAATGACCCATTCTCCCTAGCCCTTTTCACCCTTGCCCCGCAGGCCTTTTGTTCACGGCATCGGCCCCTTATTGCCGAAAAAAACTCTGGAGACCCCATGACTATCATTGACGACTGCCCCGATTGGCCCGAAGCGTTTGCCCAATGCTATCGCGACGCAGGCTATTGGCGCGACGAGACCTTTGGCGACCTGCTGCGCAACGCCGCCCGCACCTTTGGCGAGCGTGAAGCGATCACCGATGGAACGCTGCGGGTGAGCTATCGCCAACTGGATCAACGGGTCGATCAACTGGCCGGCGGGTTCTCCCGGCTGGGGTTGGTGGCAGGGGACAACGTGGTGGTGCAACTGCCGAACTGCGTGGGTTTTGTCGAAGTGTGCTTCGCCCTGTATCGCCTCGGCGTACGGCCAATCTTTGCGTTACCGGCCCATCGTCATCTGGAAATCGGCCGCTTCTGCGAGTTTGCCCAGGCCAGGGCATACCTCTGCGCTGACGTCACGGCAGGTTTTGATTATCGGGGCATGGCCCGTGGCTTGAAGGCGGCCCATGGCGACCTTGCGTGGGTGATCGTGGCCGGTGAGGCTGAAGAATTCATCGCGCTCGAAGACCTTTATCTGGACGACCCGCAGCCAACCTTTTCTGCGCCGCCCGCGGATGCCGTCGCGTGTTTCCAGTTGTCCGGTGGCTCCACCGGCGTGCCGAAACTGATCCCGCGTCGCCACAATGAATACCTCTACAACGTGCGGACCAGCGCCGAACGTTGCGGCCTGACCGACGCCACGGTGTACCTCGCCGCGCTGCCCATGGCCCATAACTTTCCCATGTGCTGCCCGGGGTTCATGGGCACCTTGCTGATGGGCGGCCGTGTGGTGCTGAGCGGCTCGCCAAGCGCCGAAACCTGCTTCGCCCTGATCGAGCATGAACGCGTGACCCATACCGCGCTGGTGCCGCCACTGGTGCTGGTCTGGCTGGATGCCGCCCAGGCGCGCGGGCAGGGCCTGCCAGGATTGCAACTGCTGCAAGTCGGCGGCGCCAAACTGAGCTTCGAGGCTGCCCGCCGCGTGGAACCCACCCTCGGCTGCCGCTTGCAGCAAGTGTTCGGCATGGCCGAGGGGCTGATTTGCTATACCGACCCCAACGACCCACCGCAACGAGTCCTGCACACCCAGGGCAAACCCATGTCCCCGGGCGACGAAATCCGGGTGGTGGACGACAACGAACAGGACGTGATACAGGGCCAGGTCGGCCAATTGCTGACCCGTGGTCCGTACACGATTCGCGGTTACTACCGCCACCCTGCGCACAACGCCCAGGCGTTTACCACTGACGGTTTCTACCGCACCGGCGACCGGGTAATGCTCACCGACGACGGCTACCTGATGGTCGAAGGTCGCGACAAGGACGTGATCAACCGTGGCGGCGAAAAGATCGCCGCCGAAGAAGTCGAAAACCTCCTGCTCAGCCATCCTGCCGTCGCCGATGTGGCCTTGGTGGCGATGCCGGACGCCTACCTCGGCGAACGCACCTGCGCCTTCGTGATTCCCCGTGGCACGGCACCGCGCCCGCCGGAACTGCTGCGCCATCTGCGTGAGCAAGGGTTGGCGGCCTTCAAGCTGCCGGACCGCTTCGAATTTATCCCCGGTTTCCCGCAAACCGGCGTGGGCAAGGTCAGCCGCAAGCACCTGCGGGAGGCTATCCAGCAGCTGTATTTCGGGGCAAAACAACCTGAGGGAAGCGCCGCCCGTGGCTGATCAAGACTCGCTGCGTGAACTGCTCGCGCCTGTACGTGGCCGGTTGATCTGCGCCATGCTGCTGCAAGCCCTGGCGACCCTGATCGGCCTGCTGCCGTTGATCGCGGTGGCGGAGTTGGCGCCGTCGTTGCTGGACGGAAAACTCGATCTGCACGATGGGTTCTGGTGGTTGTTGGCCGGTGCGGGCGCTTTGCTGTTGCGCATGCTCGGGCTGGCTGCCGCCTTGCAGATGACCCACCTGGCCGACAGCGACCTGCAACGCCAGGTTCGCCAACGGCTGGCCGCGCATTTGGCGCGGGTTCCGCTGGCTTGGTTCAGCGCCCGTGGTGGGCAAAAAGTCGACCGTGTTTTGCTCGACGACGTAGGTGCGCTGCATCAACTGGTGGCGCACTTGCCAAACAACCTCGCCGCCGCATTGGTGGCGCCCCTGGCGTGCCTGTTGTACCTGCTGACGGTAAGTGTGCCGATGACCGTTGTGGTGCTGCTGCCTCCAGCGCTGGCGCTGTGGCGACTGCGAGCCTTGCGCTCCCAGGCTTATCGGGATGACCAGAAGGCACTGGGCGCCGCGCTGGGCAACCTGTCCCTGGCCACCCAGCAGTTTGTGCAGAGCATCGCCATGGTCAAGTCATTCGGCCGGGCCGATCGGGTGCAGTCAAAGTTCTTCGGTGCGGTGGAACGTTTCGCCAGTTTCTTTTCCTGCTGGGCCCAACGCTGGGCCGGGCTTGGGGCGAGTGTCGAGGTGCTGCTTTCGCCGTTGCTGGTGCTGGCCCTGGTGCTGTTGGGCGGTGCGTCGCTGGTGGCTGGCGGTTGGCTGATGCCGGTGCAACTGCTGCCGTTCCTGCTGCTGGGGCCGGCCCTGGCAGCGCCGGTCGCGGCCGTCGGGCATGGTGCGGATGCACTGGTGCAGGGCCGCATGGCCGCCAGCCGTATCGCCACCGTGCTCAACAGCGCGACGTTGACGCAACCTCGCGAATCCCGCGAGCCCAAGGGCCGCCAGGTGAGCTTTGAAGGCGTGGACTTTCGCTACCCCGACGGCACGCAGGTGCTGCATGACATTGACCTGGATCTACCGCCCGGCACGCTGACCGCATTGGTGGGCGACTCGGGCGCCGGCAAATCCACCCTGGCCACTTTGCTTGCGCGCTTTGCCGATGTGAGTGCCGGGGCGATCCGCATCGGCGACGTCGACCTGCGGGACATGCACAGCGCCACCTTGTATCGCCAGGTCGCCTTTGTGTTCCAGGATGTGCGCCTGCTGCGCACCAGCGTCCTCGACAACCTGCGCCTGGCGCGCCCCGACGCCACGCAAATCGAGGTGGAAGCCGCCGCCCGGGCCGCGCAGATTCACCAGCGCATCCTCGCGCTGCCCCAGGGGTATCACACCGTCCTCGGAGCCGGCGTGCAACTGTCCGGCGGTGAAGTGCAACGCCTGGGCATTGCCCGGGCGATGCTCAGTGAAGCGCCGATCCTGATTCTCGATGAAGCCACCGCCGCCAGTGATCCTGAATCCGAAGCCGCGATCCAGCAGGCGCTGTCTCGCCTGGCCCGTGCCCGCACGGTGCTGGTAATCGCCCACCGCTTGAGCAGCATCCAGGACGCCGACCAGATCGTCGTGCTGCAAGGCGGGCGGATTGTCGAGCGCGGTACGCATCACGGCTTGCTGGACCAGCAGGGCACTTACGCCGGGCTGTGGGCCGCTGAGCAGTTTTCGGCGGCCGCACTGAAGAGGGCACGGGCATGATTCGCGCGCTGTTACGCAGCCTGCAACCCCGTGAAGCCGGCTTGTTGCGGCGTGCGCTGATGGCGATGGCGTTGAGTGCGTTGGCCCAGGGCGCAGCGTTGGCGTTGTTGCCGATGGCCTTTGCCCAGTGGTTCGGCAACACCACGCCTTGGGCCTGGGCCATCGGTTTCACCGGCATGGCCTTGTTGTGCCTCTGGCTGCGCCGGTATGCCCAGCTGGCGGGCTATCGCGCCGGTGCCGAAGCAGCCCAGGCGTTGAACCGACGCATTGGTGACAAGCTGGTGCAACTGCCGCTGGAATGGTTTGTGGAGCGGCGCAGCGCTGAACTGAATCGCCTGGTGACTCACACCGTGCTGCAAATCATGAGCACCCCGGCGCACCTTTTGCAGCCAATGGCCAATGCGCTGTTGACGCCTTTGGCACTCCTGCTGGCGCTGTTTTTCTACGACCGCTCCATGGCGTTGGCGGCACTGGCCGCGTTGCCGTTGCTGGTGCTGGTGTACCACTGGGGCGTGCGCTGGGGCGGGCAAGCTGAAGCACTGAGCGAAGCCGCAGCCAATGAAGCGGCGGCCCGGGTGATGGAGTTTCTGCGCCAGCAACCGTTGCTGCGCTCCAGCGGGCGCACCGAGCAAGGTTTCGACCTGCTCACCGAGGCCCTGGCCCAGCAGCAACAGGCACAGCGTCACGCCCACTGGCGCACTTTTCCCGCCGCGCTGGGTTTGGCGGTGGTGTTGCAGGCCGGCTACAGCGCCATCCTGTTATGCGGCCTGTATGCCGTGTTGGGTGGCACCCTCGATGCGGCGAAGTTCCTGGCGCTGGCGATTCTCGCCACCTGCCTGGTGGAGCCAATGGGCGCGCTGGTCAACCTCGGTACCACGTTGCGCCAGACCCGCCACGGCTTGAATCGCCTGCGCCACCTGCTGCAGATGCCGGGGTTGCCTGAGCCTCTCGAACCCCAACCTGCCCTGGGTTACGACGTGCAAGTGCGGGACGTAGGACTGGTCCGCCAGGGCCAGGCGATCTTGCAAGGCATCGACTTCACGTTGCAGGAGCGTTCGCTGAACCTGGTGGTGGGGGCGTCCGGCTCCGGCAAGTCCAGCCTGTTGCGCCTGCTGGCGCGCTTCAGCGATGTAAGCAGTGGCGCGATTCACCTCGGCGGTGTCGACCTGCGGCAACTGTCGGCCCTGGCCCGAGATACCCAGGTCGCCTTGATGTTCCAGGACAGCCCGCTGTTGCCGGGCAGCCTGCTGGACAACCTGCTGCTGGGCCGCCCCGACGCCAGCGAAGAGCAATGGCAGCACGCCGCCCGCGCCACCGGCCTCGACCGCCTCGCCGAGCGCCTGCCCCAGGGCTGGCACACCGTGCTGGGCGAGCAGGGCGTCAGCCTGTCCGGCGGCGAGCGCCAATGCCTGGCGTTGTCGCGGGTGTTGCTCAAGGACGCGTCGCTGATCCTGCTGGACGAGCCGACCGCCGCCCTCGATGCCATCAGCGAGGCGCGGGTCAATCGGACCCTGTTGCAACTGGCCCGCCGGCACACGGTGGTGCTGGTGACCCACAAACCGACCTTGGCGCCCCATGCCGACCAGATTCTGCTGCTCGACCACGGCCAGTTGGCCCAGGTCGGCCGCCATGACGCGTTGATGGCCACGCCCGGCCGTTACCGCGAGTTGTTCCACGAGCGCGAAGCGATCAATCGCTGGCGCTTGCGCCCAGACCCTACCGTTCCCCAAAGGACCGTCCCCCATGACCGATAACCCATCACTGGCATGCGTTCATCCTGCACCCGGCGGCCTCGCACACAGCCCCGAGGCGCTGTGCGCCGGTGTCGCGCAGTTGCTCGACTATGCCCCCCAGGACCTGGAGCCCGATGCCTCGCTGATCGAGCAGGGCCTGGACTCGGTGAGCATGATGCGCCTGCCGGCCTTGCTCGCCCGCGAAGGTGTGCAGGTGAGCTTTGCCGAACTGATTGAGCAGCCGACCCTTGAGGCCTGGTGGTTGCTGATCGACCGCCGTCGCGGGCAGGCGACGCACCTCAAGCCCGTCGCCGCCGACAACGATTTCGCCCTCACACCGTTGCAGCAGGCTTATTGGTTTGGTCGCGACCCGGCCATGCCGCTGGGGGGCGTTGGCTGTCACCTGTATCAGGAGCTGGACGGGTATCAGGTCGACGCTCAACGCCTGGAAAGCGCGGTGATGCGCCTGACTCACCGCCATCCCATGCTGCGCGCCTGTTTCCCGAACGCCACTTGCCAGCGCGTGCTGCCGACCAGCCCGTGGCCTGGGTTGACCGTGCATGAACGGCCGGATGAGTTGGCCTTGCGTGAGCGCCTGGCCCACCGCTGCCTGGATGTGCGCCAGGGCGAGGTGTTTGATGTGCAACTCAGCCGCTTGCCCGACGGCCGCAGCCGGGTGCACCTGAACATCGATTTGCTGGTGGCGGACGTCCTGAGTATCAGCGTACTGCTGCGGGATCTGGCGCTGATCTACAGCGGGCAAGAGGCGCAGCTGCCACGTCTGGAATGGGATTTTGCCCACTACCTGGGCGCCACCCGAACCAGCGATGCCGGCGCGCGGGACTACTGGCTGCAACGTCTGGATGACCTGCCCGACGGCCCGCAACTCCCCTTGGCACACGAGCCGCAATCCCTCGGCCCGCCGCGTTTTCGTCGCCTGGCGATGCGCCTCGGCCGCGCGCAGTTGCGAGCCCTGGAAGACCAGGCCCGCCAACACGGCCTGACCCTGGCCAGCGTGCTGTGCTGCGCCTATACCCAAGTGCTGGGCCGCTGGAGCGCCAGCCAGCATTTCCTGTTGAACGTGCCGCTGTTCAACCGCCAGGAGCTGCACCCCTGCGTCCCGCATCTGCTGGCGGATTTTTCCAACCTGGTGCTGCTGGAGATCGACCAGCGCCAGGCGGGTTCTTTCGCGCAGCAGGCGCAAGCCCTGCAACGCCAACTGCACCGCGACATCGCCCACAGCGCCTGGCCTGGTGTGGAAGTGCTGCGTGAGTTGTCCCGCACCCGGCAAGGCGGCGCCCCCGTAGTGTTTGCCTGCAACCTTGGCGAAGCGTTTGTCGACGCCACTTGCCGGCAGCACCTGGGCGAACCGGGCTGGGCCTTGTCGCAAACGCCCCAAGTGTGGCTTGACCACCAGAGCTATCCGCTGCCCGATGGCCTGTTGCTCAACTGGGACGGGGTAGATGCGCTGTTCCCCGAAGGCCTGCTGGACGAAATGTTCACCGCCTATGGCGACCTGCTGGCGTGGCTGTGTACCGGTGACTGGCGCCAACCCGCGCCGCTGCCGTTGCCCCAAGGCCAGCAAGAGGTCCGTGCAGCGGTCAACCACACGCCCTGGGCCTATGACAAAGGCTTGCTGCACGATGGCTTTTTCCAACAGGCGCAGGTGCACCCGCAGCGGGTGGCATTGATCACCGAGGACGCTGAGTTGAGTTACGCCGAGCTGGCGGCCCAGGCCCTGCAAGTGGCAGGTGCCCTGCGCCAGTGGGGGATTGAACCGGGTGATACGGTGGCGATCACCTTGCCCAAAGGCCAGGCGCAAATCGTTGCGGTGCTCGGCATATTGGCGGCGGGCGCGGTGTATGTGCCGGTGGGTATCGAACAGCCGGCAGCCCGTCGCGACATGATCTATCAACGCGCCGGAGCCAAGGTGGTGATCACCGATATGGCCCACCGTGATCGCGGTGTATGGCTGGCGGACTTGCAAGTGGTGGACCTGGCCCAGGCGCGTTCGGCCAGGGCCCTGAAACAACCGATCGAGGTGGCGCCGGACGCACTGGCCTATGTGATTTTTACCTCTGGCACTACCGGCGAACCCAAGGGCGTCGAGGTTTCCCACCAGGCGGCGCTGAACACCGTCGCCGCGATCAACCGGCGTTATCAGGTGGGCGCGGATGACCGTGTGCTCGGGGTTTCCGCCCTCGATTTCGACCTGTCGGTGTACGACCTGTTTGGCCTGCTGAGTGTCGGTGGCGCCGTGGTGCTGCCAGCGGATGCGCGGCGCAAGGAGCCGTCCGAATGGTTGCGGCTGATCCGCCAGCAGCGCGTGACCCTGTGGAACTCGGTACCGGCGTTGCTCGACATGCTGACCCTCAAGGCCCGCGAGCCGAATGCCCTGAGCGGATTACGCCTGGCGATGGTCTCGGGTGACTGGGTCGGGCTGGACCTGCCACGCCGCCTGCGATTGGCAGCCGGCGAAAGCGCCCGGTTCGCCGCTCTCGGCGGCGCCACTGAAGCGGCCATCTGGTCCAACGTCCAGGACGTCGACGAAGTGCCGGCTCACTGGCTCTCGATTCCCTACGGCAAACCCCTGGATAACCAAAGCTTTCGAGTCGTCGACAGCCAGGGCCGCGATTGCCCGGACTGGGTGGCGGGGGAGTTGTGGATCGGCGGCGCCGGGGTTGCCCAGGGCTATCGTGGCCTGCCGCATCTCAGCGCCCAACGCTTCGTCGAGCACGCCGGGCAACGCTGGTACCGCACCGGCGATCAGGGCCGTTATTGGCCCGACGGCAGCCTCGAATTTCTCGGGCGTATGGACCAGCAGGTCAAGGTCCGTGGCTTCCGCATCGAACTCAGTGAGATCGACGTGGCCCTGGAACGCCATCCGGCCGTCAGTCGTGCCGTCACCCTGGTGTTGCCCGGGGCCAACCCGCAGTTGGCAGCAACCCTGATGGGCGACGCGCTGCCGGATGCCGAAGCCATGCGCCAGTGGCTCTGCCAATGGTTGCCGGAACACATGTTGCCGGACCACTGGCTGAACCTCACCGAACTGCCCCTGAGCGCCAACGGCAAGGTCGACCGCGCCGCACTGCTGTGGCTGGTGCAGGAGCAACGCCAGGGCGCCAGACCCGAGCATGAAGACGCGCCTCAAGGCGAAGCCGAACAACTGTTGGCCGGGCTCTGGCGCGAATTGCTCGACATTCCCCTGGTGGGACGCAACCAGGGCTTTTTCGCCCTCGGCGGCAACAGTCTGTTGGCCGCTCGCCTGATCGAACGTATCGCCCGACAGTTCGACGTCGAACTGTCGCTGAAGGACTTTTTCAACGCGGCCACCGTCGCCCGCCAGGCCCAATGGCTTGTCGCCCGACGAGAACAGGACCACGTCAACCGGAACGCAATGGTGGAGGGTGCGCTATGACACTGCAGCAACTGCAACAGGACCTCGAAGCACTGGGTGTGGAACTCTGGGAAGAGCAGGGCCGCCTGCGCTACCGGGCGCCCGCCGGGGTGATGGATGAAGGCCGCCTGCAACAATTGCGCGAACACAAGGACGCGTTGTTGCAGCAATTGATGGAACCGGTGATGCCCACCGTCTCGGCCGACCTGGCTGCCCGCAGCGAACCGTTTCCGCTGACCGACGTGCAGGCCGCTTACCTGATGGGCCGCACCCAGGCATTCAGCTACGGCGGGGTGGCGTGCCACGGTTACCTGGAATTTGAACTCAGGGAACTGGACCCGGCGCGCCTGGAGCAGGCATGGAACCATCTGATTGCGCGTCACGACATGCTGCGGGCGGTGGTGCTGGAAGACGGCTACCAACAAATCCTGCCCCAGGTGCCGCATTACCTGATCGCCCGGCATGACCTGCGCGAAGACGACGGCCGTGCACTGGCCGCTCTGCGCGAACGCATGGAAATTCGCCTGGCGTCGCCCCAGCAGTGGCCGCTGATCGAGTTGTGCGTCAGCCAGGGCCGTGAACATGCGCGCCTGCATCTCTCAGTGGATCTGCTGGTGTGCGACTACCAGAGCGTGCGCATGCTGTTGGCCGAGTTGCAGCAGGTCTATCGTGGCGAAGCCTTGCCGCCGGCGGCGCCCATCAGTTTTCGCGACTACGTACTGGGCGAGCGCCGGTTGCGGGAACAGCCGCGTTACCAGCGTGACCGCCAGTACTGGTGGGCGCGGGTCGACAGCCTGCCCGGTGCTCCGGAATTGCCCATGCAGGGCGCTCCCAGCGGACCGCGTTTCGAGCGCCGCGCCCTGAACCTGGAGGCCCGGGATTTCAATGCCCTGCGCCTGAATGCAGCGGCGGCCGGCGTGGGTGCGTCGGCGGCGATTCTTTCCTGCTATGCCGAAACCCTGGGGCGCTGGAGCCGCAAGGGGCATTTCTGCTTGAGCCTGACCTTGCTCAATCGCCTGTCGCTGCACCCGCAGGTCGATCGGCTGGTGGGGGATTTCAGCTCGGTGGAATTGCTGGAAGTCCAGACCCTGCAAGGCGGCAGCTTTGGTGAACGCAGCCAGCAGTTGCAGGAGCGACTGTGGCAAGACATGGACCACCGCCTGTGTTCCGGCATTGAAGTACTGCGCGAACTGGCGCGGCGCAAAGGCCGTGATGCGGCCTTGATGCCCTATGCCTTCACCAGCACCCTGGGCGCCGGTGGCGAAAGTGGCGGCGGGGCATTTATGCCCGGCGCAGAACTGGTGCACGGCATCAGCCAGACCCCGCAAGTGTTGATTGATTGCCAGGTCAGCGAGCGCGACAACGGCCTGTTCATCAATTGGGACATTCGCCAGGGCGTGTTCAATGAGGCCATGCTGGAAGCGATGTTCGACACCTTCGAACGTCTGCTCAAGCGCTTGGCGCGGGAGCCTTCGGCCTGGACCCTGGACGATTGCCTTGAACTGCCGGCACCCCAGCGACTGGTGCGGGAGTTGATCAACCAGACGGCGCAGCCGATTCCCCCAGGCTTGCTGCATGAACCGTTCTTTCGCCAGGCCCGGGCGCAACCCCAACGTGTCGCCCTGATCCAGGGCGCGCGACAGCTCACTTACGCGCAACTCGCCGCCCGTGCCGAGGCGATTGCCGAGCAGTTACTGGATGGCGGTTGCCAGCCCGGCGAGCGGGTCGCGGTATGCATGGAAAAAGGCATCGACCAGGTGGTCGGTGTACTCGGGATCTTGCGGGCCGGCGCGGCGTACCTGCCGCTGGACACTAATCAGCCGATGGCGCGGCGCGCGTTGATTCTTGAGAACGCCGAGGTCAGCCGGGTGCTCAGCCAGTCGTGGTTGAGCGAGGACGTGGCCTGGCCCGCCCAGGTGACCCAGTGCATACCCGTTGATCAGGCCGCAGCCAGTGCCGGACGTGAACTGCCGGCGCCGCAGGTGACACCGCAACAACTTGCCTACGTGATATACACCTCCGGCTCCACCGGGATTCCGAAGGGTGTGATGATCAGTCACCAGGCGGCCCTCAACACGGTGGTGGATATCAATCAGCGCTTCGCCATCGGCGCCGAAGACCGGGTACTCGCCTTGGCCAGCCTGGGCTTCGACCTCTCGGTGTACGACATCTTCGGCCTGCTGGCCGTAGGTGGCGCCCTGGTGTTGCCCGACGCCGGACGCCGCGCCGACCCGTCCCACTGGGCCGAATGCGCCCGCGAGCACGGTGTGACCCTGTGGAACTCGGTGCCCGCGCAGTTGCAGATGCTTGCCCATTACCTGCAAGCCGTGCCGGCCGCGGCACCTCAGAGCCTGCGCCTGGCCTTGCTGTCCGGCGACTGGATCCCGCTGAACCTGCCCGCCGAAATCGCTGCGTTGTTGCCTGAGCTCCAACTGATCAGCCTGGGCGGCGCCACAGAAGCGGCGATCTGGTCGATTGCCTATCCAATCACCGAGGTGGACGCACAATGGCGCAGCATTCCCTACGGCGCGCCGCTGGCCAATCAACGCTTCATGGTGCTCGACGAACAAGGCCGCGATCGCCCGCAAGGCGTTGCCGGTGAGCTGTTCATCGCCGGCACGGGGTTGGCGATGGGGTACCTGGGGGACGCGGAGAAAACCGCCGAGCGTTTTATCGAGCATGCCCACAGCGGCGAGCGGCTGTACCGCACCGGCGACCTGGGGCGCTACCTTGAAAGCGGGTTGATTGAGTTCCTTGGCCGTGAGGATTTCCAGGTCAAGGTTCGCGGGCATCGCATCGAGTTGGCGGAAGTCGAAAGTGCCTTGCTCAGTCATCCTCATGTCGAATCGGCCGTGGTGGTCGCTGCGGGCGAGGGCGCGTTCGAGCGGCGTTTGCAGGCCTGCGTGCGCGGGACTTTGCGTGATACTCCACTGCCTTGGCCGACCCGGTTGGCACCCAACGCCTTGGCGGCGGCCAACGGCGTGAAAGGCCAACTGACGGAAGCGCTGATTACGCAGATGTCCGATTGCGTCGAGCGTGCCGCGTTGCTCTCCATGGGCCTGGCCCTGCAACGCCCGGGGCTGTTTGATCAACCGGGCGTCGAGCACGACCTGGCCCAGATCATGAGCCTGTGCGAAGTGGCGCCACGCAACGAACGGCTGATCCGCCGCTGGCTGCAAGCGCTGCATCGCGAACAACTGGTAGACCGCAACCCAGGCACCGGCGCCTATTCGTCACTGCGGGTCTCGGGTGCTGAATACCGTCAGCTGTGGCAGCGCATCGAGGCGCTGGAACCGAGTGTGGGCTGGGGCGGTGAAGTGCTGCGCTACCTGCGGGAAAGCCAGGAGCAATTGCCTGCCCTGATGAGCGACCGGCTCGACCCGTTGCACTTGCTGTTTCCCGAAGGCCGTACCGACACCGCCGAAGGCGCCTATCGCAAGAACCTGATCAGCCAGTACCTGAACCAGGCGGTGTGTGCGGCGGTGCAGGAAATCGCCGCACTGCAACCGGCGGGCTGGCGTCTGCAGTTGCTGGAAATCGGCGCAGGCGTGGGCGGCACCAGTGCCGACCTGATTCCGGCCCTGGACGGCTTGGCGGTGGACTACCAGTTCACCGACCTGTCGCAGTTTTTCCTCAACGAAGCGCGGGAGCATTTCGTCGAGTTTCCGTGGGTCAGCTACGGGCTGTTTGACCTGAACCTCGACCACTGGGCCCAAGGCATCGCCGCCAACTCCCTGGATGTGATTCTGTGTGCCAACGTGCTGCACAACTCGCGGCATGCCAGCCAGGTACTCGCCCGGCTGCGGGAAATGCTCGCCCCCGGCGGCTGGCTGATCTTTATCGAAGCCACCCGCGACACCTACCAGATCATGGCGTCCATGGAGTTCAAGGAGGGCCTGACCGCGTTCGAGGATTTCCGCGCCGAGCAGGACACCACGTTCATCCGCCGCGAGCAGTGGCAGCAACTGTTGCAGGAAGCCGGCGCGCAGACGCCGCTGTGCATGCCGGCAGCTGACGATGCGATGTCACAGATCGGCCAGCACCTGTTCATCACGCGCTTCAAGACCGAGCGCCAGACCCTTGAGCCGGAGGCGTTGCGCGCGCATCTGGGCCAGCGCCTGCCGGATTACATGGTACCCACCGAGTGGCGGGTACTGGATGAAATGCCGCTGACGGTCAACGGCAAAGTCGACCGCCAGGCGTTGGCCAACCTCGGCATGGCCCAGGCCACGCAACAGGCCAACAGCGGGGCTGCACCGCTGGATGCGCTGGAGCGCAGTATCGCAGAGGTCTGGCAAACCCTGTTGCGGGTGCCCAGTGTGGGCCGTGAACAGGGCTTCTTTGAGTTGGGCGGTGATTCATTGCTGGTGGCGCAGGTGGTTGGTCGCCTGCGGGAAAGCCTGCCCCAGGCCCGTAACGTGCCCTGGGGGGATTTGCTGCGCCAGTTGATCAACCAGCCCACCGTTGCGGCCCTGGCGGATTACCTGCGGGGGCAGGGCAGCGAGAGCCTGTCGCCGCTGGTGCGGATTCGTGAGGAGGCGCAAGGCCCGGCGCGGATCTTTGTCCATGATGGCAGCGGCACCCTGGCACCGTATCGCGCGCTGTTTGCTGCACTCGGGGAAGAAGCGCCACTGGAGGGGCTGGTGCTCAATGATGTACCGGGTTACCTGGCTCTGGCACCGGCTACGGCGATTCGTGAACTGGCCGAGCGTTATGCCGACACCTTGCACGCCGAAGGCCGGCGCCAGGTGAGCATCGTCGGTTATTGCCTCGGCGGGTTGCTGGCGACGGAGCTGGCGTCATGCCTCGCGGCGAGGGACATCGAGGTGCTGCAACTGACAGTGATCAGCAGCTACCGCGTGCCGTTCATGATCGAGGATGACCTGCTGGCGGAGTACGTGTTCGCCCGCGTGATGCAGGCCGACCCGCACACCCTGGGTTACCCGGTGGATGAACAGGCGATGGAGCGGGCGATTGCCAAGGTGCTGCGCCAAACTCCGGGCCGCGTGCCCCAAGGTGCGTTGCTGGCGCTGCAGGATGAGCCCGACTGTGCCACGGCCCTGGCCTGCCTGCGGGCCCTGGCATCCAAGTCGGCAGATGAGCGCTTGCAGGCAATTGCAGACGCGATGCGCCACGCCGGCTCGCAACTGAGCGACCTGGACTGGCTGCGCGAGCAACTGCAGGTGCTGCGCCACAGCCTGGCCGCCGTCGCCTTGCATCAGGCCACGCCTTACGACGGTGACATGGTGTTTATCCGCCAGTGCGGTGAAGTCCAGGTACTGCCCGGCATGCACCGCGACATGAGCCAATACTGGCAGGCCCTGTGCCTTGGCGAATTGCAGGTGGTGGACGTGCCGGGCGACCACTTCAGCTGCATGCAGAGCCCCCAGGTCGAAGCCGTGGCCCGCGCGTTCGAACGGCTGGCGCAGGTGGCGGCGTGAGAGTCGGGATTGTAGGCGGCTATGGGCATGTCGGTCGGCAGGTTGCGCGGGTGCTGGTCGGTCATTGCCGCTTGCGCCTGGGCGGTCGCGACCCTGGGCAAGGGCAGCGTTTTAACGACGGCGAGTTGAACGGGCAGGCCGAGATCCGTGAAGTGGACCTGTGGGACGCCCAAAGCCTGGCGGCGTTTTGCAGCGGCTGCGACCTGCTGATCAATTGCGCGGGCCCCAGCTACCAGGTGCTCGACCGGGTGGCGCTGGCCGCTTTGGCCAGTGGCGCCGATTACATCGATGTCGGCGGCGATGATCCGCTGCATCAGCTGCTGCCCGCTCAGTTGCCGCCGGGTCGTCGTGTGGTGTTATCAGCCGGCATGTTGCCCGGGCTGTCGGGGTTGTTTCCCAAGGTGCTTGCGGCGTCGTTCGAGCGCGTCGATGCCGTGCATTGCTATGCCGTCGGACTTGGGCGGTTGTCGACAACGGCGGCCGAGGACTTTCTATTGAGCCTCGGCAACGGCTATGGCCAGGCCTCGATGGGCTGGTGCGATGGCCGTGCAATCAAGTCCGCCGTACTCGTCGATGAACACTTCGAGCGGCCCTGGCTGGTGGGCGGTCCCGTAACGGCCCACCCGTATCTAACCACTGAGCAACAGCGCTTGTTTACTGACTTGCGGGTGCGCGAAGCCCAGGCCTACAACCTGTTCGACGGCGGCCACCTGCGGGCCGCACTCGGGCGCATTCAGGGCTCGCCACCGGCTCTGCGACACACGGCAGAGAACATTGCCGCCCTGGTACAGGCCAGTGCGCTGGACCTGGCAGGGCGCACGCCTTACCAGTTGCTCGCAGTCGAAATGGCAGGCCTGCAACACGGCGAACCGCAGCAGGCCACCGCCTGGTTGCGTGCCGCCGACGGCTCGGCGTTGACCGGCACAGTGGCGGCAATCTGCGCCCTGCAACTGGCCAAACTGCCCGAAGGCACGCACTACGCTGCCCAGGTGATGGACGCCAATGACTGCTTGCGCCAGGTGCTGCGCTGGTTGCCGCAGATCCGGATCCACGTCACCACTGAACTGGAGGAGGGCGTGTTATGAAGAAAATCCCCAGCCCATGGCTGCGACGTTACCCGCAGCATCAAACGCCGCGTTGCCGATTGGTCTGCCTGCCCCACGCCGGCGGCAGCGCGGGATTTTTCAGCGGTTGGCAGGCACTGTTGCCGGCTGACATCGAACTGGTCAGCGTGCAATACCCCGGCCGCGAAGAGCGCCTGAGTGAAACCTGGCCCGGCAGCCTGGAATGGATGGCGGGCACTATTACCCGGGCGCTGTGGGACCTGTCCGACCGGCCGCTGGTGCTGTTCGGCCACAGCATGGGTGCGGCGCTGGCCTATGAGGTGACGCGGCGCCTGAACCGCCAGGGCAAGGACCTGCAACGGCTGATCGTCTCCGCCCATCCGGCCCCTCACCGGCAACGTCACAGCCAATTGCACCAGGGCCCGGATGCCGGTCTGCTGGCGGATGTGCGGCGCCTGTCGGGTGGTGCGCCATCACCCCTGGACGAACCCGAGATGCAGGCACTTTACCTGCCCGCATTGCGCAATGATTACCGCCTGATCGAAAACTACTGCGGCGATATCAGCGAGCTGCTGGACGTGCCCGTGAGCGTATGCCTGGGCAGCACCGACCGCGAAGTCGATCGGGAGGAAGCCCATGCCTGGTCGGAAGTGACGCGCCAGGTCACCGACTTTCGAACCTTCAACGGCGGGCATTTTTACCTGCGCGACAGCCAGGCCGACCTGATCGAGCACCTGGAACTGTTGCTGGGCAGCCCCGCCGAACCGGCGTGGCAGTGCTGGCCGTCGACCCCATGACCGGAGAATCCTATGAAAACACCTGAGCAGTGCAGCGGGCTGGAAGACGTCCGCCTGGGTATCGACACGTTGGACGAACAGATCATCCGCGCTCTCGGCCAGCGGTTGGCCTATGTGAAAGCTGCGGCGCAGTTCAAGCCTGACGAAGCCAGCATCGCCGCCCCCGAGCGGGTGGCCGCCATGCTGCCCCATCGCCGCCGCTGGGCCGAGCGCGAAGGGTTGGACCCGATGTTCGTGGTCCCGCTGTTTGCGCAGATCATCCAATGGAATATCGACCAGCAAGTGCGCCACTGGCGCCAGCAGCATCAAGGAGCGGAGCATGAGTGAACGTCTGCCGGGATTGCTTCAGGCGCTGACAGAGGGCGAACGCCTGGCGCGCGAGAAGGGCGGCGCAGTGCTGGTGGTGTTCAGCCTGGCCTCGGAGCGCCTGGACCCGCTGCGGTTATTTGCCGCCAACCGCCAGGTACTCGGGCAAAGCCTGTTCTGGTCAAGTGACCGGGGCGCACTGGCCATGGCCGGCTTTGGTTGTACCGAGGAAATCAGCCCCGGGGCCGATGACCGCTTCAACGCCAGTGCCCTGGCGTGGCAGGCGTTGCTCAGCCAGGCCCATCAGGTGGGGCCGCGCCAGCCGTTGCTGTGTGGCGGCTTTGCGTTTGACCCGAAGGGCCCACGCTCGCTCAAATGGCAGTCATTCGCCGCCACCTCCCTGGTGCTGCCGCGCATCCTGCTGCTGCGGGAAGCCGAGCAACATCATGTGATCTTCAGCCAGTGGCTGGAGCCCGGGGCGGACGCGGTGCGTTGCGCCCAGAGCCTGGAAACCCAGTGGACGTTGCTTCTGTCCCGCTACGCCAGTGCGCCACGCCAGGAGATTCCCCTCGGCACACCGAGCGACGAAAACACCATCAGCGCGCAGCAATGGCAAGACACCGTGGCGACGGCCGTGCAGCGCATCAACGCCGGCGACCTGCGCAAGGTGGTGCTGGCCCGCGAAGTGCGGTTGACCACCTCACGGACGATCCCCTGTGGCCCGCTGCTGGAAAACCTCAAGGCGGCCTATCCCCAGGCGTACCTGTTTGCGTTCAGCCGTGGTGACAGCTGCTTTCTCGGCGCAACGCCGGAGCGGCTGGTGCGGGTGACTCGTGGCACGCTGAACACGGTGGCGTTGGCCGGTACTTGCCCGCGTGGTCGTCACGAGCAGCACGATGCCGAACTTGGCCAGGCCTTGATGGACAGCCCCAAGGACCGCCACGAACACACCCTGGTGGTTCAAACCCTGCGCGAAGCATTGCAGCCCTATTGCGCGATGCTCGACATTGCCAGCCAGCCGCAGTTGCACCGGCTGGCCAACGTGCAGCACCTGTTGACGCCGGTGATGGGCCGCTTGCATCCCCAGGTGCAATTGCTGCAACTGGTGCAGGCCCTGCACCCGACGCCGGCGGTGGGTGGCTTGCCGCGACGTGAGGCGATGGCCTATATCCGAGAGCACGAGCAGCTCGACCGTGGCTGGTACGCAGCGCCAGTGGGCTGGATGAATGCGCAGGGTGATGGTGAATTTGCCGTGGCGTTGCGCTCGGCGTTGATCAGAGGCTGTGAGGCGCACCTGTTCGCCGGCTGCGGCATTGTCGCCGAGTCGGATCCCGGGAGTGAGTACGAGGAAACGTGCTTGAAGCTGCGGACTATCCGCGATGCCTTGCGGCCTTCGGACGGAGTGCAGGTGGCGTCAGCCTGAGGAAGGCTCTCGCCCGGCAGGCCGGGCGAGAGCATGCAGCGTCTGGATCAGTTCAAGCCAAGCTTGCCACGCAGTGTGGACAGGTCTTCCGCCAGGGTATTGACCGGGCCAACCAGGGCTTTGCGGTCGGCTTCCTTGACCTTGTCGTAGGTCTCGAAACCGCCATCCTTGGTTTTGTACTTGGCCAGGATCTTGTCCACGGTGGCGAAGTTCTTGTCGACTTTGGCAACGAAGGCCTTGTCTTGCTTCTCGATCTGCGGACGGAACAGGTCGACGATTTTCTTCGCGCCGTCGATGTTGCCCTGGAAGTCATACAGGTCGGTGTGGCTGTAGCGGTCTTCTTCACCGGAGATCTTGGTCGCGGCGACTTCTTCCAGCAGAGCAGCAGCACCACCCACGACTTTTTCCGGCGGGAAGGTCAGGCCGTCCACGCGGGTTTTCAGGTCCAGTACGTCGCTGTTGAGCTTGTCCGCCAGGGCGTCGAGGCCTTTGGTGGTGTTCTCGGAGAACAGGCTGTACTCGATGCGGTGGAAGCCGGTGAAGTCTTCGGCTTTCACGCCTTTCTCGTGGTCGTCCACGCGGGAGTCGATGGAGGCGTCGAGGTCGCTGAACAGTTCGGCGATCGGCTCGATCGACTCATAGTGCACGCGGGTTGGCGCGTACAGCTTCTTGGCGGTCGCCAGGTCGCCTTTTTTCACGGCGTCGGTGAACGCCTGGGTCTGGGTGACCAGCTCGCCGATTTCTTCGGTGACATAGATCTTGTAGTCCGACACCGGCCCTACCAGGTCCAGCGGCGCGGTGGCGGCGAAGGCGGCCAGCGGCGAAAGGCTCATTAACAACGACAATGCGAGAGACGACTTCTTCATGGGACGATTTCCGCTCTGGGGTTTGTTTTAGGTTTTGGCAGTGGTTTGTGGATGTGTCGCATCAAGCAGCGTGCGCCCGATGAAATCCTGGGCCCCGGTGACGCCTGGCAAGGTGAAGAAGTAACCGCCGCCAACCGGCTTCAGGTATTCCTCCAGAGGCTCGCCGTTGAGCCGGGTTTGCACGCTGATAAAGCCTTTCTCCAGGTCAGCCTGGTAGCAGATGAACAACAGCCCCATGTCCAGCTGACCGTTTTTGTTGACGCCGTTGGAGTAGTTGAACGGCCGGCGCAGGATCAGGTTGGCCTGGGTCTGTGCAGTACGCGGGTTGGCCAGGCGGATGTGGGCATCGAGCTTGGTCAACTTGCCTTCCGGGTCCTTGCTGTAGTCCGGGACCTGGGTTTCTTTCTGGCCATCCATGGGCGCGCCACTGGTCTTGATCCGGCCAATGATGCTTTCTTGCTCTTGCAGCGGGGTGCGGTCCCAGCGTTCGACGAAGTTGCGGATGATCCGCACCGCCTGGTAGCTGCCATTGGCGGCCCAGGCCGGTTCGTCGCTGCCTGGCTGGACCCACACAATCTGATCCATCGCCTTGTTGTCGTTGGAGTTCGGGTTGGCCGAACCGTCGCGAAAACCGAGGAAGTTGCGCGCGCTTTGCGCCGGCTCGCCGGGGCGGGCAGGGGCCTGGGGCGGCACGCTGCCTTCCTGCTTCCAGCGCACCAGCAGCAGGTCCGGCAGGTTTTTCACGATATCGCGCAGGGCGTGGATATTGGTGTCCGGGGTGTTGGAGCTGAACTGCAGGCTCAGGTCGCCGTGGCACTGCGCCGGTTCCAGTGCATCGTTGGGGAAACCGACCATGCGGATCAGGCGCTTGGGCTTGGCTGCGGCCAGGCCGAAGCGTTCGTCGAACAGCGACTCGCCCACCGATACGGTGATGGTCAGGTTATCCGGTGTCACCACCGGGCCGAGGATGCCGGAATCGGTAGGCGGCAGTTTCGGGTCGACTTGCACCACGGTGCCGCCGGTCATCAGGAACGCGATGCGCTCGTTCAGGGTGCGGAACAGCCGCTCCAGGTCCTCGCGGTCGCTGGCCAATACGTCGAATGCCACGAGCATGCCGCAGGCCGGGCGCGGAGTGACGATGCCGGTCTGGTGCTTGCCATGGAAATCGTGGTGGTCCTGGGTCTTTTCACTGCTTGGCGCGGTGGTCACTTGTGCCGCCGCGTTGGCAGCCATTGCCGGGCAGCTCAGGCTGCTGCCGGCAATGGCCGCGCCAGTGGCGGCCATACCCAGCAATACACGACGACGCTGGGCGGAAAATTGTTCTGAATCACTCATGTCTACGGTCGTCTTCACTTCAGGCCGGAAAGGCCAAGGGCGGGGTCGATTCCATCGAGTGCAACGGCCAGAGCCTTGGCCTTGTCGGCGATCTGCTTGCGCTGATCGGCGGTAACGCTGTCATACGAGGCGTAGCGGCCATCGACTTTCAAACCGTTGAGTTCGGCATCGAGGGCGTTGATCGCGCTGTCGATCCCCGGCAGCAATTGCGCGGCAGATTTGGTCAGCAGCGGGCGCATCAGGTCGACCACTTTGCGGGCGGCGTCCAGGTTGGCGGCGAAGCCGTTGAGGTCGGTATGGCTGTAGCGTTCTTCCTCACCGCTGGCGGCACGTACGTCGGCCAGGCTGTTGAGGTTGCGCACCACGATGCTCACCAGTTGCTCCGGCGGCAGCGACTGGGCCAGCAGCTGTTGCTTGAGGCTGGTGACGTCGGTGACCAGGCGCTGGGCAATCGGCGCCAGGCCGTCGAGATTGCGTTGCTGGAACAGGCCGTATTCGAGACGGTGGAAGCCGCTGAAGGCCGGGTCCTGCTCGCGCTTTTCAAAGTAGTCGGCGCGGGCGTTGATCGCGTTGTCCAGTTCCGCCAGGCGTTGCGAGGCCGGGGCCAGGCGCTGGTAAGCCTCGCGGGCCGGTACGTAAAGCGCCTGGGCCTGGGCGAGGTCGCCGGCTTCGATGGCTTGGCCCAGCGCGGTAACGGCCTTGATCAGGGCGCTACCCTGGCTGCTCAGGTACACGCGGAATTCCGACAGCGGGCCGATAAACGCGACCATCGACGGCTTGGCCTTGGCTTGGGCGTCAGACTCGGCAGTCGGTGTCACCTTCAAGGTGCCACGCGGGTTGCTCAGCAGGCCGCAGGTGATCTGGTAGTCGCCGGGCAGCAGGTTGGCGTTGATCACCTGGCTCAGGCCCGGGGCGATGTTCTCGCGCTCTTCGACCACCAGCACGCCGTCGAGGATTTCCCATTCCACGGCACGGTCCGAGCGGTTGATGATGCGGAAGCTGGCGCGTCCGGCCGGTACCGTCAGCGCATTCGGCTCGCAGCTGTGGGCGTGGATGGTGACGGCGATTTCATCGTGGTTGGCCTGGCGCTTGGAGGCGGCCAGTTGCGAGGCGTAGTAGAACAGGCCACCGGCGGCGATCATCACGACCACCGAGCCGCCCACCGCCCAGCGCAAGGCGCGGGAGGGCGGAGCCGGTTGAGGGGTTTGGTTGGACAAGAGGCGGTCCTTACTGGCTGGAAACGGAAGAGGTTGTGCGGGTAGCCGGCTTGCTCGGCGGCGCCGGCAGGAAGAACATCACCAGGGCCACCACCAGGTAAATCAGGTAGGCACCGAGGGTGCTGATGGTCGGGGCGTCCTGATAGCCGAACATGCCGGCCAGCACCGAGCCCAGCGGGCCATCCATCGGCAGCGTCGCGCTGAAATCGAACAGTACGGTTTGCAGGTGGTTCCATACCCCGGCTTCGTGCAGGGCTTGTACCGAGTTGGCGAGGATGCCGGCGGCCACCACCAGGATGAACAGGCCGGTCCAGCGGAAGAACGCACCGAGGTTCAGGCGCATGCTGCCGGTGTAGATCAGGAAGCCGACGATGATCGCCAGGATCAGGCCGAGCAGGGCGCCAATCGGCGCGCCCGGACCTTCGCTTTGCTGGAACACGGCCAGCAGGAAGAACACGGTTTCCAGGCCTTCACGGGCCACGGCGAAAAACACCATGGCAATCAGTGCGGTGACCTGGTGTTTGGAGCCGGCCAGGGCATGATCGAGGGATTCATGCAGGGAATGCTTGATGGAGCGCGCGACCTTGCGCATCCAGAACACCATGGAGCTGAGAATGCCCACGGCCACCAGGCCGACGATGCCTTCGAACAGTTCCTGTTGTTTCTGCGGGAATTCGGCACTCACCAGTTCCAGGCCACCGCCGACCAGCAGCGCGAGGGCCGCTGCCAGAAATACGCCGATCCACACTGCGGGCATGTACTGGCCACGGCCAGTTTGCTTGAGGTAGCTGGCAATAATGCCAACGATCAAGGCGGCTTCTATGCCTTCGCGCAGCATGATTAAAAAGGGAACAAGCATTCGGCACCGAATCGTCACTAGATAGGATGCTAAGTTGTAACATAATGATACTCATTACTAAACAGGGAATATTGACCTTTACTGAACCTTGACTGAACGGTGGTGGCAAACCGCATCCGACACTAGAATGCGCGGCATCGTCCCAGCCACCGGATTGCGCCATTCCCCATGTCGGAAAAAGACACGATTTCCATCCAACTGGTCCGCGAAGCCCTGTTGCAGAGCTGTGCGCCGGGTGCGGCGACCGATGAAGTGTTGACCAAGGTCGGGATTGAGCCAGCACTGCTGGGCCAGCCAACCGCACGCGTCCCGGCAACCGCTTACGCACGCTTATGGCGATTGCTGGCACGGCGAATGGACGATGAATTCTTTGGCATGGACCCGCGCAAGCTCAAATCCGGCAGCCTGGAGTTCCTCTGCCGGGCCTCCATGGCACAACCGAGCCTGGCCACTGCGCTGGAAACCGGCCTGGGGTTCCTGTCGCTGATGCTCGAGCGCATGCCGGCGCAACTGGTGCGCCAGCAGAGCCTGGCGGAAATCGTACTGTTGGAGCCGGAGCCCGCACCCAGGCGCGCCTTCACCTATTTCGCCTACTGGATGATCGTCCACGGCGTCGCCTGCTGGCTGGCGGGGCGCCGGATCCCGATCCTGGCGATTGAACTGCGTTGCCCGCAGCCGGACTTCTGCGACGACTACCAGGTGATGTTTTCCGACAACCTGCGCTTTGACCGGCCGCGTACCCGGATGATCTTTTCCGCCGACTGCCTCGACCTGCCGATCAAGCGCAGCCCGGAGGAGCTCAAGCGCTTCCTGGCCCATGCGCCGGCCAACATCCTGGTCAAATACCGCGACCCGGACAGCCTTGCCACCCGCATCAAGACCGACCTGCGGCACATGCCCGCCGACACCTGGCCGGAAACCGAAGGCCTGGCCGCATCCCTGTGCATCTCGGCCTCGACCCTGCGCCGGCGCCTGGCGGAAGAAGGGCAGACCTACCAGGGCCTCAAGGACAGCGTGCGCAAGGAGTTGGCGATCGTCTGGCTGGCCGATTCCGACATCAGCTTTGCCGAGATCGCCACCCGCCTGGGGTTTGCCGATGCCAGCTCGTTCTACAAGGCGTTTCGCAAGTGGTCGGGCTCCAACCCCGGGCACTATCGCAGCCTGATATTGAACGAAGCACTGAGCCAGTAGGTCACTGCCAGGCACCCCCGGCACGTTTGCCTGCTTATCCACGCCTTTAATGATCTGGGTCACTTTCCTGCGCCGCCGTGCGTGTGATATTCGGCGCCACCGCTCCATCGTTCGTTTCCTGACGCAGCCTGATCGGCATTTGTCGCGATCAACGTCTACGCCATTTCCCTCATTCAAGAGCAGGATTTCATGGCACTTCACAGAACCGTAGAGACCCAGGACCAAGCCATCGAAGACGTCTATTCGAGCGGCTCCGCCCAGCACAAACTGCCCAAATACCGCCTCCCGGACCACTCGACCACGCCGTCGGCCGCATACAACCTGGTGCGCGACGAACTGCTGCTGGACGGCAATTCCCGGCAAAACCTGGCGACCTTCTGCACCACCTGGGTCGAGCCCGAAGTGCAGCAGTTGATGGCCGATGCCCTCGACAAAAACATGATCGACAAGGATGAGTACCCGCAGACGGCCGAGATCGAAAACCGTTGCGTGCACATCATTGCCGACCTGTGGCACGCGCCGAAATCGTGGCAAACCGTGGGTTGCTCCACCACCGGTTCCAGCGAAGCGGCGATGCTTGGCGGCCTGGCACTGAAGTGGAGCTGGAAGAAACGCCGGGAAGCGGCGGGGCTGCCCACCGACAAACCGAATTTCGTGTGCGGCCCGGTGCAGATCTGCTGGAAGAAATTCGCCCGTTATTTCGATGTGGAAATTCGCGAAGTGCCGTTGCGCGGTGACGCATTGGGCCTGCGCCCGGCCGACCTGCGGGAATATTGCGACGAAAACACCATCGGTGTCGTCGCGACCCTGGGCGTGACCTTCACCGGGATCTACGAACCGGTCGCAGCCCTGGCGGCCGAGCTGGACTCGATGCAACGTGACCTCGGCCTGGATATCCCGATCCATGTCGACGCGGCGAGCGGCGGGTTTATCGCCCCGTTCATCCAGCAAGAGCTGCAATGGGATTTTGTGATCGAGCGCGTCAAGTCCATCAACGCTTCCGGCCACAAGTACGGCCTGGCGCCGCTGGGCGTCGGCTGGGTTATCTGGCGCTCCACCGAAGACTTGCCGGAAGAGTTGATCTTCTACGTCGACTACCTGGGCGGCAACATGGCGACCTTTGCCCTGAACTTCAGCCGGCCCGGCGGTGAAATCATTGCCCAGTACTACAACTTCCTGCGGCTGGGGCGCGATGGCTACACGCGGATTCAACAAGCGTGCTCCGACACGGCGCAATGGCTGGCCTCGGAAATCACCAAGTTTGCCCCGCTGGAACTGGTGTACGACGGCAAGGATGGGCTGCCGGCGGTCTGCTACAAGCTCAAGGACGGCGTCGACCACGGCTTCAGCCTCTACGACCTGTCGGAGCGCGTGCGCATGCGCGGCTGGCAGATCGCGTCATACCCGTTGCCGTCCGATCGGCAGAACGTCGTGGTACAGCGCATCCTGGTACGGCATGGCGTGAGCCGTGACCTGGTGGCGTTGCTGCTGGAAGACCTGCGCAAGGCCGTTGCCCACCTGCAGAAAAACCCGGTGGAGCATTCCGACGCGGGCCCCAGCTTCAGCCATGGCGCCATCGCTGACCCGGTCATCCCGGCCGACACCCCGAACCTCGACTGAACGCACTGAACACTCACCGGGCCTCGAGGCCCGGTGCCTTTAGCGTTGCATCGCCAGGTACGAATCATCGTGACTGCCTTCTTTACTTTCCTGCACGACAACCCCTACATCCTGCTGTTCCTGGTGGTTGGCCTGTCCGTCTGGGTCGGGCGCGGCACCATCAAGGGTTATGGCCTGGGCGCGGTGGCCGGGGCCATCGTGATCGGCTGCGCGATTGCGACGTGGGCGTCTTACTACGGCGTGCATTTCGAACTCGATAACTTTACCAAGAGCCTGTTTTATTACCTGTTCATGTACGGCGTCGGGCTGCGGGTCGGGCCTTCGTTCATCAACAGTCTCAAGGGTGATGGCCTGAAATTCACCTTCCTGGCGATCCTGTCCTCGTTCCTCGGGCTGGGTATCGTGGTGCTCGGCGTGCGGCTTTTATCCCTGCCGGTGGGCGCGGCGGGCGGGATTCTTGCCGGTTCGCAAACCATGTCGGCGGCGATTGGCTCCGCCGAACAGGCGATTACCTCGGGCGTGGTGCCGCTGCCACCGGGCACCACTGCGGCGGCGGCCACCGCGATGATCGCGCTGTCTTACGGCATCACCTATATCTGGGGCACGGTCGGCATCATCCTGATCTGCAAATACCTGCCGCGCTGGTGGGGTGTGGATGCGCGCAAGGCGGCCAAGGCATTCGAGGTGGAGCACGGAGTGCCGAACGTCGACGATGCCGGGCTCAGTGGGTATCGGCCGTTTGACCTGCGGGCCTATCGCCTGGTGAACCCGGAGCTGGTGGGGCAGAGCATCGCGCAGTTTCGCCAGCGCTTTGCGTTGTACCAGATCGAGAACGTCGAGCGTGGTGAAGAGTTGCTGGGGGCTGATCCGACGCTGGTGTTGCAGCTGGGCGATGTGATCGCCCTGGGCGGCAGCCTGGATGCGCTGACCGATCACATGGGCCTGATCGGGCCGGAAGTACCGGATGCCCGGGCGTTGAATATACCGCTGGATGAGGCGGTGATTCTGGTGACCCACAAGGATGCCGTGGGCAGGGCGCTCAAGGAATTCAGCCAGTCGCCGATTGCCGGGCAGGTGCAGTTGGTGGGGATTGAGCGGGGTGGTGCGCCGATTCCGGTGGGGCTGGAAACGCGGTTGCAGCGCCTGGATGTGATGCACTTGATTGGCTTGCGCAGTGCAATCGACAAGGCCACGGCGTTGCTGGGTAAGGCGGGGCGGGCGAGTACGGCGACGGATTTGCTGACGCTGTCGCTGGGTATGGTGCTGGGGTTGTTGATCGGGCTGATTCAGGTGCCGGCGTTCGGTGCGGCGGTGGGGCTGGGCAATGCGGGCGGGTTGCTGGTGTCGGGGATTATCGTCTCGTCGCTGGTGTCGCGGGTGCGGTTTTTTGGGAATACCCCGAATGCGGCGCGCAACATTCTGGAGGACATGGGGTTGATATTCTTTGTCGCGATTGTGGGGGTGAATGCGGGGGCTAACCTGGTTTCGCAGATTAGCGCGATCATTGCGTTGAAGATCTTTTTGCTTGGGTTCGTGGCTTGTACGATTCCACCGTTTATTGTTTGGGCTGTGGGTTTTCATGTGTTCAAGATCAACCCGGCGATTCTCATGGGCGGTGTTGCGGGGGCGCGGAGTCACTCGGGGCCGGCGCGGGAGGCGGCCAAGGAAATTGATAGCACGGTGCCGTGGATCGGGTTTCCGGTGGCGTATGCGGTGTCGGGGATTTTGCTCACGGTGTTTGGGTATTTTGCCATGGTGCTGGCGCGGTAGCTGTATTGGGTACATATCCGTTGCTGCGGTAACGGCCACTTATGGTTCCGCTCTTACAGCGGGTCACTTTTGGCAAACGCCCGGAATGCCGGCCCAGCCAAAAGTAACCAAAAGGTCTTTGCCCCACCACTCGGTGCCTCGCCTAGGCTCGGCATGCCCGCACTCCGGCTCGGCTCCGCGGGCCGCCGCGCCGGGCCATCCATGGCCCGGCGCGGCTAAATCGGCATCCCTGCCGATTTACCCGCTCCACCGTGCCTGCTTGCGGCCATCGTGGTTAACGGGGCCCGCAGATCAAAATCAAAAGCAGATCAAAAGCAGAGCACAGCGGCCTACCGGCCGGCTTGAGTGTTTAACAGCCAGATCAAAAGCCAGAGCGAATGCAGATCTGCTTTTCTGTGGGAGCTGGCTTGCCTGCGATGCAGACAACTCGGTACATCAGGTACACCCAGTTGATGCTATCGCAGGCAAGCCAGCTCCCACATTTGGACCGTGCCCGCTTTAGCTTTTGATTTGGCTTTTGCTCTTCAACACTCAAGCCGGCCGGGAGGCCGCTGTGCTCTTGCTGTTGATCTTGATTTTGATCTTAGGCGCCCCGTTAAACCACGCTGGCCGAACGCAGGCTTTGGAGCGTGGGTAACCCGGCAGGACGCCGGGTTAGCCGTCCTGGGCCAAGGATGGCCCATGACGGCGGCCCACGGTCCAAAGCCGGAGTG
>Ga0209173_100203_pt1 | contig 50759 bp, 46 predicted proteins | sample SynthPrep_16_END_FD_187206 | JGI IMG/M metagenome (GOLD analysis project Ga0209173, IMG submission 187206) | Synthetic microbial communities from Ohio, USA - SynthPrep_16_END_DS12_MetaG (SPAdes) (version 2) | ecosystem: Engineered > Bioreactor > Aerobic > Activated sludge | place: USA: Ohio...
ATCGCCAACCCCAACCCCGCCCCATTTGCATTCCCGCGGCTATAAAACCGCTCGAACAACCGCCCAATCTCCCCTTCATCAATCCCCGGCCCCGCATCCTCCACACACAGCTGCACCACGCCCGAATCCTCCTCCCGCACCACCACCCTCACCTCACTCCCCGCCGGCGAGAAATTCAGCGCATTGGTCACCAGGTTCTGCAGCGCAATCGCCAACGCCACGGGGTCCGTTTCAATCCAGCATTCCTCATCCCCTTCCAGCACCAACTCAACGCCTCTCTCCATCGCCAGGGGCGTCAGTTCCGCAAGTTCTTCGCGCACCAACTCCGTCAACGGCACACGCACTCGTACGGTGTTGTTCAACTGCGGCTCGATGCGCGCCATGGTCAGCAGTTGGCTGCCAATACGCGTCGCTCGGTCCACGCCATTCACCAGGAAGTCCAACGCCTCTCGCCGCTGCTCCTCGGTTTCCGCGCTCTGGGCGTTCTGCGCATGAATGCGCAATATCGCCAACGGCGTACGCAACTCATGCGCCGCGTCCGCGATAAACCGACGCTCCCGCTCCAGCAGGTCATCCACCTGCACCAGCAGGCGGTTCAGCGCGGTTTGCATCGGTTCCAGGTCCGCCGGCAACGGTTCAAGTTGCAGCGGTCGCAACGTATTGCTGTCCCGCCCGCGAATGGCCTGGGCCATGGCGCGCAGGGGCTTGAGGCCCCAGCCGATGGTCAGCCAGATCAACAACGCCAGCAGCGGCACGCCAACCAGGATGGGCCAGAGGGTGTGGCGGATGATGCGCTGGATCACGTCCTGGCGAATGTCGTCGCGCTCGCCCACCCAGATCAGCAGGCCTTGTTGCATGTCGGCGAGCATGAACGCGCACCAGTCGTTGCCGTTTTCCATCAGGTCGTGAGGCCCGAGGGTGGTAGGCGGTGCGTTGAGGATCGGCGCGTCGGTGGAGCGCACCAGCAGTTGGCCGTCGGCGCGCCATACCTGGAAGGTCAGGCGGGTTTCGTAGGGGTGCGCGGCGCCGTCTTCGCCGACGCGGCTCATGGCTTGATCGAAAGCCTGGTACAGGCGGTCCCAGTCGGCATCGCCGGGGTCGCGCTGGCGCAGTACGCCTTGCAGCAAACGGGCACTTTGGGCGAGTTGGGCGTCGTAGACTTCTTCGATTTCGTGGTGGCTGTCCCGCAGCACCAGCCAACTGATCAGGCCATCTCCCAGCAGGATCAGCACCAGCACCGGAATGAGGATGCGCGCGCGGACCGAGTTCATGGCTTGAATTCCACCACGTAGCCCACGCCACGCACGGTGCGGATCAGTTCGGTGGAGAGTTTTTTGCGCAGGTTGTGGATAAGGACTTCGAGGGTGTTGCTTTCGACGCGGTCCTGCCAGCCGTACAGGGCGCGGGACAACCGCTCGCGGGTGACGACTTTGCCGGGGCGCACCATCAGTTGATGGAGCAGTTGATATTCCATCGGCGTGACCACAACGTCCTCGCCTTGATAACTGACCTGTTGGGTCACCGGGTCCAGGCTCACGCCCGCATGTTCCAGCAATGGCTGCGCCCGGCCCTGGCTGCGGCGCAACAGGGCGCGCACACGGGCCTTGAATTCTTCGACGTCGAAGGGTTTGACCAGGTAGTCGTCGGCGCCGGCGTCCAGGCCGGCGATACGCTCGGCGGTGCCGTCGCGGGCGGTAAGGATCAGCACCGGCAGGTCGTATTGCTCGGCGCGCAGGGTTTGCAGGAGTGAGAGGCCGTCGAGGCGCGGCAGGCCGAGGTCGAGCAGCAGCAGGTCGAAGCTTTCGGTGCGTAACGCGTGCAAGGCGCTGACGCCATCCTGCAACCAGTCCAGGGTGTAGCCTTCGGCGCCCAGGGCCACGCGGATCCCTTGGCCAAGGGCACGATCATCTTCGACAAGGAGCAGGCGCATAACTGATTCTCTGGAGTAACCGGCGGCATGATGCCGTGTAACCGTCGAGGCTATTTCGGGAAAGATGTTACGGGCCGTTGCCAACTAAGCTTTCGCTAAGGTTGGTTTTGCACAGTGAAATCTCCCACATCTGCTGAGAGCGTTTCCATGCGTAAAATTCTCTTGCTGTCGCTGATTATCGCCAGCCCCATGGCCTTCGCCGGCCCGCAATGCACCACTGCCGATCGCTCGCAATGGCAGGACCAGAAGGCCTTTCAGGAGCAACTCAAGGCCCAGGGCTACGAGATCAGCAAGTTCAAGGTTACTGACGGCAACTGCTACGAGATCTATGGCTTTGACAAGGACAAGCGCAAGGTCGAGATCTACCACGATCCAGTCACCGGCAAGGCCGTGAAGACAGAGATCAAGGGCTGATGCCAGCAACCTCCCTGCGCCTCTGGGACCCGGTGGTGAGGGTGTTTCACCTCTCCATCGCCGGCGTCTTTGTGGCCAATTACTTCTTCAACGAAGCAGGCGACGACTGGCACGTATGGCTGGGCTATTACGCCATGGCCTGGTTGCTGGTGCGGTTGGTGTGGGGATTTTTCGGTCCGCGCAGCGCGCGCTGGGCGGACTTCTGGCCAACGCCGGAACGGCTCATGGGCCATGTGCGTTCACTGCTCAACCGCCGGCCGCAGCACCGCCTGGGCCATTCGCCCATTGGCGCGCTGGTGATGATTCTGATGTTGCTGGCGCTGCTGGCTATCGGTGCCAGTGGCTTTTTGATGCAGGAAGTCGATGCCCTGTGGGGCGCCGATTGGCCGCTGCTGTTGCACGAAACTGCCGCCAATGTACTGGCCGGCCTGGTAGGCGTGCATGTGCTGGCGGCGTTGTTTGAAAGTATCCAGGTGCGGGACAACCTGCCGTTATCCATGCTCACCGGCCGCAGGAGGCGCCTGCCGGATGACCGTGCGCAGTAATCCTTTTTCCCGACAGGTTCTCTATGCGCCCGCTTTTAATGATCTGCAGTCTGCTGGTGGTGTTTTTCGCCGCCTGGCAAAGTCATCCGCCCCACGTATTGGCGCCGTTTGCCCAAGGCCCCAAGGACAGCTCGCCAACAGAGGCCGCCCCGCAATACAGCAGCCGCTTTGTCTCCTCGCAGCTCAATGACTTTGTGCATTCCTCCTCGGTCACCGCCCTGCCCGGCGGCGACCTGATGGCCGTGTGGTTTGCCGGGTCCCGCGAGGGCGCCGCCGATGTGCAGGTGCGCACCGCCCGCTTTGACGCGAAAAGCGCCGAGTGGGGCCCGGAGCAAGTATTGGCCACCCGCGAAAGCACCCGCGACGGCACGCACCGCTACATCCGCAAGCTGGGCAACCCGGTGATCGCCCTGGCACCGGACAAACGCCTGTGGATGTTCTACGTTTCGGTGTCGGTAGGCGGCTGGGCTACCAGCGCGATCAACGTGATGGTCTCGGATGACCTGGGGACGAACTGGTCGGCCCCTCGGCAACTGATCACCTCGCCATTCTTCAATATCAGCACGCTGGTGCGCGCCGCACCGGTATTCCACGCTGACGGTTCCATCGGCCTGCCGGTGTACCACGAGTTCATGGGCAAATTCGCCGAGTACCTGTACTTGAGCCCCGACGGTGCGGTGGTCGACAAATTCCGTATCAGCCGTGGGAAGAACTCGCTGCAGCCGACCATCGTCCCGCAGGACGGCCAACGCGCCATCGCCATGTTGCGTTACGCCGGCGAAACCCATCACCGAGTCCTCGCCAGTCGCACCGAAGACGCCGGCCAAACCTGGAGCGAGCCTTACCCATTGGAACCGTCCAATCCCAACTCCTCGCTGGCAGCCGTCAGCACTGAAGGCGACGGTTTGCTCGTGGCCCTCAACGACCTGCAGGACGGCCGCTTCAAGCTCAGCCTGTACGGCACCGATGCCAAGCTCAATCAGTGGCGCACCGTGGTGGAACTGGATCAATCCCCCGATCCCTTGGGCCAACCGTTCTCCCCTGCGGCCTACAAGGAAATCATCGGCGAAGGCTTCCGCGCCTCCAGCGGTGCCCTGCGCCTGCCGCTGGAGCAACGTTTCCTCAGCAACCTGGATTACCGGGTGTGCAAGCCCCGTGGCTGCGATTTCGAATACGAGTACCCGTACTTCAGCCGCAGCCCGGACGGCATGTACCACCTGGTGTACTCGTGGAATAACACCTTTATCAAACATGTCAGCTTCAACGAAGCCTGGCTGTCGGAGCGCCTGTGATGGTTTATGTATGGCAAGCGCATTTGAGTTTTGTGCTGTTGGGTTTTGTGCTGCTGAGCCTGTTGCGCGTCACGACGCCCTGGCGGCCGTGGCTGCTGCCGGTGTTGGTGGTGGTGAGTTTTATCCCGGTCAACGAACTGCCGTTGGCGGCCTATGTGCGCAGCTTCACCGATGACCTGGCCATCAGCACCCTGGTGTTGCTGGCGTGGGTCAGCCTGTGCCGGTTGGGTGTGGTGCAGCCGCTCCAGCGCCCGCTGAAGGTCCAGGTGCTGCTGCTGTTTGGCATCCTGAGCCTGGTGCTGTACCCGGCAACGATGGGCCTGACGTACTTCGACCCCTACCGCTGGGGTTTCAACCCTCGGCCGATGATCGTGCTGATAGGCGCGGCAGCACTGTTGATGCTCTGGCTGCGTAATACGCTGGCGGTGTGGATGCTCGCGGCGGGCACCCTGGCGTTCGCGCTGCGGCTCAAGGCCTCGGAAAACTACTGGGACTATCTGATCGACCCACTGCTGACGGGCTACTGCCTGGTGGCCGGGTTGTGGATGCTGGCGATGGCTGCCTGGCGCCCTCTTTTAAAATTGCACAGAGGTCAATGATGGGATGGTTGCACTCGCGCCGCCTGCGCTACGGCGTGGGCGCGATCGGTTTGGTATTTGCGTTGCTGGCGGCACTGCGGCTGGTGTTTGTATGGGGATTTTCCGGGGTCGGCCTGAGGGAGCCCGCACTGCTGGAAACCGTGGGCATCGGCCTGCGTTTCGACCTGCGCCTGGCGGTGCTGATCCTGTTGCCCCTGGCACTGCTCGCCTGGCTGCCACGCTGGAACCTGGTGACTGTCCCCGCCCTGCGCTGGCTGGCACGGGGTTATCTGCTGCTGGCGCTGGCCATCGTCGGGCTGGTGTACATCATCGACTTCGGCCACTACGCCTACCTCGGTGTGCGCATCAACGCCACGGTGCTGCGTTACCTGGAAGACGCGCAGATTTCACAACAGATGGTGTGGGAAACCTACCCGGTGCTGTGGATAACCTTGAGCTGGCTTGCCGCCGTCGGCCTGTGGACCTACGCTCTGGTTCGCCTTGAACGCATCACCCTGGATGGCGAACGCAAACCCATTGGCAAGCTGGCCATCGCATCCGTGGCCACCGTCGGCGTGATCGCGGTATTGCTGGCCCTGCTCGGCCGCGTCGCCAACCTCAATATCGAAAATCCCGTGCCCCTGCGCTGGAGCGACGCGTTCTTTTCCGGCAACAACCAGATCGCCGCCGCGGGCCTCAACCCGGTGCTGTTTCTGTACGACACCCTCAAGGTCGGCCAGTCGCAATTCGATGAGGCGCGGGTGCGAGAGCATTACCCGCAAGTCGCGAATTATCTGGGGGTCAGCCAGCCCGACCCCGAGCAGTTGAACTTCGCCCGTGAACAAGCCGTGCAGCCTTATCGGCTCAAGGGCGAGCGCCCGCCGAACGTGATCTTCGTGATGCTCGAGTCCCTCGGCACCAGCGCCGTGGGCGCCTATGGCAACCCGCTGAACCCCACGCCGAACCTCGACAAGCTGGCGAAGGAAAGCTGGTTCTTCAAACACTTCTACGTGCCCGTCACCGGCACCGCCAAAACCGTGTGGGCGAGCATCACCGGCGTGCCCGACGTTACCCGCCAGGAGACGGCAACCCGCAACCCGCTGATCACCCGGCAACACACCTTGATCAATGCGTTCGAGGACTACCAGAAGCTCTACATGATCGGCGGCAATGCCGGCTGGGCGAATATCAACGCCTTGATCCGCCAGAGCATCGACGGCGTGAAGCTGTATGACGAAAGCCACTGGCGCTCGCCACGGGTGGACGTGTGGGGCGTTTCGGATCTGGACCTGTTCAAGGAAGGCGACGAACTGCTGCGGGCCATCCCCAAGGACCAACCGTTCTTCGCCTACCTGCAAACCTCCGGCAATCACCGCCCGTTCACCATCCCCAGGACCAACGATGGCTTCAAGGTGCATGACCTCACCGTGGAACAAGTCCAGGCCGCAGGCAGCCGCAGCGTCGAGCAGTACAACGCCGTGCGCCTGCTGGACTTCAACATCGGCCGCCTGATGGAAATCGCCAAGGCTGGCGGTTACTACGACAACACCATCTTCGTGTTCTTCGGCGACCATAACACCCGAATCAGCCAGATTCCGCACATGGCGCCGGCATTCGAGCAGCTTGGGCTGGAAAGCAACAACGTGCCGATGATGATCCACGCGCCCGGCCTGCAACCCCGGGTGATCGAAGAAGCCGTCGGCCTGGCGGACCTGCTGCCGACTGTGGCCGGCATGGCGGGCATACCGTTCCGCAATGGCGCGATGGGCCGGGATATCCAGCAACCTGCGCCGGAAGGCGAGCGCGTGGTGCCGCTGGTATTGCGCGAGGGCACGTTCCCGCTGATCGGCGGCGTGACCAAGGACTTCCTGCTGCAAATGGAGCACGACGGCAGCTCGCCGACCCTGCATGACCTGGCGTCGCAAACGCCGAGGGACGATGTGGCTCAGCAGTATCCCGAGGAGTTTGAGCGGTTGCAGGGGCTGACCCGTGGCCTGCATGAGAGTGCGCGATTGATGTTGTTCCGGAACGTGCGCTGAAGTCACCTGGCGGTTGGGCTGTACTATCGGCCCAGCCAATCCATCCCCCCAATCTATCGATTTGAGGTCCACCTCACCCTCCCCGACTATGGCGTCACTTCCAATAACAAAAACCAGGAACCCGCCATGACTGCCCGCTTCCACAACCCGGTAGACACCCGCTTCGGCTGGGGCTGCCTGCAAGAACTTGCCGCTCTTACCGAAGGCCAGAGCGTCGCCCTCGTGACCTTTCCCGAAGCCCGCGGGCTCGGTTTGGTAGACCGCATCCAGGACCTGCTGGGTGAGCGCCTGGTGTACGTGATCGAAAACGTACAGCCCAACCCCGACGTGGCCCAACTGCGCGACACCTACGAGCGTTTCTGGCTGCAGGCCGGTGATTGCCAGGTGGTGGTCGCCGTCGGCGGTGGCAGTGCAATTGATACGGCAAAGGCCCTGATCGTCGGGACCGATTCCGGGGATTTCGACGAGCTGCTGGCGTTGCTGGCCACCGGCAAACCTTTCGCGCCGGCCCGCCACAAGCTGTTGATTGCCGCACCGACCACCGCCGGCACCGGCAGCGAAGTCACGCCATGGGCGACGATCTGGGACTCCGCCAGCCTCAAGAAGTATTCGCTGCACCTGGACTGCACCTGGCCGACAGTGGCGATCATCGACCCGCAGTTGATGCTGACGGTGCCGGCCGGGGTCACGGTGTCCACCGGGCTGGATGCCTTGTCCCATGCGCTGGAATCGATCTGGAACGTCAACGCCAACCCGGTCTCGGACACCTTCGCCATCTCCGCCATCGAAGACATCCTGGAATGCCTGCCGCGCTTGCGGCGTGACCTCGGCAACCGGGAATTGCGCTCGCGCATGGCCTTGGCGGCGCTGAAAGCCGGCCTGGCTTTTTCCAACACCAAGACCGCCCTCGCCCACTCCATCTCTTATGAGATGACTCTGCACCACGGCCTGCCCCATGGCATCGCCTGTTCCTTCACTTTGCCGCTGGTACTGGGCCTGGCATGGGGGCACGACGCCGCGCGGGACCGCACCCTGCAACGGGTATTCGGCACCGACCTGCAGCAGGCCCAGGCGCAGTTGCGCGACTTCCTCCACAGCCTGGACGTGAAGACCGAATTTGCCGACTACGGCGTGAACGCCACCGAGGCCGAGGCGATGATCCGCTTCGCCCTGCAAGGCGCACGCGGCAAGAATTTCATCGGCGCGCAAGCGGCCTAGACTCACCGTAATTCGGTCGTTTCCTGTTGCACCTATCAAGAGTGCCCCCCTGCGGCTGCGGTCGCCGGGGCGAATAACAATAAGGAAAACATCATGAATCGTGCACACGTGCTGCCTGTTCCTGCCGTCCGTACCTCATCGTTTCGCGTAGCCCAGTGGCGCATGCTGCTGGCGGCGATGTTTTGTTATCTGTTTTTCTACACCGGCCGCCAGACCTTCGGTTTTGCCATCCCCGGGATCCAGGCCGAGTTCGGCCTGACCAAGGAAACCCTAGGTTGGGCCTCCGCGGCGATGCTTTGGGCCTACGCGATTGGCCAGGCCATCAACGGCAACCTCGCCGACAAGTTCGGTGGCCGCCGCATCATGACCCTGGGCGCGGTGCTGTCCTGCGCGGCCAACTGGGTCACCAGTTTCGCCAGCGGCTTTGCCGGGTTGATCCTGCCGTGGGGCATCAACGGTTACTTCCAGGCTCTCGGCTGGGCACCCGGCAGCCGGTTGATTTCCAATTGGTGGAGCGCCGGCGAGCGCGGCAAGGTGTATGGCTTTTATGTGTTCGCCGCCGGGTGCGCCTCGGTCCTGTCGTACGTCACCTCCATCGTGGTGCTGGAAGTGTTCCAACTGGAATGGCGCTGGATCTTCCGCCTGCCGGTGCTGTTGATGTTGGCGGGCGGCATCATTTTCTACCTGGTGGCCCGCGAGCGGCCTCAAGACATGGGCTTCGAGCCCCTGGCCGATACCGGCGTGGCGAATGCCGAAGACAAGAATCATGAAGTGGCCCACGGCGAAGTCGAATCCTCGGCGCAGCGCTACAAGGCGGTGCTGAAAAATCCGCGGCTGATCATCGCCGCGATCTCCCTGGGTTTCCAGAACGCCGCCCGCTACGGCCTGATCGTCTGGGTGCCGGTGCACTTCCTCGGGGCCAACTGGAAAAGCGGCGACAGCATGATCGACCCCAAGTGGATCACCGTGGCCCTGCCGGTGGGCATGGCCATCGGCGCCCTGAGCAACGGCTGGGTCTCGGACAAGCTGTTCGGCTCCAAACGCTACCTGGCGATCATGCTCTACATGTTCCTCGGCGCCGCCACCAGCCTGTGGATGTGGAGTTTGCCGCCCCACAGCGCAATCGGCCTGGTAGCGTTGTTCCTCTGCGGGTTCTTCGTGTACGGGCCGGCGTCGAGTTTCTGGGCGCTGTGCCCGGACCTGGTCGGCGCCAAGCGTGCGGGTACGGCCACGGGCGTGATGAATTTCTCATCCTATCTGTTCGCCGGCCTGGCGGAACCGCTGATCGGCAGTATGCTCGACAGTACCGGCAATACCTCGCTGATCTTCATCGTCGTGACCTCGGCCTGCCTGTGCAGCGCAGCGGTGGCGTTGTTTATCCGACGTTGATGACCGGCCCGGCGGACCTCAGGAACAGGACTCGTTATGTACCAGTACCACAAGTGGCTGCGCTCGTTTCATGCGGTGGCGAAGACCGGCAGTTTCACCCTCGCCGCCGAATACCTGAGCGTCGGCCAGCCGACGGTCAGCGAGCAGGTCAACGGGCTGGAGAAGCAGTTCTCGGTGGAGCTGTTCCACCGTCGCGGGCGGTTTATCGAGATGAGTGCCGCCGGGCACGCCCTTTACGGGATCACCCAGGGGCTGTTCGGCCAGGAGGATGAAGCCATGCAACTGTTGCAGAGTTTCAAGCAGCGCAAGACCGGGCTGCTGCGCCTGGGCGCGGTGTCGCCGCCGATCGCGATGAACCTGACCTACGAGCTGATGCAGCGCCACCCGGACATCGAACTGGAAACCTCGTTTTCCCCGGAAAAGGAAACCCTGGACCGGCTCTTCAACTTCGATATCGACGTGGCGATCCTGGCCCTTTCGGAGTTCGACCAGCGCTTCGATACCCAGCTGTACCGGCGCTATCCGATTATTGCGGTGGTGCGCGATGACCACCCGTGGGCCCGGCAGAAAGAGGTGCACGTGGAACAGATCAGCCGCGAAAAGTGGGTGATGCGCGAGAAAAGCTCACGCACCCGGCAACTGGTGGAAGAAAGCTGCAAGCGCCAGGGCATCGCCGTGAACTGCGTGATGCAGCTAAACAGTCGCGAAGCCATTGTGCACGCGATCACCAAGGGCATCGGCATCGGCTTTGTGTCTGCCGTGGAATACGCCGAAACCCCGGGCACCACGCCGATCACCTTCGTCGACCATCCGTTTTTCATCGACTACCACTTGTGTTGCCTGGGCATCCGCCGCAACCGACCGATGATCGCCGAGCTATTCGAGGCCAGCCCGATCCCGGCCACCTGATCGTCTTGACCGTTTAAACCCTCACCAGGCGCTTACCTCTTCTTTGAGAGAGGGACGGCCTGCTCACACCTGAAAATGGAGACTTGCCATGTACTACCAACAACCTTCCAAGCTGCAAGCCGTGGTCCTGGACTGGGCCGGCACCGTCGTCGACTTCGGTTCCTTCGCCCCCACGCAGATTTTTGTCGAGGCGTTCGGCGAGTTCGGCGTCGCCGTTTCCCTGGAGGAAGCCCGCGGCCCGATGGGCATGGGCAAGTGGGATCACATCCGCACCTTGTGCAACCTGCCGCAGATTGCCGAGCGTTATCGGGCGGTGTTTGATCGCTTGCCGACTGACGAGGATGTCACTGCACTGTATGAACGCTTCATGCCGTTGCAGATCGAGAAAATCGCGCTGCATTCGGCGGTCATTCCCGGCGCCCTTGAGGCGATCAACACCCTGCGCGGGCAGGGCTTGAAGATTGGCTCCTGCTCCGGGTACCCGGCGGTGGTGATGGCCAAGGTGGTCGAGCTGGCGCGACAGAACGGCTACGTCGCCGACCATGTGGTGGCGACCGACGAAGTGCCCAACGGGCGCCCGCATCCGGCGCAGGCACTGGCCAACGTGATTGCCCTGGGGGTCAGCGATGTGGCCGCGTGCGTGAAGGTCGACGACACCTGGCCGGGGATCCTGGAAGGCCGTAGCGCCGGCATGTGGACGGTGGCGTTGACCTGTTCCGGCAACGCACTGGGTTTGACCTACGAGCAATACAAGGCGCTGCCTGCTGCTGAGCTGGCGCTGGAGCGTGCGCGCATTACACAGATGTTCGAGGGCTCGCGGCCGCATTACCTGATCGACACCATCGTCGAACTGCCGGCGGTGATCGACGATATCAATGCGCGTTTGGCGCGCGGAGAAACGCCGCAGGGTTCTTGATGGGCCGATGGGGTCAGTGAACTGACCCCACACTGCAGCCTATCGCCCTGCGACAAGCTGCTCGCTAAGTATCCACAGCCGCTGCGCCAACCCGGTATCCACCGCCCACGGCCTGACACCCAACTGCTCTTCCGATTCCGCACTCACTGCCGCCGCCACATCACAGTTCTCGCAATAGACCCCGCCCATTCCCGCCAACTGCCCACTCACCGCGCACCACACACTGGTGGCCGCGCCTTGCTCCGGGGTTTTCATGTTCCGCTCAGGGTCGATCACCGGTTTCCCGTGCTCGTCGACATAGCCTGATGCCTGCAAGACTTCAGGCTTCATGTGCCGCACCAGATCGGTAATGATTCCACCGGGATGCACCGCAAAAGCCCTTACCCCACTCGCCGCACCGAGCGTATCCAGATGCACGGCGAACAGCGCATTGGCAGTCTTGGACTGACCGTAGGCCCTCCATGGATCGTAGGCCTGGCGCTCGAAATTCCAGTCGTCAAAGTCGACGGCGCCGTGCACATGCCCCCGTGAGGACAGCGTCACCACCCGTGCACCTTCGGCGCGCTGCAAGGCCGGCCACAGGCGCTGGGTAAGCAGGAAATGCCCGAGATGGTTGGTCGCAAACTGAGATTCGTAGCCCTGGGCATTGCGGCTCAGCGGCGGCGCCATGATGCCCGCGTTATTGATCAGCAGGTGCAGCGGGCAGCCTGTCGCCAGAAAGCGCTCGGCAAACTGTTCGATGGACTGGGCGTCCATCAAGTCCAGGGGTTCAAGTTGCAGCTGTGGGTAAGGTTTGAGTGCGGCGCGTGCCTTGGCCAGGTCACGGGCCGGGACGATCACGCGGGCGCCCGCGGCAGCCAGGGTACGGGCGGTGACGAGGCCAATGCCGGAGTAGCCGCCCGTGACAATCGCCACCTTGCCCGAGAGATCGACGCCCCGGATGACTTCGGCGGCGGTGGTTGCTGCTCCATAGCCGCTATGGATCGGTTTTTGTACTGTGGGCATGACAGAGTCTCCATTGGACGTGTGGTTAACACGCTACCCCTCGAAAGCCGTACTCTGAATACTCGAATATCCCATTTACATGCGTAAAAGTACGAATATGCCCAGCGACCCGTTTTCCGAGATTCTCACGTTCGTGAATGCCCAATCGGTTATGACCGGCGGCTTCAGCGCGGGCGGCGCCTGGGCCCTGCGTTTTCCCGCGCCGGACAAGATCAAGTTTTTCGGGGTGGTGAAGGGGCAGTGCTGGTTGTGGATGGATGGCGAACTGGCGCCGGTGTTGATTGAGGCGGGCGATGTGTTCCTGCTGTGTGCGCAACGCTCGTTTGTGCTTGCAGGCGATGTGTCGGTCGCGCCTTTGGAAGCGCGGCAATTATTCGCTGACGCCGGCCGCTTCCCGCAAATCGGTGACGGCCAGGGCTGTGTGCAAATCGGCGGCTACGTGCAACTGGACCCGGAGAGTGGCGGCCTGCTGGCCAACGCGCTGCCGCCCCTGATCCACGTGCGGGCCACGTCGCCGCAAGCGACAATCGTGCAATGGCTACTCGGCCAGTTGGCACATGAGGGGCAAGCCAATTTGCTCGGGGCACGCTTGGCGTCGGCGCAACTGGCGCAGTTGATGTTTATCCAGATCCTGCGGGCCTATGTCGAGACCTCGGGCGTATTACCCGAAGGCTGGCTGCGCACGGTCAGCGACAAGCGCCTGGCCCCCGCGCTGCGCTTGATGCACAGCGAGCCGGAGCGTGCCTGGACACTGGAAGACCTGGCTACGGCGGCTGCGATGTCGCGCACCACCTTTTCGCACTACTTCAAGAGCGTTGCCGGGGTACCACCGTTGGCGTACCTGACCGAGTGGCGCATGCGCCTTGCACAACGAGCGTTGCGCGAGGGGAATCTGTCAGTGGGCGTGTTAGCGCAGTCGTTGGGGTACGGATCCGAAAGTGCGTTCAGCAATGCCTTCAAGCGAGTGACAGGAAAAGCCCCGAGGCATTATCGGGACGCGTGCCGTCAATCCAGTAGCGCGGCGCCCTTGAGCAGCGCGTAAAGCCCTTCCGGTACCAGTGGCGACTGCGCGGTGAAGCTTGAGCTGCCCTTCCAACTCACCTTGAACGCAAAACCGTTGCTTTCGGCACCGTCAAGATACGGCTGCTCGTATAGGCTCTGATCCGCAAATTGACCATCGTAGACCTGGACGATCTCGTGTCCGGGGTTGCCGTCGTAGGTGAAGATACTTTCAAGCGTGCCGAGCAGGTGCAGGCTGTGAATAGGCTGCGCCAGTTCCTCCTGGACTTCTCGCACGATGGCCTCGGCGCTGTGTTCACCGAATTCGATGCCGCCACCGATGGGGCGAAAGACTGTCTGCTGTTTCACCGCATCCTGGAATTCGTGAACCAGAATTCGACCGTTGCGGTGAAAGATACAAAGGGCAAGCGCCCGTATACGCGGTGCGACCATGGGGTGAAATCCTTGTCTTGGGATCGGTGTTTATTGCGCCTGAAATGTCGCAAGGTACGCCAGCAAGTTGTCGATTTTCTCCTGATCGCTGATCCCCCAGAAAATCATCCGGGTGCCGCTCACCACTTTTTTCGGCGCCTCGATATAGGCGGCCAGCTTGTCCCGCGTCCAGACCACGCCTGAATTTTTCATCGCATCTGAATACTGATAGTCAGTGGTGGTGCCAGCCGGTCGACCAATGATGCCGTTGAGTTGCGGCCCGAAACCGCCCCGTGCATTTTCGCCGACGCTATGGCAACCGCCACAGGTTTTGCTGAACAGCTTTTCACCGGCTTGGGCATCGCCTTCTGCGAGAGCCTGGAGACTGAAGGCCCCACCGATCAAGGCAATGGCCAGTAAAGCGGCGTATTTCATGAATGAGTCCCCACAGGTCGTTCGCCCAACCGCTGCACCAGACGCACCAGGTAGCCGTCCGGGTCTTGCACGATGAACTGCCGCTGCCCCGCTTCCACCTCACCCGCCCGGTACCAAGCGTCCTCAACGTCGCGGAACAGCGGCCAGCCGATGGCAGCCAGACGCTGCAGAACAGGCGCCACGGCAGGCACATCGATTTGCAGGTTAATGCCTCGTCCCAAGGGTTTTTCCAAGGGTGCGGTCAGCCACTGGCCGGCATCCGGATCGTATTGCTCCAGCATGATTTGCGCGCCTTGCAGGTCGAGGTAGGCAAAGCCTTCTTCGGAGCGCTGATAACCAATGTCGAATCCCAACTGGGTGACCCAGAAGTCGAGGCTGCTCGTGAGGGCCGTCACGATGAGTTCGGGGACGAGGGGGTTTCGGATAAACATGAGAATCCTTGGAGTGCCTTTACTTAACGCGCTACGACCTGCCATGACATGGCACAGCGACTGCCCGGCGCAAAACCGTGACGATACTCCTCACGCAGAGCCTCTGCCAAACGATGATCCGGCGCCAGCGAATGTGCTTGCTCAAATCCCAGCCGCTGATAAAACGGGCTGTTCCAGGGCACGTCGCAAAATGTGGTCAAGGTGACTGCCCGCAACCGGCGCGAGCGAGCCTCATTCATCACGGCCTCAAGCAATTGCCGCCCTGCGCCACGGCCCTGCATGACCTGCGCCACCGACAGTTCATGGATGTGCAGGTCGTCATCAAGCATCTGTGCACTGAGAAAACCCTGGACCTGGCCAGCAGTATCCACCGCCACCCAACACGTACCCAACGCGATCAACTGCAGATGACGTTCAACACTCATGACCTCGGCATCGGCCAGCCAGCTCAAGGATTCGATCGCACGAAAGGACTGGGCCGCACTGCGCTCTATTGCAGGTAAACACACTGCGTCGGGTGCGGCGGCAAGTCGGATAACAGTCAGCATGAGGCAACCCGGGATCGTTGAAGCACCTGAGATTAACATCTGGAAACAGCCACTCAATTGATATCACCCCACCACTCTGCTTGCATGCCCGCTCCTCTCGGCACAGCGGTTCAGGAGACAAGCGATGAAAACCATGGTGGTCGGTGCAAGCAAAGGATTGGGCAGGGCCTTGATGGAAGGGCTGGGCGGGGTTGGGGATACGCTGATCGGGGTGTCCCGCAGTCGCCCTGATCCCTTGATGTGCAGCACTGGCGCCGAGGTGCGTTGGGTGGAAGCAGACCTTGGCGTGCCTGGCCAAGCGGCGCACGTCATCGAGCAGGCGGTGGCGGCAGGCGGGCTGGACACACTGATCTATAACCTGGGCATCTGGGAGGCGCGGGCGTTTGATCCGGCGTACAGCTTTCTCACCGACGAGGACACGCAACTGGAAGCCATCGTCAGTTGCAACATCACCGCACCGCTGTTGTTGATCAAGCGGCTGCTGCCGGTGTTATTGAAGAGCCCTCAGCCGCGCATCATCCTCACCGGCTCGACCTCGGGACTGCCCCAGAGCGGCCGGCCCGAAGTGGCGTTCGGCGCCTCGAAATTCGCCTTGCGCGGCATCGCCGATGCGCTGCGTGAAGGCTATCGCCAGCAACGCCTGGGTGTCACTTGCCTGAACCTGGGCTATCTGAATACCGAAGATTCCTTGAGCACCTCACGCACCCAGGCCGAACAGCGCGGTGAGGGCCAATTGATTCCGGTGCATGACGTGGTGCAGGTGGTGCGTATGGTCTTGAGCCTGTCCGGCGCCAGTTTCGTCAAGGAGCTGACATTGCCGGCGCTGCTGGATGAACGCTTCTAGCAGGTTTCGCCAGTGGAGCGCCCTGCCCTGACGCAATTCAAAGGCAACCAAATGACCACCCATCGCAAAAAAAACATCCAATCGAACCTATTCAACGGCGCCCCACTCCACCTTACTTAACCCGGATGGTGGAGTAAGGATCATGGCTCAGCCATCGATATTGGTGCTGGAAGACGACGAAATCATTCGCTCGTTGATGGTAGATGTACTGGAGGAATTCGGCGCGGTGGTGACCTCGTTTCCGTCCGCAGACGAAGGGATGATTTTTCTTGAACGGGCCAGTGATCCGGTAGACTTGATTGTCAGCGATATCCAGATGCCCGGCCTGCTCAATGGCTACGACTTGAGCAAAGTAGTCGCCCATCGCTGGCCGACGCTGCCGGTGGTGCTGACCTCGGGCAACACCGAAATGGCCTCGCAGTTGGGCAGCACCGTGCGGTTCCTGCCCAAGCCATGGACCACCAAGCGCCTGATCGACTGCGTGCAGTCGGCCCTGGTGAAGGATTCACCCATGCACTGATAGCATCGCGATATCAGCCAAGGCGAACTTCACGGCGACTCCTGCGGTCAGTTATTAAGCAACCTTACATGGCCAGCAGGCCCCCAGTTCGAGTTTACTGAATGCATTCACAGGCCCATGACGTTGGTGCGCCCCCTGTACTTGAAGCCCTGCGCTCGGGTACCGCTTTACTGCACGTCGCCCTGGAAAAGCGCTTGCCGTTTTTCTCCCCGCAGCTGGATCACACTCGGTATAAACGCCTGCTCCAGGCCTATTACGGGTTCTACAACCCTCTGGAAACGACGCTGAACGACAGCGGCTTGATCCCCGTGGGGTTTGATCAGGTGCTGCGTCGCAAAACTCCCACCTTGCTGACGGATCTTCACGCCCTGGGCCTGGACGCCCGAGCCATCGCCGCCCTTCCCCATTGCATGTCGCTACCGCTCCTCGACACGCCGGCCGCCTGCCTGGGCGCGCTGTATGTGCTGGAAGGTGCCACCCTGGGCGGGCAGATCCTGCGCCGGGAAATGGCCCAGCGCCTGGGACTGGATGCCGACAACGGCGGCGCGTTTCTCAACGTGTACGGCGCTGAAACCGGTCGGCGCTGGAAAGACTTTCTCGACTACCTGAGCCATGTGCCCCTCGATGCGCACGCCAAACTGCGCGCCGTGAACGCGGCTCGCTCGACATTCAGCTGCTTTGAGCAATGGCTCGACAGCCAGGAGGTACTGCTATGAAACCCGAAGATTTTGAAGAGTTGCTTGCCAACTGTGCAGACGAACCCATCCGCTTCCCGGGGGCCATCCAGCCCCACGGTGCGCTGCTGACCCTGTCCGAGCCGGAACTGCATATCGTGCAGGTGAGCGCCAACGTAGCCGAACTGTTCAACCACTCACCGGAATCCCTGCTGGGCCAGCCGCTGCACACATTGATCGGCATTGAACATGCCGAAGCCGTCCGGGCCATGGTCACGCAAAACAGCTTTTTCGACGCCGCACCGCTGCACATGACCCTCAACGGCGCCGAGTTCGAAGGCTTGCTGCACCGCCATCAGGATGTGCTGGTGCTGGAGTTCGAACCACGGCTCAAGGACTTCCAGCCGCGGGCACTCAATGGTCGGACCAGCAACCTGGGCAAGATGCTGCAACGCCTGCAGGCAGCGAAAACCCTGCAAGCCTTGTATGAAATCAGCGTCAACGAAATCCAGGCCATGACCGGCTATGACCGGGTGCTGATTTATCGTTTCGAAGAGGAAGGCCACGGCCAGGTGATCGCCGAAGCGTCCGCCCCGTCGATGGAATTGTTCAACGGCCTGTTCTTCCCGGCGTCTGACATCCCCGAACAAGCCCGGGAGCTGTACCGCACCAATTGGCTGCGGATCATCCCCAATGCCGATTACGAGGCAGTGCCGCTGGTGCCCAGGTTGCGCCCGGACACCGGCCAGCCCCTGGACCTGAGCTTCGCCACCCTGCGCAGCGTGTCGCCGATTCACTGCCAGTACATGAAAAACATGGGGGTGCTGTCGTCCATGAGCATCTCCCTGATGGCCGGCGACAAACTCTGGGGCCTGATCAGTTGCGGCAACCGCCAGCCGCTGCTGGTGCCCAATGATTTGCGCACCGCGTGCCAGACCATCGGCCAGGTGCTGTCGTTGCAGATCAGCGCCATGGAGGCCCTGGACCTAAGCCGCCAGCGCGAAGAAAAAGTCGAGGCCCTGGCCTTGCTCAGCCAGGCCATGCAGGCCTCGCCCGCAAACGTCTTCGATGGCCTGGCGCAGCGTCCGCAATTGCTGATGGACCTGACCCTCGCAGGCGGTGTGGCAATCATCGAAGACAAGCAACTGCACCGTTACGGCAATTGCCCGGAACCTGCGCAGATTCGCGCCCTGCACAAGTGGCTGCAAGAGGCCGGGCAGCCGGTGTTTGCCAGCCATAACCTGGCCTCGGTTTACCCGCCGGCGGCTGAATACCAGCACGTAGCCAGTGGCGTGCTGGCCATGAGCTTGCCCAAGCCGGTGGACAACGGCGTGTTGTGGTTTCGTCCCGAAGTGAAGGAAAACATCAACTGGAGCGGCGACCCGAACAAACCCCTGGACCTGGAAAGCACCGACGCGGGCCTGCACCTTCGCCCACGCACCTCGTTTGAAATCTGGAAGGTGGAGATGGCCGGCATTTCCACCAAATGGAGCCACGGCGACCGCTTCGCCGCCAACGACCTGCGCCGCTCGGCCCTGGAAAATGACCTGGCCCGCCAGGTGCTGCGTGAACAACAGGCGGTGCGCGCCCGGGATGAACTGGTGGCGGTGGTTTCCCACGACCTGCGCAACCCGATGACGGTGATCTCGATGCTCTGCGGCATGATGCAAAAGGCCTTCAGTTCCGATGGCCCACACACCTCGCGACGGATTTCCTCGGCCATCGATACCATGCAACAAGCCGCCGGGCGCATGAATGTGCTGCTGGAAGATTTGCTCGACACCTCGAAGATCGAAGCCGGGCGCTACACCGTCAAGCCGGTGGCCCTGGACGTGAGCCAGATGTTCGAGGAGGCCTATTCACTGCTCGCGCCCCTGGCGATGGAAAAGGGCATCGACCTGTCCTTCAATGCCGAACCCGGGCTGCAAATCCATGCCGACCCGGAACGGTTGTTCCAGGTGCTGTCGAACCTGATCGGCAACGCCATCAAGTTCACCCCGCGCCAGGGCAATATCGGCATCAGTGCGTTGAGCAATGGCGAAGAGATTGTGTTCTCGGTGCGTGACTCCGGCGAAGGGATCGCCCCTGATCAGTTACCTCATGTGTTTGATCGCTACTGGACGCAAACCGAAAACAACCCCACCGGCAGCGGCCTGGGCTTGTACATCACCCAAGGCATCGTGCAGGCCCACGGCGGGCGGATCGAGGCTGAAAGTGAGTTGGGGCGAGGCAGCGAGTTTCGGTTTACGGTGCCCAAGCCGGCTTGAAACGGCGCCTCATCGAGACGGCGAAGCATATGGAAACCCAAAGGCCCGGAACGCCGGACCGGGCCAGGGCCACTGATCAGGACGCACTCAAAGGGAGGTGAATGCGCACACTTCACGTCCTTTCTAATGAGAGCCAAAATCTATGTCCTTTCCAATCATTGGCAGCGCTTTCCATATCCAATCCTTCAATGGGCCCACTCATTCGCCTCAAGCCACTCAACCCGTCCAACCTGTTCAGCCGGCCCCCAAACCAAACGATGAGCCCTCGCGTAGCAGTTCCAACCAGCAAAGTTTTCAGTCGAACAGCAGTAATCTGAGCGGTTTGGGACCCAATTTGCTCTGACCGTTAAGCCTTCCTAAACCGGCAACACCACCACGGCGGCCAACCCGCCGCACGGGCGATTTTCCAGGGTCAGCGTTCCACCGTGTTCCAGGACGATCGCCCGTGCCGTGGAGAGTCCCAAACCGACACCCCCGGTACTTTTATTGCGTGAACCTTCCAGACGAAAGAACGGCAGGAACACCTGCTCATGCTGCTCCTGCGGGATGCCCGGGCCACGGTCCAGCACCCGCACCGTCACCCTTCCCGGACTCTGTTGCAGTTCGATTTCCGGCGCCAGCCCATAGTGGATCGCATTGTCCATCAGGTTGGTCATCACTCGCTTGAGCCCCAGCGGACGACCGAAATACACCAGCCGTGGCGGGCCATTGAAGCCGATGTCGATGGACTGGTCGCGGTAGTCGTCAATCAGCGTTTGCAGCAACTCCGCAAGGTCCAGTTGGGTGGCCTGTTCCAGGCGCGCATCGTCGCGAAAGAATTCCAGCGCGGTGTTGATCATCGCCTGCATCTCGTCGACATCCCGGAACAGGCGGTGCTGCTGGTCGGCATCTTCGATGAATTCCCCCCGCAGGCGCAGGCGGGTCAGCGGCGCACGCAGGTCATGGGAAATCGCGGCGAGCATCTGGGTGCGGTCCTGGATGAAGTGCTGCAACTGCGCCTGCATGCCGTTGAACGCGAGAATCGCCTGGCGGATTTCCTGGGGGCCGACCGGCTCGATAGGCGGCGCACGAAAGTCGGCGCCGAAACGTCGCACACCCTGGGCGAAATACTGCAGCGGCCGGGCCAGGCGCCGGGTGGCGATCAGCGTGACCAGCGCGGTGGAAATCAGTACCAGCATCAGCACGATCAGGCTTCGCGGGCCTTCCGCCAGGCCCCAGCTGCGCGACGGCGCGCTGAACATCAGCCAGGATTCATCCACCAGCTGCACCACCAGCGCATAGCGCCCGCCGGGGCCAGGCCAGTCGGACGGTTCGTAGGCTTCCATTCGCCGTTCCGGCCCCTTGAGCAGCTGCTTGAACACCTGGTCGGAGTGAAACCCCGGGTCTTCCAGAACCGGCACATCAATGCCTGTGCGGGTGGCCGACCAACTCACATTGAAGCTGTCATCGGCCACTGCCCGAGTCAGTTGCGCGCGCTGGGACGGCTCCGCCGCTTCGATCATCCGCACGATCACCGCGACCTTCTCCAACAGGCCGGTTTCACCCAACGGCGGCCTGGCCCAAACGCCAGCCAGTTGCACAAACAGCGCATTGAAGGCCAGCGCAGTGAGCATCGCAATCAGGATGGTCAGGGCAATCCAGCGGGCCACGGTGTCCCGAGGTTTGAAGCGGCTCATGAGCGGGTCACCGCGACGGTGAACTGGTAACCACCGTTGCGCACGGTACGAATCATCGCCGGGCGCTTGGTGTCGAACTCCAGCTTGCGTCGCAGGCGGCTGACCTGCACGTCGATGCTGCGGTCGAACGCGTCGTGGCTATGGCCCCGCGCCAGGTTCAGCAATTGCTCGCGGGTGAGCACGCGCTGCGGGTGTTCGACGAACACCAGCAGCAGGTCGAACTCTCCGGACGACAACGGGATCATCACCTCGTCCGGCGAGCGCAACTCACGGCGCGTCAGGTCCAGTTGCCAGCCGGCGAAACGAATCAGCGGGCGCGACACGTCGCCCAACGTCGGCCGGTTTTCACCCGCCCGACGCAGTACGGCGCGCACCCGTGCAAGTAATTCACGGGCATCGAAAGGTTTGCTCAGGTAATCATCGGCGCCCATTTCCAGGCCCACCACGCGATCACTCAGTTCGCCCATGGCGGTCAGCATGATCACCGGTGTTGCGTATTGCTGGCGCAGGCGCTGGCACAGCAACAGGCCGTTATCCCCCGGCAGCATCAGGTCGAGGATGATCAGGTCGGCAGGTGTACGCTCCATGGCCGCCCACAGCTCGGCGCCATTGGCGGCGGTCTCGACCGTGTAGCCATGTTGCAGGAAGAATTTCTTCAGCAGGGCGAGGACCTCGAGGTCATCGTCCACGATTAAAAGATGGCTCACCGATGGGCATCACTTGGTCTTGTCGATGCGCCATCTAAAACCATTCGACGCGGCCCGTCATATATTTCAATCGTGCAATAAAGCGTCAACGGCGCAATAAAGCAGACATCTTTGCGCAAGCTGCGGCTGCCAGCATCGGCTTCCTTTTCCCGGAGACTGACCCCATGCGCTCGCTGACGTATCCCCAGCACCTGGCTCGCCAGGCGGTGTTGTTGCTGACTGTGTCTTACCTCACAGGCTGCGCGAGCCCGGCCAACGTAACGAGTACCACACGCTGCGCACAGGTTTCCTACCCGGTGTATGACCCCGCTGAACCAGTCAACCGGGGCGTGTTCGCCTTCAACCGCGCGGTGGATGACTACGCCCTGGCGCCTGTAGCCCGAGGCTACCGATACATGCCGGAGTTTTTCCAGCAGGGTGTGCATAACTTCGCCAGCAACTTCAGCGAGCCCAAGGTCTTCATCAACGACCTGCTGCAAGGCAACCCACGGCGCTCGATCAACACCCTGGGACGTTTTGCGGTGAACACCACCGTGGGGATCGTCGGCTTGATTGATGTCTCGGACCCGCTGGGCATCCCTCGCCACACCGCCGACTTCGGCCAGACCTTTGGCGTGTGGGGGATTGGCAACGGACCGATTGTCGAACTGCCGTTGCTGGGCACCGGCAACAGCCGCGATGCGGCGGGCAAGGTCCTGAACTTCCTGGTGGCGCCGCTGGGCGACAGCGATACCGTGCAAACCCTGGGCACCATCAGCCTGGTGGGTGGCACATTGGACACGCGCGCCTCGTTGCTGCCGCTGACCGACAGCCTGCAAAAGCTGCCGGACTACTACAGTGCCTTGCGTAACGTGGTGGCCGAACACCGCGCGGCCTTTGTGCTGGAGGGCAAGCAGGGGGCGACATCGCCTCAGGCCGATAATTGTGCACAGGGAGCCGGCGATGATTTCTGAATCAAGCTCACTGGTCCTGCAACGTCAGGTTCGTAAACGCGGGACCAGCGCCCTGCTCTGCCGGGAGACCCGCCTGAGCCTGTCGTCGGAGCAGGGCCGCCTGGTGCTGAGCCGCTATGTCGAACGGTACAGCCCGCAGGGTGTGCGCTGGGTCGAGCGCCAGCACAGTGTGGCCCTGGCCGAAGTGCTGCGCTGGATGATTGCCGAAGGCGAGACCTGCGCCACGCAGTCATGATTTGAGATGAAAGGTTTATAGCCCGGGCCAGTGGGCGCCGGGTAATTTGCGGCTCGCCCGGGTATCGCGCCTTAACAAAACGCTGACATTCAATGCGTTACCTTTTCGGCCCAACCTTGCCCAGAGCCGTTGCCTTGATGCCTCACCCCGACACACTTCCCGCTGTACTCGCCGGCCCGTTGCTGCGACGCCTGGAACCGCGGCGCCTGGTGATGTGGCTGGTGGGAAGTCGTCCCCTGGCATTGACCCTGAGGCTGCAAGTCGCCCAAGGCGCGGCGCTCGATATCGAGTTGGACGCCAGCCAATGCAAGGTGGTGCCCGTCGGGCGCCAGGCCTTTATCCACCTGATCGACGTACCGCTGGCGGAAGCCCTGCCCCAGGACGTGAGCATAGGCTACGACCTGCTGGTAAACCGTGCCGGTATCGCCGAATGGGCGCCGCACCTGCTCTACCCGGGCGCACAAGGCCCGCATTTCGTCCTGCACAGCCGCATCCACCAATTGGTCCACGGTTCCTGCCGCAAGCCCCATCACAGCGCAGCCGACGGTTTGCTGTGTGTCGACCGGCTGCTGGCCGCATCGAACACCCTGGAGGAACGCCCGGCCTTGTTGATGATGAGTGGCGACCAGGTCTACGCCGACGATGTCGCGGGGCCGATGCTGCGGGCCATTCATGCGCTGATCACGCGCCTCGGCCTGTTCGATGAACACCTCGACGGTGCCGTCGTCGACAACAGCGCCGCGCTTTATGAGCATGCCGCCAGCTACTACCATCGAGCCGACCTGTTGCCCGCCCTGAAGAGCAACGAGACCCTGCGCGAGCGTTTTTTTGGCGGGGTGAAGAAGCCTATTTTCACCAGCAGCAGCGCCGACAACCACCTGGTGACTTTTGCCGAAGTCATGGCGATGTACCTGCTGGCGTGGTCGCCCGTACCGTGGCAGCTGATCACACCGCAAGCGCCGCAACTGCGCGCCGAAGGGCACGTACGCTATGGGCACGAGCAAGTGCGGATCGACACGTTCCGTGACGGCCTGGGTGGCGTGGCCAGGGTGTTCGCCCACCTCTCCTGCCTGATGATCTTCGATGATCACGACATCACCGACGACTGGAACCTCAGCGCCCAATGGGAAGAAACCGCTTACGGGCATCCGTTCTCCAAACGCATCATCGGCAACGCACTGCTGGCCTACATGCTGTGCCAGGGCTGGGGCAATAACCCGGATGCGTTCGATACGGTGATCGGCAAAACCCTGGCGCTCACCACACAGGCCCACGACAACTACCTGCAGCCTGTCGCTCAAGATGAGCTGGTGGATGACCTGCTGAAGTTCCAGCAATGGCATTACGTGCTGCCCACCACCCCCGCACTGGTAGTGCTCGACACCCGTACCCGGCGCTGGCGCAGCGAGTTCAACCTCAAGCAACCCTCCGGCCTGCTGGACTGGGAAGCACTGAGCGAACTGCAACAGGAGCTGCTGGATCACCCTTGCGCGATCATCGTTTCACCGGCGCCGATCTTCGGCGTCAAGCTGATCGAAACCGTGCAGAAGGCCTTCAGCTGGTGCGGCTACCCGCTGTTGGTGGACGCGGAAAACTGGATGGCCCATCGCGGCGCGGCACAGGTGATCCTCAACATCTTTCGTCACTCCCGCACACCGGGCAACTACGTGATCCTCTCGGGAGACGTGCACTACTCGTTCGTCTATGAAGTGCTGATTCGCCACCGCAATGCCGGTCCAAAAATCTGGCAGATCACCAGCAGCGGCATCAAGAACGAATTCCCGCCGCGCTTGCTGGAATGGTTCGACCGTCTCAATCGATGGCTCTACTCACCGCGCTCACCGCTGAACTGGTTCACCCGTCGCCGACTCATGCAGGTAGTGCCGCATATTCCGGAACACGCTGAAGCGGGCGAACGGCTCTGGAATTCTGCCGGGATCGGGCAGGTGTTTTTTAACCGGCAGGGGCAGCCTGAGGCGATTTATCAGCACAATGCCAATGGGGCGCCCAGGACCAGGATGGCGGCGCCTGATCAGAAGCTGAACCCAAGCAAGTAGTGGCTTTTAGCCACATTCTCACTAGACCAAAGACCCCCTTCTAAGCGCCAAGGCGCCGTTGTACAGTACCGCCAGCCACGGAGTATCGGCATCAATTTTGGCTGGCCCCAGGAGCCAGTCCACGCAGGGAGTGCGCAATGGACGATACATCCGGCAGCGAACCGTCAAGGAAGGACTTTTGCGACCTTAACGCCGACATGCTGCATGCCATCATGGAGCTGGTCAGCGACGGGATCTGGGACTGGAACGCCAACACCGGGTTCGTCTACCGCAACCCCGGCTGGTACGAAATGCTCGGCTATGCCCATCACTCCCTGGAAAACAGCGTATTCACCTGGGAAAACGTGATTCATCCCGATGACTATCCCCAAGTGATGGTGCTGTTTGATAACTACATCAACCGCCGCACCACTCACTATCAAGCCGAATACCGCTGCCGCAAGAAAGACGGCTCCTACCTGTGGATCGAAGACCGCGGCTACGTGATCGCACGTAACGACGACGGCTCGGTGGCACGCATGGTCGGCGCCCACCGCAGTATCCAGGCGCGCAAACAGTCCATCGAACAGCTGGAGCGCCGCAATCAATCCCTTGAAGCCCTGGTGGCCGAGCGCACCCGCGAGCTGTCGCGGGTCAATCAACAACTGCAGTTGCAACTGGACGAGAATCGCTCCCTGGCCGAACGCGACGCCTTGACTCGCGTGGCCAATCGTTACCGCCTTGAACGCGTCCTGCTGGAAGAGTGCGCTCGCGCCCAACGGTTTCGCCTGCCGCTGTCGCTGATCGCCATGGACATTGACGACTTCAAGCCCATCAACGATCAGCACGGCCATGCCGTAGGCGATGAAACCCTGGTGCGCGTGGTGGAATGCCTGGAGGCCTGCATTCGCCACGGCGACTTGCTGGCCCGCTGGGGCGGCGATGAATTCATGGTCATCGTGCCCAAAAGCACGTTGGAGACCGCGCGGGAATTGGCCGAGCGGATGCGCTGTGCGCTCAAGGACTTGCCCGCCGTGGGCAGCTTCAAAGTGACGTTGAGCCTCGGCGTGGTAGAGCGACGCAACGATGAGTCACCCGCCTGCCTGATGGCCAGGGCCGATCAGGCGTTGTATCGCTCCAAGGCGGCGGGCAAGGACACGGTTTCTTCGTGAAACCTCAGCGAACCGGCGGCGCGTACTGGATCCCGCCGTTGCTCCACAGGGCATTAAGGCCGCGTTTGATCTTCAGCACGCTGCCCTGGCCGATGTTACGCTCGAACACCTCGCTGTAGTTGCCCACTTGCTTGACGATCTGCACGACCCAGTCCTTGCGCAGTTTCAGGTCCTTGCCGTAGTCACCGTCTGCGCCGAGCAAACGGGCGACGTCCGGGTTCTTGCTGGACTTGGCTTGCTCTTCAACGTTCTGCGAAGTGATGCCCATTTCCTCGGCATTGAGCATGGCGAACAGCGTCCACTTGACGATGCTGAACCACTCGTCGTCGCCCTTGCGCACCAGCGGGCCCAATGGCTCCTTGGAAATGACTTCAGGCAACACCACGAACTCATCCGGGTGAGCCATCTTGATCCGCTGGGCGTACAGCCCCGACTGGTCGGTGGTAAGCACGTCGCAGCGGCCCGCTTCGAGGCCCTTGGCACTTTCGTCAGCAGTGTCGAAGGTAATCGGCGTGTACTTCAGGCCGTTGGCGCGGAAGTAATCCGAGACGTTCAGCTCGGTGGTGGTGCCGGCCTGGATGCAGATGGTCGCGCCGTCCAGGTCCTTGGCGCTCTTCACACCGAGCTTGGTGTTCACCAGGAACCCGATGCCGTCGTAGTAGGTCACGCCGGTGAACACCATGCCCATGCCCGCGTCACGGGAACTGGTCCAGGTGGTGTTGCGGGAAATCAGGTCGATCTCGCCGGATTGCAACGCAGTGAAACGCTCCTTGGCGGTCAACTGGCTGAACTTCACCTTCGACGCATCACCAAAGAGTGCTGCAGCGACGGCGTGGCACACGTCCACATCAATGCCGGTCATCTTGCCGTTGGCGTCCGGCACGCCAAAACCCGGCAACCCATCACTGACCCCACACTGGATAAAACCCTTCTTCTGGATCGCATCCAGGGTCGCCCCCGCGTGTGCGCTTGCGGCCAGCCCCAATAGTGCTGCGGCGGTGAATGCCGCCAACGTGGATTTCATGTGCTTCATGCAAGGCGCTCCCTGTCGGTCTTTATTATTCGGCGCCACAAACCCGCGCCGTTTATAGTGTTGCCGGTCAGTATCAACGGCTTTACACCTTGGCCACAAACGACGTTTAGGCAAAGGCTCCTTCCGATTTGGAATGAACTTCTCATGATCTCGAAACGCTTGACCCCTTCGATGACCGCCCTGCAGTGCTTCGAAGCCGCCGCCCGCCACCTGAGTTTCACCCGCGCGGCCGAAGAACTGCACCTGACCCAGAGCGCGGTGAGCAAGCAGGTGGCACAGCTCGAAGAGATGCTCTGCCACCCGCTGTTCCAGCGAGTGCGCCAGCGTTTGTACCTGTCGCCGGCGGGCTCGCTGTACCTGGAGGAAGTACGCAAGATCCTCAACCAGGTGGATATTTCCAGCCGCTACATCCTCACCTACGGTGGCGAGACCGAAGTGCTGCGCATCGCCACCCAGCCGACCTTCGGTGACCGCTGGCTGGTGCCCAAGCTCAAGGATTTTGCCGCGCGCCATCCCAATATCCATCTGGACGTGCGCAACGAACTGGAGCCGTTCGACGTGTTGCAGGCCAAGGCGGATATCGCGTTTTTCTTCGGCCAGGGAGCGTGGCCGGGGGCAACTTGCATCGAGTTGTTTCGAGAAGCCGTGGTGCCGGTCTGTGCCCCCGGATTTGTTGCCGCTGGCAGCGACGCCTCGTCCCGCCACACCTTGCTGCAATGCACCTCGCGCCCGGAAGCCTGGCACGAGTGGTTTCTGGAACAGGGCCTGCACTCGCAAAACAGCTACCACGGGCCGCGTTTCGACACGTTCTACATGTGCATCCGCGCCGCGCAATCGGGGTACGGCGTGGCGTTGGTGCCGCAGTATCTGGTGGCCGAGGAATTGGCGAACGCCAGCCTGGTGATCCCCTGGGATTACAGAATGCCGAGTGCCGGCGCGCACTTTATCGCCCATGCCGAGCATGCCGGGGAGATCCCGAAAGTGAAGGCGTTCCTGAACTGGATGGTGGATGTGGCGAGGGAGCTTGCTCCCTCGCCATAGCACATCCCGACTTTTAATAATGACCCGGCGACTTTATTTCGTTTGCGGGGCAAGGCGGCTCACGGCTTAGATAAAAGGACGCATCCTATTCTTGAGTCCCGGATCCATGAGCCGCGAAACCATCAGCCAGTCGATTTCCATCGTCCACCCCATCAGCCTCAGCCATGGCCGGAACGCCGAAGTCTGGGACACCACCGGCAAGCGCTTCATCGATTTCGTCGGCGGCATCGGCGTGCTCAACCTGGGCCACTGCCACCCGCGTGTGGTGGAGGCGATCCGCGACCAGGCCACCAGGCTCACCCACTACGCCTTCAATGCCGCGCCTCACGCGCCCTACATCGAACTGATGGACCGTCTTACCGCATTCATCCCGGTGGATTACCCGGTCAGTGGCATGCTCACCAACAGTGGTGCAGAAGCGGCGGAAAACGCCCTGAAAATTGTCCGCGGCGCCACTGGCCGCACCGCCGTCATCGCCTTTGACGGTGCGTTTCACGGGCGCACGCTGGCGACGCTCAATCTCAACGGCAAGGTCGCACCCTACAAGCAAAAAGTCGGCGTATTGCCGGGGCCGGTGTTCCACCTGCCCTACCCCAGTCGCGACAACGGCGTGACCTGCGGCGAAGCACTCAAGGCGATGGACCGCCTGTTCAGCGTGGAAATCGACGTCGACGACGTGGCCTGTTTCATCATCGAACCCGTGCAGGGCGAAGGTGGTTTCCTGGCGCTGGACGTGGAATTTGCCCAGGCCCTGCGACGCTTCTGCGATGAGAAAAACATCCTGTTGATTGCCGATGAAATCCAGTCCGGCTTCGGCCGCACCGGCCAGCGCTTCGCCTTCTCACGCCTGGGCATCGAACCGGACCTGATCCTGCTGGGCAAAAGCATCGCCGGCGGTGTGCCGTTGGGTGCGGTGGTGGGTCGCAAGACATTGCTCGACAACCTGCCCAAAGGCGGCCTCGGCGGCACCTACTCCGGTAACCCGATTGCCTGCGCGGCGGCCTTGGCCACCCTGGATGAAATGACGGACGAGCACCTGCAGGGTTGGGGCACGCAGCAGGAAGAAGCGATCGTCAGTCGCTATGAATCATGGTGTTCGAAAAGGCTCTCCCCCTACCTCGGCCGCTTGACCGGCGTGGGCGCCATGCGTGGCATCGAACTGGCCAACGCCGACGGCAGCCCGGCGCCACAACAACTGACCCAGCTGCTGGCACTGGCCCGCGAGGCGGGTTTGTTGCTGATGCCCAGCGGCAAATCGCGGCATATCATCCGCCTGCTGGCGCCGTTGACGATTGAAGCGGCGGTGCTGGAGGAAGGGCTGGATATTCTTGAAGAGTGTTTGGCGAAGTTGGCTTAAAAACCAGAAAGCCCGGCGGGAAGCCGGGCTTCGAACGGAAAACGTCAGTGGACGAGTCGGGCGACGCCAAAGGCGATGGCAGACAGAACGCCCGCAGTTCCAACAAACCATTTCAGGATACGGGTTTCCATTGATTGCATGTCTGTCCTGAAATTGGCGATCTCAAGACGCAGCCCTGATGTGTCTTCACGAAACTCGGCCCTTGTGGCGATCAGGTCAGCCTTGGTCACCATCTGTTCTTTTATGCCATCGAGCTTCGTCTCTACTCGCGAAAGCCGATCGCGTATATCAGGGAGTGCTTTTTCAATCGTTTCAATACGCTTTTCCAAGTCGTTTCCTCCTCCGCTGCCTCCACCACCCTTGCGGGTACTCTCGAGTGAAGAGGCTTGACGATACTCGTGGCGAAGATAACTCACATTATTCTTGAGGTCATTCGCCATTTGGGATGCCTTTTTCCTTGGCCAACGCGTTTAAATCATCAGCGACGCTGTCCATGTAATCGATAAACTCATTCAGTTTTAACCAAGCCTCATCTGCCGCCTCTTTCACTTCGGCATTTTCACTGTGTTTCAGAGCACCGGACAAACTGATGATCCCGGAGCCCAGTCTGGACATTGCACTGTGATACTGACCGAGAATAATCACTAGTTCCCCGGCTGTTACAGCCTTTGCCTCACCCACGTTGTCGTCGCCTTCCATGTCGACCCCCCATCTGTTTTGGTGACGCAGATAACCACGCCCTCAAACACAAACCAACGCACAGATTGCTACCAAATCCGACGACCCAGCGCACTATTACCAAATCCGAAAGAATCCATCTTCCGTTTAGCCCTTTCTCTCCCCGCGCCAGGGCTTTATCCTTGTCAGCAACAAACTGAAACGTTTCATCATTCCACCAAACCATCGACCGCCCGTGTTCAACGCCCTTGTGCGAACGCGCCAGGCCGCTGTTTGCGTTTCAAAACCATAAAATATTAAGACCCCATTTTGCCTATGCCTGCTTTCCCAAACCTGCGCCTGTGCGCTGCGCTGTTACCGTTCGGCCTGATCAACTGTGCCCAGGCCGCACCTGCCTTTGACGCTGAATCACCGTGGATGCTGGGTGATTTCGGCGGCACTCGGACAGCGCTGTCTCAACAAGGCTACGACTTCAAATTCGACTACACCGGCGAAATGGGCAGCAACCTGCACGGCGGCTCGGATCACGACCGCACTGCGCGCTACAGCGACCAATTCGGCCTGGGCACGCACCTGGATCTGCAGAAGATCCTCGGCTGGCACGACGCCGAGTTCCAGTTGACGGTAACCGAGCGCAGCGGCAACAACATCACCAATGACCGGGTCAACGATCCGCGTGTGGGCGGTTTTACCTCGTCCCAGGAAGTCTGGGGCCGTGGCCAGACCTGGCGCCTGACGCAGATGTGGTACCAGCAGAAATTCTTCGACCAGAAGCTCGACATCAAGGCCGGGCGCTTTGGCGAAGGTGAAGACTTCAACAGCTTCCCCTGCGACTTCCAGAACCTCGCATTCTGCGGCTCGCAGGTCGGTAACTGGGTTGGCAGCATCTGGTACAACTGGCCGGTGAGCCAGTGGGCGTTGCGAGTCAAATATCACCTGACGCCCGAGTTGTACGCCCAGGTCGGCACCTACGAACAGAACCCGTCCAACCTCGATCGCGGCAACGGCTTCAAGCTCAGCGGCAGCGGCACCCAAGGCGCCCTGCTCCCGGTTGAGCTGGTGTGGACGCCTACGCTGAACGGCCTGCCCGGCGAATACCGCGCCGGCTACTACTACAGCAGCGCCAAGGCCAGCGATGTGTATAAAGACCGCAACGACCAGCCGGCAGCCCTCAGCGGCGAGGCCTATCGCAGCGCCTCCAGCAAGCACGGGGTGTGGCTGGGGGTGCAGCAGCAAGTCACCAGCCTGGCCAGCGACCATTCGCGGGGCTTGAACGTGTTCGCCAACGGCACGATGCACGACAAGAAAACCAACGCTGTGGATAACTACGTGCAAGCCGGCGTGGTCTACAAGGGCCTGTTCGACGCCCGCGCCAAGGACGATATCGGTTTCGCCTTGGCCCGGGTGCACGTCAACCCGGCCTACCGCAAGAATGCCGAGGCAAGCAACCAGGCCCACGCGGTATACGACTTCGATGACCCGTCCTACCTGCCGATTCAACACACGGAATACAGCGCTGAGCTCTATTACGGCATCCATGTCACCCAGTGGCTGACGGTGCGCCCGAACCTGCAATACATCCGTCACCCCGGAGCCGTGGCCCAGGTGGATGACGCGCTCATCGGCGGGATCAAGCTGCAAAGCTCATTCTGACGGTGTAAGTAAATTCTGAAGAAAACGAATTAGCCCTGAACCAAGCCTGCGCCGGAACGTCATCTACAGTGAACTGTGCGCAATCAATTCAAAACGTAACGGAGAACCACACTATGAGCACTGATGGTGCTTCAAGTCCAAGTCGCCTGCTGCCCAGGCTGCTGGGGATCTTGCTGCTGATAATGGGCCTGGCCTTGTTGGCCGGGGGGATCAAGCTGAGCATGCTCGGCGGGTCGCTGTATTACCTGCTGGCCGGTCTCGGCATCACCGTCACAGGCCTGTTGCTGCTGGCAACACGCCGTGCGGCGCTGGGCTTGTACGCACTGGTGCTGTTTGCCAGCACCGTATGGGCGCTGTGGGAAGTCGGCCTGGACTGGTGGCAACTGGTACCGCGCCTGGCCCTGCTGTTTGCCCTCGGCATCGTCATGCTGTTCCCGTGGTTCCGCCGTCCGTTGCTGCGTGGCCAAGCCTCGCCGCTGGGCACTGGCGCGCTGAGCGTCGCGGTCGTACTGGCCGGCGCCGCTGCATTGGCCAGCCAATTCACCGACCCGGGCGCCATGGTCAAGAAAGGCCAGCTGGACCGCGATGCGGTACCGGGCATGGCCAGCACTGCGCCAGCCCAGGCTGATGGTGACTGGAACTCCTACGGCCGTTCGGCCTTCGGTGATCGTTACTCGCCACTCGCACAGATCACTCCGGAAAACGCCCACAAGCTGGTTCCAGCCTGGACGTTCCGTACTGGCGACATCCCTGGCCCAGGCGATCCCGGTGAAACCACCGCGGAAAACACCCCGCTGAAAGTCAACGGCATGCTCTACGTGTGCACGCCTCACAGCCAGGTGATTGCCCTGGACCCGGACACCGGCAAGGAAATCTGGCGTTTCGACCCGAAGATCAGCAGCGAAGGTGCTGCCAACTTCAAGGGTTGGGCGCACATGACCTGCCGTGGCGTGTCGTATCACGATGACGCGGTCTATGCCTCGGAACAGAGCCCGACTGGCAGCGCCAGCCCGGCCGCCGCGCCGAATGCCTGCCCGAAACGCATCTTCGTCCCTACCGCCGACACCCGTCTGATCGCCCTGAACGCCGACACCGGCAAGATGTGCGAAGACTTCGGTGACAAAGGCCAGATCGACTTGCGTGCCAACATCGGCACCTTCGCCCCGGGCGGTTACTACTCCACCTCGCCACCGGCCGTCACCAAGAACCTGGTGGTAATCGGCGGTCACGTGACCGACAACGTCTCCACCGACGAGCCTAGCGGCGTGATCCGTGCGTTCGACGTGCACACCGGCAAGCTGGTGTGGAACTGGGACAGTGGCAACCCGGACGACACCACCCCGTTGGCCGAGGGCAAGACTTACACCCGCAACTCGCCAAACATGTGGTCGATGTTCGCGGTGGACGAAAAACTCGGCATGCTCTACCTGCCGATGGGTAACCAGATGCCCGACCAGTACGGCGGCGACCGGACTCCGGACTCCGAGAAGTACAGCGCCGGCCTGACTGCCCTGGACATCGACAGCGGCCACGTGAAGTGGACCTTCCAGTTCACTCACCATGACCTGTGGGACATGGACGTGGGCGGCCAGCCTTCGCTGATCGACATCAAGACCGCTGACGGCGTGAAGCAAGCGGTAATGGCATCGACCAAGCAAGGCAGCATCTACGTGATCGACCGCTCGAACGGTCAGCCTGTAGTGCCGATCAATGAAATCCCTGTACCGCAAGGCGCAGTGGCCGGCGATCACACCGCACCGACCCAACCGAAGTCCGACCTGAACTTCATGCCACCGCCCCTCAAGGAGCGTGACATGTGGGGCGTGACGCCGTTCGACCAGATGCTGTGCCGGATTGACTTCAAATCCATGCGCTACGACGGTCCGTTCACCCCGCCATCGCTGCAGGGCTCGATCGTTTACCCAGGTAACTTCGGCGTGTTCGACTGGGGTGGCATTTCCGTCGACCCGGTTCGCCAGATCGCGTTCGTGAACCCGAGCTACATGGCGTTCAAATCGAAACTGATCCCGGCTGCCGACATTGCCAAGCAAGGTCCGCGTGTCAGCGAAACCGAAGGCGTGCAGCCAAACAAAGGCGCGCCATACGGTGTGATCCTCGAAGCCATGCTGTCGCCACTGGGCCTGCCGTGCCAGGCGCCGGCGTGGGGTTATGTGGCCGCAGTCGACCTGACCAACCACCAGACCATCTGGATGCACAAGAACGGCACCGTGCGTGACAGCTCGCCGGTTCCGATTCCACTGACCATGGGCGTGCCAAGCCTGGGCGGGACTTTTACCACCGCCGGTGGCGTGTCCTTCCTCAGCGGTACCCTTGACCAGTACCTGCGTGCCTATGACGTGAAAAACGGCAAGCAGTTGTGGGAAGGCCGCCTGCCAGCAGGCGCGCAAACCACACCAATGACCTACACCGGCAAGGACGGCAAGCAGTACGTGCTGGTCATGGCCGGCGGTCATGGTTCCCTGGGCACCAAGCAGGGTGACTACGTGATGGCGTTCAAACTGCCGGATTAAGTAAAACCGGCGGTAAGAAAAAGGCGGCTACCTCGTGGGTAGCCGCCTTTTTTTGTGGCGTTTACACCGGCACGCGCTCGCGGCGCATCCACATCTCAAACGCCATGGCATTCAACGGCCGGCTGATCAGATAGCCCTGGGCCGTGTCGCACTTCCAGAGCTTGAGCAGCTTGAGGCTGGGCTCGAACTCCACCCCTTCGGCCACCACCTTGAGCCCCAGGTTGTGGCTCATTTCGATGGTCGAGCGCACGATCACGCCGTCGCCGGAAGTGCTGTCGAGGTTGCGCACAAACGACTGGTCGATCTTCAATTCCTGCACCGGCAGGCGTTGCAGTTGCGCCAGGGATGAATAGCCGGTGCCGAAGTCATCCACCGAGAGGCTGATGCCACAAGCGCGCAGTTGCTCCAGCACGCTGAGGGCCTGGGCCGGGTTGTGCATGATCGCGCTTTCGGTGATTTCGAAAATCAGCTGCCGGGCCGATACCCGGTAGTGCGCCAGCAACTCGGTCACCCGCAGGGCCAGGCCGTCATCGGCCAGGTCATCCACCGAGATGTTCACCGACAACTGCACCTCCAACCCGCGTACCGCCCACTCGGCCAGTTGGCGAATGGCTTCTTCGATCACCCACTGGGTCAGGCTGCCCATGCTGCCGGTGCGCTCGGCCAGGGGAATGAACTCGGCCGGCGACACCAGGCCCAGGGTCGGGTGCTGCCAGCGCAACAGCGCTTCGGCCTGGCGCACATGGCCATGGTGCAGGTCGAGCTTGGGCTGGTAACACAGGTACAACTCGCCCTCCGTCGGCGCCCGACGCAGGTCACGAATCAGGCTGATCTGGCGTTGATGGGCGAGGTCGCGGTCCTGCTGGTAGATCTGTAAGTAACCCGGGAACGCTGCCGCATCGTGGCGGGCAATCGCGGCGCGGCTGATCAGCTCTTCAACCTGCTGGCCGTCGGCCGGGTAGGCGGCGATGCCGATGCTCACTTCGTGGCGCAATTCATCGCCACCAATGCGCTGGGGTTCGGTGAGCAGCCCATACAAGCGGTCAGCCAGGGCCACCGCGCGGTCGATCGCGGTGTTTTCCAGCAGCAGCAAAAACTCGCTGCCGGTGATGCGCGCGGCGGTGTCGCTGGCCGACAGGCTCGACAGCAGGCAGCGGCTGGCTTCGCGGAGCATTTCTTCCACGCCTTCCGGGCCGTAGCCTTCGTTGATCACCCGGTAGTTTTCAATCCCCAGGTACAGCAACACCACCGGCCGGCCAGCGCTGATGGCGCTGCCCAGGCGTTCCATGGCCAGCGCGCGGTTGGGCAGGCCGGTGAGCGGGTCGTGCAAGGCGTTGTGGGCCAGTTGTCGCTCGCGTACCGCGATCCCGGTTTGCATGGCGTTGAAGGCCTGGGCCAGCAGGCCGAACTCATCGTGGCTGCGCACCTGTACCGGTGTGCGGTAGTCACCGGCCCCGATGCGTTCGGCCGCCTGCACCAACGCATTGAGTGGGCGTGAAACCCGCCGCGCCAGAAACAACGCACCCGCCAGCGACACCAGCAGCACCACCAGGGCGATCGCGAGAAATTGCCGGTCCAGCGGCGCGAAGGATTCAAGGGCGTGGTCCAGCGGGCTTTGCAGCAGCACCCGGACCTCGCCACCGTCTGCCGTGTTGCCCAACGGCAGCACCTGGCTGAGATAGCGCTGGCCGTGGAACAGGTTCAATTGCGCCACCGGAGTGATGTACGCGCCCTGCAGGTCGCTGGCAATCGACGCCTGTAGCGCCTCGGGCTGAGTACTGAACAATTCGCCGGGCTGACCATGCTGCGCGCTGATGAACGACACTTCCAGGTTGCTCATGGAGCGCAATTCACTGGCAAAGATTTCGTCCATCGGAAAGCCCATGGCGACACGGGCGATCGGCGCGGGGTCGACGACTTCCTGTTGCACCAGCAGGAAAGGCCGGCCATCCAGGGCCACGATCAACATTTGCAGGCCGCTGCGCCGGGCCTGGCGCAAGGCATCGTTATAGGGAAAGGCCTGGCCGGACGTCAGCGCCGGTAACGTGCTGACCATCACGCGGCCGTCGAGCCCCAGCACAAATACCTCGCTGGAACTCAGGCCGGTACCATGCCGGCGCAGGGTCGCGAGAATCGCGTCGGGTTCGCCATCGGCGACAGCCTGGCGAAACGGCAGGTCCGCCGTCAGCCAGTTCAAGCCGTATTGCAGGCGCCGGCCACGCAGGTCGAGCAGGCGTTCGAACACCTGGCTGCCGGTTTCCAGCTGCACCTGGGCCTGGTTTTCCACGGCGCGATTGGTGGCGGTCTTCACCGCGAAATACACCGCCGCCACGACCACCAGCAACAGCAGCGCCAGCACCCCGGCAATCCGGGTTTGAAACGTATGGCGCCACCTCATTCTGTTGCCCTCTGGCAGCGCCTGCCCCCTCCAGCCGAAACGTCCCTTCGTCATACGCGTCCCTCGCGATAGCTGAACCGGCGTCAAATAAATATCCTTTTTACAGGGATATTTGAATTATCCAGATTAGCTGCGCAAGAGAAGAAGTGCACCCAATAAATACGGGAGTTTATATGTCATTAATTTGGCGACAGGCTGCCGTTACGACGCTCGCGCCCGCATGAAGTCCCCCCAACGCCGCACGAGATAGTTGTGCTCATCCATCACCGAGTTCCACACCGCGATATGCCCCATGCGCTGTTCATAGGAGCCGCCGTCGCGCACGTCACCCACATCGATCAGCGGCAAGCCATCGCTGCCCAACAGCTCTTCCCGGGCGGGCAGCCCGGCGTACCAGTAGTCCCATTCGGCACTGCTCAGGTGATCACGGCTGCGAGCCGGGTTGCCGATGTAATAACCCTGGCGCGCCATCACCGCACCCGGCCAGCCGGACAGCCACCAGTTGAGGTAGGCATAGGCCGCATCCAGCACCGGGCCCTTGGCATGGCGCGACAGCGACAACCCGCCGAACCAGGCGCGATAGCCTTCACGGGGCACCGCCAGGCGGTATTTGACCCCGGCCCGATGCAGGCGCATCAGGGTCGGTGACCACAGGCTCTGGATATCGATGCTCGGGCTGAGCATCAGTTGCGCGGCTTCCTCGTCATCGGACCAGAACGCCGCGAAGTGGCCTTCCTTCTGTTTACGCACCAGGATATCGGCCAGTACATCGATCTCTTCGATGCTCATGTTGCCGATGTCCTTGAAGCTCGCGAGGCCCGCGCCTTGCACGGCCAGCGCCGCGTCGAGGGCGCCGATGGCGGCGTCGCTCTGCAACGCAGTGCGTGCGCCCCAGGCCGGGTCCAGCAACCAACCCCAACTCTCGTTGGTGCGGTTGAACCCTTCGGGCAAGCGCTCGGGGCGGTAGGCGAAACTGTCGGCGTTGTGGGTCAGGGGCAGCATGCTGATGCGTTCGGTGACGGTGCTGCCGAGGCTGCCGTCGTGCTGCACGAAGAGGCGCTCGCTGGGCACACTGCCGCTGCCCAGGCGGTCGTTGGCGGACAAGCGTCCGCGCTTGGGCAGGTCGTTGATCTCGTGCCACAGCGCGATGCGCCGGGTGTCGATCGGCTGGATCGCCCGCGCCGGCCACACGAAGTCGACGTTGTGAAACCACTGGTCGTAGAGGTCGTAGCTGTCAGGCTGCATCACCGCAATGCGCTGGGCCTGCTCGACATCATGCACCTGGTACACCAGGCGAATGCCCAGCTCTTTTTCCGCTCGCACACGCAAGGTTTCGAGCAAGGTCACCGAGGTGCCGAGGACGCGAAGCGTGATCATGCGGCGAACCTTCTGGAGAACACTTCAAAGGAGCGCCGCAGCAGAGCCGGGTCGAGTCCGCGCAGAATAAACACCAGGCGCGATTGCCGATCGGTCCCCGGCCAGGCAGGCAGGTGAACCGGGGCATGCAGGCAATGCTGCACGCCATGAATGACGATGGGAGCGTTACTGGCGTTCACGTTGAGCAGTCCTTTGACGCGAAGAATACGTTCGCCGTGGCATCTTAACAGCATCGATAACCAGACCCCGAAACCGACCCAATCCAGTGGCTGATCGAAGGTCAGACAGCAGACTTGCGCAGCGCCGTGGTTGGCGGCGGTGGTTTGATGGAGTTTCCAGCGGCTGACTTCTGCAGCGGGCTCGGCACTGCGCAGGCCTTCGCCAAGCAGCAGTTGTTCACCGCTGTCGATATCGCAGGTATTGAGGATCGGCGTACCGGCGTTCAGTGCCTGCAAGTGCAAGCGCAACGGGCCACAGTCTTCGACGAGGTCGGTCTTGCTCAACAGCAGGCGATCAGCGGCGGCCACTTGCGCCAGCCATTCCGGGTGCAGGCGCTCTTGCAAAGCAGCGTGGCTGGCGTCCACCAGCGTCACCACCAGGCCGATATGAAAGCGCCCGCGCAGTTGCACGTCGTTGTTCAAGGTGGCGAGGATTGGCGCCGGGTCGGCCAGGCCGGTGGTTTCCAGGATCACCCGCTTGAAAGCCGGAATCTCACCCCGCTCACGACGCTGCAACAGGCCGAGCAAGGCGTCTTTCAACTCGCCGCGAATCGAACAGCACACGCAGCCGCTGGGCAGCAGCACCGTGTCCGGCGCGACTTCCTCCACCAGCAGGTGGTCGATGCCGACGTCGCCGAACTCATTGATCAGCAACGCCGTGTCGCCGAGGCTTTCACCTTGCAGCAGGCGCTTGAGCAAGGTGGTCTTGCCGCTGCCGAGGAAGCCGGTGATGACGTTGAGGGCGATGCTCATGGCTGTTGCTCCAGATGATCCAGCAGGCGCGGGTCCAACGGGTCCAGCGGTCGACCGAGCATGGTCTCTGCCGCCCGCCACAGTTGATCCAGGCCGCTGGCCAGTTCCTGTTTGCCGGTGGCGCCCAGCAGCAGATAGGACGCGCCCTGGAAGTCTTCGACCTTGAGCCGGAACACCGCCAGCACCTGGTTGATCGCCGCGATTCGGCGCAGGCGTTCGCGTCGGCGCGGCAATTCATCGCCCAAGGGATCGCTCCAGTGCAGGTCTTCGCCCAGCAGGCCGCAGAGTCCGCACATGCTTAATACCCGCTCATGGCATGACGTCGCCGGAGTTCGGGCCAAGGGTCTGGCCGACGAACAGATTGCCGCCCGGCTCGCTGGCCAACAGCACGGCAGTCGGTGCGACTTCGTCCGCCAGGCCGAAACGCCCCAGGGGCAACTCGGCGGCCTTGGCGCGTTTCCAGGTGTCGCTGATGCCGCCTACCAATGGCGTTTCGATAGGCCCGGGTGCGATAGCGTTGACCAGTACGTTGTCCTTGGCCACTTCCAGGGCCAGGGATTTAGTGAAACCGATCACGCCGGCCTTGGCCGCCGCATAGTGCGTCAACTCGGCGCCGCCCTTGATCCCCAGTTGCGAGGCGACATTGATGATCCGGCCCCAGCCCTGGGCGATCATGTGAGGCAAGGCGCGCTGGCTGGCGACGAACACGCTGGTGAGGTCGACGCGCAGCATGTCGTTCCACATGTCCAGGGTCAGGTCGACGCAACGGGCCTGGGTCAGCATGCCGGCGTTGTTGACCAGGATGTCGATGCCGCCGTAGTGGGTGACGCAGGCATCGACGCTGGCCCGGGCGCCGTCGACGGTGCCGACATCGGCCACGCACTCGAGGACTTCAGCGCCGAGGTTGCGGCAGGTGATGGCGGTTTCGGCGAGGGTGGCGGCGTCGCGGTCGGCCAGCAACAGACGCGCGCCTTCGACGGCGTAGGCGCGGGCGATGGCGGCGCCGATGCCGCTGCCGGCGCCGGTGATCACGGCACGGCGGTTAGCGAGTTGGGGCATGGTGAACTCCTGAAATAATCAAACGGCGAACGCGGTCAAAAATGTGGGAGCGGGCTTGCTCGCGAAAGCGGAGTGCCAGCCAATACATGCGGAACTGATCCACCGCATTCGCGAGCAAGCCCGCTCCCACATTTGGAGCGAGTCCGGCTTAAAACTGGGGGTTAGTCCGGCCAGCGCACGGTCAAGCCACCATCAATCACAATGCTCTGCCCGGTCAGGTAGCTCGATTCCTCACTGGTCAAAAACCGCACCAGAGACGCCACTTCATCCGCCCGCCCTACCCGGCCCAGCGGAATCGCCCGCGCCGCTTTCGCCAGCCCTTCCGGCCCCAGGGAGTTCTTCGCGTCCAGCGACTGGGGCGTCTCGATCAACCCCGGAATCACCGCGTTGCAACGAATCCCCAACGGCGCCAATTCCACCGCCAGCGACCGACACAACCCCGGCACACCGGCCTTGGCGGCCGCATAGTGCGCGTGCTCCTGCCAGCCATACACGCCACCGGCAATCGACGAAATCGCCACCAGCGCACCGCCTTCATGCATGTGCCGGGTCGCCGCGCGGAAGGTGCGCATCACCCCCGTCAGGTCGACGTTGAGCATCTCGTTCCACAGTTCGTCAGTCATCTCCAGCAGTGGCGCACGGCGCAAAAGCCCTGCGTTGGCCACCGCGTAATCGAGGCGACCGAAGTGCTGGACCGCCTGCGCAGCCAGGTTATCCACCGATGCGGTATCGCCCACGTCCAGCGGCAACATCAGGCATTCACCGCCCGCCTCTTCCACCAGCGCAACCGTGTGATGCGGGTCATGGGGATCGGCCGGGTAATACCCGCCCACCACCGCCACGCCGCTGCGGGCATACGCCACCGCGAGGGCCTGGCCGATGCCGCTGGCGGCACCGGTAATCAATGCAACTTTACGACTCATCGAATCAACTCCTTACTGGACGGTTTCCGGACGCACATGGCGCGCGGCAAACATCAACGCACCGGAGAGGAAGCACGGCACTGCGCCAAACCACAGCGCAGCGGTCTGCCAGTCACTCCCGGCCGACAACACCTGGGTCGCGCCGAACCCGGCGACCACCGCACCAATCGGCCCCATGGCATGGATGATCGCGCCACCGGTGGCACGGATGCTGGTGGGGAAACTTTCACTGATGAAAAACAGCGCCGCCGAGTACGGCCCGATCAGGAAGAACAGGCCCAGGCTGTACAGCCCCACCACCATCGCCATGTTGCTCGGGCCAAACAGCATCCCGGCAAACGACAGCCCGCCGAGCATCCAGCCCAGGCCGATGACATTGCGCCGGCCGATCTTGTCGCCCATCCAGCCGTGGCTGAGGTAGCCGCAGTAGCCCACCAGGTTCGACAGCACGAGGATGATCAGCGAGTTCTCGAACGAGATGTGGTGCACGCTGACGATCACCGACGTACCCAGCACGCTGAACACCTGGATCGCCGCCCAGTTGAGCAGCAGCGCCGCACCGATCACCAGGGTTGCACGGCGGGCCGGGCCACGGAATGCGGCCTTGAGGCCGGCCTTGCTGTGTTCGTCATAGTCCACGCCGTAGGTCACGGCGACGTTTTGCGCCTCTTTCACCGCGCCGCTTTTACGCAGCTCGCTGATGCGCTGGTGAATCTGGAACTGCGGGCTTTCCTTGAGCTTGCGCGCCATGACCGCGATGACAATCGCCGGGATCGCCGCAAACACGAAGCACCCCTGCCAGCCAATCACCGGCAGCAACAGCGCGGTCAAACCCGCCGCGATCAACGCGCCCACCGGCCAGCCGCCCTGCACCAGGCTGTAGATAAAGCCGCGACGCTTGGCCAGTTTCGGATCATCCGAGGCGGCGTACAGTTCGCTCAGGTAAGTCGCGTTGACGGTTTCCTCGGCATACCCCAGGCCGCCCAGCGAACGGATCAGGATCAGCGACGATTTGCCCCACGCGCCACCAATGGCGGTGAGCGCCGAGCAGATCGCCGAACCGGCCACGGTGAAAATAATCCCTTTGCGCCGACCCAGTTTGTCCACGATCGGACCGATGGCCAGCGCGACCACGGCGGTGCCTACCGCCACCCATGTCGCAATCTCCGCCTGCTCCACTTCACCCCAGTTAAAGTGCCGCCCGATTTCCGGCAGCAAGGTGCCGAAAAGGATGAAGTCATACACCGCAAACACCCAGGCGAAAAACGCGATCCAGGTGGCGAAACGCACTTCCTTGGGCGTCAGTTGCCGGGGTTTCCAGCCAGTCAGATCAAGCTTGTTGTAGATAGACATGAATCGCGCCTCGGGAGGTTGGCCAGGGTTTAGGTACGGGTGTCAGGTACGCGGTTGGCGGCGGATAAAGTCATCGGCGATTTCGTCGAAGGTGACGAACCGCACGCCGGCATGGCTCTGGATGTGTTCGATCAGCCGCTCAAGCATCAGCAGCACTTGCGGGCGGCCGGACACGTCGGGGTGGATAGTCATGGTGAACACCGCGTGTTCGTGCTCGCGGTAGACCCAGTCGAACTGGTCGCGCCACATTTCTTCGAGGTGACGCGGGTTGACGAAGCCGTGGCTGTTGGGGGCTTTCTTGATGAACATCATCGGCGGCAGGTCGTCGAGGTACCAGTTGGCCGGGATCTCCACCAGGTCGGTTTCTTCGCCGCGCACCAGGGGTTTCATCCAGGTGTCGGGGTGCTGGCTGTAGTCGATCTTGGTCCAGGTGTCGCCCTTGCGCACGTAGTACGGGTGGAAGTCGTTGTGCATCAGGCTGTGGTCGTACTTGATGCCTTTTTTCAGCAGCAGTTCGTTGGTGACCTTGCTGAATTCCCACCACGGCGCGACGTAGCCGGTGGGGCGTTTGCCGGTGACCTGGGTGATCAGCTCGATGGACTTGTCGAGGACGATTTCTTCCTGCTCGGCCGTCATCGCAATCGGGTTTTCGTGGCTGTAGCCGTGCACACCGATTTCGTGACCGGCGTCGGCCACCGCCTTCATCTGCTCGGGAAAGGTTTCCATCGAGTGGCCGGGGATAAACCAGGTGGTGCGCAGGCCGTAGCGCTCGAACAATTTGAGCAGGCGTGGCGCACCGATTTCACCGGCGAACAGGCCGCGGGAAATGTCGTCCGGGGAATCTTCGCCGCCATAGGAACCGAGCCAGCCGGCGACCGCGTCGACGTCGACGCCAAATGCACAGAGGATGTCTTTAGCCATGATGTGTCTCCTTAAAAAGTGAGTGCGGTTTCTACCGACAGCGCGGCCCGAAGCAGGCGCGCGTCTTCGCCGCTGGGGGCGCTGAGCAACAGGCCGGTGGGCAGGCCCAGGGCATCACGGCCGCTGGGCAGGCTGACGCCGGGCATGTCCAGCAGGCTGCCGGGCATGGTCAGGCGCAGGGTGGCGAGGTTGGTGCTGACGAACAGCTCAAAGTCGGCTTCCAACGGCGCCAGGGCCGGGGCCACATGGGCCACGGTGGGGGTGATGAGGATCGCGCCGTCGAGTTCGTCGACAAGCTGCTGTTGCAGACGGCGACGGGCGTCGTACAGCGCCAGCAGTTGGCTGGCCGGCAGTGTGCGGGCCGCTTCAAGGCGACGGCGAACGCGGGGGTCGAGTTGCTCGGCATCAGGGCTGTCGAGCAGGGCTTCGTGGAGGGCGAAGGCTTCGAAGGCGCCGAGCCAGCCCTGGTGCTGGATCAGGTCGAGGGTGGCCTGGAAAGTCTTCGAGGGGCGCACGTCAATCAGCGCGCCGTCTGCCTTCAATCGGTCCACGCAACGTTGCAGGTTGTCGCGCACCGCAGGTTCAACCCGTGCGTCTTCCAGCACACTTTGCTCGACCCAGAACCGCTGGCCATTGAGGCTGCGAGGCGGGCGTGGCGGGCGCTGCTCGCGACCATTGAGCAGGTCGTCGATGGCCAGTGCATCGCGCACGCTGCGGGTCAGCGGGCCGAGGCTGTCGAGGGTGTGAGCCAGCGGGAAAACGCCGTCGCGGCTGTAGCGCCGGCAACTGCTGCGATACCCGACCACGCCATTCAGCGCAGCCGGAATACGGATGGAGCCGGCGGTGTCGGTACCCATGGCGATCGGCACGATGCCGGCTGCCACGGCGACGGCTGAACCCGACGACGAACCGCCGGGAATCCGCGGTTGGTCGACGCTGCTCGGGTTGTGCGGCGTGCCGAAATGCGGGTTCAGGCCCAGGCCGGAATAGGCCAGCTCGCTGAGGTTGGTCTTGCCGATGCTGACCATTCCGGCGCGGCACAACAGGCCCACACTTGGTGCGTCCAGCAAGGCAGCCGGCGCATTACGGCGATAGGCCGCGCCCGCCGTGGTAATGCTGCCGGCCACATCAAACAGATCTTTCCAGGCCAGGGGCACGCCGTCGAACACGCTCAACGGCTGGCCGGCACGCCAACGGGCGACCGACGCTTCGGCCTCACGGCGAGCGCGCTCGGCGGTCAGGGAGATGAACACGCCGGGGGCCATGCTCGCATGGGCAAGTGCCTGTTCCAGGACCTGCACCGGGTCGCTGCGACCGCTGGCGAAATCCTCGGCCATTGAAGTGGCGTCTGACATGGGAATGACCTTTTAAAAATGTACATATTAATAAAATGTACATTTTACAAAGGCAGCTTTCGTGCCAGTCTCGTGGACAGCTTGTTTGCCACACCTGGCACTTTGGAGCAGATCCACGGGCTAGATGGGTTTCAGGCATTAAAAGAAATATCGGCCACTGTTTAAGGCTCGCCTGGAATGAAATAATGTATCTTTTGTTAATAAATACATTTTGGTGCAGAAAAGTAACATCAACCCTCTGAAGGCCCCAAAAAAGTGCCACCGACGTGGCGCAGAGTGACAGGCGCAACTATGAGAGAATCCCCGGCCACCGACCCGTTTGCTCCAGAGAACCCGATGAAAGCAGTGTCAGCCTCGGCTTCCCGTTACGCGATGATTCACCAGGTTCTGCGCGACGCCATCACCCACGGCACCGCCCGCCATGGCCTGGTGTTGCTGGAAGCGCCGCTGGCCGAATTGTTCGGCACCAGCCGGGTGCCGGTGCGCAAGGCGCTGAACCTGTTGCATGACGAAGGACTGATCTGCCGCTTTGATGGCCGGGGTTACCTGATCAACCCCGACGGCCTGGACATGGAGCCGCTGCGCCTGCCCCTGAGCCATGCGCACCTGGGCCTCAATGGTGAAGATGAATTGGTGGACACCCGGCCACTGGGGGAGCGCATCGTCGAGGAAATCGGCGCAGCGCTCTCGACCTGTATCGCCTTCGGGCATTACCGGCTCGATGAACAAGCCGCCGCCGAGCACTACAACGTCAGCCGCGCGGTGGTGCGTGAAGCGCTGATGCGCCTGCGGGACCGTGGCCTGGTGGAAAAGGAACCCTATTCCCAATGGCTGGCCGGGCCACTGACTGCCCGGGAAGTCACCGAAGACTACGAACTGCGCGCCTGCCTGGAGCCCGAAGCCCTGCGCCAGAGCGCGCCGAACCTCGACCGCGACCTGCTGCACACCATGTTGCAGCGCGTGCTCGATGCGCAAAACAGCGCCCATTGCAGCCTGGAAGAGATCGAGCAGATCGAGGAAGACCTGCACCAGCACTGCCTCGCCGGCCTGCAAAATCGCAAGATCGCCGCGCTGATCCGCCAGGGGCAAAGCCCGATGATCATCAGCCGGATTTTCTACCGGCTGCTGGGCATCGGTGCCGATCCGGCGATGCTGGCCGAGCACCGGCTGATCCTGGAGTTGCTGTTGCATGGCGCCTTCGACGCCGCCGCCCTGAACCTGCGCGAGCACCTGCAACGGGCCCGGCAGCGGATGTTGCAGCGCTTGAAAGTGCTGTCGGTGCTGCCCGAACAACCTTTACCGGCCTACTTGCACAAACTCAGCTGACGAAATGCAATCGAAAATGTGGGAGCGGGCTTGCTCGCGAAGGCGGCGCATCAGTCACAGATGCATCGACTGACAGACCGCCTTCGCGAGCAAGCCCGCTCCCACAGTTGTTCAGCGGTGCTTTTGAAAATATTGTGCAATATGTTGCTATCTCACCCCACCCATTGAAACCACTGCCGACCCGCCCCATCTAACTTGCATACTTCCTTATGCAGGTGCCCCATGAGCGACCAGCAAGAATTCCCGGACATCGACCTCAACGACTACGCCGACCCGGAAAACGCTGAACACACTTCCGCCAACACTGGCTTGGCCCTCCCAGGGCAAAACCTGCCCGACAAGGTCTACATCATCCCGATCCACAACCGGCCTTTCTTCCCGGCGCAAGTGTTGCCGGTGATCGTCAATGAAGAGCCGTGGGCCGAAACCCTGGAGCTGGTGAGCAAGTCCGACCACCACTCCCTTGCCCTGTTCTTTATGGAAACCCCGCCCGAAGATCCGCGCCACTTCGACACCTCCAGCCTGCCGCTGTACGGCACCCTGGTGAAGGTGCACCACGCCAGCCGCGAAAACGGCAAGCTGCAATTCGTCGCCCAGGGCCTGACCCGCGTGCGGATCAAGACCTGGCTTAAGCACCACCGCCCACCGTACCTGGTGGAAGTCGAATACCCGCACCAGCCAACCCAGCCGACCGACGAGGTCAAGGCCTACGGCATGGCGCTGATCAATGCGATCAAGGAACTGCTGCCGCTCAACCCGCTGTACAGCGAAGAACTGAAGAACTACCTCAACCGCTTCAGCCCCAACGATCCGTCGCCGCTGACGGACTTTGCCGCCGCCCTTACCTCGGCCACCGGCACTGAACTGCAGCAAGTGCTGGACTGCGTGCCCATGCTCAAGCGCATGGAAAAAGTCCTGCCGATGCTGCGCAAGGAAGTCGAAGTCGCGCGCCTGCAAAAAGAAATCTCCGCCGAAGTGAACCGCAAGATCGGCGAACACCAGCGCGAGTTCTTCCTCAAGGAACAACTCAAGGTCATCCAGCAAGAGCTGGGGCTGACCAAGGACGATCGCAGCGCCGACGTCGAGCAATTCGAACAACGCCTGGTGGACAAGGTCCTGCCGACCCAGGCGCAGAAACGCATCAGCGAAGAAATGAACAAGCTGTCGATCCTGGAAACCGGTTCGCCGGAGTACGCGGTCACCCGCAACTACCTGGACTGGGCCACCTCGGTGCCGTGGGGCGTGTATGGCGAGGACAAACTCGACCTCAAGCACGCCCGCAAGGTGCTCGACAAACACCACGCCGGCCTGGACGACATCAAGAGTCGGATCCTCGAGTTCCTCGCCGTGGGCGCCTATAAGGGCGAAGTCGCCGGCTCCATCGTGTTGCTGGTGGGCCCGCCAGGCGTGGGCAAGACCAGTGTCGGCAAATCGATTGCCGAATCCCTCGGCCGGCCGTTCTACCGCTTCAGCGTCGGCGGCATGCGCGACGAGGCCGAGATCAAGGGCCATCGCCGCACCTACATCGGTGCGATGCCGGGCAAGCTGGTGCAAGCCCTCAAAGATGTGGAAGTGATGAACCCGGTGATCATGCTCGACGAGATCGACAAGATGGGCCAGAGCTACCAGGGCGACCCGGCCTCGGCCCTGCTCGAAACCCTCGACCCGGAACAGAACGTCGAATTCCTCGACCACTACCTGGACCTGCGCCTGGACCTGTCCAAAGTGCTGTTCGTGTGCACCGCCAACACCCTGGATTCGATCCCCGGCCCGTTGCTGGACCGGATGGAAGTGATTCGCCTGTCGGGCTACATCACCGAAGAAAAGGTCGCGATTGCCAAGCGTCACCTGTGGCCCAAGCAGCTGGAAAAAGCCGGCGTGTCGAAAAACAGCCTGTCCATCAGCGACGGCGCCCTGCGCGCCCTGATCGATGGTTACGCTCGCGAAGCCGGGGTGCGCCAGTTGGAGAAACAGCTGGGCAAACTGGTGCGCAAGGCGGTGGTCAAGCTGCTGGATGAGCCGGACTCAGTGATCAAGATTGGCAACAAGGACCTGGAAGCCTCCCTGGGCATGCCGGTGTTCCGTAACGAGCAAGTGCTGTCGGGCACCGGTGTGATCACCGGCCTGGCCTGGACCAGCATGGGCGGCGCGACCCTGCCGATCGAGGCGACGCGCATCCACACGCTGAACCGTGGCTTCAAGCTCACCGGGCAACTGGGTGAAGTGATGAAGGAATCGGCCGAGATTGCCTACAGCTACATCAGCTCGAACCTGAAGTCGTTTGGCGGTGACCCGAAGTTCTTCGATGAAGCCTTCGTGCACCTGCACGTGCCGGAAGGTGCCACACCGAAAGACGGCCCGAGCGCGGGCGTGACCATGGCCAGTGCGCTGCTGTCGCTGGCGCGTAACCAGCCGCCGAAAAAAGGCGTGGCCATGACCGGTGAACTGACGTTGACCGGGCATGTGCTGCCGATTGGCGGGGTGCGCGAGAAGGTGATTGCGGCGCGGCGTCAGAAGATTCACGAGTTGATCTTGCCGGAGCCTAACCGGGGGAGCTTTGAAGAGCTGCCGGAGTACCTGAAGGAAGGGATGACGGTGCACTTTGCCAAGCGCTTTGCGGATGTGGCGAAGGTGTTGTTCTGATAGTTATGTAGCGCCTGAGCTGGCCTCTTCGCGAGCAAGCCCGCTCCCACACTTGACCGAGTCCGTCCTTTGGAATGCGGTCGAATGTGGGAGCGGGCTTGCTCGCGAAGAGGCCGGTGCAGCCAACACAACGCCATCTGTCACACCTTGTCTCATCTTCGGTTATGCTCGCCCTTCGTCGCCAAACAACGGAGCCCCCATGACCGCTGCCCGTCTGCTTCTCCCCCTGAGCCTTTGCCTGCTCGCCGCCTGCGCCAGTGCGCCGAAGCAAAACGTCACCGTGGAAAAACAGAGCGCCTGCCCGCTGCAACTCAAGACCGGGCAAAACCTGATCCTGACCCTGCCCAGCAATCCCACCACCGGTTACCGCTGGGCCATCCAGGACTCGGCCGGCGGCGTGCTGCGCAGCCTGAGCCCCGAGGTCTACAGCAACACCGACGACACCGGCGTGGTCGGCAGTGGCGGCCAATCCACCTGGCGCTTCCAGGCCTTCAACGCCGGCCAGGGCCGTTTGCGCCTCACCTCACAACAACCCTGGGAGCCGGAAGCGGAACCGGCCGAAACCTTCGACTGCGCCATTACGGTGAACTGATATGCCATGGATGATCCTTGCGTTGATGGGTGCGGTAACCTTTATCTACGGCCTGAGCACCCACGCCACCCTGCTCTGCCTGTTGGTAAAGCCATTGCCGGTACTGGCGCTGCTGGGCTGGCTGCATGATGCGCCGCCCACTGACTATCGACGCTGGATCAGCCTGGGGCTGATTTTTTCCCTGGTGGGCGACGTGCTGCTGGCCTGGCCCGGCGACCTGTTCATCTTCGGCCTCGGTGCGTTTTTGTTCGCACACCTGGCGTACCTGAAAGCCTACTTGAGCGACTGCCGCCGCCCGGCGATTTTGCCGCTGGTGCTGGCGCTGGTCGTCGGCGCGATCTTGCTGAGTATCCTGATTTCCCACGGCCTTGGCCCATTGCTGGTACCGGTGGTGGTTTACGCGCTGGTGATCAGCGCGATGCTGTGGCGAGCGTTGGCGCGCTTGGGCAGCGAAGTGCCCAAGCGATCGGCGTACCTGGCGGCGGCAGGTGCGGCATCGTTCGTGTTCTCCGACACGCTGATCGGGATCAATCGGTTTGTGGTGGCGTTTGAAGCGGCGCCGTATTTGCTGATCATCAGCTACTGGCTGGGGCAGTGGGGAATTACCGCATCGGCGTTCCATCAGACAACCCGCGCATCCGAAGACCAACTTGGCTAAAATGCCCGGCTTTCCCCCTTCGTCGCCGGAACAGCCGTGAGCAAAGAACCCGATCGCCTATTCGCCCAGCCCCTGCCCCAGGTGCCGGACTTCGCCTTCAACGAAGACGTGGTGCGGGTTTTCCCGGACATGATCAAGCGCTCGGTGCCCGGCTACCCGACCATCGTCGAGAACCTCGGCGTACTCGCGGCGCAGTTTGCCCAACCCAATAGCGTGCTCTACGACCTCGGTTCATCCCTCGGCGCGGTGACCCAGGCCCTGCGCCGTCACGTGCGCACCGACGGTTGCCGGGTGATCGCTGTGGATAACTCGGCGGCGATGGTCGAGCGATGCCGCGAATACCTCAACGGCCAGGACTCGATGTTCCAGGAGTTGCTGCCAGTGGAGGTGATCGAGGGCGATATCCTCGCCCTGCAATTCCAACCGGCGTCGGTGGTGGCGCTGAACTTCACCCTGCAATTTATCGCCCCCGAACAACGCCTGGCCTTGCTCTCGCGCATTCGCCAATCGCTGCTGCCGGGCGGCGCGCTGATCCTTTCGGAAAAGCTGCGCTTCAATGACCCGGAAGAACATGCGCTGCTCACCGACTTGCACATCGCCTTCAAGCGCGCCAACGGCTACAGCGAACTGGAAATCGCCCAGAAGCGCAGCGCCATCGAAAACGTCATGAAGCCCGACAGCCTCGAAGAACACCGCGAACGCCTGCTGGCGGCCGGGTTCTCGAAA
>Ga0209173_100205_pt1 | contig 50473 bp, 58 predicted proteins | sample SynthPrep_16_END_FD_187206 | JGI IMG/M metagenome (GOLD analysis project Ga0209173, IMG submission 187206) | Synthetic microbial communities from Ohio, USA - SynthPrep_16_END_DS12_MetaG (SPAdes) (version 2) | ecosystem: Engineered > Bioreactor > Aerobic > Activated sludge | place: USA: Ohio...
TGGAACCATTGGCATAGGGCAGGGCGCTGGTGACGAGGATCTTGCGTGGCTCGGACATGGGGCTCGGCTACTTGATGAAACGGAGGTCGGCCACTATAAAGCGCCGGGAAATTTATTTCACCCCGTGCGGCTGTTTCCGGATTTTCCCGCAGGCCGAAAGCGTGCCGCTGGGGCGCTGGAACGGTTAGGATAGCCGCCTGTTTTAGTCAGTCTTTTTTCGGGAGTAGCCCATGAGCGCCGTCAATCGCGCAGCGGTGGAAGCCGTTCTTCGCCAGTACACCGACCCCTACCTGAACCAGGACCCGGTCAGCGCCGGGTGCGTACGCGCCATCGACGTGCAGGGTGACAAGGTTTCGGTCCAGCTTGAGCTGGGCTACGCCGCAGGCCTGTTCAAGAGCGGCTGGGCGCAGATGCTGCAAATGGCCATCGAAGGCCTGGACGGCGTCAGCGCGGCCAGGATCGACATCCAGTGCGTGATCGCCCCGCACAAGGCCCAGGCGCAGATTCCGGGCCTGGCCAACGTCAAGAACGTGGTGGCCGTGGCTTCCGGCAAGGGCGGCGTGGGCAAATCCACCACCGCCGCCAACCTGGCCCTGGCCCTGGCCCGGGAAGGCGCGCGGGTCGGGATTCTCGACGCCGACATCTATGGCCCGAGCCAGGGCGTGATGTTTGGCATCCCGGAAGGCACCCGGCCGAAGATCAAGGACCAGAAATGGTTCGTGCCGATCGAGTCCCATGGCGTGGAAGTCATGTCCATGGCCTTCCTGACCGACGACAACACACCGATGGTCTGGCGCGGCCCGATGGTATCCGGTGCGTTGCTGCAACTGGTCACCCAGACCGACTGGGGCAACCTGGACTACCTGGTGATCGATATGCCGCCCGGCACCGGCGATATCCAACTGACCCTGGCGCAGAAAGTGCCGGTGGCCGGTGCGGTGATCGTCACCACGCCTCAGGACCTGGCGCTGCTGGATGCCCGCAAGGGGGTGGAGATGTTCCGCAAGGTCAACATCCCGGTGCTGGGCGTCGTGGAAAACATGGCGGTGCACATCTGCTCCAACTGCGGCCACGCCGAGCATCTGTTCGGTGAAGGCGGCGGCGAGAAGCTCGCGACCCAGTACGGCGTGGAACTGCTGGCGTCATTGCCGCTGTCCATGGGGATTCGTGAGCAGGCTGATGGCGGCAAGCCAACGGTCGTTGCCGAGCCCGATGGCCAGATTGCCATGGTCTACCAGGAGCTGGCGCGCCACGTAGGCGCGCGAATCGTCCTGCAGGAAGCAGAGGCCCAGGCAATGCCGACGATTACTGTCAGCGACGACTGATCCACCGGATGGGAAAAAAGCCTCGACCTTGTCGGGGCTTTTTCTTGCCTGGTGAACACCAACGAGGCGTTTTTTACTCTTTTACGTAATTGCTGGTGTAAGCATTCACTTACTTTTTCGTAAGCGTTTGGGTTTTTTCATCGGCGGGGGCGTCTTGAATTGACTACCTATATTTCTATCTTATTGAAATATAAGGATTAGTTATTCGCGTTTGAGCGCGTAAATCGAAAACCCAGCGGGTTGGATCCCGTTGAACTTCCCCGTGAACTCTCTAAGATCAGCCCTGTGTCCACGGATTGACACAGTCATCAAGGAACGATGATTCAGGGAACCTCGCAGGATGCGATTCATCAGGACGATGAAAAGGAACACAGGGACTAGGGAAAAAATGTGGGCGGGTCATACCGCCCCTTTTTTTTGCCTGTAGAAAAGTGAAACCCTGCCCCGCAGAAATGCAAAAAGGCCCGCAAGGGGCCTTTTGGAGGGCATCGACGCTATCAGCGTTCGAGGTCGGCAATCTTGCCTTTTTTGCCATCCCACTCTGCCGCATCCGGCATCGGGTCTTTGCGCTCAGTGATATTCGGCCAGATTTCCGCCAGCTCGACGTTCAACTGAATAAATTCCTGCATCTCTGCCGGGACTTCGTCCTCGGAGAAAATAGCGACGGCCGGGCATTCTGGTTCACACAGGGCGCAGTCAATGCACTCGTCCGGGTGGATGACCAGGAAATTCGGGCCTTCGTAGAAGCAGTCCACCGGACACACTTCTACGCAGTCGGTGTACTTGCACTTGATGCAGTTGTCGGTGACGACGAAGGTCATTTCTAATTTTCTCCTCAGGCGGCGGCAGCGAAACCCTTTGTGGCAGGGCTCGCGAGGTTCGGGAGCGATAGTCTGCAGGCCAGGCTAAAAGCCCGCAGCATCCCAAACCGCGCGAGAGTCTACCAGCTTGCAAGCGTCTGCGTTATATCCGAGTCTTCAGTGCATATAACATTTCGAGCGCTTTTCGCGGCGTCAAGTCATCCAGGTCAAGCTTAGCCAACTCATCCAGTACCGGATGAGGCAGGCTGGCGAACATATCGCTCTGGTGCGGCGCACTCGGTTTGTTGCTGGCCTTGGCCGGGCTGGCCACGGGAATCTCATGGGGCAGCGCGGTTTCTTCCAGGCGGCTCAGGTGCTCGCGAGCACGGGTAATCACCTCGGCCGGCACCCCCGCCAGTTGCGCCACGGCCAGGCCGTAACTCTGGCTTGCCGGGCCGGGCAGCACGTGGTGCAGAAACACGATGCGCTCGTTGTGCTCGGTGGCATTGAGGTGCACGTTGGCTACCAACGGCTCGTTTTCCGGCAGCACGGTCAGTTCGAAGTAGTGCGTCGCGAACAGCGTATATGCCCGCAGGTGCGCCAAACGCTCGGCCGCCGCCCACGCCAGGGACAGCCCGTCGAAGGTGCTGGTGCCGCGGCCCACTTCGTCCATCAGCACCAGGCTGCGTTCGGTGGCGTTGTGCAGGATGTTGGCGGTTTCGCTCATTTCCACCATAAAGGTCGAACGGCCGCCGGCCAGGTCATCGCTGGAACCGATCCGGGTGAAGATGCGGTCCACCAGTGACAATTCGCAGCTTGCCGCCGGCACGAAGCTGCCGATATGCGCCAGCAGCACGATCAACGCGGTCTGACGCATGTAGGTGGATTTACCGCCCATGTTCGGACCGGTGATCACCAGCATGCGGGTGTCGTCGTCCAGCGACAGGTCGTTGGCGACGAACGGCGTGGTCAACACCTGCTCAACCACCGGGTGGCGACCTTGCACGATGCGCATGCACGGCTCGCTGACAAAGCGCGGGCAGTTCAGGTCAAGGTTCAGGGCACGCTCGGCCAGGTTGCTCAGTACATCCAGCTCGGCCAGGGCGGCGGCGGTGTCCTGCAACGGCGCAAGCTTGTCGATCAGGCTTTCGAGCAAGGCTTCGTAGAGCATTTTCTCCCGGGCCAGGGCGCGGCTTTTGGCCGACAGCGCCTTGTCTTCGAATTCTTTAAGCTCCGGAGTGATAAAGCGCTCGGCACCCTTGAGGGTCTGGCGGCGCTGGTAATCGATCGGCGCCTGCTCGGCCTGCTTGCTTGGCAACTCGATAAAGTAGCCGTGCACGCGGTTGTAGCCGACTTTCAGGTTGGCCAGGCCCGTGCGGGCTTTTTCACGGGCTTCCAGGTCAATCAAGAACTGCCCGGCGTTCTCGCTCAGGGATTGCAGCTCATCCAGCTCGGTGTCGTAACCGGTCTTCAACACGCCACCGTCACGGATGATCGCGGGCGGGTTGTCGATGATGGCTTTTTCCAGCAGCGCCGCCAGTTCCGGGTAGGTGCCGGTGGTGACTGCCAGCTGCTGCAGGTGCGGTGCTTCCAGTTCGGTCATCGCCGCTTGCAGTTGCGGCAGGGCGCCGAGGGCATCGCGCAGGCGTGCCAGGTCGCGGGGCCGCGCGTTACGCAGGCCGATCCGCGCCAGGATCCGCTCGATATCGCCGATTTCCTTGAGCTGCGGTTGCAGCTTTTCAAAGCGGTAGCGGTCGAGCAGGCAGGTAATAGAGGTCTGGCGGGCTTGCAGCACGGTCAAATCCCGCAGCGGGCGGTTCAACCAGCGGGTGAGCAAGCGGCTGCCCATGGCGGTCTGGCAACGGTCGACCACCGATTGCAGAGTGTTGTCGCGCCCGCCGGCGAGGTTGGTGTCCAGTTCCAGATTGCGACGGCTGGCGCCATCCAGCACCACGGTGTCGTCCAGGCGTTCATGACGCAGGCTGCGCAAATGCGGCAGGGCAGTGCGCTGGGTTCCTTGGCATAGCTGAGCAGGCAACCGGCGGCGCCGATGGCCAGGGTCAGGGTTTCGCAACCGAAGCCCTTGAGGTCTTGCACGGAGAATTGCTGGCACAGGCTTTTCAGCGCCGAATCACGCTCGAAATCCCACGGCGCACGACGCTTGGTCCCACGGCGACGTTCCGCCGGCAGGTCCTTTGGCCAGTCGTCCGGGATCATCAACTCCACCGGATTGACGCGCTCAAGCTCCGCCAGCAGATTCTCCCAGCCCTTGATCTCCAGCACCGTGAAGTTGCCACTGGTGATATCCAGGACTGCCAGGCCGAACAGGCGTTCGTCCCCCAGTACTGCCGCGATCAGGTTGTCGCGACGCTCATCCAGCAGCGCCTCATCACTCACCGTACCCGGCGTGATGATGCGCACCACCTGGCGTTCCACCGGGCCCTTGCTGGTGGCCGGGTCGCCGATCTGCTCACAGATCACCACCGACTCGCCCAGCTTCACCAGCTTGACCAGGTAACCTTCCAACGAATGATATGGAATCCCGCACATCGGAATTGACTGCCCGGCCGACTGCCCGCGCGCGGTCAGGGTGATGTCCAGCAACTTGGCCGCCTTCTTCGCGTCTTCATAGAAGATCTCGTAGAAATCGCCCATGCGGTAGAACATCAACTGATCAGGGTGCTGGTTTTTCAGGCGCCAGTACTGCTGCATCATCGGGGTGTGGCTGGAAAGGTCGGTCATACGCGGGGTTCAGCTCTTCCTGTCGATTTTTGGCAAGGGTAAATAGGCTAATGGTACATTGATTTTTTATGCATTGTGGGCGGCTATACGATGTTGAATTCTCGCTACGAGCCTTATAAACGATGTGTTTGTCCTATGGTTTACGATGGAAACCAAGGCAGATCGGGTTCGGTTGATCAATAAAAAAACCCGACGCTGGGTCGGGTTCTTTATTGCAGTGCCTTAGTAGATGTCAGGCTCGTTTTGCCTCAGCTGCCATCAATACAAGGTTTTGCTGTTTGGTCGCTTCGGTCAGCACTTCGCTGTATACGCGCTTTTTTTGATCAGATTTAGCGTTACGAATAAAGTCGGCAAAGGGGCTTTTTGCACCTTTGGTCAAGCCCAGCTTAATCGAAATCATCATTACGCTCCTGATGGTTGCCCGAGTCTGGCCTCAAGATCGGCCCGCGTGTGTCGCTCAGGAATATGGTAGTCAATTTTTTCGACACCGGCCTTGTACAATCGTCCCGAGTTGTCAATGTGCTTGAGCAGCAAATCCACGTGGATATCGCCGCCGTACTCTAGCTTAAGTGCGTTGACGACGTCACGTGCGGCAAAGTACTGGTCGATGAAATGCTCTTTACGAATCCTTCTTCCTTCTGCTTCTTCGCGAGCTTTGACGAAGTCCCAAGCGAGCCTCGGATCCTGGTAGACGTACAGAATCTGTACGAACTGCCTTTTCTTAAGGAACGATCCACATTCCGCCTGGCAACATCAATGTTTGAAAATGTCCCGTCAAGGAGGAACGACTGCTGTTGGTCCATCGCAAAATCCAGAATCTTCTCCACCAAAATAGAAACCCCTCGCTGGAATAACCAGGAGTTACCGCCGGTATAGGCAACAAATTCGCTACGAAGCTCATCGGGGTCAATTCGAAGGATCGGGGTGTCGGCAAAAAGATTCACGAGCGCGATTGATGCCTCGGTTTTTCCTGCACCCGGTGAGCCGGCCATGTAGACCGATACAGGCGCCTCTTCCGGAGGATAGATAGCTTTGTCGGTCAGACGCCTGGCAATCATTTTCTTGTTTGAGCGAGCAAAGCGCAGCGCTTCGTCTGAGACTTCTTGCTCTGAGTGCGTCATGACTTTTCTGATTGGATCTGCAAAGTGCGTCATCAACAAACCCAGCATTTTTCCGATAGGCGCAGGTTAGCATGCGAGGCAGACCACAAATGGTTAGGTAAAAACCTGCAATCAATGCATTAAATATGCAAATAAGCATTTGCCAAGCATCAAAACTGCCTGCACTATCCGCGTTATGCAAAAACGCAACGTTTCTATCGTCTTAAGAGAGCTGCTGGACCGCGACCGGATCTCCCCCACGGAGCTTCACCGGCGTACCGGCGTGCCTCAATCCACACTGTCCCGGATCCTCAGCGGCAAGATCGTTGATCCGTCGGACAAGCACATCTCGCGCATCGCCGATTACTTCCAGGTCAGCACCGATCAGCTGCGCGGGCGCGCAGGGCTGGTGCCGGTGCGGTCGGACGAGCGTGACCCGATGCATTCGGAACTCAAGGACATAAGCCTGTGGGACGACGAAACACCCGTTAATGATGACGAGGTGTCGATCCCCTTTCTGCGCGAGGTTGAATTGGCTGCTGGATCAGGAAGATTCGTCATCGAGGAAAGCGAGAAGGCCAGCCTGCGATTCGGCAAGCGCAGCCTGCGGCATAACGGTGTGCAGTTCGACCAGGCCAAGTGCGTGACGGTGCGCGGCAACAGTATGTTGCCGGTGCTGCGCGACGGCGCCACCGTAGGTGTCAATGCGGGCAAATGCGGGATTGGTGACATCGTCGATGGCGATCTTTACGCCATCAATCACAACGGCCAGCTACGGGTGAAACAGCTCTATCGCCTGCCTTCCGGGATTCGCCTGCGTAGCTTCAACCGCGATGAACATCCGGACGAGGACTACAGCTTCCAGGAAATCCAGGATGAACAGATCAGCATCCTTGGTCACGTTTTCTGGTGGGGCATGTACGCCCGCTAACCCTTCTGTGTAAGACAAAGCCCGCCAGTGAGCGGGCTTTTTTTCGTCTGCGTAAAACCACCAAACCCCTTGCCTGCGGGGGTGCAAATGCATCTGTGCATTTCTTGCGCAAAAAATAAATGCATTTGTGCATTGACTGTATATGCATACATGCATATTCTTCATCTCAAGCCAGCCAAGAAGGCCTGGTGGAGGCGGCAAGGATGCCGCCAAGGAAGACAAGGACGTTACGCAGCACCGGCAAGGACGCCATCGAAGCGATGGCAAGGATGCCAGGCAATACCGGCAGGGATGCCGACGCTCTTTAGTTTCAAACCGCTTCAAGAACAGGCAGCGATGAACCGGCCTTAACGGTTCAGAGGGTTGGCAACTGGCCCGGGTGTGCAGCGTAAAGCACCAGAAGCAGTTATCCGGCAGACAGGGATCGTGGTCGGAAAAACATTGAGGAAAGAACCGTACCGCGCCAGTAGCGCCGAAAGTTCGAGGACATCATTACTGAAAAGCCCGGGCAACCGGGCTTTTTGGAATGCCTACCTAGAGAACCCATTCAAATTGAAACAAACACCTACAACCGGCGACCTGCCGGTATCACTCATTCCAGGAGGCGTGACATGACAAACGAGCAGCAAGCGTTGGCGGAAATGCCTATCTGGCTGGTCATCGTATTGGCGGTGATTGGCGGGGTTTCCGGAGAAATGTGGCGCGCCGACAAGGAAGGCGCCCGCGGTTGGTCGCTTATGCGGCGCCTGGCCCTGCGTTCGGGGGCCTGCATGGTGTGCGGGGTATCAGCCCTGATGCTGTGCTACGCCGCCGGCATGTCGATCTGGACGGCCGGCGCCATTGGGTGCCTGACGGCCATGGCCGGCGCCGACGTGGCCATCGGCCTTTATGAACGCTGGGCGGCCAAGCGCATCGGCGTCAACGAAGGCCCTGGCCGGGACCCGCAGTAACCGTTGCAAGGACGCTACTTAAATGACACTTATCGAAAAACCCTCCCAATTGCCCCAGGCCATCAGCGAGGCACTGCGCAGGGCGTTTCCGGAACTTAAGGTCGGCACTCATCAGGACTTTCAGGGCGCCGCGAACAACACCGGCGTGTTGATCACGGTCGAAGGCAATGGGCCGGGCCTTCGCTCCCGCGAGGGGCGCAAGGCCCATGCCCTGGGGATTTCACTCAAGGCCATGGTGGCCCCGGGTGCCTTGCCCTTTGACGCCTGCGACCTGGCCAGCCAACTGATGGACCTTGTGCTGGATAACCGCTGGAACCTGCCGCAGGCGCAGTGCGACCTGCCGACCAGCATCGTCGCTGCGCCTTCAATACGCACCAGCGCAGAGACGGACTACGACACCTGGACCGTCAGCTTCACCCAAACCCTCTATATCGGACCGCCGCTGCTCAACGATCCCACAGGCCAACCGCTGTTCGCCTGCACTTGGGACGTCTCGAACATCGACGACCCTGACCAATACAAGCCGCTGGCGGAGTAGCCCATGTTCGACGCGCTGTTACGCATGCAACTGGGGCCGATCGTGGAGCGCCTGGCGGAAATGGAAAGCCAGCTCGAAGACCTGTATCGACGCGCCGAAAGTTTCTGCCGCATCGGCGTGTGCCAGGAGGTCGACGCCGCCAGCAATACCTGCAAGGTCAGCCACGGCGAACTGCTCACCCCGGCGATCCGCTTTTTCAACCCCAGCGCCGGAGCGCAGACGGAAACCCGCATCCCGTCAGTAGGCGAGCAATGCTTGCTGCTCAACTACGGCGCCGGGGAGGGCGGGGCGCAATCGGTGGCCTTGTTCGGCTTGAACAGCGACCGCTTTCCACCGGTCTCCAGCGCTTCGACACTGACCCGGCGCCGCCATCAGGACGGTACCCAAAGCGACTACGACGACGCCAGCCATACCTTCAACTGGGTCAATGGCCCCACCACGTTCACAGGTTCCCGCGAACAGGTCGACATCAAGGTCGGCGCCGCCAGCCTCACGATGAGCGCCCAGGGCATCACGCTGCAAGTCGGCGGCACCAGCCTGTTGCTGGACGCCGGCGGCGCGCACTTCAGCGGCCCGGTGGTGGACCACCAGGGTCGAGTCATCAGCCCCTGACAAGGACATCCCATGATCGGAATCGATAGAAACACCGGGGCGGCGGTCGATGACTGGCTGCAATTTGTGCAGCGCGCTACCCGAGCGCTGACCACGCCCTTGGGCACTCGCCAGAAGCGTCCGCTGTACGGCTCGATGATCCCGCAACTGCTCGGGCAAAACCTCGGCGATGACCTGCTGATTCTCGCCCAGAGCCATGCCGCCCAGGCGTTCTACAACCCGCAGAACGGCATCGCCGACTTCGAGCCGCAAGTCATCGTCGCCAACCGCCAGGGCGCCGGCCTGTTGCTGCGCTTCGCCGGCACCTGGAAAAACCGCAAACAATCTTTCGAGGTGGTGACATGAGCATGCTGATACCCGGCCAGAACCAGCTGGCTGAGCCAGCGATCATTGCCGTCGATGAGTTCGAGCCACTGTTGGCGGAGTTCAAGGCGTTTGTCGTTGATTACGTCGCTACTCGTGCGCCTGAAAATGCCGCCAAGCTGAAGGTCAGCCTGGAGAACGAGAGCGAGTTGCTGACGTTGGCGCTGGAAGCTTTTTGCGTTCGCCTGCAAACCCACGAGCGCAAATACAACGCCCGCATCAAGCAGATGCTGGCGTGGTGGGCTACCGGCAGCAACCTCGATGCGCGCCTGGCGGACATGGGCCTTGAGCGCCAGGTGCTCGACCATGGTGACCCGGCGGCTTTCCCGCCGGTACCGCCAACATTGGAGAGCGACGATGACGCCCGGTTGCGTTATTACCTCGCGCCTCACGCTCCGGCGGCGGGTTCGCGGATGCAGTATCGCCGGGAGGTTTTCACCCTCGGTGAGCGTCCATCGGTGAAAGTGCAAAGTGCTACGCCGGGTGTGGTGACGGTCACTTATACCTTCGACCCGGACGGCTACGCGGCACGGGTCAAGGATGGTAATGGCCGTCGAACCGCGCCCGGCGAAGTGATGGTCACGGTCCTGTCCCGAGACGGGGATGGCACACCTTCTGCTGATTTGCTCGACGGTGTACGCCGGCATTTCGCCCGGCCTGATGTGCGACCGGAAACGGATCTCGTCACGGTGCAGGCGGCTCAGATCCTGCGCTACAAAATCCGCGTGGTGGCGAAGATCAACGCCGGCCCGGACTCCGGGCTCACTCAAGTCGCCGCCCAGAAACTGCTGCAAGACTATGCAGAGTCCTGCCATCGCCTGGAAGGGCGGGTGGACCCGAGCTGGATCGACTACGCCATCCACTCGGCGGGAGCTGCGCAACTGCAAATTCTTGAGCCGCTGGAGCCGATCGTCACCACCGCGTTCCAGGCCCCGTATTGCACGGGTGTCGAGGTGGAGGTGCGCACGCTATGAACGAGCCAAAAGGCAGCTTGCTGCCCGCCAACAGTTCGCCGTTGGAGAAGGCGCTGGACCTGGGTTTCGGGCAATTGCTCGATCGGGTGACGCCCCCTTTTCCCGCCCTGATGAACCCGCTGCAGACGCCGGCTGAATTCCTTCCCTACCTTGCCGCTGATCGCGGCGTCAGTGAATGGGACGCCGCTGCCAGCGAGTCGGAGAAGCGCCTCACCGTGGCCTTGTCCTGGCAAATCCAGCGTCAGGCCGGTACGCCCAAGGCGCTGAGCTACGCCGTCGAATCCCTGGGATTCACCCCCAATATCAGTGCCTGGTATCAACAGCGGCCAACCGGCCTGCCTTACACCTTTGATGTGCAGGCAATCATCGGTCGCAGTTGGTCCAGTGGCGATCACAACCGTTTGATCCGCCGCATCAACGCGGCCAAGAGCGAGCGGGACCTGGCCACCATCACCATCGTGCACGAGACGGCTGGTGGGCTGGCGCTGAGCGGTGTTGCTCATGCTGCACTTTGCGACAGCGAGCTTTCTCTTGCGGGGGCGCTGCCTGTACTCGTGCTTGGCGCCCGACTTCACAGCACCGGGGTCGCCCGGTACTACACCATTAACGATTACGACCTCAGGGCGCAGCCATGACAGAAGATATTACGCGCCTGGTGCGCTTCACCTCCAAAGGTTTGGGTGAAGTGTTGCAGGCAAAAAACCAGGGTTTGAAAGGTGAAATTACCCATATAGGCGCCGGGACTGGCCGTTATAACCCCGACGGCAGTGAGATTGCCTTGCGGGATGAACGCCAGCGGGTAGCAATTGCCGATTACGAAGACCTCGGTAATCAACAACTCAGAATGGCCGCGCTGTTTGATGGCGAGGCTGAGTATGAGATTGGAGAGTTTGGGTTTTACCTGGCTAGCGGGACCTTGCTGGCAGTTTATTCTGTTGCCGGGAAACTGCTCACCTACAAAGCGGCCGCGGCCCGTGTATTGCAGAAGTTCACGCTGGACCTAACACCACTGCCGGTCGATAGTGTCACGGTAGTAGTGGGTATGGAAAATCTTAATATTTTAATTGCAGAAGAACTGGCCGCTGTGGCTACAGCCAATATTGATAATATGGCTCGTCATCTGGGGGTTTTGTTTCGTGTTATGAAGTTGGAAGATGCTAGGGTTGCGAACTAGATATTGGGCTGGCCTCTTTAGTTATGGCTAATTGCCGGTACTGAGTGGTCTGAGAATGACAAAGTAAAGGAGCTTCTATTTTGAGTACGGAAACGCAGATAGCCAACTTGGTTCAGGCCTCCAATAACCTGACCACCGCCGTAAATGGCAAGATTGGCGATATTGATAAACGAATGGATCAAGCCCGTGCGGAATTTGATCAGTTTCGTGCACTTAAGGACGTTGTCGGAGAGCCCGGTGCCCCAGGGACATTGTTGATGAGCGTCTTTCAAGGGCTGATTTGGGGGACGGGAGCGCCTTATAACGTCGGTGCTTCCGGGGGGATCACAGCGACGGATCTTGGCTCCTCGATGGAGGTTTATGTCCACTTCAAGTTGCCATTCTCCATCAATACGGATGACCAGATGTTCTGGCTCAATATTCGTGGTTATAGTTACGGCAGTTCGTTGGTGTTGGACGAGACATTTGCTGGGTACGTGTATGCACCTCAGCGTGCGGTCATAAATCAATCTTGCTTTGGGAAGTTTGCACCCGCTATTTATGCTGATACGGCTGGTAATGCAATCTGCCGTATTAAAGTTCCCAATGTATATGTGACGTCCTTGCGAATTGACACTATGCAGGTTGGTGGCTATCGCGCGATCAAAGTTGGTGAGATCAAGTCGAAACTTTCCCTTTCCCCTACGGTGATTTTCTAATGACTGAAGCACTTATTACGCTAGCGCCATCTCATATTCCCAGCAAAGAAGGTCTTGAATGTTTGGAATGGTCCTCCATTCGCGTCCGTCGCGATCAACTTTTGCGAGAAACAGACCATACCCAAGTCCAGGACAGCCCTCTGAGTGAAGTTCAGCGTGCGGAAGTCGCTGCTTACCGCAAACTGTTGCGGGATGTCCCGCAAGATGTAGGCGATCCTTTCACTGTTGTATGGCCAGAAAAGCCTGGTTTCCTTAAATAACGATAGCCACCGCGAAAGCGGTTTTTTTTCGCCCGCCCAAAGCCCCTCTCGCAGGGGCTTTGGCGTTTTCCACCCGGAGAATTCCACTCATGTTTAACCGCCAAACCTACACCGTCCTCATTCCATTCCCCACCGGCAACGGCCACTGGTCTACCGCCGGCGAGGAACTGGAACTGCTGGACGTCGAAGCATCCGCCCTGCGCACCGCTGGCCGCCTGGAACTGACCAGCGTCCTCAACTCCACCCCGAAGAAGGCTGACTGATCATGGCTGAGGTTTTGAACTTCGAACACAACGGCATCACCGTGAACGCCACCGAATCCCCCGAGGCCATGGGTGGCCTGGGCGATAACGTCATCGGCCTGGTGGGCACTGCCCCCAACGCCCATGCGTCGATTCCGAAAAACGCCCCGTTCCGCATCAACAGCTTCACCACCCAGGCGCTGCTGGACCCTACCGGCGCTGAAACCGGCACGCTGTTCCACGCCGTGTACCAGATCCTCAAAGTGGTCAAGGTGCCGGTCTACGTAGTGATCGTCGACGAGGGCACCACCCCAGCCGACACCATCAATAACGTAATCGGCGGTGAAGAGCCGGTCACCGGCCGCAAACTGGGCCTCGCCGCCCTGGCCAGCGTCCCCGAAGACCTGACCATCATCGGCGCCCCGGGCTTCACCGGCACCAAGGCCGTGGCCGGCGAATTCGCCTCCTTCGGCAAGCGCATCAAGGCCCGTGTGGTGCTGGACGGCAAGGACGCAACCGTCGCCGACCAGGTGACCTACAGCGGCGAACTGGGCGGTGCCGATCTCGGGTTCGACCGTTGCCTGCTGGTGCACAACATGCCGTCGGTGTACTCCAAGGCCGCGAAGAAAAACGTGTTCCTGGCGCCGTCGTCCCTGGCCATCGCCGCGCTGGCCAAGGTCAAGCAGTGGGAAAGCCCGGGCAATCAGGTGACCTTCGCCGAAGACGTGTCCCGCGTGGTTGAGTACAACATCCTCGACACCTCCACCGAAGGCGACCTGCTCAACCGCTACGGCGTGAGCTACTACGCCCGCACCGTCCTCGGCGGTTTCTCGCTGCTGGGTAACCGCTCCATCACCGGCAAGTTCATCAGCTACGTGGGCCTGGAAGATGCGATCAGCCGCAAGCTGGTCAAGGCCGGGCAGAAAGCCATGGCCAAGAACCTCACCAAGTCGTTCATGGACCAGGAGGTCAAGCGCATCAACGACTGGCTGCAAACCCTGGTGGCCGACGAGACCATTCCCGGCGGCAGCGTGTACCTGCACCCTGAACTGAACAGTGTCGAGAAATACAAGAACGGCACTTGGTTCATCGTCATCGACTACGGCCGCTACGCGCCGAACGAACACATGATTTATCAACTCAACGCCCGCGATGAAATCATCGAGCAGTTCCTGGAGGACGTTCTCTAATGTTTACCAACCGAATCAGACAGGCCATGGCGGCCACCCTTCAAGGCCTGCCGTTGTCGGCGACGGTCACCTCGTTCGCACCGCCGAAGATCGACTTCGACATGGAGCAGATGACCGGCGGACGTTTCATCGCCGAAGAAATGGCCAAGAGCGCCAAAGTGCTCAACGCCACATTGGAGCTGCAAGGCGCGGGTCCGGAAATCATGCTTGCCTTGGGGGTGCGCCTGGGCGATGACATTTTGCTGAACGTGCGTGAAGCCGGCCAGGACCAGGACGGCAAGACTTACTTCACCTACCACACCATCGGCGGCAAGCTGAAAACCCTGACCGAGACAACCCTGAAGATGGGCGATAAACCCGCCATCACCCTGGAGTTCTCCTGCCGCACCTACAACCGCCTGGAAAACGGCATCCCGGTGATCGACATCGACGTGCGTACCCAGAAGTTTGTGCTCAACGGCGTCGACATCCTCGGCGATGCCCGCCGCGCGGTACTGATGCCTTAAGCCCCCGGGAGCGGGTTTTCCCGCTCCCATACTTCACCAAGGAATTGATTCATGGCCTGGATGCCTCCGCTGCACATCCTGCTGTCGCCGATCACCGCTGATACCGGCGCGCTGATCGAGCAGATTCAACTCAAGCCGTTGTTCTACGCCGCGCAAAAAGACGCGCTGGCCCGGGCCGGTGATGACGAGGACGATCAGTTCTTCGAACTGGCCAAACTCGCCACCGGCCTGTCGGAAAAAGAACTCGACCAACTCAAGCGTCCGGACTATGTGAGCATCGCCCAGTACGTGCACGACATGTCGACCCGGCCTGCCTCGTACTTCCTCGACGCCGACGAGCAGCCCCGCGAATCGGCGACCAGTGAGCACGTCTCGCTGCTGTTGCCGCTTGACACCGGCGGCCGCCGTCTCACCAGCCTGACCCTGGAAATGCCCGCCCTGCGTGCCACCAAGGCGATGAAAAAACTCGCCACCAACAAAGAGCGCGCCGAGTTCATCACTGCCCACTGCACCGGCCTGATGATCCCGGATCTCGCCGACCTCAGCGTGCCCGACTGGACCGAACTGCAGGGGCGCATCGACGATTTTTTAAACAAACCGGCGGACTTCTTTCGGAGCGCGACATCGAAGTAATTCTCGACATCGTGCCGCTCATTTACTCGGTAAATGAAGCGGAAATCCTGGACTGGGACGCCGGAAAAGCATTGCGCCGCTACGACATCGCGATCACTCGCCTTGGCGTCAAACAGGAGTAGAGCGGATGGCAGACAGTAAATTTGGATTGAGGTCGCTCATCGCCAGGGACGGCGAGGCGATTTACGGCTCGCTTGAAACGGCCGGGGCAGGCGCCAGCATCCAGCCGATTGCGCCGATGCTTGCCGGCCCGTCCTTGCTTGATACCGTACCCAAGGCCGTGCCGGGCCAGGAACTGGCGAATGTCGGTGCGCAACTGACGCAACTGGTCACGGGGCAGACCCGGCTCATCGACACGCTGGAGAGGTTCAACGGCTCATTGCTCGATGTGATGGGTGCCCTGAAAACCGGCAAGGGCAATAGCAAGGGCGGCGCCTCATCCGATACCGTCAAACCCTCGCAGGCGCTGGAAACGGCGATGACCGACCTGCATGAAGTGGTGGGGTTTGCCGGGCATGAGCGCACACAACTGCGCGAAGCCAACCTGGCCTTGGCGTCCGACCCGATGGTTGCCGCAAGTGGCGCAGATGCTGTCGACCTGGCAAGGGTGGAGCAGGTGGGGGCCCGGTCCGGCGTAGGCAAGGACCTTGAAACTCGCCAGGCTGATTTGCTGCAGTTCGCCCGCGATAGCGCGCTCATCGCCGCGGCCTTTCAGACCGATATCAAGACGGCCGGCGAGATGATGGGCGGCTGGCGTGGGTCGATGAAGCTGGATCGCCCGCAGGCGCTGGATCTGGCTGACGCCACCAACGTTCTGGGTTCCCACGCTTCGCTCAAGGCCGATGCGGTGGATATTGGTTCGATTGTGCGCCAGAGCACTGCGGCGAGAACGTCGGGCATGAGCCCCGAGCAGGTAGCGGCGTTTTCGGCGGCGTTGCTGACGGTTGGTAACAACCGGGCGTCTGCCGGGCTTGCGGTGGAAAAAGTCGGCGCCGCGCTGGCCAAGGGTGACGGTGCGTCCGAGGGGCAGCGTGCTGCCTGGGCAGAGCTCAAGCTTGAACCGAAGGTGCTTGCGGCAGGCATGAAGCAGGACGCACCGCAAACAGTGCTGACGGTCCTCGAGGCGCTCAAGGCGCAGCCCCAGGAAAGGCAGGCGGCACTGGCCACGCAGTTGTTCGACGGTAACCGCTCGATTCTGAGTCTGGTGCCGGTGATCGACACGCTGAAGCAGGCCTTTACGGCGGTGGCCGACAAATCGACTTACGCGACTTCGGTCTTGGGAGACCAGGGCTCGGTCATGCGTTCGGCGACCGGGCGGGCAGACTCCACACAAGCTCATGAGCGAGCCTTCCAGGCCAGTACCACCCGCCTAGAGACAGCTTCCGATACGGCGATTGCACCCCTGAAAAACGGCGCACTGACGGTGCTGACCTCAGTGGTCAATGGCTTGGGCTGGCTGGCTGAATCGCTGCCTAAAGCCACGGCCGCCCTCACATTGGCCGCGGTGGTGATGGTGCCGCTGGCGAAGAAGCTCGGCGGCACTGTCGTGGACAAAGTCTTCGACAAGGTCGCCGGGAAAGTCCTGGGCGAGGGTGACGCGCCCCGCGATGCCGGTGGCAACAAGTCCGACCCGTCCGGCAGCAAAGGGAAGTCACAAGGCAACGACACACGCCAGGGCGCGCGCACTCCAGGCAACAACTCAGGCCCTGATGCACCCACGAAAACCAACAGAGCCAGCCGAATCGCGAAGCGCGGTTCGTTGGCGTTGGTGGTGGCAGACGCGGGTGTCAATCTCATCAAGGGCGCGAGCAATGGCACCCTGAAAGAGTCCGTTGGCGCCAGTGTGGGGTCGATAGGCGGTGGCGTCGCGGGTGGTGTGGCCGGCGAGGTTGCAGGGCTGGCCATTGGGCGAGCCGTTGGCACGCTCGCCGGGGCGGCGCTGGGTTCGATTATTCCGGGCGCCGGCACAGTGTTGGGCGGTGTGATCGGCGGCTTTGCCGGCGGTGCAATCGGTAAGGTGGTGGGCGGCGTAGTCGGCACCTTCGTCGGCAGCGACGTCGGTGCGAGCCTGGGCGAGAAAGTCATGAGCAGCGACGACCGTCTCCCGCCACCCGAACAGGTCAGCCAAAGCCTTCCCAACGCTCAAACAGACAACCGGCAAATCAACTTCGCCCCGCAGATCAACATTACCGCACCCGAGCAGACCAGTTACCAGGCGCTGGCGGCGCTCGTCGTGCAACAGATCGAGGCGCAGTTTACGCCGCTGTCGATGGACAACCTGCTGGCGACGCGACGCGACGCGGCACTCACCGATGGAGCGGTTTAATGCGACAACAAATGGTGTTGGGCAGCTTTATTTTCGGGCTGTCGCGCGGGTTTGCCTACGCGACCCTCGACCGTAACAGTAGCGGTGGCTGGGTCGCGCTGGACATCATTGCCGGCAAACCCAAGTCCAGCCAGACCGGCCAGGCCCTCGAAACATTGACCTTTGCCGGCAAGGCGGCGCGTGGCATTGGCATGGCCAGGCTCGACGAACTGCGCGACTTGCAGGCCTTGCGTACACCGCTGCCGTTGGTGGACGGGATTGGCCGTAACTGGGGGCTGTGGACGATCAAATCGGTGGACGAGAAACAAGCCAACGTGATCGACGACGGCACCGCCATGCTGATCAATTGGACGTTGATACTGGAGGAATTCGTCAATGCGTAGAGTCCGAAGTATTGCCGGTGACTCCGTCAACCTGCTGCTCTACCGCGAACTGGGTCGCAGCGACGACGCTGCCGAGGAAGCACTGTGGCATCTCAACCCGGACCTCGCGGAACACGGGGCGGTATTGCCGGCCGGCATCGGTGTAATCGTACCGGAGCTGGACGCGCGGCCCGCCGCAAAAAAACCGGTTTCGGTTTGGGATTAAGGAGGAACCATGGCACTTGGATTCACACCGGCGGTGGAAATTTACGGGACCAATGCCGCGCTGCTCAACGAGCGATTACTGGAGTGGGAACACACCGATGCCGCAGGCTTCGTCTCCGACCAGCTCAAGCTGACCCTCGACATCGAAGGGCTTGAAGGATTGCCCAGCCTGGGTGGGAGGATCGGCCTGCGGGTCGGTTACCTGGAGACCGGCCTGGAGGACAAGGGGCTCTTCAAGATTACCCAGCGCACCCCGTACCTGTTCCCCCTGCGCCTGGTGCTGGTGGCCACGGCGGCGCCGTTCGACCAGGACGAATTCAAACAGCGCCGCACAGCCAGCCATGGGCCGACCACCCTGGGCGCACTGTTCCGCCAACTGACCATACGTTATGGATTCTCACCCAGGGTCGCGCCGGATCTGGACGCTGAAAAGATCGCTCACATCGACCAGACCAACGAAAGCGACATGAGCTTCCTGACCCGGCTTGCCAAGCGTTTTGATGCGGTGGCCAAGCCTGTCGACGAGCTGTATGTGCTGGGCCGTAAAGGCCAGATCACCTCGCTGTCGGGCAAGCCGCTGCAAGAAGTGCGGCTGTCGGTCACTCGTGATAACCGTCCGGGCGACCGCGCGTTTATCAGCGCCAGTTTTACCGAGACCAGCCGGGCCAAGTTCGAAGGGGCCAAGGCGTCCTGGTGGGATGTCGCTACCTGCAAGAAACGTGAGGTGGAGGTGGGCGGTTCGCCGTTCAAGGTCCTTGCCCAGCGCTACCAGAGCGAAGACGAAGCCAGGACGGCGGCCGAAGGCGAGATGCGCCGGGTTAGCCGTGAAGGCCTGCAGATCAATGTGATATGCCCCGGCAACCCGGCGTTCCAGGCCGAAGGGCTGCTGGTGCTGGATGAAACCTGGCCCGGCTTCATGCAGGGGCGCTGGTCCATCGACACGCTGACGGCCGTCGGCAAACGCAAGGAAAGCTACCGATGCACGATCAAGGCGAACGGATTGTCGTCACCGCAATGACGTGCTCGATCGGTTCCTTCTACCCACCCGCTTCGGCGGGTTTTTTATTGCCTGGTGAGATGCCATGAAGATAACCCCTCTGGTCAGTCATCTTCGGGATCACTGCCCATCGTTCAACCAACACATCGGCGCCGGCCTCGACCTCGACGCGCTGCAAAACCTGCCAGTGCTCGACTCACCCCAGGCGGTCGTGACGCCGATCAGTGACAAGGCCAGCCCTAACGCTGCGCAAAACAGCAGTCGCCAACCCCTGCGCGAACATTTTGGCGTGGTACTGGTGCTGGATTTGCCGGAGGGCCAGCAAGCCCAGGCGATGGACCAGCTGCATGCCTTGCGCGCCGAGGTCTGGCGGGCGCTGGTGGGCTACAGGCCCGAGGGGTTCTACGAGCCCATCCAGTACGACGCTGGCGAATGGCTGTTGCTCAGCAAGGTTCGCGGGTTGTACCGGCTGCGGTTTTTTCTCGAGAGCCAGTTGGGACGCAACCTCAGCACGCAGCCGGCGGAAACCTGGCTCGAGCTTGAACTGGACGCTTTGCCGTCCTTCAACGGGGTGACGGTGCGGGTCGATGCCATTGACCCAGCCGACCCCAACCTGCAACGCCCAGGCCCCGACGGGCGCCTGGAAATGACGTTTTCTGCCGAGGTAAAACCATGAGCAAACGCATCACCGTACTGCCGGTTTCCGGCCGTGCCGTACCTGACCCGGAGGCGGGCGATCTGTTGCCCGCCGAAGGCCGCGAAGTCCCGGACAACGCCTGGTGGCGTCGACGTCTGGCCGATGGCGACATCACAACCAAAGCCGTCAAGGCGGCAAAAACACAGGGAGCCAAGTAATGGCGATCGGATTCAGTCATATTCCGGCGGACATTCGTGTGCCGCTGTTCTACGCCGAGATGGACAATTCGGCGGCCAATAGTGCGTCGTCGGCCCTGCGCCGGCTGATCGTGGCCCAGGTCAACGACAACGTCACCAGCCCGGAAATCGGCAGCCTGGTGCTGGTATCGAGCGCGGCCATGGCCAAGCGTATCGGTGGCCAGGGGTCGATGCTGGCGTCGATGTACGAGACGTTCCGCAAGAGTGACCCGGTGGGCGAGATCTGGTGCCTGCCGCTGCACAGCACCGAAGGCAGCGCGGCCAAGGCCGAGCTCAAGCTGACCGGCGCCGCGACCCAAGGTGGCATTCTCAGCCTGTACGTCGGCGGCACCCGGGTTCAAGCGACCGTGATCAATGGTGCGACGGCTGCCGTGGCTGCCACCGCCCTGGCGCTGAAAATCAACGCCAGTGCCGACCTGCCGGTCAGTGCGGTAGCCGCCGATGGCACCGTCACCCTGACCGCCAAGTGGACCGGTGAGAGTGGCAACGACATCAGCCTGCAGCTCAACCGTCTGGGCCAGAGCAACGGCGAACAAACCCCCGACGGCCTGACCGCCGTGCTCGGCAAAATGGCGGCGGGCGCCGGTGTGCCGGACCAGCTCGCGGCATTGGCTGCGCTGGGCGACGAGCCGTTCGAGTTCATCTGCATGCCCTGGGCCGACACCACCAGCCTCAACGCCTGGCAAGCGGTGATGGATGACAACAGCGGTCGTTGGTCGTGGGCCAAGCAACTGTTCGGCCACGTTTACACCGCCAAGCGCGGCACTATCGGCACCCTGGTGGCGGCCGGGCAAGGGCGAAATGACCAGCACGTTACCATCCAGGCCATGGAGCCGGGCGTGCCGCAACCGTTCTGGGTCCAGGCCGCAGCATTGGCTGCACGCACGGCGGTGTTCATCTCTGCCGATGCCAGTCGTCCGACCCAAAGCGGCAGCTTGCCGGGCCTCGATCCGGCCGACGCGAGCGAGCGCTTCACTCTGACCGAGCGCCAATCGCTGCTCAACTACGGCATCGCCACCGCTTACTACGAAGGCGGTTACGTGCGCATTCAGCGGGCGATCACCACTTACCAGAAGAACGCGTTCGGCCAGGCGGACAATTCCTATCTGGACAGCGAAACCCTGCACCAGTCGGCCTTTATCGTGCGCCGCCTGCAGAGCGTGATCACCAGCAAGTACGGGCGCCACAAACTCGCTGCTGACGGCACGCGCTTTGGCGCCGGCCAGCCGATCGTCACCCCGAGCACCATCCGCGGTGAGCTGATTGCCCAGTACGCCAAGCTCGAACTGGAAGGCCATGTGGAGAACGCCGAGCTGTTCGCCGAGCACCTGATCGTCGAGCGCGACAGCCAGGACCCGAGCCGGGTCAACGTGCTGTTCCCGCCGGATTACGTCAACGGGCTGCGGGTGTTCGCGCTGCTCAACCAGTTCCGTTTGCAGTACGACGCGGCGGTGTAGGCCCCGCGCTTTTCGCAACTGATTCCAGCCCGCCGAGTGCGGGCTTATTTTTGGGAGAAACATCATGGGTCAACTGATTGCGGGCACCTGCTACGTCAAAGTGGACGGCGCTCAACTGACCATCAACGGCGGCTGCGAAGCACCGTTGATGGCCGTCAAGCGGGAAACCGTGGTGCCGGGTTTCTATAAGGAAACCGACATCACCCCGTCTTTCAAAGTTACCGCGCTGCACACGCCGGACTTTCCATTGAAGCAACTGATCGCCGGCACCGACATGACCGTCACCTGCGAATTCAACAACGGCAAGGTCTACGTGCTGGCCGGTGCCTACCTGGTGGAAGAGCCGGTGGCCAAGGGCGATGATGCCGTGATCGAGCTGAAATTCGAAGGCATCAAGGGGACCTGGCAATGACCGATACGGTGAAGCTGCAAGCGGCCATCGAGGCCCACGGCGAGTCATTGACCGAACTCACCCTGCGCCGCCCGACGGTGCAGGAGGTGCGGGCAATCAAGGCGCTGCCGTACAAGATCGACAAGGGCGAAGACGTGAGTCTGGACCTTGACGTCGCCGCCAAGTACATCGCCGTGTGCGCGGGTATCCCGCCGTCGTCGGTCAACCAGCTCGACCTGATGGACTTCAACGCGCTGAGCTGGGCCGTCGCCGGTTTTTTCATGAGTGCGGCGCAGGCTCCGTCGCCGAGCTGATTGCGGTGGCCTATGACCTGGCCTGGTTCTGGAAGGTTGATCCCGAACAGATGCTGGCCAGGCCTTTGGATACGCTCCGGGAATCCCTGGAGCATGCGCAACGGATCAATGCGATGCAGCAGGTGCAGTGATGGCAGAAGCTCAGAAAGTAGAAAGTACCGCCGTGCGCCTGACCGGCATCGACCAGCTGTCGCCCAAGCTCGCTGCGCTGCAGGCCATGGTCGGGCGCTTCAGGCAGAACCTGGAACAGACCGGTCTCGGCAAGCTGGATATCGCCGGTTTGGTAAAGGGCGGTGGGCTGGCGGCACCGTTTATCAGCGGTATCAAATCGGCGCTGGCGTTCAAGGCTGAGGTCGGCGAGGTCAATGCCGCCGTGGGGCAGGGCGTTACCGAAACGGCGGCGCAAGGGCTGAAGGATTTCAACGCGTCGCTGGACAAGGTGTCGGTGGCGTTTGGTACTGCGCTGTTGCCGGCCGTCACGGCGGTGGTGGTCGGGTTGGAGCCGTTGCTGACGACGGTGGCCCAGGTGCTCACCGAAAATCCGCAACTGGTGCAGGGCCTGGCTGCCGGCGCAGTAGCGTTTACCGCGATGCAGGCGGCCGTCACCGGCGTGTCTCAGGCACTGGGCTTGATGCAGCTGGTGCTCAGCGCCAATCCGATAGTTTTGGTGGCTGTAGGCATTGCCGTGGCGGCAGGCTTGATCGTTGCCAACTGGAAGCCGATTTCGGCATTTTTTGTCGGGCTTGGCGAACGGGTGATGGCGGCGGTTGGAACCTTGGGCGAGTTTTTCCAGACGGTCTTTGCGTTTCGTCCGCTGGAACAGGTGATGCGCTTGTGGGGGCCGATCACAGGCTTTTTTGCCGGGTTGTGGACGTCGCTGAAGGTAATGGCGCAGCCCTTGGTCGGCTTTTTCACCACACTGTTTTCCTGGTCGCCAATGGGTTTGATCGTCAACAACTGGACGCCGTTGAGCGGCTTTTTTGCGGCCCTCTGGGACTTGCTCAAGGCACTGAGTGTGCCGGTGGTCGAGTTCATGAAAAGCCTGTTCAGTTGGTCACCCCAAGGGCAAATCATTGCCAACTGGGGCGTGATCAGTGAGATGTTTGCGGCGATCTGGAGTGACTTCAAACTCACCGCGCTGGCGGCTTTTACCATCGTCAGCAGTTACTTCGATTGGTCGCCCCTGGACAAGGTTTCTGCCGTCTGGGGTAGCGTCAGCGGTGCATTCGCCTCGATCTGGGGCGATATCAAGTTGCAGGCCCAGGACGCCTTTGTAGTGTTGAGTGGCCTGTTCGACGACTGGCATCCGATGGAGCAACTTGAAGCCATGTGGGCACCGGTGCTGAGTTGGTTCACGGCGCTGTCGGAGAAGCTTGCGGTGATCACCGCACCGATTCGCAAGCTGTTCAACGGTGGGCTGGGTGAAGTGATCAACCAGGCGACCGGCAGTGTGCTGGAGTTGACCACCGAGCAACAGGAACGTAATGCCGAAAGCGTGCGCGATCCGTCCTGGTTCCGCAAGGGGCCTGGCTTGGTATCACCGCTGGCGTCCAGCTCCAGTTCGCTGCTGCAACAAACCGCTGCCAACAACCGCACGCAGCTCAACGGCGATTTGCGGGTGAGCTTCGACAATGCACCGGCGGGCCTGCGGGTCGACCAGCCCAGAACCAACCAGCCCGGCCTGAGCGTCACCCCACGTGTCGGCTACCGTTCCCTGTCCCTTGGAGGCTCCAATGAGCTGGCGTGATCGTTTGTTGCCGGCGTCGTTTCGTGGCGTCGGGTTTTGGGTTGACCAGGCGAAAGTCCCGGTCGGCAAGAAGGGCCAGTTGCACGAATACCCTCAGCGCGACCTGCCTTTTTTTGAAGGGCTGGGCCAACAGTCCAGGGTGCATGAGCTGACGGCATTTGTAGTGGGCGAGGATTGCCTGGAGCAACGCGACAAGTTGCTCAAGGCCCTGGAGGAGGGGGCCGGCGAGCTGGTGCACCCGTGGCTTGGACGGTTGCAGGTCAAGGTCGGCGAATGCGAGATGACCCAAACCCGCCAGGACGGCGGGCTGGTGACCTTTGCCCTGAAGTTCTATCCCGACGAACCTTTGAAGTTTCCCACTACGGCGGTCAATACCCGCCAGCTGTTGCTGGTGTCGGCCGACAGTTTGCTGGGTTCGGCGGTGCTGCGCTTTGAGCAGGCCGTCGCACTGGTGAAGCAGGCGCGGGTGGGCATCCAGGCGTTGCGCAATGGCCTGGCAGAGGTTTACCAGGTAATTGAGCAGCAATTTGCCCCACTGATTCAGTTGTATGGCGACCTGAATGCCTTGGTCAAAGCCATCAAGGAAGTGCCCAAGGAATTGAGCACCGAGTTCAAGGGCTTGCTCGGCGATGTGAAGGAGTTGAAGGCATTTGCCCGCAGCGGCTATCGCGGCATGCTGGCCAACCTCTCGCAGCAGGTGGAAGCGGCTCGGAATATCGACGTGCCGAAGCTGACCACCGGCAAGGACAGCGTGGCGGCGGTGCAAGCCACTGCCAACCTGGTACAGGATGCGTTGTGGGTGAAGATCGCCCATTGGCTGGCGGACGTACCGGTGGCGACCAAAGCGGTGACGCTCAGTACCACGCCATCCGTGGCGCAACAGGCGGCACAGCCGGTGCAGCGCCGCGAAGTGCCGGTGGCCGACGATGTGCTGGTGCTGCGTGACCTTCTGAACGAAGCCATGTGGCAAGCCGCATTGAAGGCCGACGCCGGGCACTATGTTGCGCTGAACGACCTGCGCCAACAGATGTTCGCGCATCTGACGGCAGTGGCTTCGTCCGGTGTCCGGCTGGTCAATCTGACGCCGATGCGCAGCATGCCCGCCTTGCTGTTGGCCTATCAGCGGTTCGGTGACGCGACGCGAGTGGGCGAGGTGGTGCAGCGCAATCGGGTGGCCCACCCGGGCTTCCTGCCACCGGCGGACCTGCAAGTGGTCAGGGAGTAACCCATGAACGAGTTGGACAATGCCGTCACCCTGACCGTGGACGGCCTGGATTATGGCGGCTGGAAAAGCGTGGAAATCAGCGCCGACCTGGAGCGTCAATTTCGCACCTTCACCCTCAACATCACCTGGCAATGGCCCGGGCAAACCCTGGCGGCGCCGATCAAGCCCGGCGCCCGTTGCCAGGTACGCATCGGTTGCGACCTGGTGCTCACCGGCTTTGTGTTCAAGGCGCCCATCAGTTACGACGGCCGACAGATCAGCCTGAGTATTCAGGGCGGTTCAGTGACCCAGGACCTGGTGGACTGCGCAGCGATAAACCAGCCCGGCCAGTGGCGCGGGCAAAGTGTGCTGAGCATCGTCCGGGCGCTGACGGCCACCTATGGCGTGGAGGTGCACAGCGAGATTGCCGAAACCGCGCGCCTGCATACCCACAGCATCGTGCCCGGGGAGACGGTATTTCAATCCATCGACCGCTTGCTGACGTTGTATCGGGTGTTCTCCACCGACGATGCGGATGGGCGCCTGGTATTGGCATCGCCCGGTAGTGCAGGGCGTGCGAATGACAGCCTGGAGTTGGGCCAGAACATCCTTTCGGCTAACGCACCGATGGACTTCAGCTCGGTATTTTCCGAGTACCGCGTCATCGGCCAGCACAAGGGCGATGATCAGAAAAGTGCAGCGGCGGTCAGTGAGGTTTCAGGGATTTCCCGGGATGAAAAAGCCACGCGAAAACGCGTCACGGTGATCAGCGAACCGACGCAGTTGACCCCCGAGCTGGCCCAGCAACGCGCCGACTGGGAACGCGCCACCCGTACCGGAAAAGCCCTGACCACCACCTACACCGTGCAAGGCTGGCGGCAGTCCAACGGCGATTTGTGGCGCCACAACCTGTTGGTTCGGGTGATCGATCCGGTGCTGGGCTTTGACCAGGACATGCTGATCTCCAAGGTCACCTGGTCGCTCTCCGACCAAGGTTCGATCACCAGGCTACAGGTGGCGCCGCCGTCCACCTTTGATGCCAATCCGTTGCCATCCGCTTAACCACCAAGGAATTTCCATGAGCTTACTGACTCGCCTGCTGGCGCGCGGCACTGTCGTGCTCGCCCACTCGGCCACCAAGCTGCAATCGCTGCAAATGCGCCTGACGGCAGGCGAAGTGAACGACGACATGGAGCACTTCGAACCCTACGGTTTTACCAGCAACCCTCTGGCGGGTGCTGAAGGCATCGCCACCTTCCTGGGCGGTGACCGCTCCCATGCCATCGTGCTGGTGGTGGCAGACCGTCGCTATCGCTTGCAGTCCCTGGCGCCGGGTGAAGTGGCGATCTATACCGACGAAGGCGACAAAGTTCATTTCAAGCGCGGGCGGGTAATCGACATTGAAACCGGCACCTTGAATATCCGCGCCAGCCAGGCGGTGAACATTGATACGCCGACCCTGACCCAGAGCGGCAAGATCATCTCCCAGGGCGACCAGATTGCCGGCGGCATCAGCCAGATCCGGCACGTGCATGTGGGCGTCCAGCCCGGCAGCGGTCAGACCGGTGCGCCGGCGGGAGGCCAATGATGTTTGTCTCCGACAACCTCAAAAATGCCCTGACTCGTTCGGTGCTGATCAGCCTGTTCACCTGGCGCCGTGCCGCGCCCGACGATGCGGTTGACGATGACGAGCGCTTCGGCTGGTGGGGCGACAGTTTTCCCAGCGTGGCCGACGACCGTATCGGCTCAAGATTGTGGTTGCTGCGCCGGGTCAAGCTGACCCACCAGACGCAACTGGACGCCGAATTCTATGCCCGCGAAGCCTTGCAATGGCTGATCGACGACGGGCATTGCAGCGCCATCGAAGTCCTCAGTGAGCGCCTCGACGCCCAGCGGCTCAACCTGCGCACGCAGCTGACCCTGGCCGATGGCGAGCGCCTGGACATCAACCCTGATAACAGTTGGCAGGTGATCTATGCCGTTTGAAACCCCTTCGCTGCCGGTGCTGATCAAACGCACCCAAAGCGACCTGGCCAGCGATTCGCTGCGCCAGTCCGATGCCCAGGTCCTGGCGCGCACACTGAGTGGTGCGGCGTTCGGCCTGTACGGTTATCTCGATTGGATCGCTGAGCAGATCCTGCCGGATACCGCCGATGAATCCACCCTGGAACGCATCGCTGCGCTGCGTTTGAACCAGGCACGCAAGGCCGCGGTGGCCGCCAGTGGCAGCGTGAGTTTTACCGCCGCGGCAGGCGCGGTGCTGGATGTGGACACGGTGCTGCAAGCCAGCGATGGTCGCAGCTTCAAAGTCACCGCTGCCGGTACCACCCATGCAGGCCTCAACACCGCCACGGTGCAGGCGATTGATGCCGGCACGCTGGGCAACGCTGATGCCGGGCTGAGCCTGATCGCGGTCCAGCCGCTGCAAGGTATTGGTTCGACCTTTACCGTGCTGGCGCCGGGGTTGACCGGTGGTGTGGCACGAGAAACCCTGGAGTCGCTGCGGGCGCGGGTGATTCGTTCCTATCGCGTTATTCCCCAGGGCGGTTCGGCACAGGATTACGAGACCTGGTCCCTCGAAGTGCCCGGCATTACCCGCGCATGGTGTCGCGGCAATTACCTGGGGCCGGGGACGGTGGGGGTGTTCGTGATGCGTGACGACGACCCGCAGCCGATCCCCAATGCAGCGCAGCTGGCGCAGGTTCAAGCCCATATCGAACCGCTGCGGCCAGTGACCGCTGATGTGTATGTGTTGGCGCCGGTGATGAAGCCAGTGGTTTATCAACTGCGCTTGACCCCCGACACCAGCGCCGTGCGCGCGGCCGTCGAGGCCCAACTGCGAGATTTGCACAATCGCGAGGCGGGGCTGGGCGACAGCTTGTTGCTGACCCACATCGCCGAAGCCATCAGCACCGCCACCGGTGAGACCGATCACACACTGACAAGCCCGCTGGCGGACGTTACGGCGGCGACAAACCAGTTACTGGTGTTTGGAGGTATCACATGGCTGGGATAAGGACGGCTGGCCAGTACGAGGAGCAACTGATCGCCCTGTTGCCCAGCGGGCCGGCCTGGGACCTGGAGACCATGCCGCAGTTGCAGAAGGTGCTCAAAGGCATCGCCGAAGAACTTACGCGCATCGACGCCCGCGCCTGCGACCTGCAAAACGAAATGGACCCCGTGACCGTCAGCGAACTGGTGCCGGAGTGGGAAAGGGTGATGCAACTGCCCGACCCTTGCCTGGGCTTGAGCCCGCTGTACGACGACCGTCGCCTGGCGGTGCGTCGACGTCTGTTGGCGGTGGGCAGCCAGCGCGCCGCGTACTACATCGAAATCGCCCGCAGCCAGGGTTATCCCGACGCCAGTGTCACTGAACATCGCGCCCCGCGCATGGGCCGCTCACGGTTTGGCGCGGCGCATTTTGGCACCTGGCAGGCGCACTTCATGTGGACGCTCAACACCGGCGGCCGCCAGCACCTGGGGCGGCGGTTTGGGGCGAGTTATTGGGGAGAGCGGTTTGGCATCAACCCGGGCAATGCCCTGGAGTGCCTGATTCATCGCAGCGCACCTGCTCATACGCAGGTGCACATCAATTATGACTAGAGGGTAGAAGCGTGGATTATCCAAAGAGTGTGCCCAGCGTTGGGCTGGTGAATGGCAAGTTTGTGGATGAAAACCCGGTGACCGGGACGCCGGGGAGTTTGATTCCGGCGGCTTGGGGGAATGGGGTTACGCAGGAGATTTTGAATGTGCTGGCGGCGGCGGGGATTGCGCCGGATGAGACGAAGACCGATCAGTTAGCGCAGGCGCTTAGCGTTTTGAGTGATTGGTTGAAGTTGAAGAATAAGCCGACGACGTTGGCGGGGTATGGGATTAAGGATGCCATGCCTGCGGGGGCGGGCGGACTTCTTACTATTCCTGCCGTGGTGAAAGGAAACTCCTCAGAGTTAACTTCCACGCAGTTCGTGACACTCGCCGACGCTACGACGGATCGGCCCGATGCGGTCAGATACGGCGCTGGGCTGCATATAAAGTATCCCGATGGTAAGTATGGGTTTGATCTCCTTGCGGGGATTACAGGCGAATGGTTCGGAGTACGTCGAGTTGCAGATGATGGCAAGGGAACTTGGCGCATGTTGTGGCATGACGGAAACTTCAATCCGGCAGCCAAAGCAGATAAGGCAACATCGCTGGCAGGATATGGAATCACTGACGCATTGGTGGTTGGGGGGACCAGTCGTCAACGACCTAGTTTGTCCGCGCAAGTCTTGGGAGAACTTGGCAATGGTGTTGGTGGTGCGTTGGAAATTCGAGAGGCGCAGGAAGTCAGTAATACCCAGACCAGTTTCGATTACGCACCGCGAATCCTGTTTCACTGGGCGGGGCTGATTGCCAGGTCTTTGGCTATGAACTCTGCAGGAGAACTCTCGTGGGGATCACAGACGGTTTGGACCTCCGGCAATTTTGACCCTGCCCGTAAAGCGAACGTGGCTACGACGCTGGCGGGTTACGGGATTACCGATGCTCTGTCAGCTTCCAGTTTTTTAAAACCGGTAGCAGGGCAATGGATCGCGCTAGGCGGTAGCGGTGTACTTCCGGCAGGCGGAACGTGGGCCTTTTTCTGCGCCAATTACAACGGCAATGGGGCCGCACTTGGCGGCAACGCTGGAGTGGCCGCCGGAGGCACTGCAGTGGGCAATGGAAACTGTGTTGGTTTTGCATGGAGGATCCAGTAATGGATAACAAGACGACTGTTGAGGATCTGGATGCCACCTCGTCTACGAGTTACAAAATCGAGGACATTTTTCTAAAAGCCGATGGTAGCTACCTGGTGACGCTGGATGGCTATCCGTACCATGCTACCGAGGCCGAAACACCGGATGTTTATCGCGCGGTGCGTTTGCTGATCGATTCGGGTGAGCAGTGCCAGGAACATATCGCCCCGGTCATTTCCGATGCTGAAGTCAAGGCTAATGAGCGCATGTGGCGTGATTCAGAAATTCAGCGCATCAGTTGGGTACGTGATCGTCATCGTGACCAGTTGGAAATGGGATTGAAAACCACGCTGTCAGATGAGCAGTTCAAAGAGTTGCTCAAATACACTCAAGCATTGCGTGACTGGCCCCAGGCTGAGAGCTTTCCTTCGATAACTAAACGGCCCGTTGCATTACCTTGGTTGGATGCTGTTGCTCAGTAAACGTGTCGGCTGCGAGAGTAGAAATCGATGGTAATAACCCTTCCCCAACTTATCCAGGTAATGCCTGGAGCCCGCCTCAGAGCGGGCATTTTTTTGGCTCCTTTAAATGAGGCTACCGCACGTCACCAAATCACAACATCCAAACGCATCGCCGCCTTCCTCGCCCAAATCGGCCACGAATCCGGCGAACTGCGCTATGTACGTGAACTGGGCAGCGATCAATACCTGAGCAAATACGACACCGGTACCTTGGCCGCCCGCCTGGGCAACTCCCCTGAAGCCGATGGCGACGGCCAGAAGTATCGCGGCCGCGGCCTGATCCAGATCACCGGCCGGCGCAACTACCTGGCGTGCAGTCAGGCATTGTTCGGCGATGAGCGTTTGTTGCACCAACCGGAGTTGCTGGAGCAGCCGCAATGGGCGTGCGAATCTGCCGCGTGGTTCTGGCAGAGCAATGGCTTGAACGAGCTGGCTGACCAGGACCAGTTCACCACGATCACCCGGCGCATCAATGGTGGCCTCAACGGTCTGGAGAACCGTATGCAACTGTGGGCGCGGGCGAAGGCGGTGTCATGGGCTTCCTGACGTCGTATCGCCTGCTTGGGTTTTGCCTGTTGTTCGCAGTTTCGGCGGGTGTTGCCTGGCAGGTACAGGCTTGGCGATATGGCGCACAACTCGAGCACCTGCAGGCTCTGCATGCCGCAGCACTCAGCCAGCAACAACAGGTGGAACAGGACAAACGGCTGGCACTGGAGCAACAACTCAGCGTCAGCGACCAACAACACACCCGGGAGCTTTCCGATGCACAACGCGCTCAGGCTCACCTGCGGGATCGCCTGGCCACTGCTGATGTGCGGTTGTCAGTCCTTCTCGACGCCAGCGATTCAGCCAGCGGCTGTGCAATGCCAGCCACCACCCCCTCCGGCAGCCTGGTTCATGGCGCCCCGCGAGCCCGACTTGACCCGGCGCATGCTCAACGAATTATCGGCATCACCGACGACGGCGATAACGCAATGATCGCCTTGCGCGCCTGCCAGGCGTATGTCCGGGCCGTCGCGCGTTAGTCTCTTGTAACTTGCATGGCCCATGGGCTCCTGTAGGGTAGGCGAACGCCCGTCCACTCCAGGAGATGACCGTGAAGGAAATTACTCAACTCGCCGCTGAACTTGGCCGACGCTTGCAGGTTCTCAATGCCCACGTCACGACGGCCGAGTCGTGCACCGGCGGCGGTATCGCCGAGGCAATCACGCGGATTCCCGGGAGTTCGGCCTGGTTCGAGGCGGGCTATGTCACGTATTCCAATCGCCAGAAGACCCGGCAACTGAATGTACCGGAAGCCCTGTTCCCCAAGGTCGGTGCCGTCAGCCGCGAAGTGGTGGAGGCGATGGTGCGGGGCGCCCAGGAGAAAAGCCTGGCGCGTTTTGCCGTGGCAGTCAGCGGCGTGGCCGGGCCCGATGGCGGTTCGCCGGACAAGCCGGTGGGCACCGTATGGCTGGCCTGGGGCGTGGGCGATGAGGTTACCGCCGAGCTCGAACACTTCCCCGGCAACCGCGACGAGGTCCGCCGACAAACGGTAAAGGCCGCGCTAGAGGGCTTGTTGCGACGAGCTGCAGCAGAAATAGAAAATCAGGGGTAGGCGATCACGGATCTTTGTGGAACAATACTGTCTACTTATACAGGTGTTGGCCGCCAGGCCTTATTGATTACGTGAGGACTTTAATGGACGACAACAAGAAGAAAGCCTTGGCTGCGGCCCTGGGTCAGATCGAACGTCAATTCGGCAAGGGTGCCGTAATGCGTATGGGCGATCACGACCGTCAGGCGATCCCGGCTATCTCCACTGGCTCTCTGGGTCTGGACATCGCGCTCGGCATTGGCGGCCTGCCAAAAGGCCGTATCGTTGAGATCTACGGTCCTGAATCTTCCGGTAAAACCACCCTGACCCTGTCGGTGATTGCCCAGGCACAAAAAATGGGCGCCACCTGTGCGTTCGTCGATGCCGAGCACGCCCTGGATCCTGAATACGCCGGCAAGCTGGGCGTCAACGTTGACGACCTGCTGGTTTCGCAACCGGACACCGGTGAGCAAGCGCTGGAAATCACCGATATGCTGGTGCGCTCCAACGCCATCGACGTGATCGTGGTCGACTCCGTGGCAGCCCTGGTACCCAAGGCTGAAATCGAAGGCGAAATGGGCGACATGCACGTGGGCCTTCAAGCCCGCTTGATGTCCCAGGCCCTGCGTAAAATCACCGGTAACATCAAGAACGCCAACTGCCTGGTGATCTTCATCAACCAGATCCGGATGAAGATCGGCGTGATGTTCGGCAGCCCGGAAACCACCACCGGTGGTAACGCGCTGAAGTTCTACGCTTCGGTCCGTCTGGACATCCGTCGTACTGGCGCGGTGAAGGAAGGTGACGAGGTTGTTGGTAGCGAAACCCGCGTTAAAGTCGTGAAGAACAAGGTGGCCCCGCCGTTCCGTCAGGCCGAGTTCCAGATTCTCTACGGCAAGGGTATCTACCTGAACGGCGAGATGATCGACTTGGGCGTGCTGCACGGTTTCGTCGAGAAGTCCGGTGCCTGGTATGCCTACAACGGCAGCAAGATCGGCCAGGGTAAGGCCAACTCGGCCAAGTTCCTTGCGGATAACCCGGATGTTGCCGCTACGCTCGAGAAGCAGATCCGCGACAAGTTGCTGACCCCGGCACCTGACGTCAAGGCTGCCGCCAACCGCGAGCCGGTTGAAGAAGTAGAAGAAGTCGACACTGACATCTGAAGCAAACGATGAGCGTTGTCCTGGATACACCCGTCGCCGTAAGGCGCACTGCAATGGACCTGCTCGCACGGCGCGAGCATGGTCGAGTCGAGCTGACGCGTAAGCTGCGTCAGCGTGGCGCAGATCCCGAGATGATCGACGCAGCCCTTGACCGTTTGACGGAAGAAGGGCTGCTGTCGGAGTCCCGTTACCTCGAAAGTTTCGTCTCCTACCGAGCCCGATCCGGCTATGGCCCTGCACGAATTCGTGAAGAGCTGAGCCAGCGTGGCTTGCAGCGTGCTGATATCGAACTCGCGTTGCGTGAGTGCGGCATCAGTTGGCAGGCACAACTGGAAGAAACCTGGCGGCGCAAGTTTGCCGGTCATCTGCCTATTGATGCGCGTGAGCGGGCTAAGCAAGGTCGCTTCCTGAGTTATCGCGGGTTTTCGATGGAGATGATCAGTCGCCTGTTGAGCGGTCGGGATATGGATGACTGAAGGCTGCGCCTGGTAAATGGTTGCTCTGATCACTACGGGGCTTGGTGTGGCGAGGGAGCTTGCTCCCGCTGGGCTGCGCAGCGGCCCCAACCTGCGCATCGTTCTACCTGACACAACCCAAAAGGCCCGCTATGAAAATAGCGGGCCTTTTTTCGATTCAGTGTCAGGTCACGCCGTCTCCGTCACCCGCTGCTGCGTTTTCCCCTGAGCCTGGGCCCAGTTTTCCGGCAAGTTGATGTAATCCACCAATTCCCGCAACCGTCCCTGATCACGCCCGTTGAAGTTGAACACCAGCCGCGTCAGATGGCTGAAGCTTGGCTCGTCATGCTCTTCGCCGGTGTACGGAATTTGTTGGAAGTCGCCACTGAGGCGAAGACTGGCAAATGCCTCCTGCAGATGGGCCAGTGCGCGGTCACTCAACGGATGATTCATGCGAATCACAAACTGGCGCTTCAGCCAGCGGGTGGAGTGGAAGTTGGCGTAGAACTGGTTGATTTCGTCCACCGCCTCTTCGGCGCTGTACACCAGGCGGACCAGCTTGAGGTCGGTGGGCAGGATGTAGCGATTGGCCTCAAGCTGGCTGCGGATAAAGTCCAGTGCGCCTTGCCAGAAGCTACCGCCCGGTGCATCCAGCAGTACCACCGGTACCAGCGGGCTTTTGCCGGTCTGGATCAGGGTCAGCACCTCCAGCGCTTCATCCAGGGTACCGAAACCGCCCGGGCACAGGATCAAGGCGTCGGCTTCCTTGACGAAGAACAGCTTGCGGGTAAAGAAGAAGTGGAAGGACAGCAGGTTCTCGGTGCCATCGATGGTCGGGTTGGCGTGCTGTTCAAAGGGCAGGGTGATGTTGAACCCCAGGCTGTGCTCCAGGCCGGCACCCTCGTGGGCCGCCGCCATGATTCCGCCGCCACCGCCGGTGATCACCATCAGGTCCGAACGGGCCAGGACCGCGCCCACTTCCCGGGCCAGTGCATACAACGGGCTTTCCACCGGCGTGCGCGCCGAGCCGAACACCGTGACTTTGCGCCGCCCCTTGAACTGTTCGAGCACGCGGAAGGCGTGGTCCAGTTCCCGGATCGCCTGCAAGGTGATCTTGGCATTCCAGCGGCTGCGGTCGTCCTGGGCCATGCGCAACACGGTGAAGATCATGTCGCGATAAAGGGGGATATTCGGGCTGTTGGGCGCAATCAAGTGGAGTTGCGCGTCGACCTGCTGCGTGAGGTCGGTGCCGTTTTCTTCAAATTGACGGATCAGGAGTTCATTCGGTTCGTAAGGCATTCAACTTCTCCTTCTTCACAGAACCCTGGGTGCCGACGAGAGATTCGTCGGGACCACGACACTGCATGTGTCGTTGCCTCTGATTAACGAGGTGGGCGAAACCGGTTCTGTATATTCCTTATGATTAAAAACCTTTGCATTGCACGCTCAGGAGGGCAACCCTCTTTTGCCCTGAAAATGTTACAGGACGGTGTGATAACCCGATGTTCCAGGCGTTCAGGATGAATTGATCATGAGCCTATAAAGTCTTGGCTGGCAACCGCTTATTGATCACTTCTGAGGGAGTTTAGACGCTGCCGTGAACAGGCACTTGCGGATAGTTCGGTGGGGCATATTGCGCGCCGCTGATCAGCAGCGCGCGACAGGGAGCATCGCTTACTTTTTCTTCTTCGCGGCAGCCGGTGCCGGGCAATCTGCTTCCTGGAACTTCACCGAAGCTACCGGGCGGTTGGTTTTGTTCTCGGTGATTTCATAGCGCATGATCGCGCCCTTGGCCATCAGCTCGCGGTAACCCTTGTTCAGGCACACACTTTGGCCGAGCTGGAAGTACACAGCCTTGGGGTTGGCGCGCATTTGCTCGGCGCGGTCGGGCAGTACGCTCAAATGGTCAATCAGCTGCAAGCCTTCAACGGTGTAGGCAACTTCCAGGGTCTTTTCGTCAATTTCCCGTGGCAGTTCTTTGTTGGTTTCCTCTGCGACGCTTTGCAGCTTCCTGTTCAGTTGAGCCTCCAGCAACGAGGCCGCTTGGGCACCCAGAGGCAACACCAGCGCGAGGGCGACGGACGGAACTACAAGGCGTGGCATAAGACGCAGCATGAAACTCTCCTGATTCGGTTACTGGTGCATAGACCAGCCACTGCGCTGTGCGTTCAGTGGCGCGGGATTATAGGTGACCGCTTGCCCCTAGGGCCAGCCTATTGCCGGGAAGTGCAGGTGGCCGGGGGTGGCTCTGGTAAACTGCGGTAACTTTTGCCTTTCGAGTTCTATCCGTGTCGATTTCCACTTCCCTGCGGCGCACCCGATGAGCCATGCCGTCTCCCGTTTGCGCACCCAGCGCCTGGCCCGTGCCGTAAAACCGTTTGTAGCGCGAGGCTCGCGGGCCGAACGCTGCCCCGGCTGCCGGGTGATTCCCGAGTACTGCCTGTGCGCCTGGCGGCCCAAGGTCCAGGCCAGATCCGGCATGTGCCTGCTGATGCACGACGTAGAGCCGATGAAACCCAGCAACACCGGCTGGCTGATTGCCGATGTGATCAACGACACGTCCGCGTTCCCCTGGTCGCGCACTGAGGTTGAGCCGGAGTTGCTGACCTTGCTGGCCGACCCGCAATGGCAGCCATACATCGTCTTTCCCGGCGAATTCGTGGCCCCGGAGCGGGTGGTCCATCAGGTCAAGCTGGAGGAGGGCAAGCGCCCGCTGTTTATTTTGCTGGACGGCACCTGGAGCGAGGCGCGCAAGATGTTCCGCAAGAGCCCGTACCTGGAGCACTTGCCGGTGCTGAGCCTGGCGCCCGAGCAACTGTCGCGCTACAAGCTGCGTCGCTCCAAGCGTGATGACCACTTCTGCACCGCCGAAGTCGCCGCGCTGTGCCTGGAGCTGGCTGAAGATGCCGCAGCCAGTGAAGTCCTGGATGCCTATCTGGACGTATTCAGCACTCACTACCTGGCCGCCAAGTTTCAACTGGCGCTGGACCCGGCCGATGTCGTCCATACTCGCCTTGCACCTTATCTCTAGGTGTCATGGCCAGCCGACCTTTGCATGATGGCCGCGCAAACGCGCAGCCCGCTAAAATAGCCACGGGCGTAGCGCTTGACCACCCAGGCTACGCTGGGCATGCTTGGCGCCGATTGGGGCGCTGTCACAGATTGGATACGTCGCTTTTTGACGTTGAGCGCGCCCTTTGGTGACTGCTGGCCTGGCAGCCACCTTGCGCGTTGGCGAGCACTGAACCCATCAGTGCCGCCCTAAAAAACAGGATCATTTAATAAATGGCCACATACGAAATCCTGATTGCCGATGACCACCCGCTGTTTCGCAGTGCGCTGCACCAGGCGGTCACGCTGGGCCTGGGGCCGGATGTACGCCTCGTCGAAGTGGCCAGTATTGCCGAGCTGGAAACCCGTCTTACCGAAAAGTCCGACTGGGACCTGGTCCTGCTGGACCTGAACATGCCGGGTGCCTACGGTTTTTCCGGGCTGGTGCTGCTGCGTGGGCAGTACCCGCAGATACCGGTGGTGATGGTATCGGCCCAGGAAGAGGCGTCGGTGGTGGTGCGCTCCAAGGAGTTCGGTGCCAGTGGTTTCATTCCCAAGTCCAGCTCCATGGAAGACATCCAGAAAGCCGTGCGCACGGTGCTGGATGGCGATGTCTCCTGGCCGCCGCAGGCCTTTGAAGAGATCAACGTCTCCGACGAAGCCAAGGCCGCGCGTGATGGCCTGGCCAGCCTCACGCCCCAGCAGTTCCGCGTGCTGACCATGGTCTGCGAAGGTCTGCTGAACAAGCAGATTGCCTACGAGTTGAGCGTGTCGGAAGCGACCATCAAGGCTCACGTCACGGCGATCTTCCGCAAGCTCGGCGTACGTACGCGAACCCAGGCGGCGCTGCTCTTGCAACAACTTGAGTCAATTTCGCAGCATTAAGACGCTGTTCATTCACGTTTTTTTGACTTTGCTTGCTCTAGTTTCCCCACACCTTTTTGCTCAGTTGCCTACTCTATGTCGCCTTTCAAGGGTCAAACCGGTATCAAACGTATTTTCAACGCAGGCGGATATTCCCTGGATGGCCTGCGTGCGGCTTTCACCGGCGAGGCGGCGTTTCGTCAGCTGGTGTTGCTCAATGTCATCCTGATCCCGCTGAGTTTCTTCCTTAACGTCAGCCGGGTAGAGCGGGCGCTGCTGATCGCCGTGTGCCTGCTGGCATTGATCGTCGAGTTGCTCAACTCCGCCGTCGAAGCGGCGATCGACCGGATTTCCCTGGACCTGCACCCCTTGTCGAAAAATGCCAAGGACATGGGCAGCGCCGCGCAGTTCGTAGCGCTGACCATGATTACCCTGGTGTGGGCCGTGATCCTGATCTAGGCAATGGTCGGCAGTACAATCTCGTCGCTGCGCTGCACCCCGGCGGTGAACGACCGGCACAGCTCGAGGAATTCGCGCATCGCCGAGGTCTGGTACTTCTGCTTGTGCCAGATGAAGTAGAACTGCCGGGCCAGGTCCAGGTCCGGGGTTTCCACCGGTACCAGGCTGCCACGCCGGAAGGCGTCGCGCAGCGCCAGCCGGGAAATGCAGCCAATCCCCAAGCCTGATTCCACCGCGCGTTTGATTGCCTCGGTGTGTTCCAGCTCCAGGCGGATATTCAGCGCGCTGCGGTGATGCCGCATGGCCTGGTCAAAGGTCAGGCGTGTTCCAGAGCCTTGTTCCCGCAGGATCCACGCTTCATGGGTCAGCTCTTCCATGGTCGCCTGGCCGCGCTTGGCCAAGTGATGCTGGGGTGCGCAGAACACCACCAGTTCATCTTCCACCCAGGTTTGCACCTCGATGTCCGGGTGGCTGCAGTCGCCTTCGATTAGACCCAGATCAATTTCGTAGTGCGCCACCTGATGCACGATATGCGCAGTGTTCTGCACATGCAGCTTCACCTGGCTCTCGGGATGCTGCTGCATGAAGCTGCCGATCAGCAGCGTGGCCAGGTAGTTGCCGATGGTCAGCGTGGCCCCGACCGCCAGGGAGCCGAAGCCCGACTTGCCGTTGAGCAGGTCCTCGATCTCCTTGGCCTGGTCCAGCAGTGCCACCGCCTGGGGCAATAGCTGGTGACCGAGGGCGTTGAGGCTCAGGCGTTTGCCCGCGCGGTCGAACAATTGGCAGCTGGATTGCCGCTCCAGCTCGGTAATCGACGTGCTGGCGGCGGATTGAGATAAGGCCAGAAGGCCAGCAGCGCGCGAGACGCTTTCCTGCTGGGCGACGGCGACGAAGACTTGCAGTTGACGTAGAGTAAATCGCATATCGATATAACCGATAACCCTTATCTTAATAATCCAGTTAACAGATATTGTCGCCGCCATTAGAATGCTGTGCAATTGCGCATCCATCATTTGGCGCAGACCCATTTCCAGGAGTCCCCCGTACATGAGCAACATGAACCACGAGCGTGTCCTCAGTGTTCATCACTGGAACGACACTCTGTTCAGCTTCAAGTGCACCCGCGATCCGGGCCTGCGCTTCGAGAACGGTCAGTTCGTGATGATCGGCCTGCAACAGCCCAACGGCCGCCCGCTCATGCGCGCTTACTCGATTGCCAGCCCGAACTGGGAAGAGCATCTGGAGTTCTTCAGCATCAAGGTGCCCGATGGCCCGCTGACTTCCCAATTGCAGCACTTGAAGGAAGGCGACGAGATCATCATCAGCAAAAAACCGACGGGCACCCTGGTGCTTGACGATTTGAAGCCGGGCAAGCACCTGTACCTGCTCAGCACCGGCACTGGCCTGGCGCCGTTCATGAGCGTGATCCAGGACCCTGAAACCTACGAGCGTTTCGAAAAAGTGATCCTGTGCCACGGCGTGCGTTACGTCAACGAAGTCGCCTACCGCGAATTCATCACCGAGCACCTGCCGCAGAACGAGTTCTTCGGCGAGGCGCTGCGTGACAAGTTGATCTACTACCCGACCGTGACCCGTGAGCCGTTCGAAAACGAAGGCCGCCTGACCGACCTGATGCGCAGCGGCAAGCTGTTCAGCGACATCGGCCTGCCGCCGATCAATCCTGAAGACGACCGCGCCATGCTGTGCGGCAGCCCGAGCATGCTGGATGAAACCAGCGAAGTGCTCAACAGCTTCGGCCTGAAGGTTTCCCCGCGTATGCGTGAGCCGGGTGACTACCTGATCGAGCGTGCGTTCGTCGAGAAATAAGCGCGACGCAAAAAAATGTGGGAGCGGGCTTGCTCGCGAAAGCGGTGTAACAGTCACCAGATGTATTGACTGATCCACCGCTTTCGCGAGCAAGCCCGCTCCCACATTTGTTTCCGGTTTACCCGGCCGACACGACTTCCAGCACACAAATCATCCCGGCTTCGGGATAGTGCCAGCGCACATCAACATCCCAGAACTGCGCCCCGTATTCCCGCTCCGGCCCCGGCGTCTGGTACGCCGGCCGTGGATCCTGCGCCAGGCACTGCTCGATCAACGCCACCAATGGCTCGCCAAGGCGCTGAGCGTGGCCTTCTGCCTGTTGCAGCGCAGTCTTCAGCCACTGCACGGGAATCAGCGGTGGCGCAGCGCTGGCGATGCTGTTGGTCGCAGTGTCAACTATGTCTGCGTACGGCACGTAGGGCTTGATGTCGAGAATCGGTGTGCCATCCAGCAGGTCGATCCCGGATATCCACAGGCGCCCATCTTCCACCTTGTCCAGCTTGACCACTGACTGGCCGATGCCGTTGGGCCGGTGCGTCGCGCGGGTGGCGAACACGCCCATGGACGTGTTGCCACCCAGGCGAGGCGGGCGCACTTTCAGGCGGGGCTTGTCTTCCAGCGCCTGGTGGAACAGGAACAGCAGCCACACATGGCTGACCTGTTCCAAACCCTGCACCGCCTCACCCTGGTCGAATGGCGCCACCAACTCCAGCACGCCCCGGGCGGCAGGCGCCAGTTGTGGCTGGCGCGGGATGGCGAACTTCTCCTTGAAGCAGGAGCGGACAAAGCCGATGGGCGAGACGCTGTAGTTCACGGGTTTAGGCGCGAACGCGCAGGGTCAAGCCCTTGAGGAAGTTGCGCAACAGCTGGTCACCACAGGTGCGGTAGTTGGTGTGGCCGAACTTGCGGAACAGTGCGCTCAGCTCAGGCTTGGACACCGGGAACTCGGAGGCCTTGAGGATTGCGTGCATGTCGTCTTCCTTCAGTTCGAAGGCCACGCGCAGTTTCTTCAGGACGATGTTGTTGGTCACCGGCAGTTCGATCGGCTGCGGTGGACGGCTCTCGTCCTTGCCGCGCTTGAAGATCACCAGGCCATCGAGGAAATGCGCCATGACTTCGTCCGGGCAGAACACGAAGCCTTCTTCCTCGTCTTTCTTGAGGTAGGTCAGCAGGTCGTCCTTGGTGACTTCCATGCCGCCGAGCTTGATGATCTCGACCATCTTGTTGTCGCTGATGTCGAGCATGTAGCGCACGCTGCGCAGTACGTCGTTGTGAATCATGGTGGGCAATCCTGGTCATTCAACTGTGGACACCGCCCAGGCAGGCGGTATCGAGAGATTCGGCGGCGAAAAAAGTCTTAGAACTTTTCTTTGCCGGACAGATAGCGCCATTGGCCTACCGGCACTTTGCCGATGGAGACTCCGCCAATGCGGATGCGTCGAATGGCGACGACTTTCAGGCCGACGGCTTCGCAGAACAAGGCAATCACACCCGGTTGCGGGTTTTTCAGCGCAAAGCGCAGGCGGTTCTCGTTCTGCCAGCTGGCTTTCACCGCCGGCAATTCCTTACCTTTGTAGGTCAGGCCATGGTTGAGGCGGTTCAGGCCGTGGGCGACCATGTCGCCGGACACCTCCACCACGTATTCCTGTTCGATCTTGTTCGCGTCAGCGGTCAGCTTGCGCAAAATCTTCCAGTCCTGGGTGAACACCAGCAGGCCGCTGGCCTTGGCTTGCAGGTCACTGCTGGCGGTCAGGCGCAGGAAGTGGCCCTTGAGCGGGCGCTTGCTGAAGCGGTGTTCTTCCGACAGGGTCTCGGCGTTGATCGACGCCATGGCTGTCTCGGCATCCACGCCGGCGGGGGCGTGGAACAGGATGGTCACCGGCTCCGGCGCTGTGGCCTTGGCCTCAGGGTCAAGCTCGACCTTCTGGGTGGTGACCTTGAACTGCGGCTCGTCGATCACTTCGCCGTCCACCGTGACCCAGCCGCCTTCGATGAACAGCTCAGCCTCCCGACGGGAGCAACCGACCAGTTCGATGAGGCGTTTGGAGAGGCGTAGGGGTTCAGTCATGACAAGGGCCGAAACAAAAGGGGGCGGCTATTGTACCTGTGTGGCGCCGGTTAATCCCGGCTCCATTTCATTTAGCCGCGACGTGCCTGTGGCTGGGCCTGGCGCAAACGCATGTGCAGCAACGGATAAGGCTGGCCCATGCCGTCATGGTCCGTGCGTCCGATCACCTCAAAGCCTTGCTTGAAGTAAAAGCCCAGGGCCTGCGGGTTCTGTTCGTTGACGTCCAGTTGATCGGCATTCATCGACTCGATGGCATAGCGCAGCAATTGCCGGCCCAGGCCCTGGCCACGGTGCTCGGGGTCGATAAACAGCATCTCGACCTTGCCCGCCGCCACTCCGGCAAATCCGGTGATGCGCTGGCGCGAGTCCTTGGTGCAGATCAGCATCACCGCGTCTAGGTAGCGGGTCAGCACCAGGTTTTTCAGCAACTCGATGTAACTGTCCGGCAGGAAGTCATGGGTGGCCCGCACCGAAGCCTCCCAGATGCGGGTCAGTTCCTGATAGTCGCTGGATTTGGGTGTATGGATAACCGAATGCTGACGCATGCCCGCTGCCCCTTGCCGATGATTGGCGCCGATGGGCAAAACGATAGACCTAAAAAAGCCCCGCATCTTGTCCAGAGGCAGGGCTTTTTCAATTCTTTACACCTTATGCGCGTTTTTCAGCCCACAGGTCGTACTCGTCGGCGTCGGTCACGGTGCACCAGACCTTGTCGCCCGGCTTCAGGCCGCTGGCATCGTCGATGAACACGTTACCGTCGATTTCCGGCGCATCGAAGAAGCAGCGGCCTACAGCGCCTTGCTCGTCGACTTCGTCGATCAGTACTTCGATCTCACGGCCGATGCGCAGTTGCAGGCGCGCCGAGCTGATGGCCTGCTGGTGCGCCATGAAGCGCTCCCAACGGTCCTGCTTGACGTCGTCCGGCACGATGGCAGCGTCCAGCAGGTTGGCCGGAGCGCCTTCCACCGGCGAGTACTGGAAGCAGCCGACGCGGTCCAGCTGGGCCTCGGTCAGCCAGTCCAGCAGGTACTGGAAGTCTTCTTCGGTTTCGCCGGGGAAGCCGACGATGAAGGTGGAGCGGATGATCAGGTCCGGGCAGATCTCGCGCCAGTTCTTGATGCGCGCCAGGGTCTTGTCTTCGAAGGCCGGGCGTTTCATGGCCTTGAGGATTTTCGGGCTGGCGTGCTGGAACGGGATGTCCAGGTACGGCAGGATCTTGCCGGCGGCCATCAGCGGGATCAGCTCGTCAACGTGCGGGTACGGGTAAACGTAGTGCAGGCGCACCCATACGCCGAGGCTGCTCAGGGCTTCGCAGAGTTCGGTCATGCGGGTTTTCACCGGCGCGCCGTTCCAGAAGCCAGTGCGGTATTTGACGTCGACGCCGTAGGCGCTGGTGTCCTGGGAGATCACCAGCAGCTCTTTCACGCCGGATTTGACCAGGCGCTGGGCCTCGTCCAGTACGTCGCCCACCGGGCGGCTCACCAGTTTGCCGCGCATCGACGGGATGATGCAGAAGCTGCAGCTGTGGTTGCAGCCTTCGGAAATCTTCAGGTAGGCGTAGTGGCGCGGCGTCAGCTTGATGCCCTGCGGCGGCACCAGGTCGATCAGCGGGTTGTGGTCCTGGCGCGGCGGCACTACGTCGTGCACGGCGTTGACCACTTGCTCGTACTGCTGCGGGCCGGTCACGGCCAGCACGCTTGGGTGCACGTTGCGGATGTTGCCTTCTTCCACGCCCATGCAGCCGGTGACGATCACCTTGCCGTTTTCCTTGATGGCTTCGCCGATCACTTCCAGGGACTCGGCCTTGGCCGAGTCAATGAAGCCGCAAGTGTTGACCACCACCACGTCCGCGTCCTGGTAGGTGGACACGACGTCATAGCCTTCCATGCGCAGTTGCGTAAGGATGCGTTCGGAGTCGACCAGAGCCTTCGGGCAACCCAGGGATACAAAGCCGACCTTGGGGTTGGCTTTTGCGATGGTGGTGGACATGTCTAACCTCGGTATTGAATGACGCCGCCCGTCGTGCACGAAAGGTGGCGGATGGGCACTTGGTGTGCCTCTGATCAAAAAGTGCGCAATTCTAGCGACGGGAATCGCTCTTGACCAGCTTTATGCAGGGAAATACGACGAGTGCTGCGCTATGCTTCGCGCCGTTGCACCTGAGTGAATTTCCTCGGTCAATAAATCGTCTGTAACGAGAAGTAAAACAGCGCATGCTGTGGACAGCATAGGCGCCCGCAGCAGGCGCGCTGTTTATAAAAGACCGCAGGTCAAAGGGCAGGAGTGGTTGATGGGTCAGGCAAGTAGTCAGGCAGCAGGTGCCGAGCAGTCCAACGCAAAGCCGATCGGCATGCTGGTGGCGGCAGTGGGGGTGGTTTACGGCGATATCGGCACCAGCCCGCTCTACACCCTTAAAGAGGTGTTTACCGGTGGTTATGGGGTTCAGGTCAACCATGACGGTGTGCTGGGGATCCTGGCGCTGATCTTCTGGTCGCTGATCTGGGTGGTCTCGATCAAGTACATGCTGTTCGTGTTGCGCGCCGATAACCAGGGCGAAGGCGGCATCATGGCCTTGACCGCGTTGGCGCGACGAGCAGCGGGTGAGCGCAAGCGGCTACGCAGTTTCCTGGTGGTCTGTGGCTTGTGCGGCGCGGCGCTGTTCTACGGCGACAGCATGATCACCCCGGCGATTTCCGTGTTATCGGCGGTGGAAGGTCTGGAACTGGCCTTCGATGGCCTCGAAAAATGGGTGGTGCCGATCGCCCTGATTGTGCTGGTGGCCCTGTTCCTGATTCAGAAACACGGTACCGACCGCATCGGCAAGTTGTTCGGGCCGGTGATGGTGACCTGGTTCCTGGTGCTGGGCGGCCTCGGCGCCTACGGCATCACCCAGCATCCGGAAGTACTCAACGCCATGAACCCGATGTGGGGCGTGCGTTTCTTCGAGGCTCACCCGGGCATTGGCGTGGCCATCCTCGGTGCCGTAGTGCTGGCGTTGACCGGTGCCGAGGCGCTGTACGCCGACATGGGCCACTTCGGCCGCAAACCCATTGCCCGCGCCTGGTTCATGCTGGTGTTGCCGGCGCTGGTGCTGAATTATTTCGGCCAGGGTGCCTTGTTGCTCGGCGATCCTGAGGCCGCGCGAAACCCGTTCTACCTGCTGGCGCCGAGTTGGGCCCTGATCCCGCTGGTGGTGTTGTCCACGCTGGCCACAGTGATCGCGTCCCAGGCCGTCATCTCCGGTGCGTTCTCCCTGACGCGCCAGGCCATCCAGCTCGGTTATATCCCGCGCATGCATATCCAGCACACCTCCAGTGCCGAGCAGGGCCAGATCTACATCGGTGCGGTGAACTGGTCGCTGATGGTCGGCGTGATCCTGTTGGTGCTGGGCTTTGAGTCCTCTAACGCACTGGCATCGGCCTACGGCGTGGCGGTGACCGGCACCATGCTGATGACCACTATCCTGGTGTCGGCAGTGATGCTGCTGCTGTGGAAATGGCCACCGATATTGGCGGTGCCGGTATTGGTCTGCTGCCTGCTGGTGGACGGCCTGTACTTCGCGGCCAACGTGCCGAAGATCGTCCAGGGCGGCGCCTTCCCGGTACTCGCGGGGATTGTGCTGTTCGTGCTCATGACCACGTGGAAGCGCGGCAAGCAATTGCTGGTGGACCGTCTCGACGAGGGCGGCTTGCCGTTGCCGATCTTTATCAGCAGTATCCGCGTACAACCGCCTCATCGCGTGCAGGGCACCGCGGTGTTCCTGACGGCGCGGCCAGACGCCGTGCCTCATGCGCTGTTGCACAACCTGCTGCATAACCAGGTACTGCACGAGCAGGTGGTGCTGTTGACGGTGGTCTATGAAGACATTCCACGGGTGCCGGTCGCACGCCGCTTCGAGGTGGATGCCTACGGCGAAGGCTTCTTCCGGGTGATCCTGCATTTCGGCTTTACCGATGAACCGGACGTGCCCGAAGCGCTGAAGCTGTGCCATCTTGATGACCTGGACTTCAGCCCGATGCGCACCACCTACTTCCTCAGCCGCGAAACCGTGATCGCGTCCCGCATCAAGGGCATGGCGCGTTGGCGCGAAGGGTTGTTCGCGTTCATGCTGAAGAACGCCAACGGCAACCTGCGCTTCTTCAAGTTGCCGGTTAACCGGGTGATCGAGCTCGGCACTCAAGTAGAAATGTAAGCCCAACAAAAAGCCCCCGGTGCCTTGCGGCAGCGGGGGCTTTTTTGTGGGCGCTTATTCGGCCAGGGTCTTGCACTGGCGCTTCTCGATGATGTCTACCAGACGCTTGGCCAGCGCCGGGTAGTTCTCGTCGAAGTGATGGCCGCCAGGCAGCTTCACGGCTTCGCCGACAGCGGTCTTGTCAGTACAGCCGCTCTCGTCGACTTCTTCGGCACCGTAGATGCACACCACCTTGTCGGCCGGCAGCTTAGCCATTTCCGGGCCGGTTGCAGCTTCCTTGCCGGCGTTGCCCAGCCAGCCTTCCACTTCGATCTCGAAGCTGCCGGTGCGGGCGAAGGCCAGCAGGATGATCGCGTCTACACGCTGCTGCTCGTTTTCCGGCAGGCGGTTGTAGATGGCCGGCAGCACATCGGCGCCGAACGAGTAGCCGGTCAGCACGAAGCGCTTGGTACCCCATTTTTGCCGGTAGTGCTGCATCAGCTCGGCGAGGTCCTTGGCGCTTTGTTCCGGGGTCTTGTGCTGCCAGTAGTAGCGCAGGGTGTCGATGCCGACCACCGGGTAGCCGATCTTGGCCATTTCACCGGCCACGTCGCGGTCCAGGTCACGCCAGCCGCCGTCACCGGAGAGGAACAGGGTGACGGTGTCCTTGGCCTGCCCAGCCGGCACTTCGACCACCGGGATCGCCAGGCCGCCGTTGTCCGAGCCTACCAGTTGCTTGCGCAGCTCGTTGTTCAGCACTTGCGGGTAGTGAACGTCGTAGTCGCTGATGCTGGTGGTAGCACGCGGTGTATCGCGTACAAAACTGGCAGCATCGTCGTCAGGGTTATCGTTCCAGGCCACCAGCCAGCTACCGTGGGCCGAAGTCTTCGGCAGCGGGTCGTTGCAGCCTGGCTGCGCCAGCGCGAAGCCGACGGAGATGGCATTGGCCTTGTCGTCGTTCTGTGCGGCCAGCCAGCGCCAGGCCAGGGCTGCGCCAGGGCCGATGCCGCTGACCAGGGTCGCCGGGCCGGCAAGCTGGCCCAGGGCGGTTTGCAGGGCTTGTTCCTGCAGCTTGCAGTCGTCCTTGGGCAGGATCACCTGGACGATCTGCGCTGCGCCGCCCTGGCTCAGGGCGATCAGTTGGCTGTCGGTCAGGGTTTCGTCGGCCAGCACGGCCACCGCCACGCGGGCCTTGGGTGCGGTACCCGGGGTCACGCGGGTCAGGACGGTGCCGTCAGCCTGTGGCAGTTGTTCCAGAGTAGGTTGCGGTGCAGGGCGGTTCCAGTACCAGTAGCCGCCACCGAGGATCAGTGCCAGTACCACCAAAAATGCCAATACATACCGCCAGGAGCGTCGAATCATCAGCGTTTCACCAATCCAGTCAAGCCGCCCGCAATCAGGGCGGCGGTGTCGGCCAGTGCCACCAGCGGATCAAGTCCTGCGGGCACGGCCATATAACGGGGTTCCCAGTCAGGCTGGAACTTGTCTTTGAAGCGGCGCAAGCCTTGGAAGTTATACAGTTGCTCGCCACGGCGAAACACCATCGAGCCCAGGCGTTGGGTCAGCGGGGCGCCACGTCGTGGTTGCAGGCCCGACAACGGCACCATGCCGAGGCTGAAGCGGGCGTAGCCATGGTTCTTATAATGTTGAATCAGGCCGACCATCATGAATTCCATGGTCAGTTTCGGCGCGTCCGGGTGCGCACGCATCAGGTCGAGACTGGCCAGGTCGTGGCTGTAGGTCTCAAGCAGGTTCGCAAACGCTACCGGGCGCCCTTCGAAGCGAATGATCGCAATACGAAAGTGCTTGAGGTAGTCGTCGCTGAATCGTCCGAGGGAAAAGCCTTTTTCCCGCACATTCTTGCCGGTCAGCCATGCGTCGGAGATGACTTTCAACTCCTCCATCGGGGCCTGGCCGGGTTCATGGATCTCCAGGGACAAGCCATCACGGGTCCCGCGGTTCCAGGTGTAGCGCAGGTCCTTCATCTCTTTGCCCTTGGCTTCCAGGTCAAAGCGTTTCAGGTCGACCCGGGCTTCTTCACCCAGTTTGATCGCGGTTAGGCCGATGTCCATGTAGTACGGCAGGTTCTCCGCGCGCACCTGATAGAACACCGGGCGGGCGTGGTGAATGTCGCACAGGTCGCGGAACTGCCAGATCATCTCGGCCCGTTGCAGGGTCGGGCCAATCGGATCGTACAAGGCCACCAGGCTGCGACCGCGACGAGCGTACATCAGGAACGCTTCGTCGTTGGGATGAAACAGCAGGGCCTTGTCGCCGGTCAGCGCCAGGCCGCCGTCGGGTTGTGCAGAGTTCATCAGGATCTTGGTGGCGCGCTCCAGTTCATCCGGTGTCGGCAAGTGGATGATCGGGCGCGCGGTACGCAGCAGCCAGGTCAGCGACACCACCACCAGCACCACGGCCGCGCCCAGCAGCGAGCGCAGGCCACGCGGGGCGTTGGCGTCGAGGGTGAACTGCCACCACAACTGATGGCTGTAGGGCACGTCCTGGTAGGCGAACAACAGCAGCCAGATCGACGCACCGAGTACGCACACGCTGGCCACCAGGTACAGCGGCGAGAACGGCAGTTCGGTCAGGCGGCTGGCGCGGTAGAACGAGCGCCGGAAGATCGCCAGCAGCACCGCCGTCATGGTCATCAGGCTGGCTTCTTCCCAGTCGAAACCCTTGAGCAGGGAGAGCAGGGCGCCGGTCAGCAGCAGCACCATGGTCAGCATCCACGCCGCGGACAACCGTCGACGCAGGCCCTGGGCCAACAGAAGGCAGAGCACGCCGATCAGGCTGGCACCAAAGTGCGACGCGTCAATCAGGCGATGAGGAATCAGGAAGCCGATGTTTTCCAGGCGTGAGTCGATTTCCGGGGTTGCGCCGGAAAACAGCAGGACCACGCCTGACAAAAAAACCAGTACGGCCAGGATCGGCGCAGCGAGGCCCGAGGCCGCGCGCAGGCTTTGTTGCGTATGGAACAGGCGCTGGGCTTCGTTGACCAGCAGGAACACACAAGCGATCAACAGCGGCAGCACCACATAGATCATCCGGTACAGCAGCAGTGCGGCCGCCAGTGGCGCGGCACCGAGCTTGTCGGCGAAGGCAGCCAGCAGGATTGCTTCGAACACCCCGACGCCACCGGGTACATGGCTGAGCACACCGGCGGCCAGGGCCAGCAGGTACACCAGCAGGAACGGGCCAAAGGGCGGCGCTTCCGGCAGCAGCATATACAGCACGGTAGCGGCCGCAGCCACGTCGAGGGCGGTGATGATCAGTTGCAGGAAGGTCAGGCGACGGCCCGGCAGGCGCAAGGTGCGACGCCCAGCCTTGACCAGCAGGTTGTCCGGATACGGTTGTTCCGGCAGGCGGCGGCGGTAGATGCCGATGCACAGTGCGGCTGTTAACAGCAACACAGCGCCGGCGATGCCGCCGAGCAGGCTGGCAGGTAGATGCAGGGCATTGGACGCGGCAGGCAGGTTGCTCAGGGTGGCCAGCGCAGCGAGCGGCGGCAGGGCGCAACCCAGGGCCAGGCTGGCAAACACGGTCATGCGCGCCACTTCCGAAGCGCCGATGCCATACCGTGCATATAAACGGTAGCGTACCGAGCCGCCCGAGAGCATCGACAGACCAATCGCGTTACCGATGGCGAATGCGGTAAAGCCGCCGTACGCCAGGGTCTTGGCAGGCAGCTTCACGCCGGCATAACGGGCACCGGAAAATTCATAGCCCAACAAAATGATAAAGCCGGCGACAGCAGCACCGAACGCACCCAGCAGTGCAGGCTTGGGTACTTCAAGGATTGAATCGTGGAGCGCGTACAGATCCAGTTCAAGCAACAGGTGGCGACAGGCGATAAGGGCGATTGCGAACAGCAACAAGGTGACGGCCAGCCCGATGGGTTGGCGGTATTTGCTCAACAGATCCAGCCAGCGCAAACGGGTGGGAGTGATCGGTTGTGTCGCTGTGACAGAGTCTTGTGGTTCAGACGAGTTGGCGCGCATCAATCACCTCGTGGATTGTGCGCGACAGGATGGAGGTATCCAGCCAAGTTACCAATCCCTATGGACAAAATAATTACAAATATTAACGCGTATCGCGAAGTGCGGCGACAGCGCCCATTGGTCGTAGAAGGACAGTGCTTGAAGACTTAGCATAGCTTGCAATGAGATGGACTCTACAAACCGTGTACGGTTTCATGAAAGATGCCATGCCATTGTTTCAAAAGGACTTTTTCGTCAGATACAAAAAAGGCCACTCTTTCGAGCAGCCTTTTTTGATGTTTGGTTGCGGGAGCCGGATTTGAACCGACGACCTTCGGGTTATGAGCCCGACGAGCTACCAGACTGCTCCATCCCGCGTCTGTGTGGCGGCATTCTACAGAGCAACGGCGGGGTGTCAACCGTTAATCGAACGATGGGTCAAATAAGTGCAATTTAGCTTCGGATTGTCACGCGGGTGCGGTAAGTGCGCGATTGGGAAAGGTTTTTTGTCAGACAATCGAAACGAGGTCGAAAACAGACAGGCACAAAAAAGGCCACTCTTTCGAGTAGCCTTTTTTGATGTTTGGTTGCGGGAGCCGGATTTGAACCGACGACCTTCGGGTTATGAGCCCGACGAGCTACCAGACTGCTCCATCCCGCGTCTG
>Ga0209173_100206_pt1 | contig 50447 bp, 52 predicted proteins | sample SynthPrep_16_END_FD_187206 | JGI IMG/M metagenome (GOLD analysis project Ga0209173, IMG submission 187206) | Synthetic microbial communities from Ohio, USA - SynthPrep_16_END_DS12_MetaG (SPAdes) (version 2) | ecosystem: Engineered > Bioreactor > Aerobic > Activated sludge | place: USA: Ohio...
CCTGAACAGGGCGAGCGCTTTGGAAGCTGGACCTGGCAAGAACTCGCAGATCGCTCGCGCCAACACAGCCTGATTGATCTACTGGCAGCCTAACCCAAACCTTTCCCGAAGCAGCCTGAGAAAGGCAAGCTGTTCCGGGCCTACCATCGGTCTAACCATGAATAAACCACCACTGAACAATGCTCAGATGCCTGATTACCTAAAGGCCCGAAAGCTGCATTTGAACGGAATAATTATCGGCATGGCCGGAATGAAAAAGCTCAGCGCGAAAGGAATCAAACAAAATAAAGTTGAGACGCTCACGATTGATGCAATCAAGGCAGAACTTGATTTCATTGATCTTCAGCTTAAAAGAAAGGACGGATAATAAAAAAGCGGAAACCTAAACAGCTTCCGCTTCACTACATCCTCCTTTATAAAAAAGCTTCAGACTTTTCGGCTTTCAGTCTGTGGCGGCTGTGGGCTTGTTATCGCTTTCGGCCAGAAGCAGCCTTACGATGCATCCAATAAAAATCAGCTAAAGCCTGTTTTAAACTAATTTTTTTAGATACTCGGGTCCATTCAAAAAGATCCCGAGCAACTGCGTTACTCGAGAGAAAGGGTTCAAGATCTGGTAATGTCTCGTGCGCATCTACCCTTTTCGTTGGTTTCTTCGATGAACGTTACTTCGCAATCTAGATACTCCTCATCTAGCATATTGCGAGGAGTCAGTTCTTTGCGTGGAAAGAAAACAGTTTCCCCCTGTACGCTTCGGATAAATCCGTAGTTAACGCCCGTAGCTGAGTGAACAACTTTGAAAACTTTCCCGAAGTTTCGCTCACCTGCTAGAACAGGTGCTGCCGGAGCAGCACGCTGCAATAGATCATTAGCTTTGAATAAATTCTGCGAAGTACAGCTGTGCTTGTATATCTCTAACCCTGCTTGTAACGACTGCAGTGACTTTGCTGAAAATTTATTGAAAGTAGAGTCTATCAGACCGAGAATTTCTATAGATAAATTTGCATCGTTGGTCTGATGATAGAGGGTCTCCGCATCGACTAAGGTTTGGCATAACCGCTTGATAGTGCCGTGGTCAAAGTCGTTGTTTTCAATCGCATTGGACAAAATAGAAACTACCCTACCAATGCTAAATTTTGCGGCTGCGTAATCATTATCTCGAAAGGATTGAGAGGTCATTCGGCGATAACAATTAGAAGCCTGGTCATATGTGCTAATTCGAAACTTTCGATGCCGAGTATGCTGCTCCGGTATTAATTCCTCATATAGTATTGCTGCAGATTTGTAATCACCACTCAATGTTAGGATCCATGCCTTACAGGTGAGCAGAGCTATATCTTTACTGTCAATACTTATCGCTTTATCGATTTGAATACGAGCGCGAGGGAAATCTTCTTCGCTAATAAGGAACTGAGCATATGCATACCGTGCAATTGCAGAGTCGGGATTGAATACAATAGCTTTTTCGAGCTCAACTTCAGCCTTGTATGGCGATGAATCTTTAAGAATATATCCGTGCACTCTATAGCACTCAGAAAATTCAGGCATTATATTTTTAGCTTGAACTATGAGATCTTCAGCCGCTTTATAATTCTGATTTTTTACTTCCGACAATGCTTTCTTTAAATAAATAGCACAAATTTTTTCATCTCTTGTAGACCAAAATATTGTGTTTAGATCGTAATTGTAGTGATGCTGCATAATATTTGTTGAATCAAGAATTTTCTGCAGTTCTTTCCTCTTTGTTTTCACCATCTGATATATTTCTTCGGGGACAGGGCGAATGCTGCTCATATACTCCTCAGCCACACCAGTTAAAGAGTAGAGCCTGCCTTCTCCATCTTTCGCATCAACACCAGACTCGAGCATACTTGAGTTATGTAATTGATGGAGCGCCTCCTCTATTTTTACTTCGGATTCATTATCTAAAAAAAATCTAAGCTCTACTGCAGAAACCGGCTTTCGCAAGCACGCAATGATTGAAATTACTCGAGTCTCAACACTACCAAGCTTGTCGTAAAGATTCTCAAAGCAAAAGCGAAGTGCGTCTTTAAAATTCAAGCCTTCTTTATTTATCAGATCAGCCGGACTATTTCCTGCAGCAACGGCCAACACATACCACTTAATTAATAGCGGATTGTTGTGAAGCCGCTTACACAACTGCTTCAATTGTTCTGATTTTTTCTTTGAGATACTATCAAGGTTCAATAATCGAGACATGTTCCGCATTAAATCTATAGATGGTTTATCATCAAGCTTATCAAGTTTATATCTATATTCGATTTCACCTAACCCAATGCGTGTAGTAATCAACACTCTTGAGTGATGAGGTATGCTTGCCAAAAAGTCTCTAACTTCTGAAGAATTAATAGTTTCCAAGTTATCAATACAAAGCAGGGTTTTGAACTCTGACATGTATTCAGATATCTCAGAAAGGGCAGTTACTATATCATTAGACTCGCCCCCACCTAAAACACTTGATATATTATGGAAAAGCCCAGAGCTTGAACTAATAGCATTTTGAATCTGCTCCACACCACCTACCGTTAGTCTATTTGCTTTAAGCGTAACCCAAATGATTATGTCATATAAGGAAGAGTCGCTATTTTCATCCTCACAAAGTTCAAGTATGTCGTACAGGCATCTTTGTGCCAAAGCAGTTTTGCCAATCCCTCCCTCACCCACAATGGATATGACAGAGGTGTTTGAGGCCAGCAATTTGTTTATCGACTTCCTATCATTATCTCGCCCCATAAAACCCGTATCATCAAATTCTGGAAGGGGCAAATTATTGTATATTGCTTTTTTGCTTGGTCTCCAGAAATCGGGGATGGATAAAGAAAGTGCGAAAGTAGGATTGTTTAGATTTCTAATTGCCTCATTAATATTTTTCCAATCAAGCCTATCCCCCATTTCTATTAGCTCTTGAGTGAAATCGAGAAGGCTCACGAAGTCGTTAGGTTCAAGCGGCCTTGAATGGCAGACCCGATTCCTGCACTTTGATAATTTCTCTAGCCCTGCAGTTATGTCTTTTAACTCATGCTCTGAAAATATTGTCTGAGTCTTTGAGATCTTGTTCAAAATCTTGCTTAGATCATAAAAATCTATAAAGTCTAACAACTCGGACAAATCAGTCTCTTTGGAGAACACCTCTTTTTTGTGATCTAAATATCTTGCTTTAGCTGTTGTGGCAACATCTTCTGGTAGTACTTGGGAGCTGTCATCATATGCTTGAAGCACCAGCACATTTCTCAGATCGGTTTCAATTGAGGAAATCAGAGAGAAACATGACATTCTTGTAGCATAGTTGCGTCCGGTCATAGCGTGCTCCTTGAATGATTGTTGTATAACCAACTACTTTAAATAAAAACACTTACTTTATTAACGTCAATTTTCTCTCAAACACTACTATTTTGTCGTTCTTCCACAGTTGTTGGCAGTTGGTACAAGGTAGGAAGAATACGCGTTTTCTAGCTACATTTGTCCCAGCAATCTCGCCATACTGTGACTGTCGCCGCCCTGGGTCAATCAGGCGCCCTTCCGCCTCCCTCCAGCTGACACTACTTGTAAATCTTATACCGCCCTAGTCGTAACTCGGGCAGCGGATCCTCCGGGGAACTTGCCAGCCACCGGCGTGCTGCTTCGGACTCGACACCGGCAACCTCGATGAGAGAGAACGCGAGTTGCATAGTCTTATATCGCAATAGAGGCACTGAATCCTCTGATATAGAGGGATTTCGCGAGACAGTGTCATAAGCTAATTGAATAGCTAGATCCTCTAAAGCGACTTCCAGAAATAGTATGGTCCGGTTGTCCAGCCAACGACGCCAACTCTCCTTAGGCAAGTTTACTAGGATATCCATCGCATGAGGTAAAGATGGTAGGCGACACGCATAGACACACGCCACAATCGCATCAAAGATAGTTCGTAGGCTTTCCCGAAGATGGTCGCTTGGGTCCCTAAGAAGGGCAAATAAAATTCTGTATGTTTGAACTGAAGATCGCGTGGCATCGGAGTTCATGGTACTGACGATATTTCTCAGCACCCCGTCCATTTCTGAAGCCGGCCGATCACCGTTGCTGATGAGCGCAAGATGTAACCTCATGCGTTCGAAGGAGAACTGGTGGAGCTTCGAGTCAATAACGCCTATTCGCTCTTTGAGTTTTGTTGCCTGCTTTCCCTTTTTGCTCAGCGAAAGCTGTTGTATGCATAGCGCCAATATCTCATCAAGGAAGCCAATGATAAGAGCTACGGAGTCTCGAAGATCTTCGTGCTCAACAATGTCCGTAAGAAGGTCGCCTTGCTCTGAATCGACCCATTCCTCAACCACATTGATGAGCTTGGACATTTGCGCAATGGATATTTTACGAAGCTTTAGGCCGAACAATATTTGCGACAGCGTTCGGCTTTCTCCACCAATGTGATAGCTCCGTCGTTTATGAGCAGGACACAACTCCATGTATCCACTTCCGAAAGGTCTAAGTGGGCTGCGAAGTAGCCTATCAAGAAACTGTGGCACGACATCGCCAGTTGGTGCGGGCCAATTCAGTGTATGAGCCAGTTCCGACATCGGAATCAACGGCCACTCTCCCGGTTCTGCGGTTGCCCATAGCAAAACCCCAACCTCTTGCATCTCCCCTTCAGTAAGCACCCCCCCTATTCGCAGAGCTTCTAAACGGCGCCAAACTAACCAAGCAGGTTCGTTGCTGCTCGATGTTCGGAGTTTGATGAGGAGATCTTTGACAACCGAACGCCAGTCAAGTGATTCGTCTAGGTCCGTTTTCAACGAGGAAGATCTTGAGAGTTCAGTTAAATCGATCCAATTTCGTAGTTGGTGTTCGTGGACTGCTATCGAAGGTAAAAGTGGAATCTTAAAGGCCAGGAACAGCAGTTGAGATTGAGCGTGACTGGACATGGACTCAAAAATTCTTACAAGAGCACGACATGTCGGCTGCCATGCAGAAAACTCTACCTGGAAAGCGATAGCGCTATGAAGACCTACTAGTTGTTGCCCCCACTGCAAAAGAATCGATTCATCACGTACGCGAATAACGAGACGCCCAAATACTTCCATTAGAAATGCTGTTCGAGTGACTGCTCCAGCCGCTCGCTGGCGCCCATTGAACTCGGTTGTCGTCAGCCGTATAAGCTCAACAGCGAGATCTTTCGCCATCTCTTCGCTTATCAAGGCTATTTCATAGCGATTGAGCCATCCCGTCCGATGTGGAGGGAGAGCGCTATCGCGAGGTTTAAGAGCATTTTGTTGGCAGGCACGTAGCAGAAGGCCCGTGGCCCGCTCTGGCCTGTCGGCGAAGCGCGCCCACCACGCAGCTTGCAGCATTTCCTCCGCATAAAAAGTTCCATTCCGCGTGTGTGGCATCAACCCGACATATTCAATGAGCTCCAGCCAAGCGAAACTAGCAGTGATTTTCTCGCGAAGATCTGATGGATAGCCGTGCCGGGTGGTTACAGAGGTAGAGCCTAGGTCGAAGTTTGTGGTGCGTTGTTTCTCCTTTGTTGGAAGCTCTGCTTCCGAGTTTAGCTCTGCTACAGCAATGCTCAGCTCCTCGCGGGCTGAATACCCTCTAGCACCCAGCGCGTTGATGCGGTCACTGAAATCTTCCTTCTGCTGCTCAGATCCATCGTCCCGAGTCTCCAGCTGCGAAGCCTTTTGCAGGAGTTCGGAAAAGTCCACAGCTCTTTGGATTAGGCTTGCGATCAAGCAAGCCCAAGCTTCCTTCGATATGAGGGCCGGGTCGTCTGGTCTTGAGCGCTGCTGGCGTCGCAGAAGTTGGATGGCTTGCTCACACAACAAAATAGCTGACGAGGGATCGCCCGATTCAGCTAGCAGTGAGGCCTTGAGTACTTGAAAGTAGGTATCAGAACTCTTTGGACGCCACTTTGTTACATTTTCGAGTGCGGCCGAACGGTCTGCATTTTGCAAGCAACGCAGCACTTCTTCATAGGCAAGTCGGTCCTGAACAGCGGAGTCTTGCTTAGCAATCAGTTGAAGTCGCTGTCGGATCTCGACGTACTGTTCAACACGATGCGACTGACGCGACCATTTCAGAAGTGTGATTGCCGCTTGGGTCCACGTCCTTTGCAAAGTTTCCACATCCGAAATGCCCATACGCTTCAAAAGCTGGACTGTTTCTTTTGGGAGATCTTCAATCGCGTGGACGCCATCTGCCATCACAGCATCGCGACCGATCGACGCAAGAACGTCATCTATTGGACCAAGTACCACCTGTTGAACCCAGCAATAGAGCTCAATGACGGCAAGTACGAGCTGAGCTGGTACGGTTGCTAGGCGTTCGCGAACCCACACTTGATGCAAATTTGCATCTAACCAGTCGGCGACGCTACGGAATCGGTTGCGTACCTTGCTCGGAGCGACAAGCCAACCAGGGTAGCTGCTCCGGCATTCGGCCAATGCAGGCAGTTCATTCAAAAACGCGGCAAAGTCCTTGTCTTTGGACTCACCGTGCCTAACTTCTGGATTATGGGTACAGTTTCCCCAGTCGAGCGGAGAGTCAGAGAGAGGGTTTTTTAATTCTTTAAAGAGCTGCCAATAGCGCGCCTGGTAGTTTTTCCTATCACCGTCGAGCCCTAAGGGGAGGACCACCGGCACTACGCCGCGTGCTTCGTACAACTTTCGCTCCCCAAGGGTAGGCTCATCTCCCAAGAAGAGATAGACCGGCAGAGCGTGCTTGTCGAGCATGTCGCGCACCCAGCCCAACCAATGGAGAAAATTGGGATCGTCACCAGAAAACCCGATTAGACAGAAGACGTTCTCCAATAACGACTGCCGGACAAGGTTGACGAATGGAGCAAACTTCTCGGGGTACGTTCTGTAATGTTCTTCAGTAAAAATGAAGGGGCGGTGTGAAGGAAAAGAACCGTGTAGCTTCACAATCCTGCGACGATTCAAGACTTTTGACTGTGGGATGTCCTCTCTCGAACAGACCGTGAAGTACGACACTTCGAACAACTTGTCGGCCGCCCTTTCTAGGAGGGTGTCATAGTTGGTCGTGAATACCTCCGCCCAAGGAAGCTTTAGCAGCTCCATATGCAATGGGCCTGGAGTTACCTGGTCATCCGGCACGCATCTCTTTATCAGCTGTTCTAAGTGAGAGGGGGAGAAAACGCGCGAGTATTGTTCGGCCAACTGTGAGGTTCCCCCTGGCGAGAACGTTTCAGGCTGTCGCCCTGGTTCAAGCTCAGCCGCCAGTGCCTCCGATAGCTGACGCCATGTTGCTAGATTCTCACCCCCATCTGCGTTGCGACTGAAGCCTGAGCCAACCATTACCGTTGCGTTTCGATTGGCAAGCGCTTTGCGGATGGCAAGCAGATGTACCTCTGCTTCTGAAGCAACCGTTTTACCGACCATGAATCAATTCCCTTCTATTCTTGGACTTGGTACGTGCCGTTTGGTGGGACTGATGCAATTGTGCGTAGCCTACCACGAGCTTTTTCCATCATTGGGTGTTTGCCGTCTCTGAGCCGGACTTATGGACTTAGCGAGCCTGTTGCCAAAGAATGTTATCAAGCCTCGATCAGGGGCTGGGGGAGTTCTGTCTGCGAACCAGATGGAATCCACGCCTAGGGTTTTCAGGTCCGCTTCTGGCCGAAAGCGGGCGCTCGCGTGAGGCTGTTATCCGCCCCGCTTAAGAGTGAGTGATCTCACCGCACCGCAGACCGGCGGTGCTGACTAGCAATTTAGCTTTTGCCCGACTACCGCTCAGCTTTCGTCTCCCATGACGCTAGAAAGTCACCTCAACTGCACAATTTGAGAACCCCACTCAGGCTCTGGCGCCCCTCGTGCCCTCAATTCAGCGAAGACTTGCGCAGAACACTCACCGTAACCCGAATAGCCGAGTTTGATAGCAGACATACCATCTTCCTCCCGAACGTAGGTAGCGTCCGCTCCTGCTTGCAGAAGCAACATAGCGATCTCACTTCCCTTTTTCTTTCCGGCACTGCACGCATGGAGCAAGGGCGTCAGCCCGTAGCGATCGACCTGGTCAATGGGTGCGCCGACCTCGATAAGAAATTTCACGAAGGCAATACGAAGCTTGTCCACTGCCGCCTCCATAGCGCCGTCCAGACTTGCGCCTGCATCCGCTAGCAACTTGGCTGCAGCAATCGTCCCGTTGTACACCGCCGATATCATTGCTGTACGGCCGAACTTATCTTTCAGGTCGACCTCTGCTCCGCGTTTGAGCAGCAACTTTGCAAGCTTTAAGTCGCCCCTTCCGCAGACCGACGCCAGCGGCGTTGAGAGTTCACCCGTACCATTGGGGTTTCCTCCATGGTCGAGCGCATGCAGGAGTATTTCCTCCCTGCCGTAATAGGCGGCTTTGTCGAGCACGCTGTGGGGATCAGCTTCAAAGTCATAGTCATGCCCCATGAAATCCAGGAGCTGCTGCAGGTCACAATCACGCATGAGGTTGCTGAGATCGTTTCTAAAACTCAATTCGCTCATTCAGACAAGTCCATTTGTTAGAGGTGAGTTTACGGGTGTTCAATAGATGGCAAAATAGTAGCAGACGATCTTGAGATATCGCTGAGTACGCACGCTCTCGATCAAAAAAATTGAAGGCTTGCATCAATCAAGTAGGAGGGCTTGTTAACCCCATAGATTAAAGTTTACTGGGTTTTTATTGGCTTGCGCACCTAGTTCCGTAGACACCCGAAGGCCGCTTTTGGCCGGTAGCGAGCCTTCTAAGCGAAAGCCCCTAGCTCGATGACAAACACCGTAATCATCACAAACAGCTCCGCCCAAGGCGTTCATTGATGTAACACCTATTTGCCATGTAACACGCATATCGGCAAATCAGCCACAGCTGTGCAACACCACAAAACCCTTTAAAATCAAATACCTATATAATTATGTAACACGCGTAACATCCGTAACACGATTTTATTAGGGTATCCCCCTAGCCCCATTAGTATTGCTCCTCCAGCGAAGCGATGTGGGTCATGCTCTTAGCTTCGGTTCGGTAGTGGGGCCCCTGGAGCACTCTTGAAGGTACGGGGCAGGAAACCCGCGCGTTCGTGTTAGCGACTGGATTTTTAAGTTGGTTGACAGGTTGACGTGGTTGACACCTATCACCATGGTTGACGCCCTGCGGGTGTTCACTATCAGCAACAGATACAGCCACCTTTACCGAAGCTGTAACGATGGCCCTTTTTCTTCAAGATCCTTTCAATTTCAACGATTGAAATTTCAGTAACTTCCGGTGCCTCCCACTAACTCGACCCCGCGGGTTTCTGCCCCCGTACCAAGAGAAACTCTCCAGGGGCCCCGGCAGGATTTTGCTGACCGGTTGCGTTCCAGTTCACACGAGCTAACCTCCACCTCTGCTGGGCAACACGATAATGAACCAGCGTTGGAGCATATTGAGTAACACCTGTACCTGAGCCACAACATACCTAGCACACGGAAGCGAGGGCTTAGCAAATGCAGTCATTCATCATCAACAAGAATGTTCAACCTAACGGCGACTACGAGGTACACAACACCACAACCGGCTGTGTTCATATGCCGTTGTTGGCGAACCAAATTCCTCTGGGAAACCACCTAACGTGCTACGGCGCCGTATCGGCAGCTCGAACAACATGGGCGAATGAGAGAATTAACGGATGCTTCTACTGCTGCAATCCATGCCATACGACCTAAGGTTGTCTCAACGATGTGAGACCACGTAAGGTGGCGCGCATTCGAGCAGACCATGACGTTTTGTATCCCGACATGTATCCCTACCTTCATAATTTAGCTGCAAGCCACGGATTATATGGAACGCACGAGTCTCCCTCGGGGCCCATCTTAAAAATAGACCTTCAAATTCAAGGTCTTTTTTTTCGCCTGCATAAAAGTGGCTTATCGGCGGAATGACTACTCCCCCCCACCACACACCTGAAACACGGTCCATTGTGGGATCTGCCCTACCTGCGACAGCGCCAGCCCAATACCCTCAAACCACCTGCCTACACCCCCACCGCGTCCCCCTCCTCCGGCAAATATCGAAAACGGCCACGCTCCTTTCTCATGGCAATGGACAGCAGCTCTGCGCGGGCTGAAAAACCGGGACAATACGACCCCGGCAGCCCCAAAGCTCTCCCACACACAGCGACAGGCCACAGACATGCGCACACAAAAAGCGCCAACCATCGAATACCTGTGGCGAGCAATGTCCGGTGTACCGCCCGGAGCGTGACGAGCGTTCGCAGGAAGAAAATTCTCACCTCAGCCCAACATCCACCTTCACTTATGCAAGATCGCCAGATAAATATCTTCCAGCGCCATGATGCGCTGAGCGGCGTTGAGCTTGATGGCTTCCTTGGGCATGCCGAACACCACGCAACTGGCTTCGTCCTGGGCGACTGTCGCGGCCCCGGCCTCAAGCATTTCTTTGAGCCCGCGCGCGCCATCGTCGCCCATGCCCGTCATGATGATGCCGGTGGCATTCCTGCCGGCGAACCGGGCCACCGAGCGAAATAGCACATCCACGGAAGGCCGATGCCGGTTGACCAGCGGTCCATCGATAACTTGAGCGTGATAATAGGCGCCGCTGCGGGTGACCATCAGGTGCTTGCCGCCCGGTGCGATCAGGGCCAGGCCGGGCAGGATACGGTCGTTGTTGCGTGCTTCGCGCACCTCGATCGCGCAGACGCTGTTGAGGCGCTCGGCGAACGAAGCGGTGAATTTCTCGGGCATGTGCTGCACGATAACCATACCTGGGCACACGCGCGGCAGTGCCGTCAGCACGGCTTCCAGTGCTTGGGTGCCGCCGGTGGAGGTGCCGATGGCGACGATACGCTCGGTGGTCTGGGCCATGGCATGGCCATTGCCGGCAGGCAGGATCGCATCGGCGCTGAGCTTGCTGGCCGGGGTCAATGGCGGGCTGACGCTGCGCTTTCCCAGGTTCTTGACGTTGGAGTTCGCTGCGGCCCGGATCGCTGCCACCAACTCGGCCGCCGACTCAATCAGGAAACTCTTTAAACCGGTTGAGGGCTTGGTGATGATTTCCACTGCGCCCGCCGACAGCGCCTGCAGGGAGGTTTCCGCGCCTTTCTGGGTCAGCGAGGAACAGATCACCACCGGCGTCGGCCGCTCGCTCATGATTTTCTTGAGAAACGTGATGCCGTCCATGCGCGGCATTTCGACGTCCAGCACGATCACATCCGGCCATTCCCGAGCGAGTTTGTCCATGGCGAAAATTGGGTCGGACGCGGCACCCATGACGTGGATATCCGGCGTATCGCTGAGAATCGCCATCAGTACCTGGCGCACCACGGCCGAATCATCGACCACCAGCACACTGATTTTTTTGGTAGGCATCTTCTTGAAGTAATCCCATTGGTTGGTGCCGAACCCAGACGTTGCCGTTCCACAGGTCGAACATGATCGTGCGGTAACCGGTACTGCCCATGTCCTGGGCTGTCAGGTGCAGGTGATAGCGCTCGGCCAGGGCCAGCGCGGCGCGAATATTCAGGCTGGCCACGTCCTGCGTCGGCAGGCGGCGGTGCAGATCAGGAAACATCTCGCCGCCGCCGAACAACTTGACCTGGTAATCCCGTGCATGCGTGCCATTGACTTGCGCGTGGCGCAGCAGCAGTTCCAGGGCTTCGTCGGCATACCTGCCATCCAGGGGCTGATGCTTGCGCAGGCGCCCCGGCAGCATGAAGTGACACATGCCGCCGATCAGCCGTTGCGGATGCCAAAAGGTGATCGCCACGCAGGAGCCGAGCAAGGTACGCAGGCGCGTCGGCCGCGTCGCAAAGCTGACTTGGCCAGGCGCCAATATCACTTCGGTCGTACCCACAGGCTTTTTCATGGCTTGCGGTAAATCGACGGCGCCACCAGCTTCAAGGTGTCATTGACACCGTGGAGGCTTTCCGAGTGGCTGATGATTAAGTAACCACCGGGTTTGAGCAGCGGCAACAGACGCGCGACCACCTGGCTCTTGGTCTGCTGATCGAAATAAATCATCACGTTGCGCAGGAAGATCACCTCGAATTCCCCCAGAACCGGCAGCGCTTCGTTAAGGTTGACCTGGACAAAATTGACGCGGCTGCGCAAGGCCTTGTCGATCAGGACGGTGCCCTCCTGGCGACCAACGCCCTTGAGGCAATACTTGACCAGCAGCGGCTGGGGCAATGTCTCGATGCGTTCCATTGAGTAATGCCCTGTGCGCGCCTTGGCCAGCACTTGGGAGCTGATGTCCGAGCCGATCACTTCCCAGGGCGTGGTGCCGAGGCTTTCGGCCAGGGTCATCGCCAGGCTGTAGGGTTCTTCACCCGTGGAACTGGCCGCGCTCCACACGCGAAACATCCGGCCCGGCGCGGCCTTGGGCAGCACGTGCTGACGCAGGAAGTCGAAGTGCTTGGGCTCGCGAAAAAAATAGGTTTCGTTGGTGGTCAGCAAATCCAGTGCAACCTGCAGTTCGCCTTTGCGCTGGTCATTCATGATCAGCTTGAAATACTCACCATAGCTCTGCAGCTCATAGTGCTTGAGGCGTTTGAACAGGCGCCCGGCCACCAAGGCTTTCTTGGCCGGCGACAGATTGATGCCGGCCGCGCGGTACAGCCAGGCCTGGAACTGACCGAATTCGCGATCGTCGATGGAGACGGTGTCTGACATGATCGAGCCTCAACGCGGGTCGAGGTCAGGGGCTGGCGCCTGGCCGGCCTCGGCCAGGCTGGACATCTCGTCGATGGACAGCACCTTGTCCACTTCCAGCACGATCACGAATTTGCCGTCGACCTTGGCCATGCCACTGATGAAATCGGCGCGAATGCGCGCACCGAAGCTGGGTGGCGGTTCGATCTGCGTGGCCGGGATCTCCTGCACCGCAGACACCGTATCGACCAGCAGCCCGATGTCCTGTGGCTGACCGTCCTCGGTACTCGCCTCGATGATGATCACGCAGGAGCGCCGGGTGATCGCTGAGTTGGCCCGACCAAAGCGTGCCGACAAGTCCACCACCGGCACCACCGCGCCGCGCAGGTTGATCACCCCGCGCACAAAAGCGGGCATCATCGGCACCACGGTCAGGCTGCCGTATTCGATAATTTCCTTGATCCCCAGGATGCCGATGGCGAACATTTCGCCGCCCAGCATGAAGGTCAGGTACTGCGCATCCTCATCGACCGCCACCGCGGTCTGCCGAGTCGTCATTACTGCACCCATGTCACTACTCTCCCTTGTAGGCGCGCATCGATCGTGCGATCAGAAGCGGGTGAAATCCGATTCGTCTGGGGCACTGGCCATGGTGTAGGCGAACGCCTTGCGCGGCGCCGTTGGTTTAGGGCGTGGCGGCTGACGGTTGGGCGTGCTGCCAGGGCTGTCCGCGCCGGCGCTTTGACCCGCGACCTTGGACGCTGAATCCAGCACAAAGAAACTCATGGCCTGTTGCAGTTGCTCGGCCTGGCTGCTCATTTCTTCGGCCGTGGCCGCCAGTTCCTCGCTGCTCGAGGCGTTTTGCTGGGTCACTTGGTTGAGCTGGGTCATCGCCGTGTTGATCTGCGCGACACCGGCGGCCTGTTCTTCGGACGCAGCGCTGATTTCCTGCACAAGGTCGGACGTCTTGTTGATGGAAGGCACCATTTCGTCGAGCAACTTGCCGGCTTTCTCGGCCATTTCCACGCTGCTGGAGGACAGTTCGCCGATTTCCTGGGCGGCGACCTGACTGCGTTCGGCCAGCTTGCGCACTTCGGCGGCCACCACGGCGAAACCCTTGCCGTGTTCGCCGGCCCGAGCGGCCTCGATGGCGGCATTGAGCGCGAGCAGATTGGTCTGGTAGGCGATGTCATCGATGATGCTGATGCGCTGGGCGATTTTCTTCATCGCCACCACCGTCTGCTGTACCGATTCGCCGCCCTCGGTGGCTTCCTTGGCCGCTTTGCTGGCCATGCCATCAGTGACCTTGGCGTTTTCGGTGTTTTGGTTGATGCTGGCGCTCATCTGCTCGACCGACGCACTGGTTTCCTCGACACTGGCGGCCTGCTCACTGGTGGCCTGGCTCATCGATTGCGCGGTGGCGCTGACCTGTTCGGAGGCGCTGGCGAGGTTATCGGCGGCGTTACGCACTTCGCCGATGATATGTGCGAGCTTGCCGACCATGTTACGCATGGCGTTGAGCACCAGGCCGGTTTCATCTTTGCCACCTGGCTCGATGTGCGCGTTAAGGTTGCCTTCGGCCAATTGCTCGGCGGCGCTGGCAGCTTGGCGCAACGGGCGAGAAATGATCCGCGCGATGAATATCGCCAGGCCCAGACCGATCAACAGGGACGCGACCAGTACCGCGATGATCGACATGCGTGAGCTTTCATACAGCACCGAGCCCTTGTCACCCGCGGCAGTCGCACCGGCGTCGTTGAGCTCGACCATTTTCTGCAGGCGGCTGGTCACCTCATCGAAATGCCCTTTGGATTCTCCCCTGAGCAAACTGCGCGCCTGGGCTTCCTCGTTCTGACGGGAAAACTCCAGTACCTGCTTGCTGCTCGCAATGTAGGCGTCCCATGCGCTTTTCACGCTGAGCATGAGTTGACGATCTTCATCGTTCGACAACAATTGCTCGTAGGTCTGCATGCGGGTTTCGAACTGCTGGCGCGCCTCGATGGCTTCGCGTTCGGCCTGGACCTTTTCTTCGGCAATCTCGGTACTGATGTGGCGGTTTTCTTTCAAGCGATAGTTGGCGGCAAAAAAACGCATGCCTGCCGCTGCGCGCATGGAGGGCATCCAGTTGCCCTTGATGTCCTGGGCGGCCTGGTTGACGGCACCGAGCTGAAGGATCGCGAAGGCGCCCATGGCCCCGGTGAGCGCCAGGACCACCAGGAACGAGCTGATCAGCTTGGTGGAAATTTTAAGATCGTAGAACCATTTCATCGGGGAACCTCCATGGAATTGCAAAGACGTCAGCGGGCGACGAACGTTGGCGATTGAGGCGCCTGAGCCGTGCGGGCTTCCAGTTGTACGATTTGATTGAGCAGTGCAGGTACATCCAGGATCAGGGCCACCGCGCCGCTGCCCAGGATGGTCGAGCCACTGATACCGCGCAGTGCGCCGAACAGCTTGCCCAGGGGTTTGATCACGGTCTGGAACTCGCCGTGCAGGTCATCGACCACCAGCCCGGCCTTGTGCTCGGCATAGCGCACCACCACCACGTTCTGACGGCGCGCGGCCGGGCCTTCGTGGCTGAAGTGGTCGCGCAGGTCCACCAGTGGCAGCACCTCGCCACGCAGGTCCAGATAGCCCTGATCGTGGCTGGACTGGCGCTGGCGTTCATCCAGTTCGATGCATTCCTGGACCATGTCCAGCGGAATCACGTAGGTGGATTGGTCGATGCCGACCAAGAAGCCATTGATGATCGCCAGGGTCAGCGGCAAACGAATGCGTACCATCGTGCCCTGGCCGGGGCGGCTGTCGAGGTCCACGGTGCCGCGCAACAGTGTGATATTGCGCTTGACCACGTCCATGCCGACGCCACGCCCGGACAGGTTGGTGACGGCCTCGGCGGTCGAGAAACCCGCTTCGAAGATCAGGTTGTAGACCTCCTGATCGGTGAGCACCGCGCCGCTGGCCACCAGCCCGCGCTCCTCGGCTTTTTCCAGAATGCGGTCGCGGTTGAGACCGGCGCCGTCATCGGCGATTTCGATGACGATGCTCCCGGAGTCGTGATAAGCATTGAGGCTCAGATGCCCCTTGCTCGACTTGCCCGCCGAACGTCGCGCATCGGCGCTTTCGATACCGTGGTCCATGGCGTTGCGCAGCAGGTGCATCAGCGGGTCGCCGATCTTCTCAACCACGGTCTTGTCCAGCTCGGTTTCCGCGCCGCTGATGATCAGCTCGATGTCCTTGCCCAGTTCCTGGCTGACATCGCGCACCACGCGGCGGAAGCGGTTGAACGTGTCGCCAATAGGGATCATGCGCAGGTGCAGGGCGCCATCGAGGATCTCTTCCACCAGCCCCGACACCGTCGAGGTGGCCTCCTGCAGCGGGTCGTTGTTACAGGAGCGCGCCAACAGGCTTGCGCCGGCGCTGGCGATCACCAATTCGCCGACCAGGTTGATCAACTCGTCGAGCTTGTCGGCGTTGACCCGCACATAACTGCCGTCGCGGGTTTTGGCCTCGCTGTTCGCCGGCAGGCGCTGGAGCGAGGCGGGGGCCGGACCTGGCTCGGCTTGCGCGATCAGGTCACTGCCGAGGGCAACGCTGCTTTCGGGCGTTTCGTCGACCGCGCTGATGTGCACGTCACAGTCGTCGCGCACGAAGTCGAACACTTCGTTGAGCGTGGCATGGCTGGCCGTCGAACGCAGGTCGATCTCGAAGCCCAGGTAGCAGCTTTCCGGGTCCCAGTTCTCCAGGGCGGGGATGCTGTCGGTCAGGGTGGTGACCTGCACCATTTGCCCCAGCGTATCGAGGTAGCGCAGGAACGACAGCGGGTCCATGCCATTACGGAACACGTCCACGCCGAAACGCAGAGAAATATGCCAAAGCACTTCGGCCCCCGTGTCGTCGTCCACCGCAGCGGGTACGACGTCGGCAGTGGCGCTGTGCAGCGGCTGATAGGCGCTCAGCGCCTCGCGCAAGGTCTCACCGCGCTCCAGCGCGGCCGGGGTTGGCACCTCACCGCGGCTGGCGACCACGTCGATCAGTTCAAGCATGTGGTCGCCGCACTTGAGCAGCAGCGCGATCAAGGCGGCGTCCACCGCCACACTGCCGTCGCGCAGGCGGTCGAGAACGTCTTCGACGATATGCGTGAACCCCACGATCGACGCGAGGCCGAACAGTCCGGCGGAACCCTTGATGGTGTGCGCGGCGCGGAAAATCGCGCCGATGGCATCCTGGTCGCCGGGCTCGCTTTCCAGCTGCAGCAGGGATTGCTCCATGGCATGCAGCAGCTCGCGCGCCTCGACGATGAAGGTCTGCAGTGCCTGATCGAGATTGATGCTCACCTGGACTTTCCTTGTCGATCAATGGACGGGACAGTGCCGATTAAAGCGCGGCGCTGCGACACAGTTGAAGCGCCTGCATGACCGCCTGGCTATGGCCGGTCACACTCAAGGCGGTGCCGGCAATGCCGGCTTCACGCTGGATGACTGCCAGCAACTGCAGGCCGGCGCCATCCATTTCCGTCACCTGGGACAGGTCCAGTTCCAGGCGCGGCGCCGCGCCCATCTGCGACAACAACGCGCCTGCCAGTTCAGCGACGGTGTAGATCGTGAGTTCGCCGTCGATGCCCACATGGGCGGTGTCGTCGATGGTTTCGTGAGTGATCGGCATGTTGGCCTCCCTGGCGCCGGGTGTCAGGGCAGGATCAATTTGGAGACCGCCGCCAGCATCTGCGCCGGCTGGAACGGCTTGACCACCCACGCCTTGGCGCCCGCGGCCTGGCCTTCGGCCTTCTTCGATTCCTGAGACTCGGTGGTCAGCATGATGATCGGTGTGAACTTGTAGTTGGCCAGCTTCTTGACCTCCTTGACGAAGGTGATGCCATCCATGTTGGGCATGTTCACGTCGCTGATGATCAGGTGCACTTTTTGCCCGGTCAGCTTGTTCAGGGCGTCCTTGCCGTCACTGGCCTCGATCACGTCGTAACCGGCGCTTTTCAAGGCTATGCCGACGACTTGCCGCACACTGATGGAGTCGTCGACCACTAATACACTCTTCGCCATGATGTACTCCTAAAAGAAAGTGATGTCTTGAGCGTTCTGCTGCACCGCCGCCTCTCCATGATGGAGGCGCCGTTGCTCGTCGGTGGCATAGGTGGTTTCCATGCGCGCCAGCCATTGGCGGGCGTCGATGGCCATCGGCTGGTCCGGGGTCTGGTTGGCCTGCAGGAGATGGTCATGCAGGGCGTGCATGTTGTCGCGCACGTGACTGAGGATCTGGCTGACCCGGTCCTGGAATTGCAGGTTGACCAACACTTCGGTCATCTCATCCCGGATGCCATAGCTTTCCTGCTTGAGCAGGTCGGCGGATTCGGCCAGACGCCCAGTGATGTTCTGGAAGCGTGTGAGCACCATCTGAATACTGTTTTCGGACTCGGCCACCGAATGGCTGTCCTGGTCGGCACTGCTGGACGCGGCCTGCACCAATTGAGTAATGGCGTTATTGATGATGTCGACCTTGGCCGACATCTGCTGGCCCGTTTCACTGGATTTACTCGACAGGCTGCGCACCGCATCGGCTACCACCGCGAAGCCGCGACCGGCCTCACCGGCACGCGCCGCTTCGATGGCCGCGTTGAGGGCCAGCAGGTTGGTTTGTGCGGCAATCGCCGCCACATCAGCGGCCATGGTGCGCAGTTCGCCCGTGTAGGCGGTCAGGCTGCGCACTTGGGCCAGGGTCTGGTCACGGCTGATTTGAGTGGCCTTGAGCGAATTGATCACCTGGCTCAACTCGCTGTCACTGCGCGCCAGCACCTCAAGCGCACCGTCGGCGGCCTGCCCGTCCAGTTCGCCGGCCGCGTGCTGCGACGCTTGTACCGTTTCCTGCAAGCGTGTGGCGATCCCGGTGAAACGGTTCGCCAGGCTCACAATCGCTTCTTCGGTCTGATGGCGCGAGCTTTCCACCTGCTTGGCCCAGATGGGCATGGCGCCCAGCAATACCTCATCAAGCTGTGCACGAGAGGCCATGCCGTTATGCTCATCCGCACTTGACTGGTCCGCCTGCGCCTGCGCAATCGCTCGCTGCAGTGCGTTGCGCTGTGACACCGCGCTCCAGGCACAGGCACCGAGGCCGATCATCACCAGTGCCGTGCAAGCCACCAGATTGGCTGGCGAGGTTGATTGCACGAGTATCCACAAAACGGCCGGCACGACCGGGACCAAGGCGAACCAACGGAAACGAGGATAAACGGGAAGCGGCAGGCGGCTGGATGGGCGTTGGGGCATGGGTTCGGTCCTTGAACAGTGCTGCGGATGTAATCAACATAGAGTTTATCCGCCCCTAGCGCCTCAACTTTAGGACTCGTGAGTGCCTTCCGTCTGGTTTATGACCGGTGTGTGACTGAGCAGGGCGTTAAGTGTAGGTGACGCCAGCCGACACGCTCAGGCTGCTTGCAGGATCGTACAAGCGCCTTCGATACCTCGTTCGCTAACCTGACGACTCTTAACCAGCAGAGTCTCCGACATGTCTCAGTCACAGCCCCCGACAAAACCCATAAATCTCATCCAAAAAGCCGACCTGATCGACCAACTATGGAGCCCACGCGTCGTCGCGCAGATAAACGACTACCAATTCAAAGTCGTCCGCATCGAAGGCGAGTTCATCTGGCACTCCCACCCCGAAACCGATGAGGCCTTCCTGGTACTCGACGGCACTCTGCGTATCGACCTTCCAGACGGCCCGGTCTATGTCGCACCGGGTGAGCTGTACGTGGTTCCTCGCGGCGTAGCGCACCGCACAGCCGCAGAAGGCGAGGCCAAGCTGATGATGATCGAGCCACGGGGCATCTTGAATACCGGGCATGAAGGTGGGGAGCGTACGGCTGTGAATGACCAGTGGATCTGAGGCTGGCGTCGCCTGCTTGCTCATACTGTTACGAGACACTCACGCGTCTTCCCGTGTCAGCCTTGAACGGGTCGAGACGCGGCCGCCCTGGGCGAGCGGCCGGCAGGGTTATTTCAGCAAGGCAATCAGCAGGCAGGCCAACGTGATCGCCAGCGCCGGCCACTGCATCGGCATGAAAAAGAAGTGGTGGCGGACGCCATCGGCGTGCGCTTGTCGGTTCAGTACAAAGCCCAGCACGGTGTTGATCGCTGATCCCGCCCCGAAGCCGAGCAACACCTGCATCAGCGATGTGTTGCCGGGTTTGACGCTGGGGTCGGGCCACAGCCACATCAATAGCAGCACCATCGCCACCGGTGTAAACAACGTCAGCCAGCCTGCGCCGCGATAGATCATCGTTTAATCCTCAGTTGTGACGCAGCAGGCTCAAGCCAGCTCGCGTGCTTGTTGTTGCGCCGCAAACACGGCATCGAGGGTATTGAGGAACAGGTCGTGGCTCAGAATGCCGGTGGCGATGGTCGACAACACGGGTTTGCCGCTTTCATCCTTGATCACCACTTTTTCCGTCCAGGCGTTGAGGTCGACGGTGCGCAGCGACGACATTGGCACAATGCGGCCCTGGTACTCCAGGCATGCGCGGCTGACGACGATTGGCGAGGTGGTGATTTTCAGGAAGTTGCCACTCATGCGCTTGCCCCAGACCTGCCCCGAGCTGATGCAGTTGAACGTCACCGCCCCGCCCATCTCCAGCGTCGCGATCACTGCCGGCATGCGTGCGCGCACGTGCAGCTCACGCACCCGTTGCTGGAATTCGTAAAAGCCCTTGAGGCTCTCAATCACACGATGAAACGGCTCTGACGCGTTACGGCGATAGGCCAGGTTGGTGATCATGCCGGTCATCACGGTTTGCCCGGAGCCGAACAAGTACAAGTCTTCGATATCGGCAAACGCCGTGTACTCGCGTTGCTCGTTGATGATGCGTTCGATACCGAACTCAAACACGTTGTAACGGGGGGCGCGCAGTTTTTTGTGCCAGACGTAGGCTGCAAACACGCCCACGGCGAGTACGGCCAGCAAGGCGCTGGTGGCGTAGATCAGGGTATGCGGGTTGGCAAAGTTCAAGGCCATGCCACGGGATGTCTGGAGGTTGACCGGGCCATCGTTGCCCGGTGGCAGGATCGTGCCCAGGTACAGCACAAAACCGGCGAGGGCTAGCAACACAACCCCGAATATCAAACTGAAAATCAGGAAGCCCTTGCCGTGGCGGAAACTCGCGATCAGCTCGCCAGTGGCCGAAGGTGCTTGGGTGGGGGATGACTGCATGAGAGCTTGCGTCCTTGTAATGGGTTAAGCCTTGCACCCTGTCCGTCTGGTGGCCGGGTGCACTTGGCACGGCGAGTTGGAACATGGCTAATTAATATCGTTCCTTGGGCAAATGACTTCACAGGGGCGTGAGCCTGGCCGTTCGCGGTATTGGGGTCTTTTTTTTCCTGCGTAGAACAGTGATCATCGCCCTCCCCCAAGCCCTAGGAACCAAGACCATGGAGTTGACGCTGGAAGCGGTTGCGCTTTTTGCACTGAAGCTGGTGCACGAGACGGACGGCGGCAGCCCGGTTTTGCGGGACGATCCGGTGATGGATGGGTATGAGCGAGAGGTATTCGGGCTGCTGGTGCGGCAGAGGGATTTGGCGGTGATTCAATCCAAAGTCGCGGAATGTGTTGATCAAGCGCTTGAGGCATTGGGCGGGGCCGATACAGTGATGGGTCGCGAGTTGCAGCGCTTGGCGCTGGGCGTGCGCCAAGCGTCGACACTGGATGAACTCAATGCCCCGCTCAACGCACTCAAGGATTACCTGAAAGCCATTCTGTAACGCGCGGTTCAGCGCCGCCCTTCCACCGCCATCCGCACCGCCAGCCCCATCAACACCGAGCCCATCAACCAGCGCTGCACCACCTGCCAACCCGGCCGGGTGACGAAAAACACCGCGATCGACCCCGCCATGGTGGCAATGACCGCGTTGACGCTCACGCTGATAAAAATCTGCGTAAAACCCAGCACCAGGGATTGCATCAGCACACTGCCATGGCCGTTCGGGTCGATGAACTGCGGCAGCAACGACAAATACATCACCGCCACCTTGGGGTTCAGCAGGTTGGTCACCAGGCCCATGGTGAACAGCTTGCGCGGGCTGTCCTTGGGCAAGTCCCGCACCTGGAACGGCGAGCGCCCGCCTGGCCGTATGGCCTGCCAAGCCATGTAGGCCAGGTACAACGCGCCGCCGAAACGCAGCGCGTCATAGGCAAACGGCACCGCCATGACCAAGGCCGTGATCCCCAAGGCCGCGCACAGCATGTAAACCAAAAAACCCAACGCCACGCCGCCCAGGGAAATCAGCCCGGCCGTACGGCCCTGGCAGATCGAACGGGAGATGAGGTAAATCATGTTCGGCCCGGGCGTGAGCACCATGCCGAGCGAGATCAGCGCATAGGCAAGCCAGCTGGACACTTCAGGCATTGTTTGGCTCCTTGATCGTTATTCTGTCGACGTGAAACATTTGGCCAATGTTGTAGGCTTGGACGCCATGGTAGGGCGTTCAAAATGCGCGCGTTAGATACAGATCCGCGAGCAAAACGTCATACACCCACCGCACCACTCACCCAAGGGCAGGCCCATGATCGACTTCAACAACAAAGGCTTCTTCAAGCTCAAGCAAAACAACGAATACGCCGAGCGCGTATCGGCCCTGCTGCTCGACGGCGAGGAAGTGGTCGACGCCTACAAGGCCATGCGCGACGGCGTGGTGTTTACCACCAAGCGGATTATTGCGGTGAACGTGCAGGGGATTACCGGCAGCAAAAAGGACTTTACGTCGCTGCCGTATAAAAACATCGTCGCGTATTCGGTGGAGACGTCCGGGACGTTTGATCTGGATTCGGAGTTGGAAATTTACTTTTCGTCGTTGGGCAAAGTGAAATTCGAATTCACCGGCAAGACTTCCATCGTCGAAATCTCGCGGTTGATCTCCAAGCACCTGCTGACCTGATCGGCAAGCAATTGCTTATTGTCTACAAGGCTGAGACGGCTGTACCCCGATCAAAAGGTGGGAGGGGGCTTGCCCCCGATAGGGCCTTCCCCCACACCATCAAACTACAGCCTTACACACCTACCCCTTCCCCCTCCTCAACCACCCCATTCGGCAACATCCCATTCGCCAAATCATCCACCACCGCCTTCGCCATCTCCCCCAAATAATGCGCCGCCCAGGCAAAACGATCCGCGCCCGTGTCCATGGCTGCGTCCAACGCCAGCATCTTGGAACAGTGCAGCAGCTCGGAGGCATGCTCCAGGGCATCGCGAATGGGCACACCGGAATTGACGCGAAATAGGCGGTGGAGATTGGGCTGCTTGCCGCAGGTGGAGAAGGTGATGACGCCGAGGGTTTTGTTGAGGGGTGGGTTGATCATTGGGCACCTCCGGAATGCGTGGAGGTGTTGAGGATGGTGTTGTGAGGGTACGGCCTTTCAGAAATGCTCATTGGCTTGACTCCTAATGTAGAAAAGAGCCGCCACGTTCGTTTCCAGGCGAATGGGTGGCAGCTATGCGCAGGCTGGAAAACCGGGACAATAGGAACCCGGCAGACCCGAAGGTCTCCCGCGCACAGCCGCCATAACACGGATATGCTGGCACAAAAACACCAGCAGTCGTGATAAAAATAGTGGCACCTGTGCGCTATTGTTCCACGGGTTTCCAGGCCCGACCGTCGAATGTCGACGACACGCCAAAAGTAGCCTAGAGATTGATTAGCAGGAAATCGGCTTTGTGGCTAAACGTGTCTGATGTGGTAGAGAAAATAAAATTAAATGAAACACCAAAAACTCTTTATTCAAAAAACATAAAAGCAGCTGACGAGACCAGTACATACATGAAACCCCAACCAAAGATATTAAACTTAGATTCCTTTTACTCGGACATACTAAAAGAAGACGAATTAGGAGCAACCATCCGCACGCACATTTATATAGAGTCAGCTCTTGAGCAGCTAATTGAAATACTAGTCTCAGATTATGAACACATCAAAAAAATGCAGCTCGACTTTTCTCAAAAGGTAAACCTAGCAGTTGCGATCGGGATGCCAAAAGAGTTCGCCCCCGCACTTTTAGCAGTTGGGACGATTCGAAATAAATTTGCGCACAGGATTGACACAAAAATTGACAAGGAGAAAACAAACAACCTTTACAAACAGTTTTCACCTGATCAAAAAAGTGCGATACATGTATCATTCAATAATACGCTAAAAAATACTCCACTAGGTCAAGTGAGGAATTTTTCCGAAATCACACCCAAAGAGCAATTTGCAATTTTGTCGGTAGCATTAGTAATGCAAATCCTCACCCTAATACAGACACACAGCACATAAAAACAAAAAAGAGCCGCATTGATTAGAATCTAACAATACTGCATTAAAGGCGTAAACCTCAGCGAGAACTGCGCCACTAGTATGAAATTTACAGCATCAACTCATAAGGCCCCAGCGCCTTACTAGTCTGCACCAACCCCTGCCTCATCAACATCTCAAGATAATTTCCCGCCGCCATTGGAGGCCGCTTCAACGCCCGCCTTTGCTTCTGCGCCGCTCCCAACACCGCCGCCTGATCCAGATCCCAGAGATCCGAAATAAAGTCATCCGGATGCATCGGCTCAATGTCGTAGGCAGCCAGTATATGCGGCGGGAAGTCTTTCAAATTGAAGGTCACAATAACCTCAGCTTTACTCCGAATCGCCGCCGCCAGCACGTGACGATCATCAGGATCGGGCAGATCCAAGCTCGAACACAGATCCTCATATCCCGTAACCAAAGCGTCAGGTATCGCCTTGTCCATCATCGCTGACGTGCAATTCACTTGCTCAGCCGTGAGATCGGGTCGGTTCTTGAGTACGTTGCGCTTCCACTCCTCATGAATCTGGCTAGTCCATCTCGCTCGATACAACCCTGACAAGCCAAGCCACATCAGCAAATCCCTGAGGGCCGCCGGGTAGAGAACGCAGGCATCATATACCGCGGTAAAAGGCGAACACCTCATCCGTCATACCCCATTCCCAACTCCTGGGCCTGTTGCGCCAGCGCTTCCATTGCTTCCTGGCTTTCCTCATCTCGCCGCTGCTTGAACGCCATCAAATCCGAAAACCGGATGCGCCGATGCCGACCGGTTTTTGTAAAGGGAATGGCGCCTTCCTCCAGCATCTTTACCAAGTGCGGTCGTGAAACGTTAAGCAGGTCGGCGGCCTCCTGCGAGGTGAGTTCGGCATGCACCGGGACGACCTTGACGGCATTGCCGATCGCCAACTCGCCCAGGATATCGACCAATAAGCGCAGTGCTGAGGTTGGGAGTACGAGCGTGTGGGGTTTGTCTTCTTTGTCGAAAATGTCGATGCGCTGGGTTTCAAACTTGGTCGACAGCAGCGAGGCCAGTTCGCGTTGGCCTTGCACGGCGGCTTCGACTTCCTTTTCCAGCGGAAGGATCGTTTTGGGAAGGTGGTTGGTGATCATGATGCAACTCCGGCGACACTTAATTCAGTTGCAATCAAAGCTAAACGAAACAAACGAAAATCGCAATATTCGAAACGAAAATACCGACTGAAGCCCTGTCCACTTTTCCCACACCAACCGCCGAATTAAGCCGACATCAGATTCTGATTACCCCTCGTAGGCTCACTCCCTCGCACAAGGAAGTGAGCCTTCATGTCAGAGCGCTTGTACCCACCCACCGAAGAAGACTTACGCAAACGACGGATCCTGACCCCGCAGCCGTCGCGTGTGCCGTATTCGCCGTCTGTTGATTTTTTCGAGCCATCCCCTGCCCCGACACCCACGCTAACCAAACCTCCCGGCTGCGTTTTCATCAAGCCTTGCCAACTGCCTGACGGCATCACCCATTACTTCGACCCGGCCGGGTATGTCCCGTTGGAGCTGATCAAGGAGTACGGCCATTTAAGCTTGCTGGGTGGGCGTGAGGTGGATAGCAGGGGCGCGGTTGCCTTGCGCAAGATCGGCGGCAGCGCATTGCCCGCAGGTTTGGGGCAGTTGGCATTGCGTTCGGCGGTTTGGGAGTCGGCGGCCACTGCCGTCGGGTCCGTCGCCGGTGGCCTGTTGACGGGTTTGGTGGCGCTGGCTTGGCCGTCGGAGCTGGGCGATAGCGCGCTCTACAGCGAGGAGCAGTTGCGTTCGATGCAACGGGCGCGCTCGCAGATGCGGTTGCATATCGAGCAGCGCGAGGACGGCACGCTCAAGGGGTATGGGTTTTACACGGGCAACCATGCCGATTGGCAGATGATTGATGTGGTGCAGTTTCAAAGCCGTGGCGATCAGTTTGTGGCGGATTTGGACGAGGGCGTGGAACTGATCTGGACGCCCGCCGTTGATCCCAGTGACACGCTGGGTATTCCAGCCTTGGAGGCTGCGCCGCAGGCGCCGGTGATCTGGATTTATCCGCCGACGGAGAAAGCCGCGCAGATTCTGGTGAACCCGATTTATCCGCCGGAGTATCGGGATTTTATTCTGGTCTTCCCGGTGGAGTCGGGGGTTCGGCCGCTGTATGTGGTGGTAAACCAGCCAAGGAAAGGGCTTAGAAACCCAGACCATGATTACTTTTCTCCACCCGAAACCGAAGACATAACAGGCTTTCCGGGTCTGATTCCCCAAAAGCCTGTGACACCAAGAAAAGGCGGAGCCGGCTTACGTGAACGTTGGATAGACGCAAAAGGAAGAAAATATTTGAGTGGGACTCCAAAAAAGGCGAGCTGGAAGTCTATCGAAACAGCGATTTGGCACACCTCGGCGCATTTGATCCTTATACCGCCGAGCGTCGAGGACCGGCGGACCCGAAACGTCGTATTTACAGATAAAAAGGAACTCGGAAAATGCTGATGAAAATCAGACTGCGATGGTACGAAAAACACAGCAATGACTTGAAGGCGGATGAGTACTCAGCGGATATCGCAGATCCAGACAATGTTTTTGAAGCATTGGGTTTAGGCGAAGAAACCGCGATATACGCCGACGTATTCAACGTTCAGCCTAACTGGATTACGATTATTCAGCCGTACTTCCAGCACATGATTGAACCCGACCATCACGACTACCAACTGTCCTTCCGCTACCAAGGCGCCTGGCCACCGCCCCCAAAGCAACCCAAAAAGGCGTCCTAATGCAATGAAACCCGCACTGCAAAAGCCCCTCCTCTACCGCTCAGTCAACCCCCGAACCCATGGCGTGCGCCACGGCAGTTGTCGCGCCTACCGGTATGAGCGGCAAACCAAAAGCGAAAAAGACAAACAATCAAATCGCGGTTCGATGCATAGCCATCAACGGCATGGCTTTGGAGTGGGATTCAGAACAAGGAGAGCTGGAAGTCTACCGATACAGTGATGTGAAACATCTAGGTTCATTTGACCCTTATACCGGTGAGCAGCGGGGGCCGGCGAAAGATGAGAGACGTATAGACAAGTAAGTGGAGCGTTCGCTATGGCAATGAAAATACGGCTACAGTGGTTCAACAAACAAACAGAAGCCCTGGAGGCCGCTGAATACTCAGCAGACTTTGAGGAACACGACAGCATTCTTAACGAACTCGGTCTACACGAGGAACCACAAATCTACGCTGGAGGATTTGACGTTCTCCCCAGTTGGATAGCGATTCTTCAGCCACATTTCCGACGGGTGATAGAGCCAAATCTGTTCGACTTCCAGATTTCTTTTCACTACCAAGGCGCATGGCCACCCCCCCCAAAGCCCCCCAAAAAGGCGCCCTAATGCAATGAAACCCGCACTGCAAAAGCCCCTCCTCTACCGCCCAGTCAACACCCGAACCCATGGCGTGCGCCACGGCAGTTGCCGCGCCTACCGGTATGAGCGGCACACCAAAAGCGAAAAAGACAAACAATCAAACCGCGGTTCGATGCATAGCCATCAACGGCATGGCTTTGATTACACCCCGCTGTTCCGGTTTCTCCTGTCCAAAGTCGGCCACCCATGGGATCAGGTGTTCAGCGAAGCCAAGCCCGCCTGGATCGTCCAGATCCGGTATTCTGGATGGTCGCGCAACATGAACGCGACAAGCAGGATTGCGTGAGAACGGATGAAAACAGCTACTACAGCGGCTTGTATGTCGACGAAGGCGGCCTGCTGCAAAAGGTCAACCCACAGCTGACGCCCGAGCAGATGAAACCCTGCTGCAACTGCTGCACCCACACCTTCAACGGTGTGGTATGCCCACAGGGTCTACCCCACAATGGCTAACCCTCAACCCGACTTAACCCCACTCCCCGCCTCCGCCACCGGTACCCGATTCGCCGGGTCCGTCACGTCATACACATGCTGCTCACACCCCGAACCCTTGAACTGGAATTCCACCAGGTACACTTTTGCCCTCTCCGGGCGGAACGTATTCATCGCCGGCCCGCAGGTGTAGTAGTAACCCGTGCGGGTGTCGTTCGCGTAACCCGATACCGTGAGTTTCTTGCCGGGGTCGGCCTGGATTTCCAGCTGTGGAAAACGCTTGAACGTGGCGCTGGCAACGGTTTGGTTGAGCTTGGCGATCCAGTTGAAGACCTTGCCTTCGCCGGTGTCCATCACCGTGCCGAGGGCTTCCATGCGTGGGTCGGGGTCGCCTTCGCGGCTGATCGAGAAGTCGACGGCAGGAGTGCCGCCACTGGACTTCATGATGACCTTGGCGTGTTCCGCATCCACAGCCACGGTTTTCTGGCGAAACTGAATGCCGTCCTTGAGCAGGCTGGGCGATGAGTCACGTTGGTTGGATTGACAGGCGCCCAGGGCCAGGGCGAGGGAGAGCAGCACGATTCGCTTCACGGGGATGTCCTTATCGGGGAAGAGTGTGATGACTGGACCCGAATTTAAACGGATTGTTCCGTTTTAGGAGGGGATTAGCGGTGCGGCCGTTTCAAGTGCGGTCAAACACCAACCGCGCGCGCAACCCACCCTGCTCCCGGTTATGCAGCGCCAACCGGCAGCCGATCTTGCCGACGATCATTTGCACAATGGCCAACCCCAAGCCCGCGCCATTGGCATTGCCCCGGCTGTAGAACCGTTCGAACAGGCGCTCCATTTGCGCCTCATCAATTCCCGGCCCCTGGTCTTCCACGCTCAGGCAATGAGCACCAATCACCACCTTCACTTCACTGCCTGCCGGGGAAAAGTTAAGGGCATTGGTCACCAGGTTCTGCAATGCAATCGCCAACGCCGCCGGTTCGGTTTTCACCCAACATTGCTCCTCCCCTTCAAGCACCAGTTCCACACCTTTTTCCATGGCCAAAGGGGTCAACTCGGCAAGTTCTTCGCGCACCAGTTCAGTCAGTTGCACACGCTCACACACGGGGTTGTTCAACTGCGGCTCGATGCGGGCCATGGTCAGCAGTTGGCTGCCGATGCGGGTGGCGCGGTCGACGCCGTTGACCAAAAAGTCCAACGCCTCACGTCGCTGCGCCTCAGTGATGGCACTCTGCGCGTTCTGGGCGTGAATCCGCAGGATCGCCAACGGTGTACGCAGTTCGTGGGCGGCGTCGGCGATGAAGCGGCGTTCGCGCTCCAGCAGCTCATCCACTTGCACCAACAGCCGGTTAAGCGCGGTTTGCATGGGTTCAAGATCGCTGGGCAAAGGCTTGAGGTGCAAGGGTTGCAAGGTCTCGGCAGTTCGCCCACGGATGGACAGGGCCATAACGCGCAAAGGTTTGAAGCCCCAGCCGATTACCCACCAGATCAACAGCGTCAGCAGCGGCACGCCGATCAGCGTCGGCCAGAGGGTGTGGCGCATGATGCGCTGGATCACGTCCTGGCGAATGTCATCGCGCTCGCCCACCCAGATCAGCAATCCCTGTTGCGGATCGGCAAGGAGGAAGGCGCACCAGTCATTGCCGTTGTCCATCAGGTCGTGGGAACCGAGGGTCGTCGGCGGTGCCGCCAGCACGGGCGCTTCGGCGGAGCGCACGAGCAATTGACCCGTGCTGTTCCACACCTGAAAGGTCAGGCGGGTTTCATAGGGGTGGGCCACGCCATCTTTACCCACGCGACTCATGGCCTGGTCGAACGCCTGGTACAACCGCTCCCAATCCGCTTCCCCTGGATCCCGTTGGCGCAGCACGCCTTGCAGCAGGCGCGCGCTCTGGGCGAGTTGGGCGTCGTAGACTTCTTCGATTTCATGGTGGCTGTCGCGCAGCACCAGCCAGCTGATCAGGGCGTCACCCGCCAATATCAGCAGCAAGACCGGGATGAGAATACGTGCACGAACAGAGGTCATGGTTTGAGCGCCAGTACATAGCCGACACCGCGCACGGTGCGGATCAGCTCGGTGGATAACTTTTTGCGCAGGTTGTGGATCAGCACTTCCAAGGTATTGCTCTCGACCCGATCCTGCCAACCGTACAGCGCGCGGGACAACCGCTCGCGGGTCACGACTTTGCCGGGGCGCACCATCAGTTGGTGCAGCAGTTGGTACTCCATCGGGGTGACGATGATGTCGGCGTCCTGGTAGCGCACTTGCTGGGTGGCCGGGTCGAGGCTGATGCCGGCGTGTTCCAACATCGGTTGTGCGCGGCCCTGGCTGCGGCGCAACAGAGCGCGCACGCGGGCTTTGAGTTCTTCGACGTCGAAGGGTTTGACCAAGTAGTCGTCAGCCCCCGCGTCCAAGCCGGCGATGCGCTCGGCGGTACCGTCGCGGGCGGTGAGGATCAGCACCGGCACGTCATGTTGCTCAGCGCGCAGTTGCTGCAACAGGTCGAGACCGTCGAGACGCGGCAGGCCGAGGTCGAGCAGCAACAGGTCGAAGTTTTCCGTGCGCAAGGCATGCAGGGCCGCAACGCCATCCTGCAACCAATCGAGGGTGTAGCCTTCGGCGCCCAATGCCACACGAATGCCTTGGCCGAGGGCACGGTCATCTTCGACAAGGAGTAGGCGCATAGCAGAATCTCTGTAGGAATCGGCGGCATAATGCCGGGTTCTGGCATGGGTTATTTCGGCAAAGATGTTACGGCGCGTTGCCAACTAAGGTTGCGCTAAGGTTGGTTTTGCACTGTGAAACCTCCCACCTCTGCTGAGAGCTTTTCCATGCGCAAAATTCTCCTGCTGTCCCTGATTCTCGCCAGCCCCCTGGCCGTCGCCGGCCCGCAGTGCACCACCGCCGAGCGCTCGCAATGGCAAGACGAAAAAGCCTTCCAGGACAAGCTCAAGGCTGAAGGCTACACAATCAGCAAGTTCAAAGTCACCGATGGCAACTGCTACGAGATCTACGGCTTCGACAAGGACAAGCGCAAGGTCGAGATCTACCACGACCCCGTCACCGGCAAAGCCGTGAAGACTGAGATCAAGGGCTGATGCCAGGCGAATCCCTGCGCCTGTGGGACCCGCTGGTGAGACTGTTTCATCTGTCGATCGCCGGGGTCTTTGTCGCCAATTACTTCTTTAACGAAGCAGGCGATGACTGGCATGTCTGGCTGGGCTACTACGCCATGGCCTGGCTGCTGGTGCGGTGGGTGTGGGGATTTGTCGGACCGCGCAGTGCGCGTTGGGCGGACTTCTGGCCGACGCCAAAGCGCCTGACGGCCCACATGCGCTCGCTGCTCAACGGTCGGCCCCAGCATCGCCTGGGCCATTCGCCGATTGGCGCGCTGGTGATGCTGTTGATGTTGCTGGCGCTGCTGAGCATCGGCATCAGCGGTTTCCTGATGCAGGAAGTCGACGCCTTGTGGGGAGCCGATTGGCCGCTGCAAATCCACGAAACCGCTGCCAACGTGCTGCTCGGCCTGGTCTGCGTGCATGTGCTGGCGGCGGTGTTCGAAAGTATCCAGGTGCGGGACAACCTGCCGTTATCCATGCTCACCGGTCGCAGGAAGCGACTGCCGGATGAACCTGCGCAGTAATCCTTTATCCACAGGTCCCCTATGCGCTCCGCCTTATTGATTTGCAGCCTGCTGGCGGTGTTTTTCGCCGCCTGGCAGAGCCATCCGCCCCATGTATTGGCGCCGTTTGCCCAGGCCAGCCCGAACACCGCAAAAGTCGCAGCGCCGGCGCAGTACAGCAGCCGGTTCGTGTCCACCCAGCTCACCGACTTTGTGCACTCGTCGTCCGTCACCGCCCTGCCCGGCGGCGACTTGATGGCGGTGTGGTTCGCCGGCTCCCGCGAAGGCGCGGCCGATGTGCAGGTGCGCACCGCACGCTTTGATGCACGCAGCGGCGAATGGGGCGCCGAACAGGTGCTGGCCACGCGCGAAAGCACCCGCGACGGCACCCAGCGCTACATCCGCAAGTTGGGCAACCCAGTGATCGCCCTGGGCCCGGATAAACGCCTGTGGATGTTTTACGTGTCGGTGTCAGTCGGCGGCTGGGCCACCAGTGCGATCAACCTGATGGTGTCGGACGACCTCGGCGCCAGTTGGTCGGCGCCCAGGCAACTGGTGACTTCGCCGTTCTTCAATATCAGCACCCTGGTGCGCGCCGCGCCGGTGTTCCATGCCGACGGTTCCATCGGCCTGCCGGTGTACCACGAGTTCATGGGCAAGTTTGCCGAATACCTGTACCTGAGCGCCGATGGGGCGGTAATCGATAAATTCCGCATCAGCCGCGGCAAGAACTCCCTGCAACCGACCATCGTGCCGCTGGATGGTCAGCGCGCCGTAGCGATGTTGCGCTATGCCGGTGACACCCATCACCGCGTGCTCGCCAGCCGCACCGAAGACGCCGGGCAAACCTGGAGCGAGCCGTATCCGTTGGAGCCGGCCAACCCCAATTCATCGCTGGCGGCAGTGGCCACGCAGGACGACGGCTTACTGGTGGCCCTCAACGATCTGCAGGACGGCCGCTTCAAACTCAGTCTCTATGGCACCGACGCCCAGCTCAGCCAATGGCGCACGGTGGTGCAGCTGGATGAGTCTCCCGACCCGCTCGGCCAGCCATTCTCACCCGAGGCCTATAAAGAAATCATCGGCGAAGGTTTCCGTGCTTCCAGCGGCGCCCGGCGTTTGCCGTTGGAGCAGCGCTTCCTCAGCAACCTCGACTACCGCGTGTGCAAACCCCGTGGCTGCGATTTCGAATACGAGTACCCGTATTTCAGCCGCAGCCCGGACGGCATGTACCACTTGGTCTACTCGTGGAATAACACCTTTATCAAACATGTCAGCTTCAACGAAGCCTGGCTGGCGGAGCGGCTGTGATGGTTTATTTGTGGCAGGCGCATTTGAGTTTTGTGCTGTTGGGTTTTGTGTTCCTGAGCCTGTTTCGATTCACCGCGCCGCGGCGGCCGTGGTTGTTGCCGCTGTTGGCGGCGGTCAGTTTTATCCCGGTCAATGAATTGCCGCTGGCGGCGTATGTGCGCAGTTTTACCGATGACCTGGCGATCAGCACGTTGGTGTTGCTGGCGTGGGTTGCACTCAGTCGACTGGGCGTGGTGCAGCCGCTCAATCGACGGCACCACGTGCAGACGCTGATGGTGTTTGGGCTGTTGAGCCTGGCTCTGTACCCGGCCACGTTGGGCCTAACCTATTTCGATCCGTACCGCTGGGGCTTCAACCCCCGGCCGATGATTGTGCTGGTGGGCGCGGCCGCACTGCTGATGCTGTGGCTGCGCAATGCCCTGGCGGTGTGGATGCTGGCGATCGGCACGCTGGCCTTCGCGCTGCGGCTCAAGGCGTCGGAAAACTATTGGGATTATCTGGTCGACCCGCTGTTGGCGGGCTACTGCATCGTCGCTGGACTGATGCAATTCAAACTGTGGGAGGGGGCTTGCTCCCGATGGCGGCGTGTCAGCCAGCACCTCCGGCACTGAACCACCGCCATCGGGAGCCCCCCTCTCCCACATTGGATTTGTGTTGTTTTAGAGAATGGGAAAAATGATGAGTGCGTTGCAATCACGCCGCCTGCGCTACGGCGTGGGCGCGATCGGGTTGGTGTTTGCCTTGCTGGCCGCATTGCGGCTGGTGTTTGTGCTGGGGTTTTCCGGCCTTGATTTGAGTACCCCGGCACTGCTGGAAACCCTGGGCATCGGCCTGCGTTTCGACCTGCGCCTGGCGGTGCTGCTCCTGCTACCGCTGGCGCTGCTGGCCTGGATTCCCCGCTGGAACCTGACCACCCTCCCGGCCCTGCGCTGGCTGGCCCGCGCCTATCTGGTGGTGGCGCTGGCCGTGGTCGGCCTGGTGTACATCGTCGACTTCGGCCACTACGCCTACCTCGGCGTGCGCATCAACGCGACCGTGCTGCGTTACCTGCAAGACGCGCAGATTTCACAACAGATGGTGTGGGAAACCTACCCGGTGCTGTGGATAACCGCGTGCTGGCTGGCGGCGGTGGCCTTGTGGGTGTGGGCGCTGGTCTGCCTTGAGCGGTTGACCCTGGACCGCGCGCCCAGCACCCGCGGCAAACTGTCATTGGTGGCTGTTTCCGTCATCGGCGTGATCGGTGTGCTGCTGGCCCTGCTCGGCCGTGTCGCCCATCTCAACCTGGAGAACCCGGTGCCGCTGCGCTGGAGCGACGCGTTCTTTTCCGGCAACCCGCAGGTGGCCGCCGTGGGGCTGAACCCGGTGCTGTTTCTGTACGACACGCTCAAGGTCGGCCAATCGCAATTCGATGAGGCCCAGGTGCGCGAGCATTACCCACAGGTCGCCCACTACCTGGGCGTCGACCGCCCCGATGCCCAGCAACTGAACTTCATCCGCGAACAAGGCGTGCAGCCCTATCGACTGGCCGGCGAGCGAGCGCCCAACGTGATCTTCGTGATGCTCGAATCCCTCGGCACCAGCGCTGTCGGCGCCTACGGCAACCCACTCAACCCCACACCGAACCTGGACAAACTGGCCACGCAAAGCTGGTTCTTCAAACACTTCTACGTGCCTGTCACCGGCACCGCCAAGACCGTATGGGCGAGCATCACCGGCGTGCCCGACGTCACCCGCCAGGAGACTGCCACCCGCAACCCGCTGATCACTCGGCAACACACGCTGATCAACGCGTTCGAGGGTTACCAGAAGTTCTACATGATCGGTGGCAACGCCGGCTGGGCCAATATCAATGCCTTGATCCGCCAGAGCATCGACGGCGTGCAGCTGTTTGAAGAAAGCCATTGGCGCTCGCCACGGGTAGACGTGTGGGGCATTTCCGACCTGGATCTGTTCAAGGAAGGTGACGAACTACTGCGCGCGGTCCCGAAGGACCAACCCTTCTTTGCCTACCTGCAAACCTCCGGCAATCACCGTCCGTTCACCATTCCCAAGCACAACGATGGCTTCCAGGTCCGCGACGTGACGCTGGAGCAGGCCCAAGCCGCCGGTTCACGCAGTGTCGAGCAATACAACGCCGTGCGCCTGCTGGACTACAACATCGGCCGGCTGATGGAAATCGCCAAGGCGGGCGGTTACTACGACAACAGCATCTTTGTGTTCTTCGGCGACCACAACACCCGCATCAGCCAGATTCCGCACATGGCGCCGGCTTTCGAACAACTGGGGCTGGAGAGTAATAACGTGCCGTTGCTGATCCACGCGCCCGGCCTGCAACCCCGGGTGATCGAAGAAGCCGTCGGCCTGGCGGACTTGCTGCCCACCGTGGCCGGCTTGGCGGGTGTGCCGTTTAGTCACGGCACGATGGGGCGGGATATCCAGCAACCGGCACCGGAAGGCGAACGCATGGTGCCGCTGGTGTTGCGCGAGGGGACCTTCCCGGTGATCGGCGGCGTGACCCGCCACTTCCTGTTGCAGATGCAGCATGACGGCAGCTCACCGACCCTGCATGACCTGGCATCGCCCACCCCGCGTGACGACGTGGCCGCGCTGCATCCCGATGAGTTTAAGCGTTTGCAGGGGCTGACCCGAGGCCTGCATGAGAGCGCGCGGTTGATGCTGTTCAGGAATGTGCGGGAGTGATTATTTGTCCTGGAACGTTTCGAGGTACGCCAGGATGTTCTCGATCTTCTCCTGGTCACTGATGCCCCAGAAAATCATCCGCGTGCCACTCACCACTTTCTTCGGGGCCTCGATGTAGGCCGCGAGTTTGTCGCGGGTCCAGACCACACCGGAGTTCTTCATCGCATCGGAGTACTGATAGTCAGCGGTCGTCCCCGCAGGGCGTCCGATGATGCCGTTGAGTTCCGGGCCAAAGCCGCCGCGCGCGCCTTCGCCGATACTGTGGCAACCGCCGCAGGTCTTGGCGAAAAGCTTGCCGCCCGCCTCGGCATCGCCCGCAGCAAACGCCGAGTGGGTATTGAGTAACAGGACGAGGGAGAGTAACGCGTACTTCATGATGGCTCCGCATCGGGCAAGGAGTGAGCGATTATGCCTGTATCCGCTGCGCTGCGCCGTTCGAGGAAACACTCTCTAAACCGCTCTAAAACGACCACCCATCGCCCCACAGACATCCAATCGAACCTATTCCAACCCATTCCACTCCACCTTACTGAACCCATGATGGAGGAGTAAGGATCATGGCTCAGCCATCGATTTTGGTACTGGAAGACGACGAAATCATTCGCGCGTTAATGGTGGATGTGCTGGAAGATTTCGGTGCAGTCGTCACGTCTTTTCCTTCGGCGGATGAGGGAATGATTTACCTGGAGCGGGCCGATGATCCGGTCGACCTGATTGTCAGCGATATCCAGATGCCTGGTTTACTCAATGGCTACGATTTGAGCCGCGTGGTTGCACACCGCTGGCCGTCGGTGCCCGTGCTGCTGACCTCCGGTAACACGAAAATTGCGTCGCAGCTGGGAGGGTCGGTGCGGTTTCTGCCCAAGCCGTGGAGCACTGAGCACTTGATTGAGTGTGTGCAAACAGCATTGACACAGCAAGGCATGTCCATGCATTGATAGCTTCGCGATATCACGCTTACCGAACTTCGTTGCAGGCTCGGAGGTCATTATTGATGCAAGGAGCGACTTTTCTGATCCGTCGGTCAGCCTTTTCGCCTTGTGCGCTCAGTTGCCGACGACGAGTTGTGTAGAATTGTCGCCCATTTCCATGCGTCATTCATGGCCGAGAGGCCCACAGTTCGAGCTCATTGAATGCATTCACAGGCCCCTGACGTCGGTGCGCCCTCAACGCTGGAAGCGCTGCGCACCGGTACGGCCCTGCTGCACGTGGCGCTGGAAAAGCGCTTGCCGTTTTTTTCCGAGCGTTTGGATGCCAGCTGGTATCAGCGCTTACTCCAGGCGTACTACGGCTTTTATGCGCCGATGGAAGCGGTACTGTACGACGGTGAGTTGATCCCCGAAGGCTTCGACCCGGTGATGCGGGTGAAAACGCCTACGCTGGTGAACGACCTTCACGCCCTTGGCCTGAATGACCGCGCTATCAACACCCTGCCCCGCTGCGCCAACCTGCCGCCCCTGGATACTCCCGCCGCCTGCCTGGGTGCCCTGTACGTGCTGGAAGGCGCGACCTTGGGTGGCCAGGTACTGCGCCGGGAAATGGCCGAGCGCCTGGACGTGAGCGGCGACAACGGCGGCGCGTTCCTCAACGTATACGGCGCCGAGACCGGCCGTCGCTGGAAAGAATTCCTTGATTACCTGGGCCGCCTGCCGCTGGACGCTCTCGCCAGACAGCACGCTGTGGACGCCGCCCGTTCGACATTCAGCTGCTTTGAGCAATGGCTCGACAGCCAGGAGGTACTGCTATGAAACCCGACGATTTTGAAGAGCTGCTTGCCAACTGTGCCGACGAGCCCATCCGCTTTCCAGGGGCGATCCAGCCCCACGGCGTGTTGCTGACGTTGTCGGAGCCGGACCTGAAGGTCATTCAGGTCAGCGCCAACATCGGCACCTTGTTCGGGCATGCGCCCGAAGCGCTGCTGAACCAGCCGCTGCACACCCTGGTGGGCACCGAGCACGCCAAGGCCGTCGCCGCCATGGCCGAAAACAACACGTTTTTCGACGCCCCGCCGCTGCACGTCAGTTTTAACGGCGCGGAGTTCGAAGGCCTGCTGCACCGCCATCAAAACGTGCTGGTGCTCGAGTTCGAACCCCTGCTCAAGGATTTCCGCCCACGGGCCCTCAACGGTCGCACCAACGACCTGGGCAAGATGCTGCAACGCCTGCAGTCGGCAAAAACCCTGCAAGCGCTGTACGAAATCAGCGTGAATGAAATCCAAGCCATGACCGGCTACGACCGTGTGCTGATCTATCGCTTCGAAGAAGAAGGCCACGGCCAGGTGATCGCCGAAGCGTCCGCGCCGTCCATGGAGCTGTTCAACGGACTCTTCTTCCCTGCGTCCGACATCCCGGAGCAAGCCCGCGAGCTGTATCGCACCAACTGGCTGCGCATCATCCCGAATGCGGCCTACGAGCCAGTACCCCTGCTGCCCAAGCTGCGCCCGGACACCGGCCAGCCGCTGGACTTGAGTTTTGCCACCCTGCGCAGTGTGTCGCCGATTCACTGCCAGTACATGCAGAACATGGGCGTGTTGTCGTCCATGAGTATCTCGCTGATGAAGGGCGACAGACTCTGGGGCCTGATCAGCTGCGGCAACCGCCAGCCACTGTTGGTGCCTAACGACCTGCGCACCGCCTGCCAGACCATCGGCCAGGTACTGTCGTTGCAGATCAGCGCCATGGAGGCCCTGGACCTGAGCCGCCAGCGCGAGGAAAAAGTCGAGGCTTTGGCCCTCCTGGATCGGGCGATGAAGGCCTCGGAAGTGAATGTATTCGACGGCCTGGCACAGCAAGGTCAGTTGCTGATGGACCTGACGCTGTCCGGCGGCGTGGCGATCATCGAAGACAAGCAACTGCACCGCTACGGCAACTGCCCGGAACCGGCGCAGATCCGCGCGTTGCACAGGTGGCTGCAGGAGAGCGGCGAGCCGGTGTTTTCCAGCCATAACCTGGCGTCGGTCTACCCGCCAGCGGTGGAGTTCCAACAGATAGCCAGTGGTGTATTGGCCATGAGCTTGCCCAAGCCCGTGGATAACGGCGTGCTGTGGTTCCGCCCGGAAGTGAAAGAGAACATCAACTGGAGCGGTGACCCGACAAAGCCGCTGGACCTGGAAAATTCCGACGCCGGCCTGCGCCTTCGCCCACGCACCTCGTTTGAAATCTGGAAGGTAGAAATGGCCGGCATCTCCACCAAGTGGAGCCATGGCGACCTGTTTGCGGCCAACGACCTGCGCCGCTCCGCGCTGGAAAACGACCTGGCGCGCCAGGTGCAACGTGAGCAACAAGCCGTGCGTGCGCGTGATGAGCTGGTGGCGGTGGTGTCCCATGACCTGCGCAACCCGATGACCGTGATTTCCATGCTCTGCGGCATGATGCAAAAAGCCTTCAGTTCCGATGGCCCACATACTTCTCGGCGGATTTCCTCGGCCATCGACACCATGCAACAGGCCGCCGCGCGCATGAACGTGCTGCTGGAAGACTTGCTCGACACCTCGAAAATCGAGGCCGGACGCTATGTGGTCAAGCCGGTAGCGCTGGACGTGAGCCAGATGTTCGAAGAGGCCTACTCGTTGCTCGCACCGCTGGCGATGGAGAAAGGCATCGACCTGTCGTTCAACGCCGAGCCTGGGCTGCAGATCAATGGCGACCCCGAGCGCCTGTTCCAGGTGCTGTCGAACCTGATCGGCAACGCCATCAAGTTCACGCCGCGTCAGGGCAATATCGGCATCAGCGCCATGAGCAATGGCGAAGAAATTGTCTTCTCGGTACGCGATTCCGGCGAAGGGATTGCGCCGGAACAACTGCCGCATGTGTTTGATCGCTACTGGACCCAGACGGAAAACAACCCGACCGGTAGTGGGCTGGGGCTGTACATCACGCAAGGTATCGTCCAGGCCCATGGCGGCAAGATCGTTGCCGAGAGTGAAGTGGGTCGGGGGAGTGAGTTTCGGTTTACGGTGCCGAGGGTCATCGAAGACTCGTATACCTGACGCGGTAAGAATGTAAGGTTTGCGTGGGAGCCGGGGTTGCCCGCGATGGGCATAGGTATCTACACCACGCTGGGTACGGCGCTGGACCTGTGGCGAGGGAGCTTGCTCCCGCTAGCGGCCTGGCAGACGAGCTGGATGTTGGATCAGACTGGGTACATATCCGTTATTTAGGTAACGGCTACTATGGGTTCCGCTTTTACAGCGGCTCACTTTTGAAGAGCGCAAAAGTAAGCAAAACGCTCTTGCCCCAACACTCGGCACCTCGCTCACGCTCGGTGTGCCCGTAATCCGACAGCCTGCAAAAGCTACCGGATTACTACAGCGCGTTACGCAATGTGGTGGCGGAAAATCGGCTGGCCTTTGTGCAGGAGCATAAAGAAGGCGCGACCTCTCCCGGGCTGGACGGCTGCGCGAAGGTCCGCGCGGATGACTTCTGATTCGAACCCCGCAGGGCAGTCATATCTTGCAGCAGCGTGTTTATAGCCGACCCGCTTTGGCCTCTATAAGTTTGGCCTCACTTCGCTCCGACAGGCGAAGTAACCCTCTGCTCAATAGAAGGAAACATCCATGCTTAGCGCTATCAACCACTCACTGGGCAATATTCAATACCCTCCCCTGCAGCAGGATGATGCAGAGCCCCAGCGCAAGAAGCGCAGCACTGATGCAATGCACACGCAACCGTACGCTGTCGACGCCCCCCACACAGCAGCCAACGACCGGCCCCGCAAGAACGGCGGCGGGCTAGACAGCCTGGGTCAGGGCAACATCCTTTAAACCGCCTGATGCGAAGGGCAGTGCATGGCCCTTCGTACTCGCCCTTAACAAAACCATGACATTCACTGGATTAATCTTGCCGGTTAAATCCAGTCTGGAATCCATAACTGCATGCCGCACACCGATACACTGCCCGCCGTACTGGCCGGCCCACTGCTGCGACGCCTTGAACCCCGGCGCCTGGTTATGTGGCTGGTGGGAAGTCGAACACTGGCGTTGACGCTGAAGCTGCACCTGCCCGCGCAGACGGTGGAGATAAGCCTCGACCCGTGCCAGGTCATCCCCGTGGGGCGCCATGCCTTTATCCACCTGATCGATGTGCCGTTGAGCGATGCCCTGCCCCTCGACGTGGTCATCAGCTACGACCTGTTGTTCGACAACACCGGCATCGCCGACTGGGCACCGCACCTGTTGTACGCCGACGCCCAACTGCCCAGTTTCGTTTTGCACAGCCGTATCCATCAGTTGGTGCACGGCTCCTGCCGCAAACCCCATCACAGCGCCGACGAAGGCCTGCTGTGCGTCGACCGCCTGCTGGCCGACGCCCGTACCCCGGCCGACCGCCCCGCCCTGCTGATGATGAGTGGCGACCAAATCTACGCCGACGATGTCGCCGGCCCGATGCTACGGGCGATACATGCGTTGATCACACGCTTGGGCCTCTTCGACGAATACCTGGAGGGCGCCGTGGTGGATGACAGCGCCAGCCTCTATGGGCATCGCGCCAGTTATTACCATCGCGCCGACTTGCTGCCCGCACTGGACAGCAACGAAACCCTGCGCGAGCGGTTTTTTGGTGGCGTGAAAAAACCGATCTTCACCAGCAGCACCGCCGACAATCACCTGGTGACCTTCGCTGAAGTCATCGCGATGTACTTGCTGGTGTGGTCGCCCACGCCCTGGACGCTGATCGCACCGCAAACGCCGCAACTGAACACAGAAGAACAGCAGCGCTATGCCCGCGAACAGGTGCAGGTCGATACATTCCGCGACGGCCTGCCGGGCGTTGCGCGGGTCTTCGCCCACCTGTCCACCTTGATGATCTTTGACGATCACGACATCACCGACGACTGGAACCTCAGCGCACAGTGGGAAGAAACCGCCTACGGTCACCCGTTCTCCAAACGCATCATCGGCAACGCCCTGCTGGCCTATCTGCTGTGCCAGGGTTGGGGCAACCAGCCGGATGTGTTTGACGGGCTGATAAAGCAAAGCCAGGCGCTCACCCACCAGCCCCAGGCCAACCACCTGGATGCCGCCGCGCAGGATGAATTGCTCGAAGCGCTGCTCATGTTCCAGCACTGGCACTACGTACTGCCCACCACCCCTGCGCTGGTGGTGCTCGACACCCGCACCCGCCGCTGGCGCAGCGAGTTCACCTTCAAGCAACCTTCCGGCCTGCTCGACTGGGAAGCCTTGAGCGAACTGCAACAGGAACTGCTCGACCACCCTTCAGCCATCATCGTCTCGCCCGCGCCGATCTTTGGCGTCAAGTTGATCGAGACAGTGCAGAAAATCTTCAGCTGGTGCGGCCACCCCTTGTTGGTGGACGCAGAAAACTGGATGGCCCATCGCGGCGCAGCCCAGGTGATCCTCAATATATTCCGCCATTCGCGAACGCCGGGTAACTACGTGATCCTGTCAGGTGACGTGCATTACTCGTTCGTCTACGAAGTGCTGATCCGTCATCGCAACGCCGGCCCCCGGATCTGGCAGATCACCAGCAGCGGCATCAAGAACGAATTCCCTCCACGCTTGCTGGAATGGTTCGACCGCCTCAACCGCTGGCTCTACTCGCCGCGCTCGCCCCTCAACTGGTTCACCCGCCGACGCACCATGCAGGTGGTGCCGCATATTCCGGAACATGCCGAAGCGGGCGAACGATTATGGAATTCGGCGGGGATTGGCCAGGTGTTTTTCAACCAACAAGGCCAGCCTGAAGCGATTTACCAGCACAACGCGGATGGCAAGGCGCCGACGAGGATGGTGGCGCCGAAGTAACCCTTCCCACAGATATGAAAGCACGTTCACACCAAGCGTGTGGAAATTTCACAAGCATATGTTTTAGTTGAATTTATTTGAAAAAATTCAACCCCGTCTTCATTCAAAAAAAGTGCCAGGCTCTGACCTCTCCTCGCGATAAGCCTTATCAATCGCCGATGGTCAAATGAACCTTTTTTGGTACACTCTCCAGTGAACGACCTACATTTCGTGCTGAACGTTGTTTTCTATCGAACCGATGCGGGTAACGAGCCGGTACGCGAATGGTTAATGGAGCTACCTAGGGAAGCCAGAAAACTCATAGGTATCGACATCAAATCCGTCCAGATCGGATGGCCGCAGGGAATGCCTCTGGTTCGAAAGCTGGAGCACCGGCTTTGGGAGGTCAGAACCGATCTTGGGAGGCATATCGCACGGGTGATTTTTACGCTGGTTGACGGTGAGATCGTGCTGCTGCACGGCTTCATTAAAAAGAGCCAGAAAACGCCTGTGGTAGAGCTGGATACCGCGCGGCGTCGTAAAAACAAGCTATGAGGAAAACCACATGAACAAACATATCGGTTCCAACTTCGACGATTTTCTCAACGACGACGGGCTCATTGAGGAAGTATCCGCCGGAGCGTTGAAACGTGTTATCGCCTGGCAGTTGGCTGAAGCGATGAAGGCGCAGAAAATCAGCAAAAAAGCGCTGGCTGAACGTATGCATACCAGCCGCACCGCCGTAGATCGCGCACTCGATCAGAACGATGCAGGCATGACCTTGGCCACTCTGGCAAGTGCAGCACGGGCACTGGGCCAACGGGTAGAAGTTCGGCTTGTACCCGATTCAGACGCAAGGCCCTCGATAAACTGAAACACTGCGTGACCCTTGGATATCGGGAAACACGTTCTACAAAAATGCAGCAATAGCCAAAAGCCATCAACCTTTAGCCATACATCTGCCCTATTCAAAGCATCCAAGCCCCGTTGTACAGTAGCGCCAGCCACGGAGTATCGGCGTCAACAATGGCAGGCCTTGACGGCTGCCCACGCAAGGAATGCGCAGATGGACGATACCTCCGACAACACTCCGTTGAGGCAAGATTTCTCTCACTTCAACGCCGACATGCTGCACACCGTTCTGGAGTTGGTCAGCGATGGGATCTGGGATTGGAACGCCAATACCGGGTTCGTCTACCGCAACCCAGGGTGGTACGAAATGCTCGGCTATCCCCGCCATGCGCTGGAGAACAGCGTGTTCACCTGGGAAAACGTGATTCACCCGGAGGACTATCCTCAGGTGATGAAGCTGTTTGACGACTACATTCACCGTCGGGCGCCCCACTATCAAGCCGAGTACCGTTGCCGCAAAAAAGATGGCAGCTACCTGTGGATCGAAGACCGGGGCTACGTGATTGCCCGTAATGCTGACGGCTCGGTGGCGCGCATGGTGGGCGCCCACCGCGATATTCATCTCAGAAAATGTTCCGTCGAACAGTTGGAACGACGCAATCAATCCCTCGAAGCGCTGGTGGCAGAACGCACGCACGAGCTGTCGCGGGTCAATCAGCAGTTGCAACTTCAGTTGGACGAGAACCGCTCAATGGCCGAGCGGGATGCACTGACCCTGGTCGCCAATCGCTATCGCCTGGAAAAAGTGCTGCTGGAAGAATGTGACCGTGCCCAGCGCTTTCGCCTGCCACTTTCACTGATTGCTATGGATATCGATGATTTCAAGCCGATCAATGACCGTTACGGTCATGGCGTGGGCGACCAGACGCTGGTACGGGTGGTGGAGTGCCTGGAACACGCTATTCGCCCCGATGACCTGCTGGCCCGCTGGGGTGGCGATGAGTTTGTGCTGGTCCTGCCAAAGACCTCGCTGGAGGTTGCAACGGCATTGGCAGAGCGCATTCGGCAAACGTTGAAGAACCTCCCGAGTGGTGACTTCAAGATCACCCTGAGCCTGGGCGTGGCCCAGCGAAAAGCGCATGAAGCCCCCGCCGCCCTGATGATGCGCGCCGACCAGGCGCTGTATCGCGCAAAGGCTGCGGGAAAGGACGGGGTGTCGGAGTAACACCCCGCAAGGCTATCGAACCGGCGGCGCGTACTGGATGCCGCCGTTGTTCCACAGCGCATTGAGCCCGCGCTTGATCTTCAGCACGCTGCCCTGGCCGATATTGCGCTCGAACACTTCGCCGTAGTTGCCCACTTGCTTGACGATCTGCACCACCCAGTCCTTGCGCAGTTTCAGGTCTTTACCGTATTCGCCGTCGGCACCCAGCAAGCGTGCAATGTCAGGGTTCTTGGTGGTCTTGGCCTGCTCTTCGACGTTCTGCGAGGTGATGCCCATTTCCTCGGCATTGAGCATGGCGAACAGGGTCCACTTGACGATGCTGAACCACTCGTCATCGCCTTTACGCACCAGCGGCCCCAACGGCTCCTTGGAGATCACTTCCGGCAGCACCACGAACTCGTCCGGATGGGCCATCTTGATGCGCTGGGCGTACAGGCCCGACTGGTCGGTGGTCAGCACGTCACACCGCCCGGCCTCCAGGCCCTTGGCGCTTTCGTCGGCCGTGTCGAAGGTGATCGGCGTGTACTTCATGCCATTGGTACGGAAGTAATCGGAGACATTGAGTTCGGTGGTGGTACCCGCCTGGATGCACACGGTCGCGCCGTCCAATTGCTTGGCACCGGTGACGCCCAACTTGTTGTTCACCAGAAAGCCGATGCCGTCGTAGTAAGTCACACCGGTAAACACCAGGCCCATGCCCGAGTCACGGGAGCTGGTCCACGTGGTGTTGCGTGAGATCACGTCGATCTCACCGGACTGCAGCGCGGTGAAGCGCTCCTTGGCGGTCAACTGGGTAAACTTCACTTTCGATGCATCGCCGAAGACCGCCGCCGCCACCGCGTGGCACACGTCCACATCGATGCCAGTCATCTTGCCATTGCTGTCCGGTACGCCGAAGCCCGGCAGCCCGTCACTGACGCCGCATTGGATGAAGCCTTTTTTCTGGATGGCGTCCAAGGTCACGCCTGCCTGAGCGGTGCTCGCCAGGCCAAGGGCGGCGGTGGCGCCGATCGCGGCCAACGTCGTTTTGAATGGGTTCATGCAAGGCTCTCCCTGTCATTCCTTATTATTCGGCGCCCCACAGCCCGCGCCGGTTTATAGTGCTGCCGGGCAGTATCAACGGCTTATACCGCTGCCACAAACGACCTTTAGGCAAAGGCTCCTTCCGATTTGGAATGAACTGCATGATTTCAAAACGCTTGACCCCTTCGATGACGGCCCTGCAGTGCTTCGAAGCCGCCGCCCGCCATTTAAGCTTCACCCGCGCCGCCGAAGAACTGCACCTGACCCAGAGTGCCGTGAGCAAGCAGGTGGCGCAGTTGGAGGAGATGCTCTGCCACAACTTGTTCGAACGGGTGCGCCAGCGCTTGTACCTGTCGCCGGCGGGGTCGCTGTACCTCGCCGAAGTGCACAAGATCCTGACCCAGGTGGACATCTCCAGCCGCTATATCCTCACCTACGGCGGCGAAACCGAAGTGCTGCGCATCGCCACCCAACCGACCTTCGGCGACCGTTGGCTGGTGCCCAAGCTCAAGGATTTTGCGGCGAAACATCCAAACATTCACTTGGATGTGCGCAACGAGCTGGAGCCTTTTGACGTGTTGCAGGCCAAGGCCGATATCGCGTTTTTCTTCGGCCAGGGCTCATGGCCGGGGGCGACTTGCATCGAGCTGTTCCGTGAGGCGGTGGTGCCGGTGTGTGCACCGGGTTTTGTCCCCGAGGGCAGCGATGCTTCGTCGCGCCACACCTTGCTGCAATGCACCTCGCGCCCGGAGGCCTGGCACGAATGGTTCCTGGAACAGGGCCTGCATTCGCAGAACAGCTACCACGGGCCGCGTTTCGACACGTTCTACATGTGCATTCGCGCGGCGCAATCGGGTTATGGCGTGGCGTTGGTGCCGCAGTACCTGGTGGCCGAAGAACTGGCCCAGGGCAGCCTGATGATTCCGTGGGATTACGCGATGCCCAGCAGCGGCGCGCACTTTATTGCGCATGCCGAACATGCCGGTGAGATTCCCAAGGTGAACGCTTTCCTGAACTGGATGGTGGAATACACCCAAGCACATCCCGACTTTTAATAATGACCCGGCGATTTTATTTCGTTTGCGACAAGGGCGGGCACCCGGCTTAGATAAAAACAAACCCGTCACTGCCGAGTCCCCGATTCATGAGCCGCGAAACCATCAGCCAGTCGATTTCCATCGTTCACCCCATCAGCCTCAGCCACGGTAAAAACGCCGAGGTCTGGGACACTTCGGGCAAACGCTATATCGATTTTGTCGGCGGTATCGGCGTACTCAACCTCGGTCATTGTCACCCTGGCGTGGTCGAGGCAATTCGTGAACAGGCGACCCGGCTGACCCATTACGCGTTCAACGCCGCGCCTCACACGCCCTACCTCGAGCTGATGGATCGCCTGACGGCGTTCATCCCGGTGGACTATGCGGTCAGCGGCATGCTCACCAACAGCGGCGCGGAAGCGGCGGAAAACGCGCTGAAGATTGTGCGCGGCGCCACCGGCCGTACGGCGGTGATCGCCTTTGACGGCGCCTTCCATGGCCGCACCCTGGCCACGCTCAACCTCAACGGCAAGGTGGCGCCCTACAAACAAAAGGTCGGTGTACTGCCGGGCCCGGTGTATCACCTGCCCTACCCCAGCGCCGACAACGGCGTGACCTGCGCCGAAGCGCTGAAGGCCATGGACCGTTTGTTCAGCGTGGAAATCGACGTCAACGACGTAGCGTGCTTCATCATCGAGCCGGTGCAGGGCGAAGGGGGTTTCCTTGCGCTGGACATCGAGTTCGCCCAGGCCCTGCGGCGCTTTTGCGATGCGCACGACATCCTGCTGATTGCCGATGAAATCCAGTCGGGTTTTGGTCGTACCGGCCAGCGTTTCGCGTTCTCGCGTCTGGGTATCGAACCGGACTTGATCCTGTTGGGTAAAAGCATCGCGGGCGGTGTGCCGCTGGGCGCAGTCGTCGGACGCAAGGCGCTGATGGACAACCTGCCCAAAGGCGGCCTGGGCGGAACGTATTCCGGCAACCCCATCGCCTGTGCGGCGGCCTTGGCCACGCTGGATGCAATGACCGATGAGCACCTGAAAACCTGGGGTTCACAACAGGAAGAGGCCATCGTCCGCCGTTATGAAACCTGGCGCGCACAGGGCCTGACGCCCTACCTCGGCCGGCTCACCGGCGTCGGCGCCATGCGCGGTATCGAGCTGGCCAACGCCGATGGCACCCCAGCGCCAAAACAGCTGGCTCAATTATTGAGCCTGGCGCGGGACGCCGGGTTGCTGCTGATGCCCAGCGGCAAGGCGCGGCACATCATCCGTTTGCTGGCCCCGCTGACCATCGAGTCGGCGGTGCTGGAGGAAGGCCTGGATATCCTCGAGGCCTGCTTCAAGCAGTTGGACTCGTAACGCGCATCCACGGGTTGGCCTGTCCTTGACCTTGCCGGGGACGTCCGGGCTCGCTTGCCCCGAGAAATACGCCGCCACGTCCACCGCACCCTGGCTGGGTGCAGGTCAGTAGTCGCTTTTATAGGTTCATCAGGCCAGGATGTTTCAACGGGTTTAGCGAAAAGGGCCGTTGATAGGGGTCAGGACGAAATCGATGACAACAACTTGCACTTGACCGTTGATAAGATGCCGTTTGATGACATGTACGTATTTCTGTACGTTTCAACCATCGATCGAGGACGCCATCATGGAAACCATCAATTACACCAATGCCCGATCCATCTTTCCAAAACGATGGATCGGGTTAACGAAGACCACGTACCACTGCTGGTAACACGGCAAAAAGGTGAGCCGGTGGTGATGATTTCGTTGTCAGAGTTCAATGCGCTTGAAGAGACGGCCTATCTGCTGCGCTCGCCTAAAAATGCCGAACGCCTCATCAACTCAGTCAACAGCCTGCGAGCTGGCAAAGCCAAGCCAAGGCGGTTGATTGAAGAATGAACATACCCTTTACCCCTGAGGGCTGGGACGACTACCTCTGGTTTCAACAAAACGATAAGGCCGGGCTCAAGCGTATCAATTTGCTGATCAAGGCCATCCAGAGAGATCCGTTTGATGGGGTTGGAAAACCTGAACCCCTCAAGCACAACCTGAGTGGTTTCTGGTCGCGGCGGATTACAGCAGAGCATCGTCTCGTATATGGAATAGAAGACAATGAGGTACAGATTCTGATGTGCCGCTATCACTACTAACAACCTGCTCAGACCGATCTGAAATTGCCCAATGCAGCGCAAGGAAGCATTCGATGCTTGATATCCTCCAAGGCACGCCCGTTTGGGTTTACGCCATCTACCTGTGGGTCTGCTACTACGGCATCAAGGCCTGCCTGGGCGGCCGCGAGAATCGTCGCTCGCTGGTGATCTTGCCGGTGGTGCTGGTGGTGTGGTCGCTGATGTCGCTGGCGCCTTCAATATTGTCGAGCGGCGCCTGGGGCGGCGGCGCGGCTCTGGGCAGCCTGGTGGGGATGCTGCTGTTCAATGCGCAAGGCGCCCGGCTGGATGCCAATGGCGAAACCCTGGTGTTGCCAGGCACCTGGAAGACCCTGCTGATCTCACAGTTGTTCTTTGCGGTGAAGTATTACTTCGGCTACCAACAGGCGGTACATCCGTTGCTGCTCAGCACGCCGTCGATGCTGATGACGCTGGGCGGCGTATCGGGCTTTACCGTGGGCCTGTTTTGCGGACGGGCAATCCGGTTGCAACGGACGCTGACGGCATTGCGTCGGGACAAGGGCATTGTGCTGCCTTGACCTGATCCCCCTGCGCGCTGAAAATGCGCGACGCTTTTTTGTCCTCGTTTACTGAAGTAGTGAAATTTCAATGTCCGATTCTTACACCGAAAAATCCGCCCCCGAAGAATCCGTAGTCGCCTTGCAGTCCAAAGCCGAGTACGAAAACGCCATCAATCTTTCACAGCATGTGCCGGCCGCCAAGATCATCAGCGAGATGGTGCTGGACGCTTTCCACACCTCCAAGGAAAGCGACCAGATCCGCGAGCTGCGCGTGGCGATCCGCCAGGCCCACGACGCCTTCGACGACGACAAGGCCTATGACCTGATGGGCCAGCTCAAGCAACTCAAGGATGCAGAAGCCGCGGACAACGCCGCCCTGGAAAACCTGAGCAGCCAGTTTTCCATCAGTCGCATCCTGTCCAGCTTCAAGGACGACCCCGAGTTTCAGGAGTTGGTCTACGGTTTGGCGTTGAAGGTGCTGAACCAGAGCCACCAGGCCATCAGCAACCCGAGCGCCGGCAAGAGCAAGGCGTCACGGCCCAAGAAAGAAGCCGAGGTGTTTGTGATCAGCAAGGATGGCATCAGTGTCACCCTACCGTTGCGCACGCCGCGCTCGAAGCTGAACGTTGACCGTGAGGCGTTCGAGTTTTTGGGCTTCAGCTTTGTGGGTGAAGGCGATGAAGCGGAGCTGGAGGTGGAGAGCTTTGTGGATAACGCCGGCGCCGAGCAGCCGTTGAGCCGCAAGAGCGTGATCACGGCGTTGCAGCAGCAGACGGCGTTTGAGGGGTACAGCATCGCGCAGCAGTAACTGACACCATGGAGTAACTGTGGGAGCCCCCTCCCACAGCTTGAATTGTGTCAGTTGATCGGTTCGATCTGCGCCGCAAACACTTCGCGAAACCGCTCCATCTCCCGCTTGTTCCCTACTGTCACCCGCACCCACTGCGGCCAGTCTTTCCACACCCGTCCGATCAGCACGCCTTGCGCGGCCAGTTTCTCGATCACCTGCGCCGCCGGTTGTTTCACGTCGATCATGAAACAGTTCGCCTGGGAGGCCGTGCAGGTGAACCCACGCCCTTTCAGCCAGGCTACCGTCTCGTCGCGCAGTTGGTTATTGAGCGCCTTGCGTTGCGGCAGCAGTTTCACATCTTCAAGGCTGGCGAGGCCGCCAAGCAGGGTACAGCCCGCCGGGACGTTGTCGCCGCCAAACACGGCCAGCCGCTCCAACAGCGCCGGGTGGCCGATCGCCAAGCCCAGGCGGGCGCCGGCCATGCCATAGATTTTCGAGAAGGTGCGCAGCACCAGCAGGTCGTCGTGGTCCTTGACCCAACTGACGACGCTGGGCACGTCGGCGAAGTCGATATAGGCCTCGTCCACCACCAGCACGCTGCCTTTGGGTTTATCCGCCAAGGCTTGGCGGATAAACCCAAAGGCAGCGTGC
>Ga0209173_100208_pt1 | contig 49890 bp, 50 predicted proteins | sample SynthPrep_16_END_FD_187206 | JGI IMG/M metagenome (GOLD analysis project Ga0209173, IMG submission 187206) | Synthetic microbial communities from Ohio, USA - SynthPrep_16_END_DS12_MetaG (SPAdes) (version 2) | ecosystem: Engineered > Bioreactor > Aerobic > Activated sludge | place: USA: Ohio...
GGTTAGCCGTCCTGGGCCAGGGATGGCCCATGACGGCGGCCCACGGTCCAAAGCCGGAGTGAGGGCACACCGAGCCTGGGCGAGGTGCCGAGTGGTGGGGCAAGAGCGTTTTGCTTACTTTTGCGCTTTTCAAAAGTGAGCCGCTGTAAGAGCGGAACCAATCGCAGCCATCACCCAAATAATGGATATGCCCCCGATCCAAATCCTCCCCTCAACTGTTAAGCCTCTCCTGCCGCACGCCGAGCACCGGCCTCACCTCACCCCCCAAACAGCGGCGACAGCTATAAACCCCCAACACCACCGGCTTTTTCTGCGCCCCACGCTCAACCCAGGTCGGCGCAACAAACCGATACCCCTGGCCCGTCGCCGTCGCGATATACACCGAATCATCATCCCCCAACGCCCGGCGGATCGCCTTGATCTGCGCCCGCAGGTTGCACTCTTCCACCACCAACCGTGGCCAGGCGATGTCCAGCAATTGGGTCTTCTCCAACAGCTCACCAGGCCGCGAAGCGAGGGCAATCAGCAACGTCAGGGCCCGACTCCCCAGGCTCACCGGCTCACCGTTTTTCAGCAGCAGATGACGTCGGGGCAGCAGTTGATAAGGGCCAAAGTGGATTTCAATAGCGCTGTCTTCAAGGTGGCCGCGGTGTGAATACGTCATGTGATTAACCTTTGTGCATGTTCAAAAACACAACCTCGCGCGGCTCCCTTCGCGCAAGGCTGCAAGGGAAAGTCAGGTGTTGATCGCCGGGATCGGGTCTTCAGGATAATCACCCGGCTCCGTAGGCCCGCCAGTCAACCCGTATTGCTTGAGCACCGGCGCAAGCTGGCCATAGAACGCGTCCTGCGCCTTGCCATGGGCATCAGCCAGGGCGAAGGGCAGGAACGCGCTGCCGATCCCGCCAAGGATCGCCGTTGCCCCGCCGAGGATCCCGCTGATGGTCCCGGCCACCGCGCCGATTTCCGTGGCCCCGTACAACCCGGCCCCGGCTTCCACCAACCCGGCCACCGCCGCACCCGTACCCAGCACGCCGGTGGCCACCGAGAAACTGCCGCTCAGGTAGTCGCCTTTTTTCAACGAGTCGACACCGCCAATCACCCCGATCACACCGCCGATAATCCCGCCCGCCGAGCCAATGATCTTGCCGGCCGCGCCGAGGTTGGCGATTTGCTGCGGGCTCAACGGGCCTTTGCCCACCGGTACCTTGCCGGGGAAGTCACCAATGGTGCCGCCATCCGGGCGGTTGACCCAGGTGATGCCGTAACCCGCTTCCTTGGCGTATTTGGTGCCGCCTTCCATCAACAACCCGGCAAATTGCAGCCCGGCGGATACCCGGTTCGCGTCCGCCACCGGCGTGTTGCTGCCGCTGGCCGAACGGGCCATCAGCACGCCGCTCATCAGTACTGCGCTGCCGATGTGCAACAGGCCTTGCTTGAATGCCGGGCTGACGTCGCCGAACTTCATGCCTTCGATGGCCTTGGGCAGTGCGTCGGCGATCTTGTTGCCCTGGCGTCCGATGTCCCATACCGAACGCAGCATCGACACCACTTGCGCCGGGTCGATCTTGCCGCCATCCGAGGTGACGAACATCTCTGGATCTTTTTGCTGGGCGTCGTTGATCGCGGCAGTGACCTTGGCTTCGTCGAAGTTGCCCTTGCCGTCCCCCAGGGTGATGTTCAGGGTGTCGGTGGTGGCGCCGCCGAGCAGGGCGTCGCCAAGGGCTTCGTTGAAATTCACCTGCAAGGTGGCGGCGTCATCCGCCGAGGCCTTGTCGCCGAGGAAGGCCTGGGCCGAGGCCGTGCTGGCGGCGAAGCTGCTGGCCGCCACGGTGGGGTCCATACCGCCGGCCACCGCGTCGGTAAAGGCCTTGCCGGTCACCAGTTGGTTTTTGTAGTACTGCTGGATGTTGTCGCTTTGCCCGGCCTTGTCGGCGATGCCGGTCAGGTCCACATGGCCGTTGCCCCCCAGCGCCAGGTTGGCGATGGTCGTATCGTTGGCCGCGTTTTGCAGGCCCATGCCCATGTCGATCTGCTTGCCGTTCTGGTCCTTGGCGTTGAGGTTGTCGTTAAGGTTTTTGCCGGTCTCGATGTCGTCGGTGTAGTAGTTCTGCATCGCGACTTTCATCGCTGGGTTGCTGTCGACGATGTCGGCCAGTGCCGGGCCACGATTGTTTTGCAGGAAGCCTTGCACGTCCGGGTCGGCCGAGAGGGTTTCGATGCCGCTTTGCAGCTGTGCCTTGATCTTGTCTTCGTTGGGGTTGAGGCCGTAGTGGGGCGAGGTGTACTTGTCCATCAACCCGGCGTGGGGCACGTAGTCGCTGACCAGCAGGCGGGTTTGTGCATCGGTCAACTGCACCAGCACCGCGGCTTTCTGTTCGCCGCTGTAGTTCTGCGGGTTGGCCAGGATGTCGGCGGTCAGGCCCGAGGTGTCGACGCCTGCGACCGCATCGCGGGTGGCGGCACCGTCGAGGAAGGTCAGGGTGTCGCTGTCGGTTTTCGGCGCCTGTTTTTCCAGCCAGGCGCCGATGTTGTCGCGGGTGCCGATGCCGTCCGACTTGCCGGTGGCGGGGTTGTCGCCGCCGGTTTCCAGAGCGTGGAACATCCCGGGTCTGGACCACATGGCCGCCGCGCCGGTCAGCTCGGTGCTCAGGGCCGAATCGCTGCCCAAGGCTTGCAGGTTGTCGCTGCGCAGCATGCCGTCGTTGCTGCGCTGGTTGGCGTCACCGGGGCGCATCGCCGGACCTGCGCCAGCGGCCAGGCTCTCGTTGGCCATCAGGATTGCCGCCGACTTGGCATTCGCCTTGGCCAGGTCACCGGGTTTGCTGCCGAGGAAACTGCCATAGGATTTCGACGCGGCGCCGAGGTCCTTGCCGGCGTTGTCGATGAAATGGTCGACATCGGAATGGGTGATCACATTGTCGGCCTTGCCACGCCCGCCGGTATCCAGCGCGGCCATCAGGCTCGGGCTGCTGGCCACGTACTTGAGTACGGCCTGGGCGTCGGGGGGGAGTGTCGTGGGTGGGTTGGCGAAGTCGATCGGCGCGCCATGCAGGCCCCAGGCGTCCCAGTTTTGCGAGAGCAATTGCGCGGCCGCCTTGGGCCGGTTCAGGTCGAGTTCTTCCTTGGTCGGCGTGCCGCTGGTGTTGCCGGTGATGGTGTCCCAATCCTTGGCACCCGACACGCCAAACGATGAGGTGTCGATCCAGGACGTGTCCGAGGCGCCCGCCGCGCCGGTGCTGCCGGCATACAGTTTGGCCACCTGGTCGTACAGCGCGGGGGTGATGTCCTGGGACACGATCACCTTGTCGCCCGACGCCGTGGTATAGCGAATCAGGCCCGGGCCGACTTCTTCGGGCGGGCCGATATTCGCTGCCGGGTCCATGGTTTCCGTGGGGCCGGCCAGGCGGTAGCCCTCGGCCTGGCTGGCATTGATCGCAAAGAGCTTGGCCGAGTCGCCGCTGACCTGGGCGAACAGCGCGGGTGTTTCCTTCTGGCTGACCACGATTTTGTCGCCGGCACTGGTCTCGTAGCGGATCAGTCCGGGGCCCAATTCGGTGGTACTGCCGATCGCCTTGTAGTTGCCCAGGCCAGGCGCCACGGTGCTGGCGTCGGCCTCCTTGTAGCCGGCGCCTTTGCTGTCGGCCAGATTCTTCTCAAGGGTCGCGTCGCTTTGCTGTGCGTTGTACTGGTTGACCAATTGCTCAAACAGCCTGGGGTTGTCGATCTGCTTGAGGGTCACCGGTTTGTCGCTGCCCAGCGGGGTGTAGGTGATGCTGTTGTTCACCGGTGCCTGCACGTTCTGGTACGGCAGCGGAATGGACGGCCCGCGGATTTTCGAGGGGTCGAATACCGGCTTGTCGACGGCGGTGAACAGGGCTTTTTCGAACGTGCTCCGGGAGCCATCCGGGCCTTTGTTGTCGGCAGGGTCAAGGCCATTCGGGATCGCAGTCATAGATCACCTGGAAGTTGTTTTATATCAGTCGATATTTAGTGCAAGTGCACTAACTGGGGCGGGCGAAAGTTGCGAAGTGTTATTGGGTTAACCCGCGCCGAGCTATCAAACGCGATGATCAAGTCGGTTTTGTTACAAATGGAAATATCTGCAAAGTTGGGCAAATGGCTATTAGTTAAAAGTGTGAAGTTGTCGGATTTATTTTCTGGAATTGTTGAGTGATCAACGTTTTTACCCAGGGGTAACGGGCTCGTAAATTGTTCGAGTTGGTTCGTTTTTCAGGTTGTGCCCCCGTAAACATTGGGTCTCGTCGTGTATTGGTTTTTTAACAAAAGTTCCACGCCCGCGCGGCGATGAGATTTTCTCAACGGCATGTTGAGCCGGATTTTTCACAGCACCTGCCATGAACGTTTCACAAGCTTTCACAGCGAAGGCGTTTTGTTCGTGAGTAGTATGGTTCCCATGCAAACCGACGGCTGCATGGCCAACTCACTGTCTGACGCTGGGAGTTTGTTTCGGTTTGCATGCGGCTTAACTTCCCTATCGATGCAAGGAGATTGAACATGGCTACTACTCCACCAGTAAGTGCAGGCGGCGCCGACGACGCTATCGCGAAGATGGAAGCAACTTTCAACATGGCCATCGAGAAGTCGGCCAAGATCACCGAGATCAGCACCGCGAAAAAAGCAGAGCTCGACGCCACCAAACAGCGTCCGCAGAACTGATTCGCCATGCGGGCAGCGCCGGCGCTGCCCGTATACCTGCCTTACCCCGTTGCACCGTTGTTGATCGGCACAGGCGTCGTTGCGGCCTGTGATTCTCAAGGGGGCAAACCCAACCATGACAGCCTTGATTTCCCTGGGCCTGCCCGCCGCGAACGGCGCGCCGACCCTGCTTGTGACCCACGGTTTGCACCAGGGCAGTTCCCTGATGCTCGACCAGCCGGTCTACACCCTTGGCGCCGCCCTGGCGGCCGACCTCCAGCTCAGCGATCCCGGGATTGCCGAGTTGCACCTGCGCCTGCGTTTTGAAGGGGCCCAGGTGGCCGTCGAGGCCCTCGGCGGCGATGTACTGATCACCGGCACTGCCGGCGATATCCGTATTCCCCAAGGCAGCGGCCATCGCGCGCGGCTGCCGCTGCAACTGCGTATCGGCACGGCGGGTGTGAGCCTGGCGCTGCCGGGCAGCCCTGAAAAAATCCCTGCGACGACACGTACGTTAACGCCCTGGATCATCGCCACCGCGTTGCTCTTTGTGTGCGCCGGCGCCCTGGCATTTCGCAATGATCCACCGCAAGCGCAAACCGTAATGCCGGTTGCCGAAACAACCGCAGCCAAGCCTTCCCGTGCCGAGGCCAAGGCCTGGTTCGAAGGGCAATTGCAGGCCGCCCACCTGGACGCCGTGAAGGTCAACGACATCGATGGCCAACTCAACGCCGTCGGCTCCTTTGAGCGCGCGCAAAAGCCTCAATGGGTCGCCCTGCAACAAGCCTTCGACCAGCGTTACGGCCAGCAGATCGTGCTCAACCCGCGGGTCGCCGTGCGTGCAGATGCGGCCCGGCCACGGGTGCGCTTTCAAGCCGTGTGGTTCGGCGCCAACCCCTACGTGATCAATGACAGCGGCAAGCGCCTGTACCCCGGCGCGGCCCTGGCGGACAACTGGGTACTGGAGCGCATCGAGAACAACCAGGTGATCCTCGCCCGTGGCGAAGAACGCTTCACCTTCACCCTATGACGCTGCTTTTTTCAGCTAAGGCCCCGGGATGAAAGTCGAACCCCGTCCGTTGATTCCAAGTGACGTGCGCAGCGCGCCGGTTGAGGCGATCCGCCCGGTCAACTCGCGCCAGGCCACGGCTTTCGAAGCGTTGCTGAAAACCCGCAAGGTCCAGTCCCGCCGCTCCCTGCGCAGTGACCTGGAAGAACTCACCAGCGCCGCCGGCGTCGACTCGCTGCTGTTCGGCAGCGCACGTTCCCTGGAACTGCTGGAACACGTGATGCAGCACCTGTTGCCGAACCTCGACGCCGAGCCGCAGATCAAGGCATTGGCCCACGACCTGATCAGCGAGGAAATCGAGATGCGCCGTACTCTTGAACAACAACGCTCGGAGGTCCAGGCCTGATGCCCCGGGACAACGACGACGCGGTGCAATTGCTCAAGGGCATTGGCGAGCTGTACCGGCGCAACGGCCAGTCCCAGCGCGCGCTGGTGATGTTGCTGATTGCCGTGAGTGTCGCGCCCGACGATGGCCAACTGTTGCGCTCGCTGGTGCTGGCGTTCACCGACAGCGGCGACTTCACCCGCGCACTCGCGGCCCTGGATCGGCTGGTCGCGCTGGAGGGTGAGTCTGCCAGCCTGTTGCTGCTGCGTGCCCGGGCGCTGTGGTACGGCGAACGCAAGGACGAAGCGCGCCAGTGCTTCAAACGCTACCTCGCTGCACGGAGAGCCGCGCCATGAACCTGCTCAATCGCCTGAACGGCATCGCGCGCATGGCCGCCCAGCGTACCGACGTGATCATCGTCGCGTTCATGCTGATGGCGATCGTGATGATGATCATCCCGCTGCCTACCTACCTGGTGGACATGCTGATCGGCTTGAACATCGCCCTGAGCATCCTGATCCTGATCGTGGCGTTCTACATCGGCCACTCGGTGGAATTCTCCGCGCTGCCGCCGCTGATCCTGCTCAGCACCCTGTTTCGCCTGTCGCTTTCGATCACCACCACCCGCTTGATTCTGCTGCACGGCGACGCCGGCCATATCGTCAAGGCCTTCGGTGACTTCGTGATTGCCGGCCAGGTGGTGGTGGGCATGGTGGTGTTCCTGATCATCACCGTGGCGCAGTTCGTGGTGATCACCAAAGGCGCCGAGCGGGTCGCGGAAGTGGCGGCGCGCTTCACCCTGGATGCGATGCCCGGCAAACAGATGAGCATCGACAACGACCTGCGCAACGGCGATATCGACCAGGCCGAAGCCCGCCGCCGGCGCTCCCGCCTGGAGCGCGAGAGCCAGATGTTCGGCGCGATGGACGGGGCGATGAAGTTCGTCAAGGGCGATGCGATTGCCGGGTTGGTGATCCTCGCGGTCAACCTGCTGGGCGGCATGCTGATCGGCATGATCGAGCGCGACATGGCCTTCGGCGCGGCGGTGCACACCTATTCGCTGCTGACCGTGGGCGACGGTTTGATCGCACAGATCCCGGCGCTGCTTATCTCGGTAGCGGCGGGCACCGTGGTCACGCGGGTCAACAGCGACGGCGAAGCGGGTGACCTCGGCAGCGAGATTCTCAAGCAGTTGGGTGCCAGCTACCGCGCCCTCGGTTTGACCGCACTGATCATGGTCGGCGTCAGCGTGATACCGGGCTTTCCGACCTGGGTGTTCCTCGGGTTGTCGCTGGTGTTCGGTGGTGCGGCCTTCGTGATGTACCGCCGTCATACCCGTGAAAACCAGGTAGAGCCTGAAGCGCTGGTCGAGACCCTGGAACCGGTGGTTGAAGTGCAGGCCGAGCAGGATTATGGCGTGGCCCCCGACACTCGGGTATTGCTGACCCTCGGCAGTGCGTTGGCCCTCAGCGCCCCGCGCCAGCTACTGAGCCAACGCATCGAAGCGCTGTGTCACGACATTCGCAGCGACCTCGGCGTCGATATGCCGGTGCCGGGCATTCACATGGACGCCAAGGCCACGCCGGGCAGCTACCGCGTGTCACTGGAAGGCGTACCCGTCAGCGAAGGCGAGATGCCGATCAACTGCCTGCTGTTGCAGGACGATCCAGTGCATGTGCGGCTGCTGGACATCGCCACCCTGCAAGCCGATTCGCCCCTCAACGGTCGTGCCGCGCACTGGATCGAGCGTCAGCACGAAGACGCGTTGCGCAGCGCCGGCATCGGTTTCCTGCTGCCGGACGAAGTCCTGCGTGGCGCGCTGGAACGCAGCCTGCGCCGCTATGCCGCGGACTTCCTCGGCATCCAGGAAACCCGGCTGCTGCTCGAACGCACCGAAGCCACCTACGGCGAGCTGGTCAAGGAAGCCCTGCGCCTGGTGCCGTTGCAGCGGGTGGCCGAGACCCTGCGCCTGCTGGTGGGCGAGGGCGTGTCGATCCGCAATCAGCGGGCCTTGCTCGAAGCCATGGTGGAGTGGGGCGCCCGGGAAACCGATGCCGGCCGCCTGGCCGAACACCTGCGTGCAGGGTTGGCGCGGCAGATCAGCCATCAGTACGCCGACCGCAATCGGGTGATTGGCGCCCTGGTGCTGGCGCCGGGATTGGAAGACCAGTTGCGTGCATCCCTGCGTCGCCAGGAGCCCAGCCGTGAAGTGATCCCCGAGGAAGTCAACCGCGCGTTGCTCGCCCAACTGCGCCAGGCCTGCGACAAAACCACTGAAGCCAACAGTGCGGTATTGCTGGTGCACCCGGAACTGCGCCGCAGCCTGCGGCGCCTGGTACTGCGCGGTGAGCTGGAGCTGGCGGTGTTGTCGTTTCGCGAACTGGCCACCGAATACAACCTGCAAGCGCTGGTGACCATCAGCCTTACCGATATCTCCAACCGCCGTGCACCTGCCGCGGCTTCCGTCACTTCCCTGGCGTCTGCCTCATGATCCGTTTTTGTCTGCTGTTGCTGACGTTGACCTCGTTTTTCTGCAGTGCCCAGGACATCGCCAACGGTGCCCAGGGGTCTATCAACCTGGCCTCCGGTGAAGGCCGGATCCTGCATTTTGTGGCCCCGGTGGAGTCGGTACTGGTGGCCGAGCCGGGGATTGCCGACCTGCAAGTGGTGTCGCCCGGGGTGATCTATATCTTCGGCAAGGCGCCGGGCAATACCAGCCTGATTGCCCTTGGCAGCGACGGCAAACAGCTTGCCAGCCTGAGCCTGGCGGTCAGTAGCGCGACCCAGGCAGTGACCGCGCCGATGCAGGAATTGCATCCCGGCAATGGCGCGCAGATCAGCGGTGCCGGTAACCGATTGATCGCCAGGGGCACGGTGCGTTCGGTTGGAGAAGCGACGGATTTGAATGCCTTGCTCAACCCACAGGGCCAGGGCTTCCAGAGCGCGGTCAACACCACTGAGTACGCCGGTGCAGCCCAGGTCAACTTGCGTGTGCGCTTCGCTGAAGTGTCCCGCTCGGAACTGCTGCATTACGGGGTTAACTGGAACGCCATGTTCAGCAACGGCACGTTCTCCTTTGGCCTGATCACCGGCGGACCGCTGGCAGCCGCCACCGCCGGTGGCCTGGCGGCGGCGGGCAGTGGCTCGGGCAATACCAATATCGACGGCATGCTCGACGCGTTGCAGGCCAACGGGATCCTGCAAATCCTGGCCGAGCCGAACATCACCGCCATGACCGGGCAAACCGCGAGCTTCCTGGCGGGCGGCGAAGTGGCGATCCCGGTGCCGGTGAATCGGGACCTGGTGGGGATCGAATACAAGTCGTTCGGCGTGTCGCTGCTGTTCAACCCGACGCTGCTGCCCAACGGCCGTATCGCCCTGCAAGTGCGCCCGGAGGTCAGCAGTGTGGTGAGTGGCGGCACGGTGGATTTCGGCAATTTCCATGTGCCGTCGTTCAGCGTGCGCCGCGCCGATACGCGGGTGGAAGTGGGCAGCGGGCAGACGTTTGCGATTGCCGGTTTGTTCCAGCGTGAGAGCAGCCAGGACATCGAGAAGCTGCCGTTGCTGGGGGACTTGCCGATCCTGGGCAACCTGTTTCGCTCCAAGCGTTTTCAGCGCAATGAAACCGAATTGGTGATTTTGATTACGCCGTACCTGGTGGAGCCGGTGCGCAGTCGCACCCTGGCCACGCCGCTGGATGCGCAGCCTGCGACCGCCGCCGCGGCGGGGCCGCGCAGTGGTGGGGCGTTTGGTTTCTACATGAATTGATGAGGGGGCATGGCATGAAAGTTTCGCGTTTGTTGATGTGTTTGCCCCTGTTGGTGGTGGGCTGCAAGACGCATCTGGCGCCGGTGTATTACTCGCCGCAGTATCAGGCGGACGGGGTACCAAGCCAGTGCCAGCAGCCGCCGGCCAAGGATGAGATTGGGCTGGACGAGGATTTCAAGGCAACCTTGCCGTTGGGCTGCGCCAACAATCTGAATTTGATGCAGATGGTGGAGCAGCGCCAGGATTTGAATCAGGGGCGGGCGACGGGGCCTGCGATGGCGGCGCCGGTTGGGCGGGCGGCGCAGGTGTATATCGAGGGGTTTGATCGGGAGCAGTTGCAGCGGCGTCAGGCTCAGCAAGAGGCCAAGGCGGGCGCTCCGGGAGCGGAGCAATGAACCTGCGTTCACATGTCCTCTGTGGGAGCTGGCTTGCCTGCGATAGCGGTATTCCAGGCCCAGCAGATCCATCTGCCACACCACCATCCAAATGTGGGAGCGGGCTTGCTCGCGAAAGCGGTATTCCAGCCCCAGCAGATCCATCTGTCACACCACAGACCCAATGTGGGAGCTGGCTTGCCTGCGATAGCGGTATTCCAGGCCCAGCAGATTCATCTGTCACACCGCAGGCCCAATGTGGGAGCTGGCTTGCCTGCGATAGCGGTATTCCAGACCCAGCAGATCCATCTGTAACACCACCATCCAAATGTGGGAGCGGGCTTGCTCGCGAAAGCGGACTGGTAGGCGACCGGGATCTTGAAGCTTACCGCGTACATATCCATTCCTGCGGTAACGGCCACTTAGGGTTCCGCTCTTACAGCGGGTCACTTTTGGCAAACGCCCCAAAAGTAACCAAAAGGTCTTTGCCCCACCACTCGGCACCTCGCTCAGGCTCGGTGTGCCCTCACTCCGGCTTTGGAGCGTGGGCCGCCGCGATGGGCCATCCCTGGCCCAGCGCGGCTAACCCGGCGTCCTGCCGGGTTACCCACGCTCCAAAGCCTGCGTTCGGCCAGCGTGGTTTAACGGGGCGTGATAGATCAAAAGCAACGTCAAAAGCAGGGCAACAGCAAGATCAAAAGCAGTTGGATTTAGTGCGTATCCACCAGCCCCAATTCCCGCGCTTGCGCAATCGAATCGCTGATGGCTTTGATGCGGTTGGCTTCGGTGATCAGGCGTGCGCGCTCAGCGGCCGGAATATCGTCCAGCGGCAAGCTGGCCACCCGTTGTTCGTAACCCGCCAATACCAGCACCAGCAGCTCATTACGCTGATGCCGTGGCAACGCGCGGGGCGATTGGGTGACGGGGGCGATGGTGTCCAAGGCCTGCTGCGCCTGGCCGCCAAGGGCGTAGGCCAGGGCCAGGTTGCAGCGGCTGTCGAGGTCGTCGGGTTGCAGGCTCAGGGCTTTGGCGAAGGCGGTTTGTGCCGTCACCGCCTGGCCGTTCAGCACGTGGGCGATGCCCAATCGGGTGTAGACCACCGGCGACTGGCTGGCCTCGGCGGCCTGGCCCAGGGCCGTCACGGCGCGTTGGGCTTTGCCCAGGCGCAGTTGCGCGGTGCCCAGTCCCAGCAGGGCGTCGGCGTTGTGGGCTTGAAGGCCGAGGGCCTGTTGGAAGGCGCGCTCGGCACCGACCGCGTCGTTGCCGTCGAGCCGCGCCTGGCCGAGTTTGAGCCACAAGTCGATGCTTGCGCCCGGTTGCTGGGCCGCACGTTCGTACAGCGCCGCCGCGCTGGCGTAGTCGCCGCGTTTATTCAGGTCGTCGGCCAGCTTCAGCGAGCGGTCGGAATCGCTCGGCGCAGTATTGGAACAGGCAGCCAGCAACAGGCTGCCGGCAAGCAAAAAGTGTTTGGTCATCGTCACAACTCGTTGGGCGAAGGCGGACGTCATGTAAGCATATTTTCCATGGCGCTCCTATGTCTGTCGGTGCTGTTGGGTGCCTCGATCGCCCACGCCGACGACGAGCCCGAATGGTTCGCCAAACCCTACGCCTATGTGCTGGTGGACCAGGACGTGCGCGCCGCCCTCGAAGAGTTCGGCCACAACCTCGATATCCCGCTGGTGCTCTCCGACAAGGTCCGCGGCAAGGCCCGCAGCACCGTGCGTGCAGCCACCGCCGGGGAGTTTTTGCAGACGCTGTGCAGCACCAATGGCCTGACCTGGTATTTCGACGGCAACCTGCTGTACCTCAATGCCAGCGATGAAATCACCACCAGGCTGTTCAAGGCCAACGCCCTGAACCTGGATCAGTTGCAGGCCTATCTGAACAACCTCGATGTGTTCGGCCAGCAGTTGTCGATGCGTAACGGCCCCGAGGGCGATGAAGTCTTCGTCTCCGGGCCGCCGCCGTACCTGGCGCTGGTCCAGCAGCATGTGGATCACCTGCAACCCAAGGCCGCCGCGCCTGTCGTGGCGCGCGAGCACGGCGTGCGGGTGTTTCGCGGCGCCCAGGTGAGCACTGAAACCCCTTGATTCACCCCAACCCCAGTAAAGGAGCATGACCATGTCCGTAACCGCCGTAGACAGCAACCTCGCCCCCGGTGGCGCCAGCCCTGAAGCCAAGTTCAACGCCGCGGTGGACAACGCCAAGAGCGCCGATAAACCGGAGATGACCGACGCCGAATTCACCGATGCCCTGATCACCCAGGCGGTCACCATCGGCGGCCAATTCATCATTATGCCCAAGGCGCAGGAAATGCTGAATGACGCCATGTCCGATGACGACGAAGAGTAGGGCGCACCCATGACCATCAGTCTCGCTGCCAGCGCCACGGCCTTGCCGCCGTCCGCCGGCGCGGGGCCCGCCGGGGCCTCGCAGAATCTGTTCGAGCACATGGCCAATACGGCCAAGGGCATGCCCGAGGGCGCCAGCCCCCATCAGATCGGCTCGGGGCTGATGGAGCGCCTGAACAGTTTTATCGACCGCTCCAGGACCTTTTCCGAGCGCGCCGATTTGCTCACCAATAACCCCTCGGCGCCGCCGCAAGTGGCCGCTGCGGATATCCGCACCTCGGGTGCCTCGCCCACCGCAGAACCGGGCAAGAAAGTTGCCGAGCAGCAGGTCGACCAGATCGTCCATTCACTGGGCAAGATGTTCGACTACTCCATCGAAACCCAGATGGTGGTGCGCGGTGCGACGCAGATTTCCGGTTCCGCCAACACGCTGCTCAAGGGTCAATAACGCCATGCCAAGCCCGAATCGTGCCCTGCGCCTGCTGCTGATCGGCGTGCTCGCCAGCCTCTTGCAGGCCTGCGACATGGACCTCTACACCAACCTCAGCGAGCGCGACGCCAACGCCATGGTCGCGGTGCTGCTGCGCGACGGCATCCCGGCGACGCGCAAGGTGCAGGACAACGGCCAGTTGAAAGTGGTGGTCGACGAACAGCGCTTCGCCGAGGCCATGACCCTGCTGGACAACGCCGGCCTGCCGCAGCAGAGCTTTTCCAACATGGGCGAGGTGTTCAAGGGCAATGGCCTGGTGTCGTCGCCGGTGCAGGAGCGGGCGCAGATGATCTATGCCTTGAGCGAAGAACTGTCCCACTCGGTGTCGCAGATCGACGGCATCGTCTCGGCGCGGGTGCACGTGGTGCTGCCGGACAATGACCTGCTCAAGCGGGTGATTTCGCCGTCGTCAGCCTCGGTGCTGGTGCGCTACGACCCGGGCACCGACATCAACACGCTGATCCCGCAGATCAAGACCCTGGTGGCCAACGGCATTTCCGGCCTGAGCTATGACGGTGTGTCGGTGACGGCGATCAAGGCCGCGGTGTCCATCGGCCAGAACCCGGCGCAACCGCGACTCGCGCGTTTCATGGGCCTGTGGCTGTTGGAAGACAACCTCAACCAGGCGCGGTTGCTGTTCGGTGGCTTGCTGCTGCTCGCCCTCGGCGCGGGTGGTGTGTTGGCCCGCCAGCAATGGGCGCGGCGCCAGTCCCAGGCGTTGTATGTGCTCAAGGAGGGTGAATGAGCCTGGTTGAGCGTTGGCAGGGGCTGATCGCCCAGCCGTTGCAGTTTGTGCGCGAGCAAAGCCTTGGCGAGTGTTTTGGCGAAGGCCTGCCGGTCGAGGTGCTGCAAGCCCTGCATGGGCAGCCGCGTTTTCGCTCGCGGCTGGAGCAACTGCTGGCCAGCCATTATCAGCTGGCGCCGCTGGCGCATCTGGTCACGCCGCCCGCCGCTGATTTGCCGGTGCTGCTGCTGAGCCCGGCGCAATTTGCGCGTCTGCCCAGGCTGTGTGGTGCGATCTGGCATGGCTCGACCCTGAGCCGGGAGATCCGCCGCGAAGTGGTCAATGAATTGCGCGAGGGCCTTGGCCAGGAAGCCTTTGCCCTGGCCCTCGCGCACCGGCAGTTGGGCGGCGCGGCCGACCTGCTGCGCGAGCCCGCCGAGTTGATCGACGCCATCGACCGCGATGGCCTCACCTGTGTCGCCGCCTGGCTGCAAGCCCAGCCTGCCGAGTTGCAAGGCTGGCTGCCCCTGCGGTTTGTCGCGCCCAAGGGCTACAGCGGGCGCTTGCCCCGCGACTTGGAGATCGTCCAGACCGTCGCCGCCCGGTTACTCGCCGAGGAGCTTGCCCATGAGTGAATTACCCAGCCGTCCGGCCGCGCGGATTTTGCGCGCCGATGAAGCGGCGTTATGGACCGATGGCTTTGCCTTTGTGCAAGCCGCCAGGGCGCACGCCGAGCAGATCAAGGCCGATAGCGACCAATGGCTGCACACCGCCCGCGCCGAGGGTTTTGAAAGTGCGCGCCGCGAAGGTGCCGAACAGGTTGCACAGTTGCTGCTGGAAACCCAGGCCCAGGTCCAGCATTACCTGGCCGGGCTTGAGGCGTCGCTGGCGGACCTGGCCCTGGGCATCGTGCGTGAAGTACTCGGCGAACTGGACGACACCGACCGCGTGGTGCGTTGTACACGCCAGGCCCTGAGCGCGTTTCGCCAGGGCCAGGCCTTGACGTTGTGGGTGCCGCCCGCCGAAGTGAATGCCCTGCGCCCACAGTTGCTCAAGGACGGCATCGCCGTGGAGGCCGATGCGCAACTGGGCGCCGGCCAGGCCCGCCTGAGCAGCCCGGCGGGTTCGGTTGAGCTGGGGCTGGAGGCGCAACTGCAAAGCCTGCGCCGCAGCCTGTTGCCCTTTGCCGAAGAGGGCGTGGCATGAACCTCGATCAACTGCTGCCGCGCCTGACCGAGCGGCTGTCCCAGGCCCGCTTGCGTCCGATGCAGGGCACGGTGCTGAGCATTCGCGGGGTGTTGCTGCGGGCCAGCGTGGCGGGCGCGAGCATCGGTGAACTATGCCACCTGCGCGACCCGGTCAGTGGCCGCAGCCTCAGCGCCGAAGTGATCGGTTTTGATGGCGACGAAGCGATCCTGTCGCCCATCGGTTCCATGGAAGGCCTGTCGACCCGCACGCAAATCATTGCCACCGGCGAAAGCCTGGGTGTGGCCGTGGGCGATGCGCAATTGGGGCGAGTGATCAGCCCCATGGGCGAGTTTCTCGACGGTGACGGTGTACCGCCAACCCTGAACCTGCAGACCTACCCCTTGCATGCCGAGCCACCGGCCCCGTTCTCCCGGCAATTGATCGTGCGCTCCATGGCGTTGGGCATCCGCTCCATCGACGGCTTGCTGACCCTCGCCCAGGGCCAGCGCATGGGCATCTTCGGCGAGCCCGGTGTGGGTAAATCCTCCTTGTTGGCGAGCATCATCCGCAACAGCGAGGCCGATGTGATTGTCATCGGTTTGATCGGCGAGCGGGGCAGGGAAGTGCGCGAACTGCTGGACGTGCAACTGGACGCCACGGCCCGCGCACGCACCGTTGCTGTCGTCGCCACCTCCGACCGCCCGGCCGCCGAGCGGGTGCGCGCGGCATTTGTCGCCACCACCCTGGCCGAGTACCACCGCGACCAGGGCCGCAATGTACTGCTGTTGATGGACAGCCTCACGCGGTTCGCCCGCGCCCAGCGCGAAATCGGCCTGGCCGTGGGTGAACCGCCGACCCGCCGCGGTTATCCGCCGTCGTTTTTTGCCACCTTGCCCAAGTTGCTCGAGCGCGCCGGCCCGGGCCCTGCCGGCAGCATCACCGCGCTGTACACCGTGCTCACCGAAGGCGACGCCGCCAGCGATCCGGTGGCGGAGGAAGCGCGTTCGATCCTCGACGGGCATATCGCCCTCAGCGCCGAACTGGCGCAGCGCAACTATTTCCCGGCGGTGGACGTGCTGCGCAGCCGCAGCCGCTTGATGGAGCAGGTCGCCGGTGACGAACACAAGCGCCTGGCGATGCGCATCCGTGAATTGATGGCGCGCTACGGCGAGATCGAAATGCTGATCCGCGTCGGCGAGTACTCCGCCGGCAGCGACCCCCTGGCCGACGAAGCGATCACCCGCCATGGGGCAATCGAAGCCTTCCTGCGCCAGAACGCCGACGAACCCAGCAGCCCCGAACACACCTTGATCCGCATGCGCCAGGTGCTGGCATGAGCCCGAACGCGCAGCAAGCTCCAGTGTGGGAGCTGTCGAGCTTCAGCGAGGCTGCGATGGCGTCAGCACAGCCAACATCAATGTTGCCTGACCCACCGCTATCGCAGCCTCGCCGGGGCTCGACAGCTCCCACATTCGATCTTCATGCACTCAGTGAGTGCGCTGTTGGTATGACGATGGAGAAAAGAACCGATGAAGACTGAACAACTGCGCACCCTGCAAACCCTGCGGGTGCTGCGCGAACAGCGGGCGGCGAGCCAGTTGGCGGCGCAACAGCAACGCTGCGCGCAAACCCGCGGCGCCTTGACCGACGCCAAGGAACACCTGCGCCTGCACCGTGAGGCCGTTGCCCATGAAGCCGGCGAGATTTACGCCTCGCTGACCGAAGGCCTGTCGGTGGCCAGTTGGCAGGCCGCCCAGGATCGCCTGCGGGGCTTGGCCGACGATGAGCAGGTGCTTGAAGGCGACGTCAGCCACGTGTCCAGTACCCTGCAAACCCAGGAGCGCGAGCGTGAGCTGTTTCGCCAGGAGCGCCTGAGCCGCCAGCGCCAGTCTGATGCCTGGCAAAGCCTGCTGGACGGGCGTGAAAGCAGCGAACGGGTGGCCGGCGAGCTGCGTGAAGAACAAGGACTCGGCACATGATCGTGGCCCTTGCCGACCCGTTGGCGCCCTGGCTTGAGCACTACGACCCGGCGCTGCTCACGCTGCATAACCAATTGCACCGCCGGCGCCATGCGTGGCAGGGCCGCTGCGCCGGGCAGGATCTGAGCGTCGCCTGGGCCGCCGATCCCCAGCCGCTGAAAACACCCCGGGATGTGTTGCTGTTGCTCGGCCAGTCACCGGTGCGCTTGCGACTCTCGGCTGCCGCCCTGGAACAAGTACTGGTGCCGCTGGCGTTGCAGTTCGACGCGCAAGTGCTGCCGGCATTACCGCGGTCGCTGCTGCTGGAACTGGCCGTGCTGGACCTGATCGAGCGCCTCGAACCGTTGCTCGGCCACCCCGTGCAACTGCTCGAAACCAGTGACGACCTGCGGCCTTATGCAGTGCATCTGGCACTGACATTGACCTTCGGTAACCACCCGCCAATGGCCGCCCAACTGGACTTGAGTGAAAGCGCTGCAGTGCTGGTGGGCCAGTTGCTGGAGCAGCACGGCCAGATCGACGCCGACCCGTTGCCGGCGCTGCGCCACACGCTGTCGGTAGTGGCCGGGCGGCAATGGTTGAGCCTCGGCGAGCTGCGCAGCCTGCAGCCCGGCGATGTGCTGATGCTCGAACCCGGCAGCGGCTGGCTGCTGGACCTTGAGGGCCGCCTGCAAGCCCGCTGCCAGCGCGACGGCTCGTCGCTGCAGGTGCAGGAACCTCTGAACACGCCCCTTTTGGACATGGAGAACACAATGACTGACGTCGATGCCGCCGCGGCCCTGGACGATTTGCCCCTCAAGCTGGTGTGCCAGGTCGGCAGCCTGGAACTGACCCTGGCGCAACTGCGGGAACTGGGGGCGGGCAGCCTGCTGCAACTGAATACGCCGACCGTGGATGGCGTCGACCTGATGGTCAACGGCCGTCGCGTCGGCCAGGGCCAACTGGTGAAAATCGGTGACGGCCTGGGCGTGCGCCTGCTGAGTTTCGCCACCCCATGACCGGTTATCAGCCGAACCTGATCGAGATCATCCTGGTGGTTGCCACCATCGGGTTGATCCCGCTGGCGGTGGTGACCCTCACCGGCTTCATGAAAATCTCGGTGGTGCTGTTCCTGATCCGCAACGCCCTGGGCGTGCAGCAGACGCCGCCGAACCTGGTGCTGTACGGCATCGCGCTGATTCTCTCGGTGTACGTCACCACGCCGTTGATTGGCGACATGTACCGCCAGGTAGAGGGCCGCGACCTGAATATCGAGCACGTCGAGCAACTCAAGGACCTCGGCGACGCCCTGCGCCCGCCGCTACAGGCGCACCTGGCACGGTTTGCCAACGAGTCCGAGCGCGGCTTTTTTGTGCAGGCCACCGAGACCATCTGGTCGCCGGAAGCCCGTGCCGACCTGCGGGATGACGACCTCGTGGTGCTGATCCCGGCGTTTGTCAGTTCGGAGCTGACCCGGGCCTTCGAGATCGGGTTCCTGCTGTACATCCCGTTCCTGGTGGTGGACTTGCTGGTGTCCAACGTGCTGATGGCGATGGGCATGTCGATGGTCTCGCCGAACCTGATTTCGATCCCGCTGAAAATCTTCCTGTTCGTGTCATTGAGCGGCTGGTCGCGCCTGATGCACGGTTTGATTCTGAGTTACGGCTGAGGCACGACCCATGGGCCAGGACGTTTTCCTGTCATTGATGAAACAGGCACTGATGACTGTGCTGATGCTCTCCGCGCCTGCGCTGGGGGTGGCGATCATCGTGGGTTTGAGCGTGGGCCTGTTCCAGGCGCTGACCCAGATCCAGGACCAGACCCTGCCCCAGGTGGTGAAGCTGGTGGCGGTGCTATTGACTATCGTGTTCCTCGGCCCGGTGCTCGCCGGGCAAGTGGCGGAACTCGGCAGCCAGGTGCTGGACAATTTCCCCTTGTGGACGCGCTGACCACCCATGGATGCCAGCCTTACCGCACAGTTTCTCGAAGTCGCCTACCCGGTGATCAGCTCGGCCTCGCTGGCGGCCTGCCGGGCCATGGGCGTGGTGGTGATCACCCCGGCGTTCAACCGCCTCGGGCTCACCGGGATGATTCGCGGCTGCGTGGCCGTGGCGATTTCGATCCCGATGTTCATGCCGGTGTTCGACGCCATGACCTCGATGCCCAACCACGGCAGCCTGTTTATCGCCGGGTTGCTGATCAAGGAATTCCTGATCGGCATCCTGATCGGCCTGTTGTTCGGCATTCCGTTCTGGGCGGCGGAAGTGGCGGGGGAGTTGATCGACCTGCAGCGCGGTTCGACCATGGCGCAACTGGTGGACCCGTTGTCCACTGGGGAATCAAGTGTGATGTCCACGTTGCTGACGGTAATGTTGATCACGCTGTTCTTCATGTCCGGCGGTTTTATCCTGATGGTCGACGGCTATTACCACAGCTACCAGCTGTGGCCGGTGACCGCGTTTACCCCGGTATTTGCCAGCTCGGCGTTGCTGGCGGTGTTGTCGATTCTCGACCAGATCATGCGCGTCGGGGTGCTGATGGTGTCGCCGCTGATCATCTCGCTGCTGGTCACTGATTTGATGCTGGCGTACCTGTCGCGGATGGCGCCGAACCTGCATATTTTCGACCTGTCGTTGCCGGTGAAAAATCTGTTTTTCTCGATCCTGATGGTGATCTACATCGGCTTCCTGATTCCGTTGATGCTGGACCAGTTGGCGGAATTTCGCGGCACCGTGGAGCTGCTGAAAACCCTGGCGGGCATGGAGTAGCGCATGGGCGATACCAGCGAAGAGAAGTCCCAGCCGGCCACGGATAAAAAACTCCAGGACGCGCGAAAGAAAGGCCAGGTCGCCAAGAGCCAGGACCTGGTCTCGGGCATGGTCATCCTGTTCTGCACCCTGTGCATTTCCATCCTCGCGCCCCGGGCCCAGGCCCAGGTCACGGCGCTGATCGACCTGACTGCGCAGATCTACATCGAACCCTTCGCCACGGTGTGGCCACGGGTGCTGGACCATGCCGAGCAACTGGTGATCGGTATTACCCTGCCGGTGATGGCGGTGACCACCGGGGTGGTGATCCTGACCAATATCATCACCATGCGCGGCTTTGTGTTTTCCGTGGAGCCGATCAAGCCGGAGTTCAAGCGTATCAACCCGGCGGAAGGCTTCAAGAAGCTGTTTGCCCTGCGCAACTTTGTGGAGTTCATCAAGGGCCTGATCAAGGTGCATGTGCTGGCCGTGGCGTTCTACGTGGTGGGGCGGCATGCGTTGCAGGCGTTGATGGAGTCGTCGCGGTGTGGCGCGGGGTGTATCGAGTCGACGTTTTTCCTGGTGCTCAAGCCGCTGGTGTTTACCGTACTCGCGGCCTTCATCCTGGTGGGTGGGGTGGATGTGTTGATGCAACGCTGGCTGTTCGGCCGCGACATGAAAATGACCCGCAGCGAGACCAAGCGCGAGCGCAAGGACATTGACGGCGACCCGTTGATCAAGAGCGAACGGCGACGCCAGCGCCAGGAGATGCAGGCGCTGGCCACCAAGCTGGGGTTGGGCCGGGCGTCGATGATGATCGGCACCACCGATGGCTGGGTGATAGGCGTGCGTTATGTGCGTGGTGAAACGCCGGTGCCGGTGGTGGTGTGCCGCGCTTCGCCGGAGGAAGCGTTGGGGATGTTGCAGGAGGCGTTTGACTTAGGGATACCGCAAGCGCCGGACAAGGGCTTGGCGGAAGCGATTGCGCGCAAGACGGTGCCGGGGGATCCGGTGCCGGATGCTTCGTTCCAGGCGGTGGCGGACTGGTTGGTGGCGGCGCGGTTGATCTGACGATCTTGAGCCGAACACCGATCAAAATGTGGGAGCGGGCTTGCTCGCGAAGGCGGTGTGTCCGTCACTGAAAATGTTGACTGACCCACCGCCTTCGCGAGCAAGCCCGCTCCCACATGGGTTCTGCCGGGTGTCAGGAAGTTCAGTTATGGCTTGTCCACATCATGGTACTCACCCCCATACCCATCCCCCACCCGCCAGATAATGTCGTGGTTCTCATTGGTCCATTCCGACGGTTTCAGCGAGTACTTGTAGTCCTCTGAGTTACGGTTATTCCCGTCCCCGATAAAGTCCGGGTGGTCCCGCCGATGGTCGCCCCCGCGGATACTCGACCGCGCATCCCACTCTTCCTTGCGAAAATCAAAAATGCTCTGGTCCTGCGGCGCATCCCGCTGGCCCCAGTCGGACAGGTAGGTCTGCAACCACACGTACGCTTCATCCCCGTTGGGCTTGAGCAGCCCGTCCTGCTTGAAATCCTGGATCTGGTCCCAGTTCTGCATCGAGATCTTGTGCAGCTTGTGGGACTGCACCGTGCTCAAGATCGCCCCGACAAACGACAACGCGCCGGAGATCAAGAAACCCACCGGCCCCAGGAACGGAATGATCCGCCCGGTCACCCCCAGCGTGCCCAGCACGCCGCCGGCCGCGCCCACCAGGCTGCTGACACCACCGGCCATCGACAGTGAGCCCGAGGCGATTTTCACCGGGTCTTTCTCGCGCACACCATCACGCAAGGTAAACGCCGCCTGCACCACACTGATCACGCCGCCTGCCACGTCGGTGGCCATGCCGATCACCTTGATCGCGCTGCTGGCGAACTTCGCGCCAAACCCGGCCCCGGCCACGCCGCCGCGGCTGGCGATGCCTTTTTCAATGCCTTCCTGGATCTTCGCCGCACCTTCGTCGCTCCAGCCGCCGCTGTTGAGGGCCTTGCCCACGTCCTTGCCGTCGTCCATGGCCTGGTCGACGATCTCGAAGTACTTTTTCTGCACCGCCTCGGCGTCCTTGGGCAGCGCGTGGTACCCCTCGCCAGGCTTGGCCCACAGGTCGGGCAGGGAACGGTCGAAGCCCATCAGCTTGTAGGCGTTGGTGCCGCGCAACTTGTCGTAGACCTTCAGGCCCAGCGTGGCGAAGTGCGAGCCGGTGCCGAGGAAGCCGAGGAAGTCGTTGGCGATGCCCAGGCGCTTCATCGGCGTATCCGCCAGCTTGCCGCCTTGCCCGGCGAGTTGGTAGACGATACGGCCCATGCCGATTGCGCCGCCCACCGAGCCGAGTACGCCGTTGTCCTTGAGGAAATTGAGGTTCTTCACGAACGCGCTGCGGTTCTCTTCGCTGAGGCCCGGCATGATCTCCTTGCTCACGGCCTTGTCGATGTCGCTGAAGCTGATCACGCCGTTTTTCTGCCAGGTGTCGCCAAGGGAAATCATCGCCTTGCCGAAATCGGCGGCGGCGTTTTTGTCCTTGAGCAGTTGGTCGACGAACTTCGAATACACCCCCAGCGCCTGGCGCGGCAGGCCGTCGGCACTGCCCTTGAGCATCGACAGGATTGCCATGGTGTTGTCGGTGGTGGCCAGGGCGGTGTTGTCGTCGGAGATCTTGGTGGGATCGTCCATCAGCTTTTCAACGGCATCGGTGTAGCCGTCGATCTGCAGGTTTTGCAGGAAGTTGTCGGCCTTGGCCGGGTCGATATCGGCCAGGGCGGTGTAGGCGGTCTGGATTTCCTGGGTGGCCAGTTCGGTCTTGCCGCTGTCCTGCAGGGACTTGATGTACTGGGTGAAGTTCTCCGAGGAGGTGCTGTCGATCAGGCGCTGCCTGGTCTCATCGACCTTCGCCTGGCCGCCGTCGACATTGCCCAGGGCTGCGTCGTGGTTGGCCTTGATGTCGTGCTGGATGGTCGAGTCGCCGAGCAGGTCGTTGATGGTCTGGTCGATGGCCTTGGTGTCGAAGATGTTGTCGCGTACATCCCGCGAGGTCACGTCGATGGGCGTGGTGGCGATGCCCTGGTTGCCGAAGCCGTGCTCGGGAATGATCGACATGCCATTGTCGGCCATGCTCCTGGCTTCCACCGCCCGCAGGAACTTGGCGCGCGGGTCGTCCTTGCCGATGCTGCCGTCCTTGACCCCGGCGCGGTAGCTGTCCACCAGGGTCTTCATCGACAGGTCCTGCACCGACAGCGGGTTGCCGCTGTCATCTTTCTCGGTGGTGGTCAGGTTGTCGACGGAGACGTCCTTGAGGGGCGGCAGGCCGTTGTCGGTGCGCAGCTTGTCGACGTCGGTGGTTTGCGCGGCGATGTCGCTGCGGTAGCTGGAAATCTGCTCGAACATCTGTGGATTGCTGTCTTCCGACACCACGATTTTCTCTTCGCTGCCCCCCGGCTTGTGCTGGGTGAAGGCGATCAGGCCCGGGCCATAATCACCGGCGCCGCCGACGCTCATGATGTCTTCGGTGGAGGCCAGGTAAGCGTCCGGGGCGGCGAGGGTGTAGCCGTCGCCCTTGGCCTTTTCGATGCCGGCCAGGGTTTGGCCCTTGCTGGTGTAGGCGGCGAAGGCTTCGGGGGTGATGTCCTTGGACACCACCAGCAGTTTACCGTCGGCCTGGTTGACCACCAGGATGCCGTCCATGGGCGCGTCGACCTTGCTGATGTCGCCCAGCTTCAGGCTGGCCTCGTCCTTGCGCAGCAGTTCCTGGCCGGGCAGGGACTGGGCGTTCTTGATGTAGTCGAAGGCCTGCGAGCCTTCGCTGGCGTGCACGGCGTGGAGGAAGTTGTAGAAGGTGCCGCCCGCATTGGGGTTGGGGTTGCTGAGGTCGGCGCCGGGCTGCGGCAGGTCGGCTTCGGACTTGCTGATCGCGTACTTGTGGCCCTGGTGTTCGAACAGGATCACCCCGGCAACATTGTCTTCGGACACCACTTTCAACTGGCTGAAATCGAGGTCGCCCGGCAGGCTGGTGACTTCTTCATAACCTTTGGATTTGCCGTCATTGAGGGCTTCCTTGGTTACCCCGGCCTGGGTGTAGGTGCTGAACGCCTGGGGCGTGAGCAATTCGGAAATGACCAGAGTCTTGCCGTTTTCAAGGCTGACCTTGAGGATGCCGTCTTCAGCCTTGCCCACGGATTTGATGTTGGCCAGGCGCACGCCGTCGCCGTCTTCGCGCAGCAGTTGCTGGTCGGGGTTCTTCAGGCTTTCGACGATGGCCTTGCCGGCCGGGGTGCCCTGGGTTTCGGCCAGGGTCTGGAGGAAGGTGTACAGCGGGGTACCTTCGTCGGGCCCGCCCTGGTTGACCGGGGCTACGGCATGGCCGAAGCGCAGGTTTTTCAGCGCGTCGAAACCGTCCTGGGCGTTGGCTGCGCCCTCGGCGCTGATCTTGTATTTGGCGCCGTCCTGTTCGAAGTAGATCACCCCGGCGTCCTTGTCTTCGGAAATGACCTTGAGCTTGTCGATGTCGAGTTTGGCCGGGAGGGCGGTGACTTCCTTGTAGTCCTCGGGCTTGAGGGTTTTGTCGCCCAGCCCGGTGCTGGCAAGGATTTTGGCTTTGTTCAGGACGGCGTCGAAAACCCGCTCGGGAGCGTTGGGTTGATCGACGCGGGGCGACGCGGATTTTTCGGGGCGGGTGATCATCGGTTCAGTCCATGTGAGGGGCGCACGAGGACTCGATAGTAGGGGCTGCAAGCGAGTGAAAACGGGTTCGTTGGCAACAAGTCACAAGCTTTCACAGGTGTGAAATTCACGTCCCGGGGTAGCGCGTCTCCATCACGACGGACAATGCATCCGGACGCCAGAATTCCTGGTCGAACTCCACCGGCTGGTCATCCTCGCCGAAGTTCAAGCGTTCCAGATACACGCTGGTGGAACCGGTGGACAATTGCAGCAACTCCGCCTGCTCTTCATTCACCGTGCCAATGTGCATCTCCAGCTCACACCGCGACAGCACCCGGGAAAACCGCTCCCGCAGCAGTTGGGTCAGCGAGGTATTCAGGTCGGCCTCCAGCAGCCCAGGGCACCAGCTGGCCAGCAGCGCGTTGAACTCTAGCAACACCGGCCGCCGGTCGATCCAGCGCCGCCGTTGCAGGAAAAACATCGGCTCATCCGCCGACGCGAGGCCCATCCTCCTGGCCAGCCAATCGCCTGCCGGGCGCAACTGCGCGTGCAGGCATTCGGTGCGCGGCGTGCGGCCCTGGGCACTCACATAATCCATGAAGCCGCTGATGCGCGTCGGGTCATAGCGGATGCGCCGGGGGCTGACAAACCAGCCGCGACGGTTTTCCCGGTACACCAGGCCCTCGGCTTCCAGTTGCTGCAAGGCCTGGCGCAAGGTGACCCGGGTGCAGCCGAAGCGCTCGATCATCTCCCGTTCGGACGGGAATTTCTCATCCGCCTGCGGCACACCCGCCGCGATATCGTGGGCGATCTGTTCGCGAATGCGCTGGTAGTGCGGTGAAATCGGGTCGAAAGGCATCCTGGGTTCCGTGTGCAGGCCGGGCGTGGGCGTGACTCTACCGTTCCTGTTGGCGCAGGTCACGCTGCCACGACACCAACCCATACGCCGCCAACAGCACAAACCCGGCATACAACGCGGCGGTAAGCTGCAGGTCCTTGTACACAAACAGCCCCACGTAGACCGTATCCAGCACGATCCACAGCCACCAGCTCACCACATACTTGCGCGCCGCCCACAGGCTGGCCACCAGGCTGAAAGCGGTGAGCAGCGAGTCCAGCCACGGCAGTGCGGCATCGGTGAAGTGGTGCATGGCGGCGCCCAGCAGCAGCGCGCCGATCACCCCGGCGAGCAGGTGTCGCCATGCCTCCTGGACCGGCAGCCGTTCCACCCGCACCTTGCCCGCGTCGATGCGCCCGGTGCTCCAGCGCCACCAGCCGTAGCCCTGCAACACAGCGAAGACCAGTTGCAGGAGCATGTCGGAATACAGCTTCACGTCGAAGAAGATCCAGCCGTACAGCAACACCGCGACCACGCTGACCGGCCAGCACCAGCGCACCCGTCGGGCGGTGAGCCACACCCCGGCGATATTGAAGATCACAGCGATTATTTCCAGCGGCGTCATACGGTCCCCTCAGGGTCAATTTTGCAGGTGCAGCGCCTGTTGCTTGAGCTGGCGCTTGCGTTCAAAGGGCAGTTTTTCCTGGTCGCCATACGGCGCGCTGTACCAGTTGCCGTAAGTCGGGTTGGGCAGCACGAACCAGCGCTGGCCGAGCCAGCCCAGGTAGGGTTCGGCGGCCTTGCGCTGGGCGTCCAGGGTGTTGTGTTCGGCCTGCACGAAATCCCCCAGGGAATCACCCGCCAGGATCAGCACGCGGGCGTGTTGGGCGACCCATTGGCGTCGGCAGTTCTTGCCGTAGCCGGCGTGTTCGCAGCCGCCAATGGGCGTGCCGGCAGCCAGTACCTGCTGCTCGCTGTCCACCGGAAAGCCCCGCAGGCGCAGGTTGTTGACGGTGGCCTGGACCTGGCTTTGCTCGCGGTTGGTGATGTAGTACACCGTGATGCCTTTGTGTCTGGCGGCCTGCAGGAACGTCACGGCGCCCGGCAGCGCCTGGGCCTTGGCCTGGTCGACCCAGGTGTTCCAGCGGTCGTAGGAGTAGACCTGGTTGTTGACGACGTCCCGGGCATTCAGCGGGATGTTGTCGAGCACGGTCTCGTCGATGTCGACGATCACCGCTGGCGGCAGCCCGGCCAGATTGCGCGGTGGCAAGGGCAGGGCGTCCCAGTCCGGGGTCTTGAGGGCCACGTCCAGTTGGCGAGTGGCGTTGGCGAACACCTGGCGGTAGATCAGCTCGTGCTCGATGGAGGTCTGGGTCCACAGCACCGCATCCAACTGGTCGTTGGCGGGCGGTTGCTGCTGGCAGCCGACGAGGGCGGTGGAGAGCAGGCACACACTGGCAAAAATCAGATTACGCATGAACAGTCAGCCTCAAAAATTGACGGTGGCGGATAACCGCGCGGTGCGTGGCGCGCCGAGGAACAGGTAGCCATCGCCCGCCGATTCACCCACATCGCGCCAGTAGCGTTTGTCGAACAGGTTGTCGACGGTCAGGCGCAGCACAGTATCGTAATCACCGACTTTGGTGCTGTAGCGTCCGCCGACATCGAACACCGCATAGTCGTCGACCTTCACGCTGGCCTCGCGGTTCGCGTACTTGCTGCCGCTGTATTGCACGCCGCCGAGCAGGGCCAGGCCCTTGATCCCGGGAATGCTGTAGTCGCCGTGCAGGCTGGCGCGCAGCTTGGGTACGTTGATCGCCTGGTGGCCGTCGTAGTCGTCGGTGCCGCTGCCGCTCACCCGGGCGCGAATCGCCGCCACGCTGGCGGACACTTGCAGGTTGTCGGTCACCCGACCATTGGCCGAAAGCTCCAGGCCGACGTTCTTCTGCTGGCCCTGCTGTACGAAGGTGATGCTGCCGTCATCGTTGGGCCGGTTGTATTGCAGGTCCTGGGTGATCTGGAACAGCGCGGCGGTCAGGCTCAGGCGTTGGAAGTCACGCTTGATCCCCACTTCCAGCTGGCGCGAGGTGGTCGGCGGCAATACCTCATCGGCGTTGCTGCTGAACCATGCCGCGGTGCCGCCCAGGGACAGGCCCTTGCTGTAGCTGGCGTACAGGGTGGTGTCCGGGCGCGGCTTGTAGATCAGCGCCACCTGGGGCAGGAATACGCTGCGCTGGGTATGGCGGGTGGTGTCGCCGGCCTGGTCGTAGGTTTCTTCGTCGAGGCGCACCTGGCGCCCGCCGAGAATGGTTTGCCACTGCTCGTTGAAGCTGATGCGGTCGGTGGCGAACAGCCCGTATTGGCGGCTGTCCAGGCGCCGGTAGGTATGGCCCAGCGGCCCCTCGTAGGGGTCAAGCACCGGCGGCTTTTCGTAGATATTGCCCTCGCCGATGTATTCGTTGACTGATTCACGCCGGTCCACCAGGCGGCGCAAGGCAGTGGTGCCGAAGGTCAGGTCATGCTTGAGAACACCGGTGTCGAACTGGCCGTTGAGGGCGGCCTGGGCTTCTTCGTTGCTGCGGGTGTCGTCGGGGCTGCGGTAGTCCGAGATGTCGTAGTCGCCCTCGGCGCTGAAGTGGTTGGGCACTGCGGTGTTGGTGCAACTGGCGGCGCCGTAGCAACCCCAGGCGAAGGTGCTGTAGTCGTCGATCACCACGCGGCTGCGGGAGGCGCTGAAGCTGGCTTTCCAGGCCTCGTTGAAGCGGTATTCGAACAGGCCGTCGAGGTTCAGCGACTTGATGCCCACCGGGTTCGACCAGCTCTGGTAGCCCAGCAGATCCCGTGGCGACACGTTGTGGGGCACGGTGGTGCCGCCGAGCAATTGGTATCCGGGCACCGAGCGTTGCTCGCGGTTCTGGTATTCGGCGTTCAGTTGCAGCAGGGCGTTGGGGCTGATGTTCCAGTCGAGGGCCAGGGAGGCAAAATCCCGCTGGCCGTCGGCGTGGTCGACGTAGGAACGGATGTCTTCGTGGGCCAGGTTGACCCGCACCCCCACCTGCTGCTCGGCACCGAGCCAGCCGCCGACGTCGGTGGCCAGGTAGCGCTCGCCGTGTTCGTTGGTGGAGACAGTCACCGAGCGCACGTTCTCCGGGCGCTTGCTTACGTAGTTGATCAAGCCGCCGGGTTCGGACACGCCGCTTTGCAGCCCGGACAAGCCCTTGAGCACTTCCACTTGCTGCTTGTTTTCCAGTGCGACGTTCTGTTCGCCGGTGATGGTGCGACCGTTGATCTTGTAGCTGCTGGCCGGGTTCAACGAGAAACCGCGCACCACGAAATTCTCGTAGTAACCCACCGGCGCATAGCTGTCGCCGACCGAGGCGTCATTCTTCAATACTTCACTGAGCAGGCGGGCTTGCTGGTCTTTCAGGCGAGCCTCGGTGATCACCGCCACCGAGGCCGGGGTGTCCAGCAGCGGGGCATTATCGAAGCCGGCGACAGCGGCCTTTTTCGCCTGGTAGTCGGTGGCCTGTTCACCGACTACGGTGACGGTGTCCAGGGTCGCGTCCTGGGCGTGGGCGGCCGTGGCGGCGAGGGTGATGCTCAGGGCGAGCAGGGTGTGACGGTACGGTGTTGCCATAAAAGGAGCGCTCCAAGGGCCTGCCCGCTGGCGCCTCGCGCTTTATTGGGCGCAAAGGGGCCCAGCGCTGCGCAACGGACGGGTTGCCAGTACGAAATTAAAAAGCCGGGGTCGCCGCAAAGGGCGTCAGGCCGGAGCTGCTCCGGTAGTCATTGGTAAGCGTGCGTCGGCGGCCCATTCCTGCAGCGAGCCGTCGTAGAGTGCGAGGTCCTGGCGACCCAGCAGAGTCAGGGCCAGGGCGTTGGCCGCCGCGGAAATTCCGCCGCCGCAGTACAGAATCAATGGACCGTCGCCGTGCAGCAGCGTGGGTCCGATAGCCACGGCCAGGGCGTCCTTGGGCAGGTAGCGACCCTGTGCATCAAACAGCGTGCGTGCCGGCAGGTTGTGGCTGCCGGGAATGTGCCCGCGCCGGGCGTAGCGGGTGGCTGCGGTGCCGTCGAACAAGGCGCTGCCCAACGCGCAGACGAGTACGCCGGGTGCTTGGCCTGCGGCCACCGCCTCAACGCCTGCGCGGTCGATCCACAGTGGTGCGTAGGTGCTGATCGGCCAGGGTTCGACGACGGGTGTGTTTGCAGGCTGCGCGCTGTGCTGCGGTAACCCCGCCCGTTGCCAGGCGTTGAAACCACCGTCCAGCACGCCGGCGTGAATGCCCAGCCCGCGCAGCATCCACCACAGGCGTGCGGCCCAGAAACCGTCGGCGCGATCGTAGATCACCACGTTGCTGTCGGCGCCTGCACCCAGATTCGCCAGTGCCTGAATCAGGGCTTGTGGTGTTGGCAGGGCGAAGCTGTAGCTCGCTTGAACGTCGGCCAGATCGGTCAGCAAGTCGGCATGCCGTGCGCCGGGGATATGTGCGTGCAGCCAACCGGCATGACCGCTGGCGACCCGGTAATCACCGTCAAAACGCGGGGACGGCAGGACGACGGTGGCGTCCAGTATCACCAGCCCGGGCTCCCCGAGGTGGGCATGCAGCCAATCGGTATCGACCAGGATACTCATACGGATTTTCGCCGCAGGTGGTTGAGCAATCGTTGCCCCTGGGCACCGGCAAACCACTGCAGATGGCCCAGCAGGTAGGCGTGATAGGCCACGTCGGCACTGCGGGTGGAACCCACTACGCCTTGGTAGTACGCGATTTCAGACAGGGCAAAATCCACATGCACCAACGGCAGCAGGGCGCTCAGGGTGTGCAGGTCCTGGGCGCTCAATGGCCGGCCCCGGTGATAGCCGGTGAGCAATGCGTCGACGCTGTCGAGGTCCGCTGCTGCCAGGCCACCGCTGTCCAGGTCCAGCCAGGGCACGGCGTTGCGTTCGATGGCGGTCGCCAGGTCGTAGAGGGCGAAGGTGCGGTCGGCGAGGCCGAAGTCCAGCACGCTGGCGACGTTGCCGTCTGCATGCCACAGCAGGTTCGAGGCGTGCCAGTCGTTATGGGTCCAGAGCGCCGGTTGTTGGTGCAGCAAGGGTTGCAGGGGCGCGTGCCAGGGCAACAGCAGCTCGGTCAGCCGTGCGTGCCAATCCTTGTCGGCGAGGTACTCGGTCAGCGCGGGAGTGTTGGCGATCGCGGCCAGTGGCGCGGGTTGTTCGATCACCCGGGCGTTGGCCAGCAGCACTTCTGTTTGACGGCGGGGTGCGCTGTAGTGCTCGGCTGCCAGGTGCAATCGAGCCAGCGCCACACCCGCCGCCTGCGCATGTTGAGTGCTTTGGAAAGGCGACCACGACAGCGCATCGCGGTACAGGTCAAGGCCCTCGGCGACATGGTGAATCTCGTAGGTCCATTCACCTTGCGTCGTGGCCGTTGCACCGTGGCGGTTCGACACCACTGCGGCAACCGGTGCGCCGTGGCGATGCAGGTGGGCGATCAGGCGGTGTTCTTCTTCCAGCCATGCGGCTTGGCGCACGTGCCGGTGATGCCGTTTGACGAACAGGGTGGCGCTGCCGGTATTGATCAGCCCGGCAGCGGAGAACGGTCGCGGGCTGTGCCAATGCAAACTGCGCAGTTGACCCAGTTGCGGGTACTCGTGCAGCAGCTGTTGGATATCTGCTTCGTGCAGCGCTGGCCAGTCGGCAGCTACCGGATCAAGCCCCAGGCCATGGGCGGTGCGTTGTGGATTCATGCCGTCGCCCCGGGCAGATAGGCGTTGCTGGTTGCCCCTTGCCACACCTGCGGATTGTCGAGCACCGCGTGCTCGTGCAGCCACTCGGCATAAGGTTTCAGCAGCGCCTGGCGTTGCTCGCCCCAACGACCGTCATGCAGCCAGGTCGGAGCGATTTTGTGCAGGGATGCGCTGAGCAATTCCGCCGGGAAATACGGTGTAGTGTGCTCATAGGCTGCCAGCGCGATGGCTGGCTCTTCGGCCACGGCGAGATAGCCACGGGCAGTGGCCGCGAGGAAATCACGCACCAACCCGGGCTGCTCGGCGAGGGTTCGTTCGTGGGCGCCCAACAGGTAGCTGTGATACGCCGGTGCGCCAATCTGATCCACCGGCAACACCACCCGGCGTTCTGCTTCGATGGGGCTGTGCATCAACGCTTCCCAGGCCCAGTAGCCGCCGAAACTGGCATCGGCGATGCCTTCGGCCAACTGTTCGGGCCGCAACTCACGTACGCCGCTGTCCACCAGGATCACGCCATCAGGGTCGCCACCGTCGTTGCTCACCAGGTGACGCACCATCGCCAAACCCCGTGGCGTGGGGTTGAGCGCCAGGCGCTTGCCCACCAGGTCTCGTGGGCGGCGGATGCCGGAGTCGGTCAGGGTTTGAATCGACTCAAGGCCCGCATGATTGATCGCCGCGATGCCTTGCAGGGCTTGCCCCTGGCCGCGCCGGACCAGCAGGCGGTTGCTGGGGAAAATGCCGAAGTCCGCTGCGCCGGTCAGCAGGTGTTCAAGGGTGTCGCCACGGTAGGGGTCGTGCACCACCAACTCCACATCCAGGCCCAGCTCGGCGTACCAGCCGCGTTCCCGCGCCAGGTACAAACCCGCCGAATTCGGCCAGGGATGAAAGTACTCCAGCATTACCTTTACCGACACCATCGCTTGCTTCTCCAGCCTGCAGTCTTTGATGGGGGCGATTTATAAGGGAGCAATCTGGTATATACCAATATCGTTTATTGCTATGGATATAACCGGGACCAAAAAAAACCGCGGCCCAAGCCGCGGTTTTTTACTCATCGCCTGGGTCAATCGGCAACGATGGCGTACGTTTCGATTTCGACTTTCTGCCAGGGGCGCAGCATCGAATCCACCTGAATCAGGCTGCTGGCCGGGCGAATGGCGTCGAACACCTCGCTGTGTGCCTTGGCGACGGAGGCGGCATCGTTGATATCCCGCAGGTAGACCACGGTGCGCACTACGTCTTCAGGGCCCATGCCCGCCTCGGCCAACACCTTGTTGACGGTGACGAGAATGGCCTGGGCCTGTTCGTAAGCATTGCTGTGTTCGTAATCGGGTGAGGCGCAGGTGCCGGAGATGTGCAGGTGGTTGCCCACGCGAACGGCGCGGGAATAACCGAACACGTTTTCGTACTGACCGCCCGAGGAAATAGTTTGCCGCGCTGTGGTTTTACTGGTCATGGTGGTTCTCATGTTGGGAGGGGTTTACCGGTGGAGTCCTTGACGAACAGGATCGAAATCAGGCCGACCACGGCACCGCCGATCAGGTACCAGGCGGGAATCATCTGGTTGCCGGTGATCGATATCAGCCAGGTATTGATCAGCGGGGCCGTGCCTCCGAACAGCGAGACCGCGACGTTGTAGCTCAAGGCGAGGGCGCTGTAGCGCACGCGGGCCTTGAACAGCGAAGTCATGGTGGCCGGCATCGCTCCTTCAAAAAACAACTGGGCGAGGGTCAGGATCAGCAGGGCGGCCAGCAGCAACCCGACACTCTGGGTATGCAGCAGCATGAAGCAGGGGAACGCCATGACGATCAGCAGCACGCAGCCGGTAATGATCATCCGGTTCCGGCCCAGGCGGTCGGCCAGCAAGCCTGAAACCGGGATCAACACCAGCATGAACAGCGTCGCGGCCATCCCCAGGTTCCTGGCGAACGTATTGCTGTACCCGAGTACATTTTCCAGATAACCCGGGATGTACCCGAGGATGATGTAGTAGGTCACGTTGAACACGGTGACCAGGCCCATGCATTGCAGGATTTTCGGCCATTCGTTGACCAGTAAGCTGAACAGGCTGGGTTCGGCGCCCGTCGCCTTTCGCAGTTTTTCGTTGGCCTGGATTTCCTTGAACACTGGTGTTTCTTCCAGGCCAAGGCGCAAGTAGAGGGCGATCAGGCCGAGCAGGCCGCCAATCGCAAAGGGCACGCGCCAGCCCCAGTCCTGCATGGCTTGTTCGCCCAGGCCCAGGGTAAACAGGCTGACCACTGCACCGCCCAGCAGGAACCCGGAGATATTGCCGAATTCCAGCCAACTGGTGAAAAAGCTGCGTCGCTCGTCCGGCGAATGCTCGGCGATGAACGTGCAGGAGCCGCCGTACTCGCCACCCGCCGACAGGCCCTGGAGCAGACGCATGAGAATCAACAGGACGGGCGCAAACAGGCCGATGCTCGCGTAACTCGGGATCAAGGCAATGGCGAAGGTTGCGACGGCCATCAGCGTGATGCTCAGCGACAGCGCCGTGCGCCGGCCAAACTTGTCGCCAATGGGACCGAATACCAGGCTGCCCAGTGGCCGAATCAGGAAGCCCGCCGCGAAGGTGGCGTAGATCGCCATCAACTGGGTGGTCGGGTTGTCGTTGTGGAAGAACGTCTTGCCGATGATACCGGCGAGAGAGGAGTAGAGCGCAAAGTCGAACCATTCGACCATATTGCCCAGTGTCACGCCGACGACCGCTTTGGTCAGCCGTTTGCGTGAGGGTTCAGCCGATGCACGGTCGGCGGGAAACCCTTGATGAATCGAGGAAGCGTGAACTTCGCCCATGATATTGCCCTCTGGAATAATTGTAGTGAGGCAGCAGTCAATAGGGAGTGGCAGGCCCACGTCTGATGCGCGGGGCCTGCGGAGGCTGGGGTCATCGCATATACACGCCCCCGGCGATGCACAATGATTCGCCTGTTATGTAGGAGGGTTTGGCGCTCAGTTGCCAGACCCATTCGGCGATTTCTTCGACCCGCGCGGCGCGTTTCAAGGGGATCGATTCGATGGCGGCCTCGATGCGCCCGCCGGCACGGGTGCCTTCGGTGTCCACCCAGCCCGGGGCCAGTGCGTTGACCACAATATTGTCGCCGGCCAGTTCGATGGCCAGGGAGCGGGTCATCGACACCACAGCAGCCTTGGAGGCGCTGTAGAGCAACTGGTTTTTCGACACGGTGAACGCATCCACCGAGGCGAAGAACACGATAGCGCCTCCGCCGGCGGCTTTCAGGTGACGGGTGCCGATACGTGCGATGTTCAGTGAGCCCAGCACGTTGATGTCGAATATCTTGCGGTACAGCGCTTCGCTGAAGCTATCCAGGGATGACGTGGGAAAGATCCCCGCCGCATTCACTACGGCTCGCAGCGGTGCCTTGCCGTCCAGGGCGGCATCGAGGGTACGGGCCAGTGTGGCCTCCTGGGTGATGTCGCCGACCACTGGCGAAAACAAGGGGCTCGCCGGCTGTGTGCTGGGTGTTACGTCCACAGCGACGACGTGCCAGCCTTCAGCCTGAAAGCGCTGTGCGACGGCCTGGCCCATGCCCGAGGACGTCCCGGTGACGATAACGCTGGAGTGCGGTGCAGTGTTCATAAGGGCTATCCGATCAGGCGTATTGAGGAAGAGGGGTGCCGGGTTGCAGAGCCAGTTCCAGCACATCCAGTTGGCGCTGGGTGTTCTGGTAGTTGCTCAGCCATTCGCGCTTGACGATATCGATGCGTGAGTCGGCCGGCTGCAACTGGGCAAACTTCGCCGCCAGGCCTTGCATGCCACGCTCGCGCAGGGTGAGAAAGCGCATCACTAGCCGGGTCTGCTCGCAATACACCGGCCATTGCGGGCCACGTGGGGCGCCCAGGCCGATGTAGAACAGGCCTTCCAGGTTGGTCGGCAAGGTCATCGCGGCGGTACGCAGCGGAACACCGTCACGCCATTGCAGCAGGCGTTCATCGAGGAACGGCAGGCGCGTGTTGAAACCGGTAGCCCAGACGATGGTGTCGTAATCGACCTGGCTGCCATCGGTGAACGTGACAGTCTTGCCCTGGATGTTCTCGATACCCGGTGCGACCTTGATTCGGCCGTGCTGGATCCAGTACAGCAGCAAGGTGTTGACCACCGGCGGTTGCGCATCCAGGTCGTAGGTATCCGGTGCCGGTAGCCCGGGGTAATTCTTGTGGGTGCCGACGCTGGCCATGATCAGCATGTTCATGAGCATGTTCTGCTGTTCTGGCGGCAATTGCCCCAGCAGCGGCAGCTCGCCCCGGGGCAGGCCGAACAGGGTCTTGGGCTGGAACAGCTGGCCGCGTCGGATCGCAATGGTGGTGTCCAGGCGAGCCTGGGCGGCATCCACTGCGAGGTCGCATCCGGAGTTGCCAAACCCCACCACCAGCACCTTGCCTTGCACCTGCTGCACGTTGCGGTATTCGCCGGAGTGAATCGACACGCCGGTGAACCCCTTGCTTACTTGCGGGATCTTGCAATCCCACAGGTGACCGTTGGCCACCAGCACGCCGCTGTAGTGTTTGTGGGTGCCGTCTGCCAGGGTCACCTGCCAGCCCGCTTCGCCGTTCTCGTCCAGGGGCTTCAGGCTGCGCACTTCGGTGTTGAAGGTGATCTTTTCGCGCAGGCCGAAGGTGTCGGTGTAGGCGTTCATGTACGCCTTGACCTGATCGCGGCTCGGGTACACCGGATAGTCAGCGGGCATCGGGAACCCGTCAAAGAAGGAACTGCTCTTGGGGGTGATCAGGTGCAAGGCATCGTAGTCGCTGTTCCAGTGACCGCCGATGTTCGCGGACTTTTCGAAGCAGTCCACCTCGAAACCGGCGTCGGTCATGGTCTTCAGCGCCGCCAGCCCTGCGGCCCCGGCACCAATGATGCAGTAGTGATTGGACATGCTGGCTCCCCATTCAAGCGCCTGTTGTGGCGTCGGTGGCTGGAGTATCCCGCTCGGCAAGAGGTGGATGAATGGGCTAAGTCATGTGTTTCCTATAGGTGATCCCTATGGCTAGAGCGTCTCCAGGTGCGCATACAGGTTCTGGATGCGGCTCAAGTGGCTGCGCATCAGGTTGATCAGCACCCGGGTGGGCGGCGAAATAGGCGTGTCGTGGCGATGGATAAAGCCGAATACCTCGAAGATCGCCGGGCTGATCGGCACCCAGCCCAAGCGATCATTGAAGCCCAGCTGATGCAGGATCGGGCGCGTGGCAATCACATCGCCGAGTCCGCGCGCAGCCAGCTCGAAGCCGGTGATCTGGTGCTCCACTTCGATGATCGGGTCCAGCACCTCGCCGCCCTTGGACGCCAATTGCCCCAACAACCGGCGAATCGGGTCGGCGGTGCGCCAGCGCGCCTCGGTGAGAATCAACGGTGCCACCGCCAGGTCGCTGATGGTTTTCGGGCCCTTGAGTCGCTCCGGGTCGGCACTGATATAGCCGACCTGGGCCGACCAGACCGGCTCGCTGACGGTCAGGTTCTGCTGCTTGATCGGCAGCATCACCAGCCCCGCTTCAATTTCGCCCTGGCTCACCAGCTCGGCGATTTCCGAGGAGTTGTAGCCGACGATCTTGATCCGCATATCCGGGTGCTGGGTGCGGAACTGCTCGATCAGGTCCGTGAGGAAATAGTGGTGGGCGGTGCCGAAGGTGCCAAAACTGGCCACGCCACCGGACAGTTCACGCACAGCCTGCACCGCTTCATAGCCCTGGCGTGCTGACGTCACCATGCCTTGTGCAAATGGCTGCAGGCGGCGTCCGGCTTCGGTGAGCATCAGTCGGCGATTGGTGCGGATGAACACGTGGGTACCCAGGTGCTCCTCCAGCCGCAGGATCTGCTCGGACAATGAGGGTTGGGAAATATGCAGGCTTTCCGCCGCCTTGGAGAACGTACCGTGCTCGATGGCGGCGAGAAAGTAGTTGAGCTGTTGTAAGGTCATCGCGCTGAACCGTTACCTGTTTGGCTCAACATGACACAGATCAAAGCTGTCGCGAAGAATCAATCACGCCATACGGGCATGCCATGTTCGTCAATTGTCCAGTGCGGGTGGCGCGGTCGCAGGCTGACGCCACCTATCCAGCGTTCTTCCGTTGCATGATCCGGCCAGTAGGCTGCGCCGTTCAGAACCTGGCGACCCAGCGCAGTCAGCGCCAACACCCGCTGTGGCCATGGCAACTGGGCCCCGGACTCGATCAACAGGGGATTCTCGCCATCGATCAACGGCCGCATCAGCGCATGAAACATCATGTCTCCCAGGTACGGCAGTGGTTCACGCTTGCCCATCAGCTCGGCGAACACCCGGCCAAACGGCACCGGCCCGGCTTCATCCACGTATTGCAGGGACAGGCGCTCGGTCAGGGACAAACCGTCCTGCACACCTGGTAACTCCTGCAACTGTCGGCGCAATGCCGGGGTCAGGAAGGGCAGGGAGGTGGAGCTACTCCGGGCCAGTTCCGCCAGCTTGATCGGCGAGCTGGCGCAATACGCCAGCCAGGCCTGTCGCGCCAGTTGCAGCATGTCCTCGTCGACCTGTCGGCGCTGCGGCCACAACCACGCCAATACTTCAGGCGCCAGTTGGCCGATGCCGATAAAACGCTGCACGCCGGGGATCCGATCGACTTCGATCAACTCCAGTTTTTCAGGCAGATGCTCAAGCCCAGCCAGCGCGCGAATCAGGAACAATTGATCGTACGCATCCGCCTCACACCACAACACGCTGTGGCCGGCGCTGCCCAGTTGTTCAAGATGGTGATATTCGTCCGCATGCCGGCGCGCCACTTCGGCCTCATCCATGGCAAACACCTGGCTGATATAGCGGCTGCGAACGGCCTGGTATTGCTCGGCAGGCAGGTCCTGCACCGGGCCCATGCACAATGGGTCAATCAGCATCCGGAAGCGGCCCTTGAACCCCGCCACGCCCAGGCTGTGGGCGATATCGTTGCCGCAGCGCCAGTGGGTGGTGCGGGCTTCATCGCTGGCGTCGAAACCTGGATGGCGGGCGGCAAAATCCACCGCATCGACGTGGGCCTTGAGCTTGGGCCAGCTGGGAAAACCGAGTTCCTTGGCGATCGACCATTGGGCATCGGATAAGGTCGGGGTTGCGGCGGCATCGGCGCTTTTCAGGCGCTGCAAAAGTTCCTTGGCGCGCTTGCGTTGCTGCTCAAGGTTGATACGGCCGTGAGTGGACGAGAATGATTGCGACATACGATCTCCTTGTACAAACCTTGTCCGCTTTAAGGTTGGGAGTCGTAGAAATGTGATATTCAGTCAAGGTCTTGGGCGCAGCCCTTTCCGCGGATGGTGGCGTAGATGGCGCCAGGCGGGAAATATAGGCAGTGCAATGATTGATTGCAAGCCGCCCGGTGGATAGCGCCGGGGTTTTGCACAGGAGACGTTCATGAAAGTTGGTGTGATTTCCGATACCCACGGCTTGCTCCGTGCCGAGGCCCTGGCGGCCCTGGAAGGGTGCGAGCAGATTGTTCACGCCGGGGACATCGGTAGCCCGGAGATCCTTGAGTTGCTGGCCTCGATTGCGCCATTGCATGTGGTGCGCGGCAATAACGACCTCGACGCCGCGTGGGCAGAGCATTTGGCTGACCGGCTGGATTTTGACTTGAACGGCTGGCGGGCGTTGCTGGTGCATGACATTGCCGATGTGCCGAAGGAGCTGGATCCGGGCATCCGGCTGGTGATCACTGGCCACTCTCACAAACCATTGATCGAGTGGCACGGCGAGCGGCTGTTTCTCAACCCTGGCAGTGCAGGGCGGCGACGTTTCAAGTTGCCGGTGACCCTGGCGTTGCTTGAGGTGCGCGAGAAATCCATCAAGCCGCGCCTGGTGTCGCTGGAGCCCAAGCGCTGAAGAACGCTGAGGCGAGGGAGCTTGTTGTGGTGAGGGAGCTGCTGTGGTGAGGGAGCTTGCTGTGGCGAGGGAGCTTGCTCCCGCTGGGCCGCGAAGCGGCCCCAATAAAGCCACTGCGATACACCAAAAACAAGCACCGTTAATTTCTTGGGGCCGCTTCGCAGCCCAGCGGGAGCAAGCTCCCTCGCCACGGGGGACGTGCCCTGTCTTACCATTGCGTCTGAATCAGGAACAAGGATCATCAACGCCATGAGCGTATTAGTCGAAACCCGGGCGCTCACGCGGATGGACGAGCGCCGCCAGCTGCAACTGCTGCAGCCCACGAACTTCCAGCTGCACCGCGCCGACCGCCTATCCATCACCGGTTCATCCGGCTCCGGCAAAAGTGTATTCCTTCGGGCACTCGCCTTGCTCGACGCGCCGACTTCAGGGGATATCCTCTGGAACGGGCAGCCCATCGCCAACGCGCAAGTCCCGCAGTATCGCAGCCGTATCAGCTACCTCTCCCAACGCCCGGCGCTGATCGAAGGCACGGTGGAAGACAACTTGCGTTTTCCCTACAGCCTCAAGGCCTTGCATCACCTGAGTTTCGACCCGCAGGCGGTCAAGGCGCTGCTGGCCCACGCGGGCAAGGAGTCGGGCTTTCTGGCAAAAAATGCCGGGGATTTATCCGGTGGTGAGTCCCAGGTGGTGTCACTGATCCGTACCCTGCAACTCAATCCCGATGTGCTGCTGCTGGACGAACCTACCGCCGCTCTCGACCCGGCATCGTCCGGGGAGGTCGAGGCGTTGATCAGTGCCTGGGCCGAAGCGGATAGCGCTCACGCCTATATCTGGGTGTCCCACGACCTTGAGCAGGCGCAACGCATGAGCACCACCCATTTGCATATGGACGCCGGCGTGCTGACGGGGGCCGTGCAGCCATGAATTATCACGACCTCACGGCACTGGACATGGCCATCGCCGCCTCGCTGATCCTGATCAACGGTGCGCTGTCGCTGTTGTTGCGGCTGGGGCTGGAGCGTCAGCTGTTCTGGGCGGCTGTGCGCACGGTGGTGCAGTTGTTGGCGATCGGTTACCTGCTGGGCTGGGTCTTTGAATTTGCCTACTGGTATGTGGTGCTGCCGCTGATGTGCCTGATGACTCTGATCGCCGGGCTCTCGGCTGCAGGGCGTGGGAAGCGGACCTATGCGGGGCAGCGGGCCGACAGTATTGTGTCGGTGTGGGGCAGTTCCTGGTTGGTGACGGCTGTTGGCCTGTTCGCGATTATCCGGATTCACCCGTGGTACGAGCCGCAGTATGCGATTCCGATCCTTGGGATGATTCTGGGTAATACGCTTACCGGGGTGTCTCTGGGGATTGAGCGTATGACTCAGGAGCTGACCTCCGGCCGCAATACCATCGAGATGATTCTGGCCCTCGGTGGTTCACGCTGGGAGGCGGCGCAGGATGCGATTCGCCAGGCTGTGCGGGCCGGGATGATTCCGACGCTGAACCAGATGACGGTGGTGGGGATTGTGAGCTTGCCGGGGATGATGACTGGCCAGGTGCTGGCCGGGGAAAGTCCGGTGGACGCGGTGCGTTATCAGATTGTGATTATGTTTTTGATCGCTGCGTCGTCGGCGTTGGGCACGGTAGGTGCGGTGTTGCTCACCTACCGTCGACTGTTTTCAGCCAGCCATCGTTTCCTGCGGTTCAGGCTCGAAGAGCGGGTGTAGCGCAGGGCACCATCGGATCCCCAAAATGCACCGCAACCCTGTGGGAGCTGTCGAGATCCGGTTCAATCACCCACACCAAAATCCAGCAACACCTTCATCGCCTGGCTCTTGTCCGCCGCCAGTTCAAACGCCTGCACCGCCTCGCTGAACGGCACGGTGTGGGAGATCACCGGACGCACATCAATCACCTGGCGATTGAGCAAATCCACCGCCTGGGCAAACTCCGAATGGAAGCGGAAGGTGCCCCGCAAGTCGATCTCCCTGCTCACCAGCATATTCAACGGCAGCGAGACCTCGCCACCCAGACCGACCGTCACCAGCACGCTGCGCGGGGCCATGCACTCCAGGCCGTTGCGCAGGGCCTGGGCGCTGCCGGAGACTTCGAACATCACGTCGAAGTAGCCTTTTTCGGCGGTATACCGCTTCAACGCGTCGGCGTCTTCCGCCAGGTTATGAGTACGGCTGGCGCCCATTTTTTCGGCGCAGGCCAAGGGCCCGGCGGCCAGGTCCACCGCAACAATTTCCCCCGCGCCCGCTGCCCGCAGGCTGCCGATCAACAGGTTGCCGATGGGCCCGCACCCGGTGACCAATACCCGTTTGCCGAACACCACCCCGGCACGCTGGATGGCATGCAAACCCACAGACAACGGTTCAGCCATTGCACCCTCGGCAAGGCTCACATGATCGGCCAACGGGTGCGCCTGGTGCGTTTCGATCACCAGGCTTTGTTGAAACGCACCCTGCACGTGAGGGAAGGGCATCGCGCTGCCGTAGAAACGCATGTTCAGGCAATGGTTCGGCATCCCTTGATGGCAATAACGGCAACCCCCGCAAGGCCTCGACGGCGAGACCGACAAGCGTTGGCCAATCTTGAACGGCCCGTCTTCACGGCCCACCGCCTCGATCACCGCCGACACTTCGTGGCCGAGCACCATCGGCCCGCGCAACCGCACGGTGCCGAAGCCGCCGTGCTGGTAGTAATGCAGGTCCGAGCCGCAGATCCCGCCTCGGGCAATGCGCACCCGCAGTTGGTCGGGCGTCAGTGCCTGGGGTTCGGTTTGCGGTTCTACCCGCAGGTCTTTCGAGGCATGGCAGACAATCGCGTGCATGAAATTCTCCAGGTTACAGCGAGGCGGTGATGCCACCGTCCACGTACAGGATATGACCGTTGACGAAACTTGCCGCGTCGCTGGCAAGGAATACCGCAGCGCCCGCCAGTTCGGCGACGTCACCCCAGCGCCGGCTCGGTGTGCGCTGCACCAGCCAGTCGCTGAATTCGGGGTTGGCCACCAGGTTGGCGTTCAGTTCGGTCTTGAAATAGCCGGGGCCGATGCCATTGACCGTCAGCCCGTGGGGGCCCCAGTCGATGGCCATGCCTTTGGTGAGCATTTTCAGCGCGCCTTTGCTGGCGGCATACGGGGCGATGCCCGGGCGCCCCAGTTCGCTTTGCACCGAGCAGATATTGATGATGCGCCCCCGCTTGCGCGGGATCATCGCCCGGGCCACGGCCTGGCCGACCAGAAAGGCGCTGTCCAGGTTGGTGCTCATCAACTCGCGCCAGTGGGTTTCGCTGTAGTCCTCCAGCGGCCCGCGACGTTGCATGCCCGCGTTGTTGACGAGGATGTCCAGCGGGCCCAGGCGCTCTTCGATCTCCACCACGGCGGCCAACACCGCCGCGCCGTCGGTGACATCGAACGCCTGGGTGTGCACCTCCAGGCCTTCCGCCGCCAGCAACGCGGCACTGTCACGCAAGGTGCTGCGGTTGCGCCCGTTGAGCACCACCCGCGCACCGGCCTGGGCCAGGCCACGGGCGATGGCCAGGCCGATGCCGGCGCTGGAGCCGGTGATCAAGGCCAGGCGGCCGTCGAGGCGGAAACTGTCTAAAACACGCTGCATGGGGCGATCTCCGAAGACTGAGACAGGTGATCAACACTATCAATCCGAGTGCGGGGCGCCGCTCTCATTGTTATACGTCAAACCCTGTCATATCGTGCATCACGGGCCTTACTTCAGCGCAGCCGGGGCCCGGCGTCCAATTTTCATTTGTGATGGGGTGATCAATAACCGTGATAACCGGAGCCAACCTGATGGAACTCAAGCACCTGCGTGCCTTTGTCGTGCTCGCCCAGGAACTGCATTTCGGCCGGGCGGCCGCGCAGTTGTCGATCGTGCAACCGGCGCTGAGCATGCAGATCAAACTGCTCGAAAGCGGCCTGGGCGTGCGCCTGCTCGACCGCAACCGGCACTCGGTCACACTGACGGAAGCCGGGCGGGTGTTTCTGCCGGAAGCCCTCGCCACCCTGCACCAGGCTGCCCGCGCCGCCGATGCCGCCCGGGCTTCGAACCGCGGGGAGATCGGCCGGGTGCGCCTGGGGTTTGTCTCGTCGGTATTGCCGCAATTGCTGCCCGGGTTGATTCGTGCGGTGCACCAGCGCTACCCGCGAATTGAACTGGAGCTCAAGGACATGCCCGGCCCGGATCAGGCGGCTGCGTTGAAAAACGGCCAGCTGGATTTCGGCCTGATGCGTTTGCCGGCGGCCTATCCCGGCGTGCAGACCCTTGAGGTGCTGCAGGAAAGCTTCGTGGTCGCGTTGCCCGGCGAGCATCCGTTGGCGACCCAGGAAACCATTCAGCCGACGGACTTGCTCAAGGTGCCGGTGTTCATCCTGGCCCGGCGTTATGCACCGGGTTTCTACGATGAATTCGTGCAGGCGATGGGCGTGCCGCTGGAGATCGCCTCCGAACTCGGCGAGTTCACCACCATGCTGGCGCTGGTCTCGGCCGGGCTGGGTGTGGGTGTGTTGCCGCTGCAGGCGGCCCGGGCGCTGCCGGCCAATTGCGTGTCCAGGCACCTGGCGTTGGGGGCGTTCCGGGCCAGGACCGGCCTGGCGTGGACCGAGCTCGACAGCCCGGTGAAAAACACCCTGTTCAACCTGATCGACGAGTTGTTTGGCGATTGATTGTTTCATCCGGTGAAATGCTGGATTGTAAAAACTGGCTATTCTGCTGTGTGCCGTAGCGGTGGAACATAAGCGTCATCGACACGATCACCGGGTCGAGTCCCTGGCACATCGCGGAGCCTGTCATGATCAAACTGTACCGTTACCCCTTGTCTGGCCATTCCCACCGGGTCGAGCTGATGCTGTCGCTGCTGGGCGTGCCCGCCGAGCTGGTGTTGGTGGACCTGAAGCAAGGCGCCCACAAAACCTCCGAGTTCCTGACCACCCTCAACAGCTTCGGCCAGGTGCCGGTGATCGATGATAACGGTATGGTGCTGGCGGACTCCAACGCGATCCTGGTGTACCTCGCCGGCCAATATGGCACCGCCCAGTGGCTGCCGACCGAGCCTTTGGCCCAGGCCCGTGTGCAGCGTTGGCTCTCGGCTGCGGCAGGACCACTGCACACCGGGCCGGCTGCGGCGCGATTGATCACTGTGTTCGGTGCCGCGCTGGATGCCGAGGCGACCATCAGCCGCTCCCACGCATTCCTCAAAGTGGTAGAGCACCAGTTGGAGCAGAGCCGTTTTCTCACCGGTGACCTGCCGACAATTGCCGATATCGCGCACTACACCTACATCGCCCATGCGCCGGAGGGGAATGTCGCGCTGGACGACTATCCGCAGGTTCGCGCCTGGCTGGACAGCATCGAGGCGCTGCCGGGTTTTATCGGTATGCAACGCACGGCTGTGGGCTTGGCCAAGGCTTGAAGATTTTTGTGGCGAGGGAGCTTGCTCCCGCTGGACCGGGCTGGCGCGCCAGTGCGCAGCGCTCCCAGGATTTTGGGGCCGCTACGCAGCCCGGCGGGAGCAAGCTCCCTCGCCACCACAGCTGCGAAGCCACTGGGCTGGCGTACGCCATTCGATTAAAGGGGACCCATGGACCGTTTCCAGGAAATGCAGATTTTCCTCGCCGTCGCCGAAGAACAGGGCTTTGCCGCTGCGGCCCGGCGCCTGAACATCTCGCCCCCCAGCGTGACCCGCGCGATTGCCGCGATGGAAGCGCGTATTGGCACCCAGTTGCTTTCGCGCACCACCCGCAGCCTGCACCTGAGCGAGGCCGGCCAGCGTTACCTGGACGATTGCCGGCGCATCCTCGCGGAGTTGACTGAGGCCGAAGAAGCGGCAGCAGGCAGCTTCTCGATCCCGTGGGGGCACCTGACGGTCACCGCGCCGGTGTTGTTCGGCGAGTTGTTCGTCGCGCCAATCCTGGGGGAGTACCTGGACCTGTTTGCCCAGGTCAGCATCAACGCCTTGCTGGTGGACCGTGTGGTCAACATGACCGATGAAGGCGTCGATGTGGCCGTGCGCATCGGGCATTTGCAGGAACCTGGCCAGCAGGCGATCAAGGTCGGCGAGGTGCGTCGCGTAGTGTGCGCGGCGCCGGCTTACCTTGAGCGGCACCGGCCACTGCACCCCGGGCAACTGCGTGAGGCGAAGATTGTCACGTCGTCTTCCAGCCAGTTGGTCAGCGAATGGCAGTTCAGGGAAGGCGGCCAGCCGTTGAGCGTGGCCGTTGAGCCGCGCCTTGTAGTCACCGCCAACAACGCGGCGATCAACCTCGCGCGCCTGGGCTGGGGCGTCACACGGGTGTTGTCTTATCAGGTGGCCAGCGATGTGCGTGCAGGCGCACTGGAAATCATCCTGCAAGACTTCGAACCGCCGGCCTTGCCGATCCATGTGGTGTTCCAGAACAACGCCCGGGTACCGGCGAAGGTCAACACGTTCGTGGATTTTCTGGTCAGCCGGCTGGGGCAGGATGCTGCGCTCAACCCATCGATGCAGCGGCCGGCCTGATGGACCGTTATCGCGACATGCAGATCTTCCAGGCGCTGTCCCGGCAGCCGAGCCTGTCTGCGGCTGCCCGCTCCCTGGGCATCTCGGGGCCCACTGTGATCCGCGCGATTGACCGGCTGGAGGTGCGCTTGCGGGTGCCATTGGTACAGCGCAGCACCCGGGGCATTCGCCTCACCGAAGCCGGGGCGACGTTCATGGCCGACTGTTCGCGGATCCTTGACGGCGTGAGCGCCGCCGAAGCATCTGCCCAGGGTGCGCACGCGCAGACCGAGGGAAACCTGCGGGTGTTTTTTCCGTTGCTGTTCAGCCGTTATGTGATGGCGCCGCTGTTGGCCGGCTACCTGGAGCGCTATCCCGGAGTCCGCCTGTTTGCCCATTACCACGATCATTATCCGAACCTGAATGAAGACGGCCTGGACGTGGCAGTCCTGGTGGGGGAGCTGCCCGGTTCATCCCTGATTGCCCGGCCCGTGGGCCATGTGCGCAACATCGTCTGCGCCAGCCCCGGCTATCTGCAAAGTCATGGCGAACCGATGCAACCGGAGGCGCTCAAGGAGCATCGGCTGGTCGCCAGCCAGGCGTATTCGAATTGGGTGCAGTGGGATTTCCAGGGCGCCAGCATCAAGGCCCGGGCGCGTCTCGGTTGCACCACGGTGCAGGGCGCGATCAATGCGGCGGTGCAGGGCGCAGGGTTGATCCGGTGCTTGAGCTACCCGGTGCACGAGCACCTGGCGAGCGGGCAACTGTGTCGAGTATTGCAGGCCCATGAACCGCCGCCGCTGCCGGTGCATGTGGTCTACCGCGAAGGGCGCAACGCTTCGATGCGGGTGCGCAGCTTTGTCGATTTCAGCGTGGCGGCATTGCGTGAACATCCGGCGTTTCATTCACCGAGGGCTTGATCATGAATCACCAGGACGCGTCCCCGGTTTCGCCATGGCATGCCGGCGAGCGGCAGTTGCAGCAAAATGCCGGCGTGGCCGAGCGCATGGAGGTGATCGGCGCGAAGGTGATACGGGATCACTTGCCGGAGCAGCATCGGGCTTTTTATGAGTTGTTGCCCTATCTGGTGGTGGGGGCCGTGGATGATCAGGGGCTGCCCTGGGCCACGCTGCTGGAGGGCACGCCGGGGTTTGCGTATTCGCCGGACCCCTACAGCTTGCGTATCGACAGCCTGCCTGCGGAGAGTGACCCCGCCGGGAGCGGGCTGAAACAAGGCGCGTCGGTCGGGCTGTTGGGCATTGACCTGAATACGCGGCGGCGTAATCGCATGAACGGGGTTATTGGGGCTGCCGGCGTCGACGGATTTACCGTGGCGGTGGTGCACACGTTTGGAAATTGCCCGAAGTACATCCAGTTGCGTGCGGTGGACCCGGGGGCCCGGGGGCAGCGCGCTGCGGGAGGTATTGTGCGGCGCGCGAACTCGCTCGATGACGCTGACCGGGCGCTGATTCGCAGCGCTGATACGTTTTTCGTCGCCAGCTATGTGGACCTGGAAGGGGATGCGGCCAAGCGTTCGGTGGACGTTTCACACCGAGGCGGCAACAGTGGGTTTGTGCGCGTGGAGGGAGAGGTGCTGACGATTCCCGATTTTACCGGCAACTCGTTTTTCAACACCTTGGGCAATGTGCAGGTCAACCCGGTTGCGGGCTTGCTGTTTGTGGATTTTGCTACGGGTGATGTGTTGCAGGTGGCCGGGCGGGCCGAGGTGATTCTTGAAGGAGATGAAGTGGCCACGTTCGAGGGGGCTGAGCGGTTGTGGAAGGTGACCGTGGAACACGTGGTCCGAAGGGATGCGGCGCTGGCGCTGCGTTGGCAGTTCGAGGGGTTTTCTCCCTACAGCCTGGCGTTGGGGCCTTGGAAAGCCTGAGTGGGGGGCTGCACCCCTCGCGCAGTTGAGCTTTAACTCAGCCGCACGAGGGGGAGTGTATAGGCGGGCCTAGCGAGGCCGGCCGATAGGTCTGTCGAGTTTGTCACATCGGATGGGTACGCAGGCCGTGCCAGGCCCAGCGCCTGCTTCTGGTTTTCCAGGCCGGTGCCACGCCTCTTTCCAGCCATTACTGCATTCAGCATGTCTGCTCCTTGACTCGATTGCATTGATTCATGGCGATAATTTATTCCGCGAGGATCTCGCGATAACGTTTCTGGTAATCGTCGTAAGACGTGCTTTCCTGCATCAACTGCTCAAGCTTTTTCTTCTTGTAGGCTGCTTTGTCGAGTGCGGGTGGTGCATTGGAACTGGCCGCTGGTGGTGTGCTTGCCCGGTATACCGGATTGGGAAAGAGTTGATCGGTCAGCTCGATGATTTTGTTCTGCGCATCGATAAACTTGTCGAGGCGACCACCGCCCCACGACGCGTCGTATTCCGCCTGGCCGACCTGACGGCCCTGTTCATACACACGGATATCGGCGTAGTACATGTACAGCGCCATGTCCCATGTCCACTTGCCAATGTAGGTCGTCGACAGCGTGCATACGGAGGGTGGACTGCCGGCTGCCACCTCGCGTGTCTGGAAACCTTTGCTCCTCAGCTGTGCCGTGTAGGTGGTATTGAATCCGGCACGCAGGCCTTCGGCAGGAATCAGGCAAATTTCCGGTGGCTGATCGTTGGACAGGGTGGCCGGGGCGACGGTTTGCTTGATGCTGCAACCCGTGATGGTGAGGGTCATAGCGATCAGTATCGGAGCGAGCGGTATGCGCATAGCGGCCTCCATGTCATCAATAGTGGCTGGATGATAGCACTGCTTTCCCTCCTTATCTCGTAAGGACTATTCGTGCCTCTGCGGCAAATCTGAATTGCGCTGTACCCTGTGTTTGGTGCGGCCTGCGGGCGCAATACTGCAGCGGTTTTTGCCTGCCCGATAAAGGGCTGTCCCGAGGTTTCCCAATGAATGCACCAAGCCGCCTTGCGCTGCTGATCACCGCCACGGCTGCCCTCAGCGCCTGTGGTGATTCCTCCAAACTGCCGTTTCAGGCCGGTGTGGGGCCAAGCCCGCAACTGCCCGAACCCACTGCATCACTGATCCCGACACTCAAGGTTTCCAAGGCTGTCGGCTGGCCCGGTAATGCCCAGCCAACGGCGCCCGATGGGTTCACGGTAACGGCGTTGGCCGCGGACCTTGCCCATCCGCGCTGGGTGTACACCTTGCCCAATGGCGACGTGCTGGTAGCCGAGAGTAACCATCCGCCCATGCCTGAAGGTGCCACGGACGGCGGCACGGGTTTGCTCGCCTGGGCGCGTCGTACCGCGATGGGGTTTGTGATGGGGCGGGTCGGTGCCGATACGCCGAGCGCCGACCGGATCACGCTGCTGCGGGACGCCGACGGTGATGGGCGTGCCGAGGTGAAGAGTGTGTTTCTCAGTGGGCTGGCGTCGCCGTTTGGCATGGCGTTGGTGGGGGATGAGTTGTATATCGGCAATGCCGATGCGGTGGTCAAGGTGCCTTATGTTCGGGGCCAGACTCACATCGATGCCGTGCCGGTGAAGGTCACTGATCTGCCGGCCGGGATCAATCATCACTGGACCAAAAACGTCCTGGCCAATCCTGAGGGTACCAAGCTTTATGTGACCGTCGGGTCCAACAGCAATGTGGGTGAGAATGGGCTTGACGCCGAGGAAGGGCGTGCTGCGATCTGGGAGTTGGATCTTGCCAGTGGGCAGAAGCGTCTGTTCGCCAGTGGGTTGCGCAATCCCAATGGGCTGGCGTGGAAACCCGGCTCTACGCAGTTGTGGACGGTGGTCAACGAGCGCGACGAGATCGGCAGCGATCTGGTGCCGGATTACCTGACGTCGGTGCGGGACGGCGCGTTCTACGGTTGGCCGTGGAGTTATTACGGGGCTCACGTTGACAGCCGGGTGCAGCCGCCGCGTCCGGACAAGGTCGCCCAGGCGATTGCACCGGACTATGCGCTGGGGACTCACGTTGCGCCGTTGGGCCTGACGTTTTCCGATGCGCGGGGGATGCCAGCGGTGTTTGCCGATGGGGTATTTGTGGGGGAGCATGGGTCCTGGAACCGTAATCCGCAGGCGGGGTACAAGGTGGTGTTTATTCCGTTCCGGGACGGAAAGCCGTCGGGTGTGCCTGTTGATTTCCTGACTGGGTTTTTAAATGGTGATGGAGAGGCTCAGGGGCGTCCGGTGGGTGTAGCGTTGGACGGGCAGGGCGCGTTGCTGGTGGCGGATGATGTGGGGAACAAGGTGTGGCGGGTGGCGCGGGTAAGGCCTTAGGGTTTTGCTCTTACAGCGGCTCACGGTCCAAAGCCTGCGTTCGGCCAGCGTGGTTTAACGGGGCGCCCAAGATCAAGATCAAAAGCGGGCACGGTTCAAATGTGGGAGCTGGCTTGCCTGCGATGGCATCACCTCGGTGTACCTGGAAGACCGAGTTGTCTGCATCGCAGGCAAGCCAGCTCCCACAGAAAAGCAGAGCTGCTTTCGCTCTGGCTTTTGATTTGGCTTTTAACACTCAGGTCGGCTTTCAGGCCGCCGTGCTCTTGCTTTTGCTTACTTTGGGGCTTTTCCAAAGTGAGCCGCTGTAAGAGCGGAACCATCAGCCGCCGTGACCGAAGAAACGGATATGCCCCCACCCCCAGCAGAATC